>Ga0209727_1000565_pt1 | contig 39424 bp, 27 predicted proteins | sample RifGroC1_FD_183995 | JGI IMG/M metagenome (GOLD analysis project Ga0209727, IMG submission 183995) | Groundwater microbial communities from Rifle, Colorado, USA - Groundwater C1 (SPAdes) (version 2) | ecosystem: Environmental > Aquatic > Deep subsurface > Groundwater | place: Rifle, Colorado...
TTGGAAAATACAAAAATCCAATTTTTCAAAGATAGAAAATATTGTATCAAGCTATAACAGACAACCAGATGGAATAGTAATGGATTTGGGACTCTCTTCAAGACAATTAGAGGAATCACATAATAGAGGGTTTAGTTATCTAGAAGAAGATGAACCGCTAGATATGAGAATGAATGAAGAGTTGGGAGTAAAAGCAAAAGATTTACTGGTAGTACTAAGTGAGAAAGAATTAAGTCATCTTTTCTATTCATACGGAGAAGAGAAATTTTCTGCGAAGATAGCACATGCAATTAAAAAAGAAATTACGAATATTAATACGGTTGGAGATCTTACAAGACTTGTCTATAGAGTTGTGCCGGCAGCTCATCAAAGTTCTAAGAACCCTTCACGCAGGGTCTTTCAGGCCCTGCGTATTGTGGTAAATGATGAATTAGATTCTCTTAGAACTGGACTAGACAGCTCTTTTAAGCTCTTAAAACCAAAAGGAAGAATATGTGTAATATCCTTCCATTCACTTGAAGATCGAATAGTGAAAGATTATTTTAATAAAATTGCTGACGGCGGTGAAGGAAGTCTACTCAACAAAAATATAATAGCCCCAACCGATGTTGAGATAGAGCGAAACCCAAGATCCGCTTCAGCGAAATTAAGAGTTTTAATTAAGAATTAAACTAGTAACTGCCCAAATGAGAATACTTGATAAAAAGAAACATTCCATAACATCCGTATTACTAATATTTTCTTTTGTTGTTTTTGGAGTATCACAATTAGTTGTAAATTCAATTCTAACTCCACTTGGAACAAAGCTTCAATCATTGAATACTGAAAAGGAATATCTTCTAGAAGAGAATAGATCCATATCTGAAGATATAGCAAAGAGTAGTTCAATAAAGGTTGTTGAAAAACTTTCTGAAAAGAAACTTAATATTGCACAAAACAGAAAACAAACTGTTGTATACATAGAGGATAAAAGCTTAGTTGCTAATACCTTAAATGAGTAGTCTAAACCGGTTGCACGGTTCAAAACACAAAAGTAGAAAATCTTCCGTAGGAGCAAAAATACAAAGAGATAACTATAACTTTGTAATGATTGCTATTACAATTCTAGGGTTAATAGTATTGGTACAAGCATTTAGATGGCAGGTACTTGATTCTGAACGTTTTAAATCAATGGCAAAACAACAGTATCAAGATAATGATACACAAGCAGCAGAGAGAGGAAAGATATTAGCAAGTGATGGTACAGTACTAGCAGTTGATCAACCAACATGGAATATATATGCAACACTAAGTACAAACGAAAATGAACGCGATTTGTTTTTTAGTAAAAAAGACCTCTTTGTTTCAACTGTTTCTTCTATATTAGCAGTAGAGAATGAAACCATTGCAAGTAAGATTACAGAAGATTTTGTATATGCCCCACTTGCAAAGGATGTTGATACTGAAAAAAAGAACGCACTTCAAAAAGCAAATATATTTGGAGATGATAAGACAGATAGATCTGGATTTGGTTTTTACTTTGAAAGAGGAGTAAAAAGAATATATCCAAACGGAGAGTTATCATCACATGTACTTGGCTTTATCGGAAAAGATAGTGAAGGAAATGATTTAGGACAATATGGAATTGAAGGATTCTATGCAGGAGATATTACTGGTAAAGAGGGGTATACATACGAAGAAAAAGATTCTAGTGGAAATACAATTCTAACATCAGAGTATGAACCTGTCCTACCAAGATCAGGTAAGGATTTTACTCTAACAATTAAGCCCTCAATACAAAGTAAGGTTGAAAAGATATTAAAAAAAGGAGTAGAGGACACTGGTTCTAAAAGTGGAACCGTCATAATCATGAATCCACAAACGGGAGAGATACTCTCAATGGCTAATTATCCAACATACAACCCTAATGAATATTGGAAAACTTCTGATCCATGGGTATTTAAAAATCTCGCAGTAGCTGATGTCTACGAGTATGGTTCAGTACAAAAACCTATTACCGTAGCAATAGCATTAGAATCAAAGGCCGTAGATAAAGATTTTAGATGCAATGATCCAACAGGATATTTAGATCTATTTCAAGCAACTGGATATGATGACTTAAAAGGAAGAAAAATATACACATGGGATAGAACCCCAGATGGTGATCAGGATCTAGCAGATATGTTGAAAAATTCCAATAACCCATGTATTGCTAGAACAGCATTAAAAATTGAACCCGATTATTATTACTCTAAATTAAAAGAGTTTGGAGTAGGTGAGTTTATAGGAGTAGGTCTACAGGAAGAGAGTAATAACCCATTAAAATCATTTTCAGAGTGGACTAGATTAGACATCATTACATCATCTTATGGGCAGGGTGTATCATCAACACCATTACAAGTTATCTCATCAATAAGTACATTAGCAAACCATGGTAAAAGAATGAGACCTTACATTATTTCCTCTATCTCAGACAAAAAGGAAACTATTACATATAGTCCAAAGGTGTTATCTGAACCAATATCTGCAGATACTGCAGATACTGTAGCGGAAATGATGACCCATGTTATTGAAGATGGTGGTATTAATAAAAAATATATTGAATTACTTCGTGACTACTATATCGCAGGTAAGACAGGTACAGCACAAGTAGCAAAGAAAGATGGGCAGGGATATGAAGAAGATAAGACAATTACAACCTTTGTCGGATTTGCACCAGCAGATGATGCCAAAATGATAATGCTTGTTAGACTAGAAGAACCTAAAAATAGTGAGTTTGCATCCTCAACGGTTGTACCACTTTGGACCGATATATTTTTAAATATTGTTAATGACCTAGAAATAGAAAAGAGAAATTGAGATAATAATAAATAAGTTTGTAAAAATTACAATGACAGACATTCTAAAAGAAAGCCTTAACTACCTTCTAGCCTCAACAATTATCTCCATTATATTTGCACCAATAATGATTGGAATACTTTACAAATTTAATCAAGTTAGTGGACTAAAGAAAACCAAATTAGGCTCAAGAAAAGGAACAAACTCCATCTTTATGAGAATAATGAAATCGAATGAAACCAATGGTACACCAAATATGGGAGGTATACTCATATGGATAATCGTCCCACTAATGACATATATATTCGCACCACTAACACCACAGTTACAAGTTCTTTTAGTTGGTTTCATGCTATTTGGTTTATGGGGATTTATAGATGTTGCTATATTTACAAATGGATTTAAAAACAATCCGAAGATTAAAGCAATGCAAGAAACTTTTGAGTGGAGACTTGGGAAACTTACTGTTGCAGTATTATTAAATATAGGGATAATGCTACTACTTTATAATACAGGAGAGTTTCAATCAGTAAATCTACTAAATATATTGGCTATATCTATATCTCCTGCACTACTTGTTTTGATAGCAATAGTTGGACAATTTGCAATCTATTCAGGGGAACTTACAGATGGATTAGATGGATTAATGATTGGTATTTTTACAATTATTACATGTTCCTTATCTGTATTATTAATTGTACAAGGACAGTATGAATTCTTACCATTCTTAGGAATCTTACTTGGTGTAGAAATAGTAGATCTTTACTTTAATATTCCACCCGCAAGATTTTGGAATGGTGGGCCTGGGGCAATGCCAATATCGTTCGCACTGTTTTTCATTGGACTTGTTACTGATAACTTAATACCATATTTCCTTATGTCATCTATTACATGGCTAATTATGTTATCAAGTGCGCTACAGATGTTTAGTATGAAATTCTTTAAAAGAAGGATATTTAAAATAGCACCTATACATCATCACTTCCAAGCAGTAGGATGGCCACAATACAAGATAACAATGAGGTTCTGGTTATTCACACTATTTGTATGTATTCTTGGAATATATGTAGCCCTACTTTAAGCAGCTATTCTCTTTCTCACAACTACTTTTGCCAGATTTACACTGGCAAAGAAAACAACCATCAGAAGAGTTATAAACATCACCATCATTTCTTATATATCCCTCATATGTACAATTATTAGCAGGATATATTGAATCAAATTCGTCTTGATAGTAGATTTTAAACTTGTCATTCAGTTCTCTATTGAAATTCCCTATATAGAATGAACCCTCTGTTAAACATACCTTATTAAAAGATTCATCCAATACATTTGTCCCTATTGTAAGTGTCAATCTATCTTCTTCTAATTTATAAAAACCTATCTGCGGAGCAGATATACTATCCTCATTACACAGGGAATTTGTTTCTAATGTAATCTTTAATCCCCCCCCAAGTTGAGAGATATCTACAAATTTAACATTCTTAGCTTCTAAATCTCCACCCTCTACAAAATTAAGAAAGTTATATGAAAATAGAAGACCAGTTGAAACAAATTCACTAGAGACTATACTCTGAGCATTTTGTTCATCACAAACAACCACTCCCTCATTGTTACATATACAATTCTCTCCTAAGTCACTACCATTAACACATTTCTTCATACCTATCGAATCTTCCAAAGATACGATAAATATTCCAATAGAAGAAAAAAGAAGACAGAATGTAATAATTATTAACCAATTAGCATACCACTTACTTTTCATAACAGCACAATTCTATTACATTACATATATAAGATTTTACAATCCCCATTATACATCAAAATCTATGTTAAAATATCTACATGCATGATTCACATATACACATCTCAATGAGTCCACTAAAAGAAAATATGTATGGAGATATACAGGAATTCATTGACTTAAACGGCAAGAAAATTCTAGCACAGACTACAGATATTACCGACTATCAAGATACTATAGCTTTAACAGAAACGCTAAATAAGAAGTTTAAAAACATAGTAGATCTTGCGATAGGAATACACCCAAACGTTTTTGAAGAGGGGTGTATGAACAACCAACTAGAAGACTTCGACTTATATAAATACTCTCAAAAACAGATTAACCTCTTTGAAGAAGTATTAAAAGAGAATATTAATAAGACAAATGCAATAGGGGAATGTGGATTAGATTATTACAACATGTACCTTTATGGGAACTTTACTAGTATTCAAATTGAAGAACTAAAGGAAATTCAAAGAAGAGCATTTAAGAAGTTATGTCAGTTAGCAAAACAGTATGACCTACCCATGAGTATTCATGCTAGAGCAAAAGATGGAGATAACAGTTGCGTTAAAGATGCACTCACTATACTTGCATGTGAAGGGAAAGGCTCTATAAGAGGATGCTTCCACAGCTACACGGGAAGTAAAGAAATGTTAAATAGTATCTTAGATTTAGGAATGTATATTGGCTTTAATGCAATTGTTACATACCCAAATGGAGAAAATGTAAGAGAATTAGTCAATTTAACTCCAATAGAGAATATCCTTCTTGAGACTGATGGACCATTTCTACCGACTCAAAGAGTAAGGAAAGATAAGAAAATACAAAAAAGATATGGAAGACCCTCATTAGTAAAAGATATAATAGAAATCATTGCAAAGATAAAAGATACAACATATACCAATATTGAGAGTATAACTGATAATAATTACACTAAACTTTTTGAGAAAAAGGTGAAATCATAACTACAAATTCCCCATGAGGATGTGTATCAAATTCTCTACCTTTTAGTAGGAAATCAAATCTATTAGCCTCACCTGTTAATACTTCTTCTCTTAATTTTGTTAAATCTTTTGCAAGTACAACGGTATTTTCCTTTATACAGTCACCTATTATTGATAACAAATCTATTACTCTTTTAGGAGATTCATACACTACTACTGTACAACCAAGATTTAAGTATTCTTTAAGAATATCTTTTCTTCTACTATCTGACTTTGGAAGAAAACCTAAGAATGCAAACTTGTCAGTAGGTAAACCACTAATAGAAAGAGCAGCTATTAATGCACTAGGACCTGGGATACTCTCAACAATATATCCCAATTCTCTTAACTCTTTTACTAATTTAAAACCAGGATCACTAATAAGTGGAGTACCACTATCTGATATCAATGCCAAATTTAATCCGATATCTAATTTCTCAATAATCTTTGATATCATTCTACCGTGATTTTGGTCTCTATAAGAAATAAGCTGAGTAGGTATATCATATCTGTTAAATAACTTCTTGCTCTCTCTTGTATCCTCTGCAAGTACAAAAGGTACAGACTTAAGTATCTCAACAGCCCTATATGTCATATCACCCAAATTACCAATAGGTGTAGCCACTATATATACTCTACCTTTGTTCATAATATTTTTTTTAAACATTAATTACTCTTTTTAGAACATCTTCCTTCTTGCCTTCTACAATATCAGTACTAAGTACTACTTCTGATACATTGAAATCCCCTATGGATATTCTTCTTAACTTTTCTGCTGTTGCAAAAGCATTAAGTGATATCCCCAAATCATTTACTAACGTCCTAACATATGTACCTGTTGAACAGGAAATTCTTAAAGTAAATTTAGGATATTCATAACTTAATATCTCGAAATTGGATATAAATATATCTTTAGGTTTCAATTCTACACCCTCTCCTTTTCTAGCAAGGTCATATGATCTAATACCTTTTACTCTTTTTGCAGAAAATGCAGGAGGAGTTTGAGATATATTACCAATGAACTTCTCTTCAATTATCTCATTTATCTCTTCTAACTTAGGAACAACTGTCTCATTTTTACTAATTACCTCTCCCGTTATATCCTGCGTATCAGTAGCAATTCCAAATACACCACAAACTGTATATGTCTTTTCATATGTATGAAATGTCTCCATCATTTTTGTTGCTTTACCAAAAAGGATAATTAAAAGACCGGTAGCAAAAGGATCTAGTGTACCAGCGTGTCCCATCTTAAACCCTTTACCAAGTATTTTTTTTAACTTTCTAATCACATCATATGATGTAATTCCTTCCTCCTTGTCTATAAGTAAAATTCCGTCTATCATATACATATACATAATTTAAACTATCCAATTATCTCATATGCCAAACGGATTAGCACTTGCAATATCTCTTTTGGTAATACTGCTATTTTTGGCATACATAGTTTCAATCATTCTTAATTTCTTCACTCCCTTTTTTACAACCCCAAACAAGGCATTAAAAAAAATAGTAGGTAAATTTAATTTAAAGCCTAATCAGAAATTCGTTGATTTAGGAAGTGGTGATGGTAGGGTGGTATTTCAAACATATTCCTTGTACAAATGTACGAGTGTTGGATATGAGATTAGTCCTGTACTTTCTCTCTTTGTTAAATTAAAGAAATTCCTCATATCTCCTTTTAATCCTAAAATACAGTTCAAAGATGAAAGCTTCTTTAAAATAAATTTAAGAGAATATGATGTTGTATATTGTTGTTTACCAAATGATGTCTTAAGTAATTTAGAAAAAAAGTTTAGTAAAGAACTTAAGAAAGGATCAGTAGTATACTGCCTAAGAAACGAATTACCTAAAAAGCAAGGGGAAAAGATTCGCGCAGGAGAAGAGGTGGTATACCGGTATACCTTCTAGTAATTTTGTATTCCTTTTGTTCTTAAACTGTATATAATGGTATACATGGGAGTATACGAACCGTTAGCATCAAAATATAGACCATCCACATTAGACGATTTCGTTGGACAAAAACATTTAATAGGGGAGAATGGTCCAATAAGAAGATTCCTAGAAGCAAAGAATATTCCTTCTATGATTTTTTGGGGGCCACCAGGTACTGGAAAAACAACCCTAGCATACATCATTTCTCAAAATCTATATTACGATTTCTACAAGATGCAAGCTGTTGTAAGTGGTAAAGAGGCATTAAGAAAAATTGTTAAAATTGCAATGGCAAATCAACAGTACAACAAAAAAACTATTCTCTTTTTAGATGAAATACATAGATGGAACAAGGCACAACAAGACACACTACTTCCATATGTAGAGAAAGGAATAATCATTTTAATAGGGGCTACTACAGAAAATCCATCATTTACAATAAATAGTGCTTTGCTCTCACGAACAAAAGTGTTTGTGTTTAAACAACAAACAGAAGAGGATATTAGAAATTTCATATCAAAAGTAAGTAAGAAAGAATATCCAGATATAAAAATACCTAAAAGTAGTTTAGAAGCAATTGGGGAATTAGCAAATGGAGATATTAGATCTGCATTAAACATATTGGAGATGGTAACTACATTAGCAACTGCTAATGCTAAAGAGGGAGAGAAGGTAAAGGTTACAAAAGAACTCCTCTATGAAGTAGTACAAAAACCCATATATTACGATAAAAGTGGAGAAGAACACTTTAATATAATATCTGCCATTCATAAATCAATGAGATCTTCCAATGCAGACGCAGCGGTATATTGGGTAGGTAGAATGTTACAAGCAGGGGAAGACCCTTTATACGTTGCAAGGAGATTACTTAGATTTGCAAGTGAAGACGTAGGAAACAGTGACCCCCAGGCAGTAATATTGGCAAATAGTGTATATGAATCCTGTCAAAAACTTGGTATGCCTGAGTGTGAGATATTTTTAATTCAATTAGCAATATATCTTTCTAAAGCCCCAAAGGATAACAGTGCATATGTTGCCGAAAATATGGTTAAAGAAGATATTGAAAGATTTGGTAATTTACCTGTACCTCTTAATATTCGTAACCCAGAAACCAAGCTTATGAAAGATTTGGGATATGGTAAGGGATATGAATATGATCACGATTTAGAAAGTAAGAAATCAGACCAGCAGTGTTTACCAGACAAACTAAAGAATAGGAGATATCTAATTCAAAAGTAATCCTTTTAAAAAACTTTAACAGAATATATAATACTAGGGATGGATGTTTTAAAAGATGAGAAAATAATAAATAGAATACTAACTAAAGGAGTAGAACAAATACTTCCTTCTCCTGACGCACTTCGAACTCTCTTAATGTCTGGAAAAAGAATAAATGTATATCAAGGATTTGATCCAACAGCACCAACACTACACATAGGACATACAGTTGGTATGAGAAAGTTGGAGGATTTTAGAAAATTAGGACATCAAGTATCATTTGTAATTGGGGATTTTACAGCAAGAATAGGAGACCCATCAGACAAAACATCATCCAGAGTGAAACTGACAAAAGAACAGGTTGAATCTAATATGAAAACATATGTAGATCAAGCATCTCACATATTAGATATTTTTAATAAGGAAAATCCAGTAAAAATTGTATATAACGGGAAGTGGTTAGAACCACTTACATTTGGAGATATAATAGAATTAGCATCTCTTTTTACAGTACAACAAATGTTAAAAAGGAGTATGTTCCAAAAAAGATTAGAAGAGGATAAACCAATATACCTAAACGAATTCCTTTATCCGTTAATGCAGGGATATGATTCTGTAATGATGGATATAGATGTAGAAGTAGGGGGAAACGATCAGCTCTTCAATATGTTAGCCGGTAGAGATTTAATACTAAACAAATTACATAAAGAAAAGATAGTATTAGCAGGTAAATTACTTTCAACAGAAGATGGAACAAAAATGGGTAAATCAGAAGGAAATATGATTACTCTAAACGACAGTGCCAATGATATATATGGCAAAGTAATGGCCTTTACTGATAATCAAATAGTGATTGGTTTTGAAATACTTACGAGCTATGAAATGGAACAAGTAAAAGAGATATCAGATAGGTTAACCAATGGAGAAAACCCTATTATCCTAAAAAAACTTCTAGCATATGAAGTTACAAAAGATATTAAGAGCGAAGAAGAGGCACAGAAGGCACAACAATACTTTGAAAATGCCTTCCAAAGAAAAGGGTCAAGTGAAAGAGGTATATATACAGAGGGGAAAGATTATGATTTCCCTATAAAAGAAATTAACAAAGAAAATATAAATATAGTTGACTTAATAGTTGAGTGTGGAATTACAGATAGTAAGACACATGCAAGAAGGTTAGTAGAACAAGGGGCAGTTAAAATAGATGAAAACAAAATTTCTGACTGGAATCAAAACATATCTTTTAATATAGAAGATAAGCACATTCTTAAATGTGGAAGATATGTATATCAAATGATTTACATACCAAAACCATAGGGATATAAACTAATTATGTTTAATCCCTTAAGGGGATTTTTCTTTTATGAATACAGAACAACTTAAAAAGAACCTAATAGAATCCAGTCCTAAATCATTTATATCTTTGATTAGTAAAGCCATTGACCTAGCTGAAAGATATCATTCGAATCAAAACAGGCTATCAGGTGAACCATATGTCAACCATCCACTAAGGACTGCAATTACACTTGCACAGATGGGACTGGAAACTAACACTATTATCGCCGGTTTACTACATAACAGTATTACGAACGCACCCTGGTTGAAAGAGCAAATAGAGAAAGATATATCTGAAAATTTTGATACTGATATTCTCTCCCTTATAAACTCTTGTAACAATATAAATAAAGCTACAGCAAGTTCTGATACTGAATATGAAATAATTACAAAATTCATACTCAATAGTTCTAAAGACTTAAGACCCGTATTAATAAAATTGGCAGATACCTTAGATAATGTAAGAACAATAGAGTATATGCCAGCTGAAAGATTAGGATCTAAGATACAAAAAGTCTTTAACATATATGGGCCATTAGCAGAGTATTTGAATCTTGATCAAATAAAGAAAGAATTAGAAGAAAGAGCATTACAAATATATAGACCAGAAGAGTATACCCAAATAAAAGAGAAACTTGAATTAAATAATTTTACAGAAGAAGTTAAGTACAAATACGTTGAATACTTAAAAGGAATACTTACAGATATATCACCAGCACCTACTGTATACGGAAGAGTAAAAAGTATTCACAGTATATACAACAAACAAAAGAAACAGCTAAAAGAAGGAGGAAGAATAGAGATATCTAACCTAAGAGACTTACTTGCATTTAGAGTAATAACAGATAGTACAGATAACTGTTTTAAAGTATTAGAAAAAATAATGGATAGTGGAGAAATATTAACAGAGGAGTTTGACGACTATATCACACACCCAAAACCAAACGGATATAAAGCCTTACAAGGACCTGTTGTATTACCATCTGTTACAAATAATATAATTGAACTCCAAATAATCACTCATGATATGTATTACTACAACACATATGGACCAGCATCACATATTGCATACAAGGAAAGTAAAAGTAGATATGCAAAACCAACAGACAAATATAATTGGGTTGAACAAGTTCACAATGAAATTGATAGCCATATAGCAAGAAGAGAACAGGAACAATCCATACCTATAAGAGTAGACATATTCCCGTCCAATATATATGCATTCACACCAAAAGGGAAAATAATACAATTAGATATCAATGATACTGTAGTAGACTTTGCATTTAGGGTACACACTGATATTGGCAATAGTATGGTGTCTGCTAAAGTAAATTCTAAAGCAGTTAAGCTTGATTACAAAGTACAAACAGGAGATATAGTAGAAATAAAAACTCAAATGGGAAAAACTTCTGTAAAACAAGATTGGTTAATACATGCTAATTCAACTACAACCCAAGCAAAAATACAAAGAGCTTGGAAAAAATAACAAATATTAGTAAAATCAACAAATGAGCAAAAAGACAAAACTATTTCAAAAAATATTTAGTATATTCATAGCAGTATTAATGCTTGGAAGCCTTGCTATTCCAATAGTACTTGCAATACTAGATGTAAAATAAATATGGATTCAATATCCCTTGATAGCTCAATCATAGAACTGAAAGGTATAGGGTTGGCTCAAGCAAAGAAATTTGAAGACTTAAATATCACTACAGTAAAAGATTTACTTTTTCATATTCCATTTAGATATAGAGATACATCAGATATCTTAAATATTGAAGATTTCAAATATCTTCAGGAGGGAACTTTCTTAGCACAAATTGTTGAAGTCAAGAACATATATACAAGAGGAGGAAAGGTATTAACAAAAGTAAAATTAATAGATCAGTATAACTCTACACTTGATATCTCATTCTTCAATCAAAGCTATCTTACAAAGACATTTAAACATGGAGAGTGGTATATCTTTGATGGAAAAATGTCCGAGAAAGGTAAAAGTAAAAACATATATAACCCTAAATATGAGAAATATACAGGTGATCTTTCCTTACAAAGACATTTAGGAAAAATACTCGGTATATATCACGAAACAGAAGGACTTTCATCAAGATATATTAGAAATACCATATTAAATATTGAGAAAGGAATTCCCCATTTAGTGCAAGATCCACTTCCAAAGGAAATACTAAACGATTACTCACTTCTTCAATTAAACAAAAGTATTAAAGAAATACACTTTCCATCATCACAAGACAGTATAGTTAAAGCAAGAGAAAGACTCTCTTTTGATGAAATGCTAAGAATCTCTGTACAAATAGAAAAAGATAGGAAAAGAAGAAGTAAATTAAGAACAGAAAAAATAATTGAAGACGAGCAATTAACAAAAGAATTTCTTAAATCATTACCTTTTACACTTACAAAAGACCAATTAAAAAGCATAAATGAAATACTAAAAGATATATCTAAATCACTACCAATGCATAGACTACTTAATGGAGATGTAGGAAGTGGAAAAACAATAGTAGCAGCAACAGCTATATTACAATGCATAAGGAATAATTACTCTGCAGTAATACTTGCACCCACAACAGTACTTGCACAACAGCACTATGAAACTTTTAAGAAAATACTTAAACCATTTGATATAGATATTGAGCTATGGATATCAACAAAGAAAACTAAAAGTACATCACCAAACAAATTAATAGTTGGAACACATGCAATACTTTTTAAAAGTGATATACCAGAGAATCTTAACTTGGTAATTGTAGATGAACAACATAGGTTTGGAGTAGAGCAAAGAGAACAGTTACTAAAAGGAGACAAGAAAACTCCTCACTATTTAACAATGACTGCAACACCCATACCAAGAAGTTTAACAGAAATAATATTTGGAAATGTTGAAGTCTCAATAATAAAAGAGAAACCAAAAATGCAAAAGGAGATTATTACTAAGTATGTACCATATGTTAAAAGAACAGATTGTTTTAAATGGGTTGAAAAGAAAGTAAAAGAAAGTAATTTCCAAGAACAAGTCTTTATTGTTTACCCCCTTATTGAAGAATCTGCAAACTTTGATGCTAAAGCAGTATTAACAGAGTATCAAAATTTAAAAAATATCTACTTTAAAGATATTAAAACTGAATTACTACATGGAAGATTAAAAGAGAAAGAAAAAAGTGAAATATTAGAAAAATTCAGAAACAAAGAATTTAATATATTAGTAACAACATCTGTAATTGAAGTAGGGATAGATATACCAGACGCAACAGTAATGATAATAGAAGATGCACATAGATTTGGATTAGCACAATTACATCAATTAAGAGGAAGAGTAGGGAGGGGAGAGAAAGAATCCTACTGTTTTGTAGTTGCAGGAAAAAATGAAGAGAGTACTGAAGAAGTGAAAGAAAGATTAAAATACTTCGCATCTCATCCCTCTGGTTTTGATGTGGCAGAGTATGATTTAGAAAGAAGAGGACCAGGAGAAGTATATGGAATAAAACAATCTGGTATACCTCAATTTAAGATAGCTTCTCTTTCAGATATAAAGTTATTCAAAAAAACAAAGGCTGTTGCTAAACAGTTAATAAATATGGATAATATTGACCTTGAATATACATTAGAAAACATATTTAAATAATGAAAATACATATAGTTCTAGATAACATTAGATCAGCTTTCAATGTAGGAAGTATATTTAGATCAGCAGATGGAGCAGGAAGTGTTAAAAAGATATATCTTTGTGGTATGACTACAGAGATAAATAATCCTAAACTAGATAAAACAGCTCTTGGGGCTACAGAAATGATTCCTTCCGAACACTATGATTCCACACAAGAAGCAATTGATGAACTTAAAGAAATGGGTATTCCAATATATTCAGTAGAATTAACAGAAGATGCAAAAAATTTTCAATCTATTAAATACCCAACTGAGCTTGCATTAATATTTGGTCATGAAAAAAGAGGTGTAGATCAAGAAATACTTAAGAGAGTAGATGAGAAAATATATATTCCCATGAGAGGAAAAAAGGAATCTTTAAATGTTGCTAATTGTGCCTCAATAATACTGTATGAGATAACGAGAGAGACTTAGTTTCTATCTGCTTTTCTGATATCATATTTATCAATGAAGATTAAAAAGCCCAAAATCTCTAAAAGATCCATAATTATAGCTGCAATACTCATTTTACTTTTAGGTATACCTACTGCATATCTTGTTTCCATTAGAAATCAAGAAGAGAGTGGTGCATGGTATAACTCAAGTTGGCTATACAGAAGATCCATATCTGTTGGAAACCCAGGTAGTACACTAACAAACGAAGATGTATTAATTGAAGTTGATACTGCAACTTTGGTAACAGCTTCTAAATTACAAGCTGATTGTGATGATCTAAGATTTATTGATAGTGATGATTCTACTCCATTAGCATACTGGGTTGAGGGTGGATGTAATACCTCTACTACACATATATGGGTTCAAATTCCAACCTTAAATAGTGGTGGAGAAACGATATACATGTACTATGGTAATACTTCCGCTACTAACTCAGAACAAACATGGACTGGTAAATTCTATCTAATGAAAAACTCTGCTTGTGACAGTGGATGGACAACGGAATCGAATAGTGGGGGAGACTTCTACCAGAAATTCCCAAAGCCATCCTCCTCATATGGTACAACTGGAGGCTCTACAACACATAACCACGGTAACTATAATTTAACAACATCTGTTGTGTCATCAGGTGCGAATACAAATACAAGTGGAACAAATAATATAAGTATTGGGCATAGTCATAATTTTACTCTAGTTACAGAGGATAATACTTCTGTATTGCCTCCATATTTGGATATGATTTTCTGTTCAAATAATGATCTTGTACTAAAACAGTATACAATTGCAGAATTTACATCCACAGTATCAGCTAGCTTTACAAGATTTTCAGCCCTAGATACACTTCTCCCAAGGGGAAATTCAACATACGGAGGAACTAGTACTGCTACAACACACACACATAATACCACTACTGTTACATCTGGAGTCCCAAGCGCAACTGGTACAAATGCAACAGGCGCAGTAAATATTCCCTCAAGTACCCATACCCATAATGCTGCAGCTAGTGCAACCACTGCTGGAAGTCAAGTTCCCCCAACTTTGACAACAATCTTTGGTCAAGCAAATAATGATTTAATGGCACCTACTGGAACAATTGTAATGTCTAATGCAACACCTCCTCTAGGTTGGACAAGATTTTCGTCTCTAGATGGTTACTATCCTACTGGAGGAAGTACATATGGTAATGCCGGAGGAGTTTCTTCACATACCCATAATCTTCCTGCCCTTTCATTTACAGCAACTTCAGACTATGTTCTTGGGGGAACTGCGAACCCAAAACTTTCTCTACCAAGTGCAACACATACACACTCTACTTCCCAAAGTGCAACAACTTCTGTTAATAATGAACCTCCATATATATCTACTCTTTTCATTCAAAAGAAAACCTCTCAAACTGTTACTGTAAACAATGAGGAAGTGGATAATCAAGCTCCAAACCAACCATCAGATCTATACACAGAAGGAGCTCCAAACCCAACAGGGGTAATTGATCTAACTCCAGAATTTAGTGCTGTATTTTCTGATCCAGATACCGCTAATACTGGTACATACTATGAAATAGAGGTCAATACTAACAATACATTTACAGGAACTGTAATGTGGGATACAACACAAACAGCCACAGGCCCAATTACAAATGGAGCAAGATCATCTGATTTTTCATATGCGGGTACTGCTTTAACAGAAAATGGAGTAACATACTATTGGAGAATACGATTTTGGGATAACAATGGGGCAGTAAGTAACTGGTCTACAACTGCAAATTTCACTATGAACACTTCTAATGTAGCACCTGATGCTCCATCTGTACCTTATGCCGAAGGAGTTACAAATCCTGCAACGGTTACTGATTTAACTCCAGAATTTAGTGCTGTATTTACTGACAGCAATACACCAGATACTGGTGCATACTATGAAATAGAGGTCAATACTAACAATACATTTACAGGAACTGTAATGTGGGATACAACACAAACAGCTACAGGCCCAATTACAAATGGAGCAAGATCATCTGATTTCTCATATGCAGGTACTGCACTTACAAGAGATGGTACTACATATTACTGGAGAATCAAGTTCTGGGATAACAATGGGGCAGTAAGTAACTGGTCTGCAACACAACAATTCACAATGGATACCAATGTTGCCCCTAACGCCCCAACTTCACCTCTTGCTGAAACAGCTACAAACCCTGTTAAAGTAAGTGATATTACACCAGAATTTAGTGCAATATTCACCGACAACAATGCGACAGATACTGGTACTTACTATGAAATTGAAGTTAATACTAACAATACCTTCACTGGTACCGTTATGTGGGATACTGGACAAACTGCTACTGGACCAATTACTAATAATACAAGATCCCCCGACTATATATATGCTGGTACAGCTTTAACACTCGATGGAGTTACATATTACTGGAGAATTAGATTCTGGGATGACTCTACAACTGTAAGTGATTGGTCTACAACTCAACAATTCACTATGTCAGGAATACCAAACAATCCAACATCTCTTCTAACAGAAGGTGCTACTGATCCAACAGGAGTAACAGATACAACCCCTGAGTTTAGTGCAATATATTCTGACCCTAATGCAGATAACGGTACCTCCTATGAAATTGAAGTTAATACTAACAACACCTTTTCAGGTACAGTAATGTGGGACAGTGGACAAGTAGCAACAGGCCCAATTACTAGTGGAAATAGATCTACAGATATTTCATACGCTGGAACAACATTAACTAAAAACAGTACTACATATTACTGGAGAATTAGGTTCTGGGATATAGATGGAGTAAGTGGATGGTCTTCAACTGCTCAATTTACAATGGGAACAAATACTATTCCTAATGCTCCATCAACTCCATATGCTGAGGGTGCTACTAATCCAATTAAGGTTGGTGATATTACACCAGAGTTTAGTGCTGTATTCTCTGATACTGATGCTGGAGATACTGGTGCATACTATGAAATTGAAGTTAATACAAACAATACCTTCACTGGAACTGTAATGTGGGATACTGGACAAACTGCTACAAGTATTGCAAATGGGGTCAGATCCCCCGACTATATATATGCTGGTACAGCTTTAACACTTGATGGAGTTACATATTACTGGAGAATTAGATTCTGGGATATTGATGGCGGTGTAAGTAGCTGGTCTACAACTCAACAATTTACCATGACAGGAATACCAAACAATCCAACATCACTTCTAACAGAAGGTGCTACTAATCCAACAGGAGTAACAGATATAACCCCTGAGTTTAGTGCAATATATTCTGACCCTAATGCAGATAACGGTACCTCCTATGAAATAGAGGTCAATACTCACAATACATTTACAGGAACTGTAATGTGGGATACTGCGCAAACTGCCACTGGACCAATAACAAATAACACTCGATCATCTGATTTTTCATATGCAGGTACTGCACTTACAAGGGATGGTACTACATATTACTGGAGAATTAGGTTCTGGGATATAGATGGAGTAAGTGGATGGTCTTCAACTGCTCAATTTACAATGGCAACAAATACAGCTCCTAATGCACCTTCTTCTCCTCTTATAGAAACCGTAACAAATCCAGATAATGTGGTTGATATAACTCCAGAATTTAGTGCTATCTTCTCTGACTCAAATGCAATAGATGTTGCACCTTACTATGAAATAGAGGTTAATACAAATGATACTTTTACAGGTACAGTAATGTGGGATTCAAACAAAACTAGTATAACCCCAATCACAAACGGAGCAAGATCATCTGATATACCTTATGCAGGAACAGCACTAACCTTCAATGGGACAATATATTACTGGAGAATTAGGTTCTGGGATGATACAGACGCAGTAAGTAACTGGTCAACAACTGCACAGTTTAAAATGTCAGGGGCACCAAATGCTCCAACCTCTCTACTAACAGAAGGAGAAGCTACACCTACTTGGGTAACCGACTATACTCCAGAATTTAGTGCAATATATTCTGATACGAATACTGGAGATACAGCTGTGTACTATGAAGTAGATGTAAACACAAATAATACCTTCACAGGAACTGTAATGTGGGCTTCTGCAAAAACTGCAATAGCGGCAATAGCGAATGGAGCAAGATCTACAGATATTACATATGCTGGAAGTACCCTAACTAAAAATGGAGCAACATATTACTGGAGAATTAGATTCTGGGATGCCGCTGATAATGTAAGTGATTGGTCATCTACATCACAATTCACAATGGCTGATAATTTGGCACCAAATGCCCCAACATTAATGTATACAGAAGGAGTAAATAATCCATCAGGAGTAACAGACTTAACACCAGAGTTTAGTGCAGTATTCTCAGATACGGATGTCGACGATATTGGAGCATATTACTCTATTGATGTTAACACAGCATCTGATTTTACTGGAACAATACTGTGGTCTTCGGGAACAACAGCACTTTCACCAACAGTAGCCAATGGAGCAAGATCAACAGACATATCATATGCAGGAAGTGCATTAACAAGGAATGGAACAACATATTACTGGAGAATTAAGTTTGGAGATGGAAGTGGTGCAATGAGTCCTTGGTCAGCAACAAGACAGTTTACAATGGCAACTAATGACACACCTAATGCACCTTCTGCTCTATACACAGAAGGAACTACCGATCCAATAAAGGTATTAGATCTAACACCAGAGTTTAGTGCCATTTTCTCAGATCCAAATGGCTCTGATACAGGAGTATATTACGAAATACATGTAAATACCGCTCCAGATTTCTCTGGAACAGTAATGTGGGCATCTACACAAACAGCAATATCCGCAATCATAAATGGGGCGAGATCAACAGATATATCATATGCAGGAAGTGTATTAACTAACAACGGAGCACTTTACTATTGGAGAATACGTTTCTGGGACGATGGAGGAGGAGTAAGTAGTTGGTCTACAACTGCTCAATTTAGAATGCCTGGTGCACCAAATGCTCCTACAAACCAAACAGTTGATGGAATATCAAACCCTGTTGAAATACTATCAACAACTCCAACATTTGCAGCTACTCACACTGACAACAACGGAGATAGTGCAACACATTATGAAGTAGAAGTTAACAGTAATTCTCTTTTTACAGGAACTGTAATGTGGGATACTGGTCAACAAATAATGACATCAACACCAAATAATCAAACAATACCAGGAATCGTATATGCAGGGACAGCACTAACAGGAACCTCAAGTACTATCTACTACTGGAGAGTTAGACTTTGGGATTCTGACGGAAATGTAGGTACTTGGTCAACCATAGGAAGCTTTGTAGATTACATTGAAACAAATGAATGGGTAAGAATGGAAGGATTAAAACTGGAAGGATTGTCAATAAACTAGTAGAATACATCCCATGAGTTTAAAATTCGATTCATCTAAAAAATTAAGAAAAGAAAAAACCAAGCATAAAGTAGAAAGCTGGGAAGACTACGAGCAAAGAGAACAAGTCTTTCTTAAAGAAAGATTAGCAAGTAAAGAACCTACAATATCTGCCGTTGTAAGAGTAACAGGTGGAAAAGCAAAAAACTTTCAAATAGAGATACCCAGAAATACTAGACCACTAACAGATAGAATGAAAGTTAGAATCTTTGACTTACTTAGAGAAGACATTGCAAAGAAATCAATACTTGATCTATATGCAGGAGCAGGATCATTTGGATTAGAAGCACTCTCTAGAGGAGCAAAAGAAGTAACCTTTGTAGATGCCTCTAAACAAGCTGATTTAATAATAAAGAAGAATATTGCTCATACAGGATATTTACCAGAAGCAGAAGTTATTAAATCAAAAGTAGAAGAATTCTTACAAAAAAATATCACAGAAGATAAGACATATGACATTATCTTCATGGATCCCCCATACAAGCTATACAACACTAAAAGAGTGTTTAAAATGCAAGAAACAATTAATCAAACATCTCTTTTACTTCCAGGGGTTAAAACTCCTAAAAAGAGAGTATTTAAAGGATGTTTAATTATTAAACATCCAAGAAGATATCCAATAGATACTCTTGTTTTAGAACATATTACAAGAATTGAAACATATGAATTTGGATTAAACTCAATATCTTTCTTCATAGTAAAGCAATAGATTGCATATTTAATAGAAAAGCTTTAAAATACTACCAATGTACAAAGTATTTGGCATTAATAAAACAAAACTAACAAAAGTTGTTTACACAACATGTTTTTAATGTTGAAATTTTCTTTCACAGAATTTTCCCTATATATTTTTTAATTATGTATTGCTATGAATAAACAACAAGAAAGTAATTTAGAAAAAATGAGACATTCAGCATCGCATGTCTTAGCATCTGCTGTACTCAAGCTATATCCTGATACTAAATTAGGTATTGGGCCAGCAATCGATAATGGCTTTTACTATGATTTTGAATTCACAGAACCAATAGAGGAAACTGATTTAAAGCAAATAGAGGAAGAGATGAGAAAGATAATAAAAAGGAAATTACCAATGACTCAAACCTTTATGAAAAGAAAAGAAGCTATAAAATATCTTAAACAAATTGGACAAGACTATAAATTAGAATTACTTGAGGATATTCCAGATGAAGAATTAAGCTTCTATGTGACAGGTGACAATGAATTTGTAGACCTATGTAGAGGACCACACGTAAATGATACTGGGGATATCGGTCCAATCAAACTTATCAAAACTGCAGGAGCATATTGGAGGGGAGATGAAACAAAGAAAATGTTAACTAGGATATATGGAACTGCATTTGAAACAAAGGAAGAACTTAAAGATCATCTTCAGAAATTAGACGACGCAGAAAGATTTAATCATAGAAAGCTTGGTAAGCAATTAAAGCTTTTTGCCATTATCCAAGAGATAGGACAAGGATTACCAGTATGGTTACCAAGAGGATATACCATTAGAAGAATACTAGAGAACTACATGTTAGATTTGGAAAGGAAACATGGATATCAACATATATTAACTCCAAATATATATAAAGGAGAGTTATTCGCTAAATCAGGTCACCTCGACTTCTATAAAGACGCTATGTATCCTCCAATAAAAATAGATGATGAAGATTACTACCTTAAACCAATGAATTGTCCAGGAGGAATGATGGTATATAAATTAGAGTCAAGAAGCTATAGGGATCTTCCACTAAAATTAGGAGAACTTGGTACGGTATATAGATTTGAGAAATCAGGTGAGTTACAAGGATTACAAAGAGTAAGAGGTTTTACTCAAAATGATGCACATCTTTTCTGTACACCAGAACAATTAGAAGATGTCATTATTGAAACTATGGATTTAATGGATATCTTTTACAAAGATGTGGGTTTTACTAAATACAAATTTAGACTCTCACTTTCTGATAGAGAAAGAAATCCAAACAAGTATGCAGGAGATATTGCAAAATGGGAATTAGCAGAAGATACCCTTAGAAAGATATTAGTAGATAGAGGTGTAGAGTTTGAAGAAATGCCAGGAGATGCTGCCTTCTATGGACCAAAAATTGATGTACAAGCAGTAAACATCTTTGGTAAAGAAGACTCAGTATCTACCATCCAATTAGATTTCAATTTCCCAGAAAAATTCGATATAACATATATAGACTCTAAGGGAAAAGAGAAACAACCATTCGTAATACACAGAGCATTAATAGGATCATTTGAAAGATTCTTTGCATTCTTAATAGAGCATCATGGTGGTGATTTCCCCCTATGGTTAGCTCCTGATCAAGTAGAGATAATTACAATATCAGAAAAGCATATGGACTATGCAAAAAACATATTAACTTCTTTTGAGAATAGTAATATCAGAGCAAGTATAGATGATAGAAGTAAGAGTATGCAATCGAAGATTAGAGATGCAGAAAAACTTAAAATTCCATATCTAGTAATCATTGGAGATAAAGAAATAGAAACAGATACTGTATCTGTAAGATCAAGATTACATAAAGAGATTGGATTGATGAAAAAGCAGGAATTTATCGATTTCCTTGAGAAAGAGATACGTTCTAAAGGTAAAAATTAATTTAAATATTTTTTAAATAATAAATGGAGTTTAATAACCAACAAAGAGAGAAGAAAGATTATGGTACAAGAATAAACCAATGGATAAGAGAGCCAGAAGTACTAGTAATAGATGAAAAAGGAGAGAATTTAGGTGCAATGAGCACAGAAAAGGCAATAACGTTAGCAAAGGAAGCTGGTTTAGACTTAGTAGAGGTTGGTCCTACTGTAAAACCTCCTGTTTGTAGAATAATGGATTTCTCTAAATACCTATATGAACAGAAAAAGAAATTAAGAAAAAACAAAGCTTCTAAAGCAAAAGATCTTAAAGAATTTAGATTCAGCCCAGTAATTGATACAGGAGATTTTAATACAAGGGTAAGAAGAGCTATAGAGTTTTTAGAAAAAGGTCATCCTGTGAAGATAACTGCAACTAAAAAGGGAAGACAACCATATGATAAAATGAAGGCAGTATTTGATCAAATATTGACTAATTTTACTGAATATAGTAGTATCGAACCCGAGCCAAAAAGCGAAGGGAATCGAATATCAATCACATTTAAGAAAAATGGCACGACAAAAAACAAACAAAACAGCAGTCAAGAGAATAAAGCTATCCAACCCGAAGGGGAACAGGAAGGCCAAAATGATGTACAAACAGAGTCATCAGGGTCATCTCAAGACGAAAAGATCAACTAGATCTAAAAGAAGACAGAGTGATGATGCAATAGCATCTACTGCTATTCAAAAAAACATTAAAAGAATTGTTGTAAATTTAAAGTAACTAACAATGAGAGTCAAAGGTGGTACAGTAAGAAAAAGAAGACATAACAAGGTAATTGCAACTACAAAAGGTTACCGAATGACCAAGAGTAAGCTATATAAAGTAGCACATGAAGCTATGATGCATGCTGGTCAATATGCATATAATGATAGACAGAAAAGACAAGGACAAATAAGAAGGGTATGGATACAAAAGATAAATGCAGCATGTAAAAACAACGGAATACAATATAAGACATTAATCAGCGGACTTAAAACAAAAAACATAGAATTAAATAGGAAGGTTCTCGCAGATATGGCAGTAAATAATCCAGAAGTATTTTCATTTGTAGTAAAATCTCTTTAGAGTCCAAATTTTGATATTTAAAGGACTCGAAAGAGTCCTTCTTTTTTACCCTTTATTTACTCTCTAAAATAAAATATTGTATACTTCAACATAAAATCATACACTTGGAATATGTTAAAAGATTTTAGTCAAATACTAAAAGAAATAGATGATGACATACATACACTTTCTCAAGTAGAACTTAAGCAGAAATATCTTTCTAAAAGTGGTGTAATATCCAAAATGTTTAAAGAATTAAAAGAAGTACCTGATAAAGAAAAATCTGAATACGGTTTGAAGATTAATCAAATAAAAACATTAATAGAGGATAATATTAAGAACAGAGTAGAGGAGAAGCTAGAGGATAAACCACTCTTCAAAATTGATCCAACTGCACCATTTGATATAAACAGTAAAAAGGATAAAAAACCACATATACTGGACCTTAGAGGTTCATCTCATCCATTAATGCAAGAACTAGAAAAGATATTGGATATATTCCAAAGAATGGGTTTTAACATATTAGAAAGTAGACAATTAGATGATGATTTTCATATGTTTGAGAGTTTAAATTTTCCTAAAGGACACCCCGCTAGGGATATGTATGATACATTTTGGACAGATGATAACTTTGTACTACCAGCACACACATCAACAATGCAAAATAGGGCACTAAGAAAATTTGGACCACCTCCAATACGAGTAGTATTACCTGGGAGATGTTTCAGAAACGAAGCGACTGATGCAAGCCATGAACATACTTTTTATCAAATAGAGGGTATATATGTAGATAAAGATATCTCCTTTGCAAATATGTTAGCCACTATTAAATCCTACTTAGAAGAGTATTTAGAGAAAGAATTGGAAATTAGAGTTCAACCAGCATACTTTCCATTTACCGAACCAGATGCTGAATTTGTAATTAGTTGTCCATTCTGTAACAAATCCGGCTGTAGTACATGTCATTACTCTGGGTGGATAGAATTAATGGGGTGTGGAATGATACACCCTAATGTCCTCAATTCGGGAGGAATAGATTCAGAAATATACTCTGGTTTTGCATGGGGTGTAGGTTTAGATAGGTTAACTGCAATTAAAAGAGGAATAACAGATATAAGGAAACTTAGAGATGGAGATATTAATTTCTTGAGACAATTCTAATATGAAATTACCCATTAATAGTCTAAAAGAATATACAAAAGCTAAACTAAATATAGAGAATATATTACATATTCTTTCAAGTAAAATAGGAGAAGTAGAAGGAGTCACAAATCTTTCAGAGATGTATGATGGTATATATGTTGCGAAGATATTAAGTAAAAAAGATCATCCTAATGCTGATAAGTTGGCAATATATAAAGTAGCAGTTGGTAAAGAAGAGATTCAAGTTGTTGCAGGGGATAAAACTCTTAAAGAGGGAGATAGGGTTGCATATATTAAACCTGGATATATCGTTCCATCTACATATAAAACATCGGACGAATTTAAGATAAAGGCTGTAAGTATGAGAGGTGTTCTCTCAAAGGGAATGCTCTGTTCCGAAAAAGAATTAAACATTGGACAGAATCATACCAACGTATTAGTTCTTCCAAGTGATGCACCAGTAGGTAAACCATTTTCTAAATATTACCAATTAGATGATACAGTCATTGATATTGAGAACAAGGCATTAACAAATAGGGGAGATCTTTTTGGAATAATAGGGCTTGCAAGAGAAATAGCTGGAGCACAAAATATTCCTTTCGAAAGTCCACAGTGGTACAAAGAGAATAGGTCTGATATTAAACCTGAAGGAAATATCCTACCAATTGAAATTAACAATGAATCACAAACTCTTTGTCCAAGGTATATGATTGCTGTTTTAGATAATGTACAAGTTAAGGAATCACCAGTATGGTTAAAATCAATATTAATAAGATCTGGTATTAAACCAATTAATAATATAGTAGATATTACTAATTACCTCTCTGTACTCACTGCACAGCCTCTACACGCCTTTGACTATGACAAACTAGTAAGTAATGATCCTAATGGTAAATCAAAGGCTCAGATAACCGTAAGACTCGCTAGAGATGGTGAAAGAATACATACACTAGATAACAAGATTGTAGAATTAAATAGTAATCATCTAGTTATAGCAGATAGTACAAATCCAATAGCAATTGCTGGTGTAATGGGAGGAATGGATACTGAAGTTGATGAAAATACTAAAAGGATAATAATTGAAAGTGCTAGTTTTAATAGATTTAGTATTAGAAAAACCTCTATGGACTTAGGTATATTTACAGAGGCTGTAACAAGATATACAAGAGGACAACACCCACAGTTATGCTTGCCTATATTACTTAAAGCAATATCTCTAGCTCAAGAGCTATCGAATGGAGTACTTGCAAGTAATATTGTAGATTCATACCCAGAACCATCACTTACAAAGGGTATCTCATTAAGTATTCCTAGATTGAATATTCTTTTAGGAACAGATATATCAAAAGAAGATGTAATATCCATTCTAAAGAATATTGAATACACAATATCTGAAGAGAAAGTAAAAGGAGATTACATAACTGTAGTACCTCCTGTATTTAGAACAGATATATTAATCCCAGAAGATATATATGAAGATATTGGAAGAATATATGGATATGAAAATATACATCCTACACTTCCACTTAGAGATATTACTCCTCCGAAGAAGAATAGAGAAATAGAGCTTAAGAAAAAGATACGAAGCATACTTAGTAACTCTGGATGCAATGAAGTAGATACATACAATTTCACAAGTATAAATGCTATTAGGAAAAGTAATCAAGATCCAAATGTAGCATATCACATTAAAAATGCCCTATCTCCAGAATTAGAATTAATGAGAACATCTCTTTTACCTTCCCTGTTTGATAAAGCACAGAGTAATTTAAATAGAAATATTCAAACTCTTTGTATGTATGAATTTAATATTCCTCATATAAAGGGATATGTAGATAATTTTAATCTTCCAAAAGAGGATTGGCACTTATCATTACTCTTTAGTTCAAAAGAGGCATTAATAGATGGGAACCCATACTATGAAGTAAAAAGGTATTTTGAAAAGATAGTTAACACTCTTGGAATTAAACCCTTTGAATATGAATTAATATTTGATAGTTCTGAGGTTGATTTACCAATTTGGGTAAAAAACATATTACCATTATTCTCAACTACAGGGGCTGCATTAATACAGTATTTTAAGAATGGGAATAAAATCATAATAGGTGTAATAGGGGATATAGATAGTGGGGTAAAGAACAACTTTAAACTCCCTCGATATACAGCAGGCTTTGAAATTAATCTAGAAGAATTAAAGAGATGTGATACATTAGATAACAGAAAGATTCATAATTCTAAATACCCACCTATTACTCAAGATCTATGTTTTACTGTAAATAGAGATTTTAAATACAAAGATTTAGAAACAATAATATTAGATCAAGTTAATGCCAGAAACAGGATAGCCACACTAGAATGTTTAGATATATATCAAAAGGATAGTGATGTTAAGAACATGACTGTAAGACTTTCTATTGAACACATGGAAAAGACCTTAACAGATTCTGAATATGAAAAGCTTAGAGAAAAGATATTTAAAAAGGTATTAGTACTTAAGAATTAATCCTTTATAGTTCTATAGCTTCTGGTAGAACTTCAAATGTAACAGAACTACTTCCACTCTTCCCTTTGTTATCCTTTAGAGTAACCGTTACTGTATGATTACCAACAGAAGTTGTGGTCAATGGGTATGATACTGAGAATTTGTTATCAACAACTGTTGCCCCTGGTATTGTATTACCATCTATCATTACTATAAATTCAGATACATTTTCTAAATATCTTACATCTCCATTAATTTGTAGCTTATCACTTTTTTTTAGCTTACTACCACTTGATGGAGAAGTTATCTCAATTATTGGAGAATTATCAGGACCCAAAGGTAATGGACACACCCCTGTCTCTGGGCGAACAAATATGTATGCTCCACCTGTACTCTCTGTCATATAATTTGCATAAGCATCCCTTTGAAGTGCATTCTCTATCTTAAAAGTCATAAGGGTTTTCACATCTACCAAATCATATTTCTGTGCTTGTGCTAAGTTACTAGGAATTAACCCATTTGATCTACACACAAAAATTTTTTCTCTATTATCAACCTGAGGTGCATGTCCCGCCATATACACTGTAGCTTCTTTCTCACATTCAACACCCTCTGCAGGGACACCTCCTGTATCTCTACAAACTGATGTAGAAAGAATACCAGATGGTCTAGTAAACAACTCAACCTTATACCTATCAGCTAACCTGTTTGTGATTGCATGAGCAATTGGAAGTGGTAGCGATACTCCCCATGCTCCCGGAGTAACTGTATTATCATTATTTCCTGCCCATACACCAACCACTAAGTTCTTGTGATACATAACTGTTGTTAAATCTTTTGGACCATCTGTAGTACCTGTTTTAAGACAAACATTTGAACCCTTTACTCTTGTATATGACCCACCAATCCTATCTCCGTGTCCTCCTAAATCACAAAGGATATAGTTAAGCAAATATATCTCCTTCTCATCTATTACAGCCTTACCCTGAGGTTCTGTATACTCTTCAAGGATATTCCCTTTAGAATCTTCTACTTTAAGTATTGATACAGTATCATTTTTAACACCTTCATTAGCAAATACTCCAAATGCAGCTGTATGTTCTATTAATTTCATCTCTCCAGCTCCAAGTGCTAGAGCCAATCCATAGTCTCCTTTATTTCGAAGTGTAGTAATACCTAATTTCTCAGTAGTTTGGAGGAACGAATCAATACCCACCAATTGCAAGGTATATGCAGAAGGTAAGTTTCTAGATCTCCCCAAATTCTTTCTTGCCGTTCCAACACCCTCGAAAACATTGTCCCAGTCCATCGGTTTGTAATTACCAAACGACATTCTAATATCAGGAGCCAAAGTCCATGGACCATATCCTTTTCCAAATGCTGTTAGATATACATATGGCTTAGCAGAAGAACCTACTTGTCTATTACTTGTTGTTACATTAACATTCCCATCTACCTTCGGATCATCAACATTCCAGTAATCTATAGAGCCAACCATAGCAAGCACTTGACCTGTATTAGGATCCATTACTATTACAGCTCCATTGTTTACTTTGTATGGTAATCCATTCTTAGCAATACCTTTTTTTAATTCGTCTTCTGCAATCTCTTGTATTGAGTAATCTAATGTTGTTGTCACTTTAAGTCCACCTCTCTCTACACGATCAACACCATATTTCTCTTCTAGAAGTTGTTTTATGTAGAAGACAAAGTGAGGAGCTTTAATATCTGTTCTAGTAGATTTATATACTAGTTCCTCTTTTTTAGCAGCCTCTATTTCCTCCTCTGTAACACCAGTTAAATCTTTGTGTTTTAACATCTGATCTAAAACAAATTCCTGTCTCGTTTTTGCTAGTTCAGGTTTTGTACCAAAAAGTGGAGAATAAGTACCAGGGCTTTGGATAAGACCTGATATTAATGCACTCTCAGCTAATGTAAGTTCACTTACATCTTTCCCAAAGTATGCATTTGCTGCAGCTTGGAAACCATAATTTACACCACCAAGAGGTATTTCATTCATATACATCTGTAATATCTCATCCTTAGTAAAGGTCTGTTCAACTTGCATTGTAATGAGAATTTCTTTAATTTTTCTTGTATATGTTTGTTGATATATCTCATCTCCCAAAACATCATAAAGGATTGTATTCTTTACTAATTGCTGTGTAACTGTACTTGCACCTCTTACTATAGAACCACTTCTAAGATTTTGTATTGCAGACATTACTATTCCAGCATAATCTAATCCCTTATGTTGATAAAATTCTATATCCTCAGCTGCTAACAATGCCCATTTAGTATGTTCTGGTATTTCCTCTATTGGAACGAATTCTCTATTCTGATCACCATATACTGTATAAAGTAGGAGTCCTGTTTTATCAAATATCTGAGTACTTTGATCAGAAGTTCTTTCTACCAACTCATCTGGTGATGGAAGAGAATTTTGAAGACTTTTTAGATAGATACCTCCAGCTATTAAAGCAAGACAACCTAAGAAGAAACCAATACCAAAAATTAGATATAAGATTTTTCTTAATTTCGTATTGTTAAATCTTTTACTAATGATACCACCATTCCTTTTATTACCATTTACATAACTTCTTTTAACATTCTTACTGTTGTACTTCCTTAATCTACTAAAGCTGTTTAGTGAAGTAGGCATACTTCTTTTAAATCTTTTACTTTTTGATGACTTTGACATGGACATACTGTACTTCATTTAGAGGCATATTATATCTAATTGAACTCTCCTAAATATATATTATTTACTACTAATATTCAACCAGAGGTTGTTAGTGATATAATTGGAGCATGAAAAAAGAAAATCTATCAAAACTACCGTATAAAGGAACAGATGATATGTATCCAAAAGATGTTTTTGAAAAGAAATACATCTTTAAAATCTGGTCCAAGGTAGCAAAGAATTTTGGTTATGAGGAGTATGATGCTCCCTTAATTGAAGATGCAATCCTTTACAAAGTAAAATCTGGTGAAGAATTAGCAAATACACAACTATACAACTTTGTTGATAAAGGTGGTAGAGAAATTGCACTTAGACCTGAAATGACTCCATCATTAGCTAGAATGATTGCAGCACAAAGAAACAATCTCTTACTTCCAATTAGATGGTTTAATATTGGTAGATTCTATAGATATGAGAAACCCCAAAAAGGCAGAAGAAGAGAATTCTTCCAACTAAATATAGATCTTTTAGGTGTTTCAACAATTGATGCAGAAATAGAGATTATTCAGTATGTAATGAAAGTAATGGATGAGTTTAAAGCTCCTAAGAATACCTATGAATTAAGGATAAACAATAGGTATTTAATAGAATATCTTTTTGATGAGATATTAAAATTAGATACAGAATTAAGACCTAAGATTGCAAGAGCATTGGATAACTATCTTAAGATGGAAATAAATGATTTTAATGGATATCTTAAAGAGTTAGGATTAAATGATAATCAAATTAAAGATATCTTAGAATATATTAATTGGGAAATTGAAGATTTAAAAAAGATAGAAGATAGGAGTAGGGGAGCAAAAGAATTAATACAGCTATTTAATAAATTAAAAGAGCTATCAATTACTAATATTAAATTCGCTCCATATATTGTAAGAGGAATACAGTATTACACTGGTACTGTAGTTGAGATGTACGACATTGGAAGTAGTGAGAATAGTAGGGCACTTTTTGGTGGCGGAAGATATGATGACCTTTTAGAGATATTTGGAGAAGCTAAACTACCTGCATTTGGATTAGGATGGGGAGAAACTACAACTTTAGACTACTTAAAAACATACAACCTATTACCCTCATTTAAGAGTAATACAAAGGTATATGTTACCCTTATGAATGAATCTCTCCTTAAAGACATGAACTCACTCAGTACATACCTTCGTGAGAATGGAATTAATACTGAGATGCAATTAACAGCTACAAAATTAAAGAACCAACTTAAATATGCTAACAGCAAAGGTTTCCCTTGGGTAATAATAGTTGGAGAAGATGAATTAAGTAAGGGTGTAATACAATTAAAAGATATGAGTAATGGCGAATCTTTCTTAATTAAGAAGGAAGATGTCATACAAAAACTTTCTTAAGGTCCATATAATGCTGGCAGTAATATTTCATTAGGAATCAAATAGAGCAGGTTGAGTTACTAATTGAAAATAGCCACACGCTTTCTAAACTCCCTACATTACAGACTACCGATATTCAAGAAAATAAACAGATAGATGTTCTCTTTTTTAATGGTTTACATTTTATATCGTGTAAAAGAGAGTTGTATGTTAAGAATATTAAAATACGTTTAACACCGTTCGAGAATATTTTTGTTTCATACATGCTTGAGAATGATGGTGAATGTAATCTTATATCTTTTCATAATTTTCTTCTTAATTTAACAAATAGAAAAACAAAAAGAAGAAGTCTTGTCGTGTATATAGGAAGATTAAGAAAAAAGATTATATATGCAACTGGGTACAATATAATAAAGAGTAGATATAAATTTGGTTACTATATTGATTGTATCTAAACCTTTTTCTTCCATTCAGAAATCTTTGTTAACGCTTCCATAGGAGTAAGGTTATCTAAATCTAGGTTTTGAATATCCCTTTCTATCTCAGAATCCTTGGCCATAAAGAGAGGATATTGGTATGTACTTTTAATATTCTCTTCCTCTTTACTTTCTAATATTCCACTCTCTCTTACCTTATTTTCTTTTGAAAACATTTGTTCTTGTTCAAAACTTTCTAATATCTCATTAGCTCTCTTTATTAATTTCTCTGGTAATCCAGCCATCTTAGCAACATATATACCATAGCTTCTATCTGTACCTCCTTCTACAATTTTTCTTAAAAATATTACAGTACCTTCCTCTAGATCTTCTTCAACTAACACATTGTAGTTCTTTACCCTGTTAGGTATCTTTTCAGACAGTTTAAGTAGTTCATGATAATGGGTAGCAAATAGGGTTCTTGATTTTAAATCATTTACTAAAAATTCTGCTAACGCCCAAGCAATACTTACACCATCATATGTACTAGTTCCTCTTCCAACTTCATCTAATACAATTAGGCTGTACTTGGTAGCATTGTTAACTATATTTGCAGCTTCATCCATTTCAACCATAAAGGTACTTCTACCACGAGATAGGTCATCTGAAGCTCCAACTCTTGTAAATATCCTATCTACTAAAGATAGTTCCATACTCTTAGCTGGAACAAAACATCCTATTTGTGCAAGTAAAACAATAGTGGCTACTTGTCTAATATATGTCGATTTTCCAGACATGTTTGGACCAGTAAGAATAGCCATAGAGGATTGTTCAAAATCAAGATATGTATCATTTGAAATAAACTCATCATTATTAATACTTTCAACAATTGGATGACGACCTCCAGTAATCTTTATTAATCCCTTCATATTTCCCATCTCATATATACTTGGTTTTACGTAATCTTTTTCTTGGGCTAAATATGCAAAACCTGAAAGTATATCTAATTTAGCTATGCTGTTTCCTAACTCTTGTAATTGATTAATATATGGTATTAATGATTCTCTAAATTCAACAAATAGCTTATACTCTAACTCGTCTAATCTTTCCTGTGCAGTTAAAATTACACTCTCTTTCTGTTTTAATTCCTCTGTAATATATCTCTCTCCATTTACTAATGTTTGTTTACGAATATATCTTTCAGGGACTTTATCTTTTTGAGCATTTGTAACCTCTATGTAATATCCAAATACTTTGTTAAACCCTATCTTAAGAGAATTAATATTAGTACTTCTCTTTTCACTTTCTTCAAATTCCTTTATCCAACTCTTACTATCTCCTGATAGCTCTCTCAACTCCTTTACCTCACTGTTGTAACTTCCTTTAATGATTCCACCCTCAGTAATTGATGGGGGGGGAGAATCTACAATACAGTTATCTATACTTTCTATTAATGTTGTTAGAAGGTTATCATATCCATCTAAAATTTTTAGAAGCTCTGGTATTTTAGTAAATACCTCCCTTAAACTTTTAATATTCTCAAGTGATATCTGCAATGCTTTAATATCCCTTCCATTTACTCTCCTTAATCCAATCTTCCCAACAATTCTTTCAATATCACTTACCTTAGAAAGTATTTCCATACATTGAGAAAGTTCCTCCCCATTATTAAAAAATATATCTACAATGTTTGTTCTTTCCTCTATTTGTTTCTTTTCTATTAATGGATTAAGAATCCAAGAGTAGAGTAATCTCTTTCCCATTGATGTTTTAGTCATATCAATAACTGAAAAGAGTGAACCTTTAATATCATTACTATATGCGCTACTTACTAATTCTAGATTTCTAATGGTTGCTCTATCAAGTACCATATTACCTGTTAAATTTTTCTTTTTAGGCTTTTGTATATGCAAAGGGTTCATTAGCTGAGTATCCCCTATATGTTTTAATATCATAGCTATGGAGCAGATAGCAGCTTCTTTGTTTTCTAAACCTAAAGATTCAACATCGTTAATGGAGAAGAACTCTTTTATTAACTCTGTACTGTATTCAACATTCTGTAATCCTTTTACAAGAAATTGTACAGGTAGAGTAGGGAACTTTATTTCTTTCTCATTTTCAAGTATTAAAACTTCAACTGGTTCAAATGAAGAAAGTACACTTTCAATATTCTTACTGTTGTATATTGTTTGAATCCAATAGAATTCTCCTGTTGATATATCGCATATTCCTACCCCTAAATCTTTCTTAAGTTTGATAAAGGAGACAATGTAGTTATTTTTTATAGATTCACTCTCACTCTCATCTAATGTACCAGGAGTTACTATTCTTGTTACACCTCTTTTAACAATCCCTTTTGCTAATTTAGGATCTTCCAATTGATCTACAATGACTACACAGTAACCTGCTTTAACAAGTTTAGGAAGATATTGATTAATAGCCTTGTGGGGAAATCCTGCTAGGGGAGTAGGGTTACTACTTTTATCTCTAGCTGTTAATGTAATATTTAATACCTTAGAAGTTGTTTTAGCATCTTCACCGAATGTTTCAAAAAAATCTCCCATTCTGAAAAGTACAACCTTATCAGGATACTGTTTCTTAAATCTAAGATACTGATCCATCATTGGTGTTTGTTTGATATCCTGTTCCATTCTCTATTATACAATATAGTAAATACTATACAGTTTACCAATGAAATTACTTTTTACCAAGTATTAATTTTGCTTCTTGTTCAGAAACTAATTTACGGATATCTTTAACACTCTTTGGTAGTACTGATACTCCATATACTCCTTTTTGCACACAGTATTTTGTTAAATCTTTATTATCTTCAACCATTACAATAATTTCTTTTGAAGGGTGTTTAGATATATCAAATACTGTATCTACTATTTTAAATACACTATTTGTTCCTAAGTTATATCTCGCATCTGTTTCATCTATACCAAATCCTTGCATAACCCTTACTATTCTAGGCATATCTAATACAACACCATCTATCTTTGCATGTATTATTTCATCAGAAAGTATTATCTCTGTAGGATTATCCAATATTGCATATAGCTTGAATGTTGCAGTCCTTCTAAGTCCTGCTGCTAATAAGCTCTTTTTAAAATCCATCATACTAAACTCATTCATTGGAGAGTAAATACCAATATTCACATTTCTCTTTTTATATACATTCCTCACTCTTCTTACAATCTTTAATACTCTACTTAAAAGCTCTTTGTTTTTAAGGTAGTGTACAAGACCATGAGAAGAATCATCTAATGATTCATCTTCAAACTGTTTACCTTTTGTTAATGCTCTAAAATCCCAAATTTTGGATGAACCAAGAGAAAGTATTACCTCGTTTCCTTCCGCTAACTCAACATATTCGCAAATCTTCTCTGCTATCTCCTTAGAGTATTCTACAAACTTCTTATCTTCGACATATGCTAGTGGATGTCTACCATTCTCAATCATTATCTTATCTAAATCTACATGTACTAAACCATGAGAATTCCCAACTACATCTACTAACTCTTCTTTAGGGAATATTGGGTTTAAGAACACCTTAGTTGCACATGGTGGAAGATTCATATCATGAGGTATTTTTACTACAGAATCATCTACCTTAACACCTTTCATTTCTGCTGTTTCATTTTTTAGGAAATCAATACCAGAGAGATTACCCTCTTTGTAGGATTCAATAACTGGATGCTGAACGTTTGATGAAGTAGTATCAATTTCTTTTTCAGTATATACACTACCCGTATTACCATCTAATCGAACAGTATCTCCCTCCTTAAGAACAGAGGAGGCGTCTTTAGCACCAACAATTGCAGGTATATCGAATTCTCTACACATAATGGCAGAGTCACTTGTTAAACCACCACTTTCTAAAATCACACCACCAGAATTCACTATTAAAGATTTCATATCAGATGAGTATTCTTTAATAACTAGAATGCTCTTTTTACTTACAGCTATATCAGAACCTTCTTTAACATGTACTATATTTCCTACAACAACACCAAAACTTGCACCTAATCCAGTAATTCTTAAATCTTCTCTTTTTACAGAATCCCTTTTAATCTGATCATCTCTTTTATCTGAACTCTTTTTTGCAATATTTATTAACTTCTCTGTCAATGTATTACCCTCATGCTTGTTATTTTGAATAATTCTTTGAGCTTGTAATACAGCCTTGTCCTCAAGTACTCCAATCCCTACGTACTTCTCTCTACACCATTTAAGCACCTCACCCAATGTATCAAATTTATTAATATCTTCTATCTGTATTTTTTCTTCTCTAGATTTCTCATATAGATCTTTACTTTGTAACACCCATATCTTTCCACCTGCCATTACCCATTCGATAACTTGAGGTTGTCTAAGTTTGTTTTCAACAATTAATGATACTTTAGAAATTTCCATTAAATATTTATCCTCTATCTTTTGTCTATGATTCCAATTACTAGATATACGTATCTTTTCGAAATTGTTTTGCCCTGTACTCTTATTAAGTAACCTTATCTTCATCCACTCTTGAGGTGAAATCCTTTTGTCTAAGATAGACAGGTCTTTTTTGTTTAAGAGATATGTATCTGGAGTTAATTCTCCCAAAGCTATTGTATCTCCTAACCCAAACACAGCTTCTATACTTAATTTACTTGAATCTTGGGTAATAGGGTCTTGTGTAAATGAAACCCCTGAGACTTCTGCTTGAACCATTTTTTGAACAACTACTGCAAGCTTAACATCGGTAAGATTAATTCCCTTTGATGAGGCATATGCTACTGCACTATCTGTAAACATTGAAGAATATATTCTTTTAATTGAGTCTAATAAATTTTTACCACCTCTAACATTCAACTCTGTAGAGAAAATACCACTAAAAGACACATCAGGTGAGGATGGATATACTACTGAAGATCTTACAGAAACCCATGCATCAGTAAATCCTGATATCCTTGTATATGATGCAAGGATTGACTCTATGGTTTCATCATCAAAATCTGTCTTAAGAAATGATTTTAATACCTCGGACTCATCTGGATTACGTCCATTTTCGAGCAATTTCTCTGAATCTCTTAATAGAGATTCAGCTATTATCTTGTCATATACAAATGAAGATACTACAAAGAAATCAGGTATTGGTATATCCATATCCTTAAGTTCGAAAAGACTTAAACCTTTTCTTCCAACAACAGATTCCTTTAAATTCTTTGAGGTATGATCCTCCCAAAAGTAAACAGACCTTCTAATTTTAGGAAGTGATTCTGACATTTCACAGGCAGTAATATTAACTTGTTAAATGCTACCTTTAGCTTTAAGTTTTTGCAAGTCAATATAAAACTCATAGCATATCCTACCGATAACGATTACTGGTACTGCAAGCACTGCTCCCCATATACCAAAAAGGATTAAGAAGGCGGCAGCAGTAAAAAGTATCAATATCGGTCTAACACCCATAGCATTACCCATAACCCTTGGAATGATAAAGTTGTTCTCTATTTGCTGATAAACAATAAATATCAAAAGTATTGCTAATGCCGTTATTGGTCCATTCACAATTAAAGCAACTAGAAGTGGAGGAATAACAGCAATGGTAGCTCCCAAGGACGGTATTGTAGACATTAATGCAATAAATACACCCATAGGGAGAGCAAATGGAACATTAAAAAGTGCAAGAACTAATCCCAACACTGTTCCCGCAATTGTACTTACAGTAGCCTGACCAAGTAGCCATCTTCCCAATTTGGCTTCTACGTCTAAAACTAGTCTTTTAACTCTTTCTCTTTTTTCATCTGATGTAATCTTTATCAATCCCAAATCCAATATATTGTCATGATCTAATACTAGATATATTGAAAATATGAAAGCAGCAAAGAGTAGGGAAGTCCAACTAAAGACCCCTCCCAAAGCAACAGCTAATGTTTCAAAACTATCTACTAATGTTAATTTCTCCAACCAATCTGATACTGTCTTATTTATTACAGTCGAATCTAATCTGTAATCTCCAAATCCCAACCCATTAAAATTAGATGTAAAATTTTTAATCCATACAGGAACAGTATTTATTAGGTTATCAATCTGTCCAACTAAAGGTATCACAACTATAGCGATTATTGCTAGGAGTAGAACTATCCCAGTAAAGAATGTTAATACTACTGCCCAACCTTTTGTAAATTTCTTACTAACTAACCAATTAACTATTGGGAGTGCAGAAGACATAAGTACCACTGCAAAGAAAATGAAAAATGCTATAGAAGCAATCTGTTCACCAAAAAATATTAAACCTAATACTATAGTGAGCAAAAGTATTAATTTCCAGGAGAATTCTATTGATACTGTCGGATTATCGTGTTTTTCCATTGCTTTTATTTTTTCTAATTCTGCTAGTTCCTTAACAAAGGATCTTCCTTTGTTCTCCTTATTTATATTTAATACTTTTTGCATATTAATTAATAAAATATATTTATACAAATCATTATACCAACAATATGGAGATACAAACTAGTACTAAATCATAAAAAAAAGGAGAGGCTTACACCTCTCCTAATTTCAAACTCTCAAATCGATTACTTCTTGTTCTTTATATATACAACAGAAGAGCTAACACCAAATGCAATTAATGCTATCAATCCAAAAAGCATCATTAATTGATTTCCAAACAAAGTGTCAAAAGCTCCAGCTGCTTGAGGAATATCCTCATCTACAACAGCATCACCATTGACAGTACCAGTTGGAGAGTAACTTACCCTTATCTTTTCATCTAATGTTACTTGGTTTCCTGCACTATCTTCTACATATATAGAAAATACGTTTTTTCCTTCATCTAATGCTATACCCTCAATTCTAAAATTTCCCTTTGAATCAGATAAACCACCGAAACTCTCTGTCCCCCTTTTTACTTCTACCGATGCATTCCCCTCAGTTGTACCTGCAAGAGTAAATGTGTTTTTGTTTGTTTCTTGACCATATCTTAATGTTACAGAATCTTGAGAAGGTGCTGTCCAGTCGGCTATTGCAATCTTGCTTGTAGATCTTGGACCAATAGTTCGATTAGGGAAGCCCTTAACACCTGCAACTGATATTGCATATTCCCCTTCTTCATCTACTATATATTCATATGAGAATTTTGAGTCATCATCCAATTTTGTAGTATCAATCTTTTCTTCATTTACATATACAAAAACTTCATCAAAACCAGCAGCACTCCCTTTCACCATTATCTTGTCACCATTAGTAATGGATGTTACCTCATCAAGAGTAGGGGCTTCTAAATCTGGATTAAACAATGGTTCCTCTCTGTATCTAATAAAGGAGTAGATACCAAATGCAACAAGAAGTACACCCATTCCAATAAAGACGGATCCCACTAAACGGGAAATCCTTTCTTGATTTTGGGGTAAAGGTTGCTTAATCTCAACCTTACTTCTCATATCTGGACTTTTACTCTTAACTGAATTATCTGTATGGGCAGCATTTTTTATGTTTTTCTTTTTAGCCACTCCAACCTATATTAAAATTTATATACTTCCTATTAGATAGCATAAAATAAAAAATAAAATAGTGCAAGAAGAAAATAATACTGATAAAATACGGTATGAAGAAAATATTTAAAACATTTGTAACAATAACCTTAATCGGATTAGTTTTAATCCCTCTCTTCTACTATATCCTTTACCCAAATTACAACAAATTAATAGGACCTATAAAAAGATTTGATATACAGAGAAGTTCAGAAGAGATAATGTTTCAAATATTAACTACAGTAGTACCAACAAGAGATAAAGTTTTAGGGATATCCGATACAGTCAGTAATAGTAATAGCATCGAAGAAAGCCTTAGTAAAGACTTTGTATTAGAAAGAAAAGTCCTAGAAGAGATGAATACTAGAATTCTAATTAATTCAATAGAAGTAGACGGTCTAGTATATGAAGGCTTAGAATCAAAAACCATGGATAGAGGATTTTGGCATTTTCCTAC
>Ga0209727_1000570_pt1 | contig 39155 bp, 53 predicted proteins | sample RifGroC1_FD_183995 | JGI IMG/M metagenome (GOLD analysis project Ga0209727, IMG submission 183995) | Groundwater microbial communities from Rifle, Colorado, USA - Groundwater C1 (SPAdes) (version 2) | ecosystem: Environmental > Aquatic > Deep subsurface > Groundwater | place: Rifle, Colorado...
AGACCCTGACGCCTCCGGTGGTGGCAACGACCACGGCGACCTTCGTCCCGACGGCCACGAAGACGGAGAACCAGACGCTGACGCCTCCGGTGGTGGCAACGACCACGGCGACCTTCGTCCCGACGGCGACGATCTCTGGAAGCGTGGTGCTGACGCCGCCGGTGGTGGAGACCACGACGGCGACTTTCGTTCCGACGGTGGCCGCCACGGAGAACTGGCTGCTGACACCGCCGGTGGTGGCGACCGCGACGGAGACCTTCGTCCCGACTGCCATGATCTCGGGAAGCGCGGTACTGACGCCGCCGGCTGTGGCGACCGCGACGGAGACCTTCGTCCCGACGGTGGTTGCCTCGGCGCATCAGACGCTGACGCCGGGCGCGGTGGCGACGACGACAACCGGATTCGCGCCGACGACGAATCTGACGGTGATTCCTGGAGAATTCAAACTGGAGTTCGAAGGGTTCGAGCCGGAGGTGCTGACGCAACTGAGGATCATCGTTCCGAAAGTAGGCAAAATGGTCGAATATCGCCCGGCGTACCTGTCGCGATGGTTGGCCTAATCAGGTAGGATTGGGAACATGAGCCACGGGAAAAAAACAAAGTACGCGCCGAAGGCGCTCAAGATCGCAAAGACGGTCAAGAGCAAGCAGCCCCATGCGTTGGCAGAGTGGGAGAGCACAGTCGGGATCACGGTGTCGGCGGACGCATGGACGCCCGGGTTCGACTACTACTGGTTGAACATCCCCGACACGGCCGGGGATCCTTCGACGGTGTTCCCGCTGGCGACGCAGTATGCGACGCTGAGCTACACGGTTAGCGGAAATGTCGTCACGATCACAGTGGACGGGAGGTATGACTTCTTCGCCGATCAGACGATCATCGTGTCTGGGATGACGGATGGAGCACTCAACGGGACGTTCGAAATCTCCGGGAGTTCGGCAGCGGACCAGATCTCGTATGCCCTTGTCCATGGAGACATCCCGGCGACGGCGGATACGGGTGGTTCCGTGGCGTTTTCGTCGGATCGCGGGAACGTCTACGGTGACTTCGTTGGAGCCGCGACAGGTGCCCCGTTCAACGTCGAGGCCCAGGTGAGGTATGGGAAGTACAAGGGCGGGACGTATTCGCTTCGCGTAGAAGGATGCGGTGTGCGGGAGGTCTGCACGTCGACGAGTATCGGACTTGTCGTGGAGCTTGATCCCTATGCCTTCTCTGATATCTCGTGGTGGACCTGTGCTGTTTGTGGCCTTCCGGAGAGAAAGGCCAGCCTCATCCGGCATCCCTCGACGGGGAAGCTGGTGCATGCTCATGATTACGACGAACCTGGTGTCGTTGAGCTACAGACGGAAGGCAGCTACAGGGAACAAGCTGCACAGCATACTGCTGACCTGTACAAAACGTTGGGCGAGTGGCCTTAGGAGCAAGTTGTGGCTTTGCAAACGATAGACAACCTGATCCTCGAAATCGTGGACCGCCTTGGTGGTCGCGGCGAGGTTGGCACGGGCGAAGCCTCGGGAGCCCCGCCGGCTGGCCGCGTGGAGCGTGCGTTGAACGATGCGCTCCAGCATGTAGCGCTGGCCTACAAGCTCCCTCAGTTCGAGGCTGATCCGCCGTGGTATTTCAAGTCGACCGTCTACCAGACGGGGACGGCTGCGTGCTCGCTGCTGGGGACGACGATCACTGGCGTTGCCACGACGTGGGTCGCTGGAGTGATGCCGCCGCAGAATGGGCCGACCGGGACCGTCGCAGCCGGCGGCGCGGTGACCGCCGGGACGCACTCCTACCGAGTGACTTTCGTGACGGCCGCCGGGGAGACGCTGGCCGGTCCGGTGTCCAACACGGTGACGACTTCTGGGGGGAATCTGACGGTGAACCTGACCGGGCTTCCGATCAGCCAGTCATCGCAGGTGACCTCGCGGAGAATCTACAGGACCGCTGCCGGAAACCCCGTCATCGGCCCATGGCTCCTCGTGACGACCATCGCGAACAACACGGCGACGACCTATGCCGATACGACAGCCGACGGCGCCTTGACGACGGCGATCCCGGCGGAAGACACGGCGAACTCCATCGGGGTGGGATGGCTGTTCAAGTTCAACAACCTGGATGGCGTGAGAGAGATCGTGTCGGTAGCGTCGACGACATCACTCGTGGTGACGCCTCGTGTCCAGACAGCGCAGTCCGGGGCAGCGTACACGATCATCCAAAACCAGTGGCAGATGCCAACGGCGTCCGGAGGGCAGACGGGCGCCTCGCCGTCGGACGTGTTCGCGGTCATCGACGTGAGGGACGCCGAGACGCAGGTGCAGATCAACAAGGCGGATACGCGGGTGCTCGACAAGAGCCAGCTCGCGACAGGGAACCCGGAAGCTTACACGCGGTACAAGGACAAGCTGTTTCTCTGGCCGGCTCCGGATGCCGCGGACATCTACTACCGCGTCCGGTACATGCAGCGCCCGGAATACCGCGCGTATGGGTCGGTGCCGGCGAAGACGCTGTACCCGCTTCCGGAAGAGTGGCAAGAGGTCGTGGTTCTCATCGCGACAGGGAAGGCCCTGGCAGCTCAGATGTCGTTCGAGCGAGCCGCCGCGTGTATCGAGATGGCGGATGCCAAGGCGAAGCTCATGCTGTCGCCGTACGCGGAGGAGAGCGAGGACAACAACTTCGGGCTGAAGCCGTCGGGGATGTGGCTTCGGGGGAGGGATTAGCGTGCCGACCCGGCCTATCTCGCCACGCGGTGGACCGGACCCGGTTCGGCAGGAAGTCGTTCTTGGTGGACCGTTCAAGGGGTTCGACGGGGATTCTGCGAACTGGTACAAGAGTCAGGGTGGCGTGTTGCAGGATGCGGAGAACGTCGATTTCCTGAAGGGCCAGATCAGGACGCGGTCGGGGTTCACGATTGGAACGACTGCGGGGGAGTTTCTGGCGTTGCCGTTGTCGAATTCCAACGCGGAGCATCGCTACCCCGATCCCATGAGTCCCAGGGGAGTTCGCACGATTCCTGGCGAGTACGTTCTCGGGTGGTCGCGGTTCAACTACTATCGGCACACGGCGGTATCCGTTCTCCAGCAGTTCCCGGCGGGTGGTCCCGTTCTACTTGCCGCAGCGACGCAAAGGTACGCCGTTGCCTACATGCCCGGGTTTACGGACTACACGGCGGCCAACACCGCAACCGGAACGGGTGACATCTATTTCTCGCGGCAGTGGCTGGTCGGAAGTTACATGCACCAGACGGGTGGCGCCGATCAGGACGGTGGCGGCAACAAGCTGTGGCACCTGATTACGAGCCAGACGGGTGGTGGTACGTTCGGGACTGCATCGTTCTCGACCGCAGCGGCGTTCCCTAGTTTTGGTGTGAACACGGTATTCATCCTTCCGCTTCAGTGGAACGACAATAGCGGGCTGACGCCAGGAGAAAGTGGGATTGCCCATATCCCCAGCACGACACAGTACGTGTTCCCATGCGGAGAAACGGGTCCCGTCCTGCTCGACATTTCGGCGACGCCTCCGGCGCAGCAACTCCAGCGAGCCCTCGATCCGATCAAGTACCTCTGCCGGGTCGGCGTGTACTACAACAACCGGGTCGTGCTCGCGTCACACCGCAGCATGTCTGTTGTCGCCGGGGTGTGGACGACGACCGATCACCCGGGGCGGATCGCGTATTCCATGAGTGGCTTCCCGCAAAACTTCTCCGGGATCGGAGGCGGGATCTTCGATCTGGAGATCGGAGATGTCTTCGATCTCTTCGTGATGCGAGACATCTGTTACGCGGTTGGGCTGGAAGGGATCGCGGCCATCCAGAAGACGGGGAACAGCAACATGCCGTTCCGCGCACAGACTATCGTGCAAGGGCCTAGATTCTCGTATGGGAGAGCCGCGGTCGTCGATGGAGCGTACGCGATTCTCCGGACACCAGGTGGCCCGGTGAAGTTCGATGGTGGGTCGGTGTCGTCGATGAGTGAGGGGTTGGACGAGCTTTTCCGCGCATCGGCGACCACCCATAACGCCGGGTCGATCACATGGAAATCACAGGCGCTCTACGAGCCGGCCCGCAGCCGCGTCTTCATCCCGTACCATCCGGCCACCGGACTGACGACATTTTCGACGCCGGCAAAGTTGGCGGTGATCGACACCAAGACGCAAGGCGTGACGCGGGTAGCGCCGGCCGGTGCGGCGACGTGGTCGTACATCTACACGATGCAGTATTACCAGACGGAGCAGAACGGCGAGCAGGACGTGGAACTGGTGCTCATGTGCGACACCGGCCTGGTCTACATGCAGCGCGGGGCCGTCACGGATGGTGGTGTGAACATCGCATGGTCCGCGACATCGCCGGTGCTGGATACCCAGACCTCTCGCGACATGAAGTCCTGTGACCGGATCCGCATCACGTACGAGGACTGGTACAGCGGTACGAACAACATCACGGTGTCGCTCTACGTCGATGGCGGGGTGACCGCGATCCGAACGGCGACGGTCAGTCTGGTCGGAACGAATTCACGGGCCACGAAGACGGCCAACGCGACGTTTGCCCCCGTGATCGGCCAGCAGTGGTGCGTCAAGATTTCTGGGTCGTCGAGCGCCAAGGTGGTCATCAATCAAGTGGCGCTCTCGTTCGTCGCCCGGCAGGAAGCGAAACCGGACTGATGTTTCAGAAAGAGATCCCTCAGTTTCTGATCCCTCCTCCGATCCCGTCGCCGAATCTCTATCCGGTGATGACCGGGGATCCGGCTGTGGACGAGATTCTCGGGCAGCTTCAGGAGCAGAATGCCTACAACTGGCAGCAGTTGGACGCGACGTTGCAGGCGTACCAGATGTGGCTGGCGAACATGGCGGCGATGATCTGGAGGTACGGGGATTCGACGAATGCCGTCATCAACGGCCAGATCGAGTTCCCAACGCCATCGGCGACGGAGCACAGCGGGAACATCAAAGTGTCCTACGTCCAGGTGGTCTATGACGCCCCCGGCGCTCCCGGTGACACGGGAGCTATCCAGATTCGGCATGGTTACGGGGACGGGACGGCTGGACAAATCCCCCGGGGGTGGTTCCAGATGGCGCAGGGGCTTGTGACCGCCGGGGCAGGTTCTGGGAAGTTCATCGATCAGATTCTGGCTTCGAATACGGAAAGCCCGAATGTCGGTGGGTATCCCTCGTTGACCGTCACGGCGGCGACGACTCTCACCGGGACGGGTGCGTTCAACAACGGGTGGGTCGGAAACGACATCCGGGTTGGTGACGAGGTCAAAGTGATCGACCTGATCGCAGCCCCTCCTGGGACGGTGAGCTGTGCGACCGGAACGGGGACCGTGGTCGGGGCAGGTGGGACGCTGTTCACCTCCCTCAAGACGGGATGGCTGATTCGGTCGATGGCGGCCGGAAGTGCGGATCGTTCCTGGCATGTCATCGACGCGATAGACAGCGACACGGCGATGACGATCACGCCGCTTGTGGTTGGCGGCTGGGCTGCCGGGAGCGCCTATGAGGTGCTGGCATTCGACCGGACCTGGAAGACCATTTCGGCGGTGACTCTGGGGGCGCCGGGCAATCCGGACGAGCTGACGTTGTCGGGGACCGGGACCGAAGTTCCCGTTGGGGCGGCGCTGTGTGACTACACGATCCGGCGCCCGATGACCGACACGTTTGCATGGATCCGGATGATTGGTGCCGGGCCCATCGAAACGACACTCGCCTTCTACTGATCCGCGATAGACAGATCGCCATTTCGGCCGTCAGAATGAGAGGCGGAGGAGAACGTCTATGGCTTCTAGCGGGTACGGTGGAGGAGGCTACGGCGGTGGCTACGGTGGCGGCGGGTACGGCGGGTACCCTCGTCCCGACTACAATTCCGGAGGCTACGGCGTGCCTTCGTACTACACCCAAAACCCCTTCTGGGGTGGCGGCGGGTATGGGGGATGGGGAGGTGGCGGCGGGTATGGGGGATGGGAAGGATGGGATCCGTGGAGCATCATGTGGGGAGGGGGCGGAGGGAATCCGTGGAGCCCGTGGGGATGGGACCGGGGGGGCGAGGAGGGTTCCCAGCAGCCGTCTGACCCCCCGGTGGCGTCGCCACCACCGACGCAGCCTCCGACCGCACCAGCTTCGACTGGACGCCAGTACCGGAACCCGTACCTCAGTCCCGGTGGTGGCCGCACCAACCGCTACCGCCGGCCGAATATCCCGACAACCCCCACCTCCGGGGCCGTGGGGGGCGGTGGCGCCCCGCAAAACGAGGAGCCCACCTCGGGCAACCAGAGCTGACGAACGTGCCGTATAAGCCAACCAGAGGCTCGGGCGGTGGAGATTGGGGGGCCGAGGGCTATCGGTACTCCGACCCCGCCGCCGCCATGCTCGGAGCCTTGGGCGGGAACCAGAGCAGGAACAAACTGACCTCCCCCTCGAACGGGGGATACACAGGAGGATCTATGCCGTTTGGTGGAGGCTACAACTCAGGCCGCCCGGGACCGGATCAGGCCGCGGGGATGAAGAGGGGACCGGGGGCGCCGGCTGGCGGACCCGTCGGGACTCCTCCCATCTACCAGAACCCGAATCAGGGAATGCGCCCGAACAGCCAGCTCCCGCCGCAGGGGTACCAGCGGAACCCCTTCATGCCGGGGCAACAGGCCATCACGCCGATGGGTGGGGCGATCAAGGCCCAGATGGGGAGACGCGGGGTTGGGACGGTTCCGGCGGGGTACGACCCGTACAACCCCAATCCGATGGCGCCGGTCGACCTCGGCCAGTCGTATGGGAATGTTGGCGGAAGTGGAGGTCCGATGGACACGGGTGGTAACGCCGCGGAAGCCCTATTTCGGGAGCGGTATACCGGGGCCACGCCCGGATACTACCAGCGTCGTCGCGGGCTCATGAGCAATCGTGGGATTGGTGGCGCTGGCGGGGCCGGCAGTGGCGGCGGGAGCGCGTACTAATTTTAACGTAGATAGGAGGTTACTTCAATGCCTACAGGAAACTACGGTGGTCCCAGTGGTCCCAGCGGTGGTGCGATGACTCAGACGCCGGGGTATAATGCCGGAACTGGTTACGGAACAGTCGGGTACCAAAGAAATCCCTTCTTGCAGGGTCTTGGCGGTCAAGGGACCTACGGAACGAGTGCCGAGAATGATCTCATCATGGGTGGGACCGGAGACCCCTATTCCGGCTATGCTCCTCCTCCTACTCAGGGGGGGGGGTGGGGCAGTTCATCAGGATATGGGGGCGGCCCTCCTATGACGCCGCCGAGCGCTCGTCCGCCAACACAAGTTAGTGGGTTTCGGTCTCCCTACGGATATCGCGGGAATGGTTCTGGCGGGAGTGCGTACTAGATGCTCGTCGCGGCCGTCGAACCCGTTGAGATCGACCGCGAACCCGTGCGGTTCCTCTCCATCGTCGAGGCCCCGAAGTACCAGTTCCCGCTTCGGCCGATCCCGAATTCCTGGTGGACACCTGCCAAAATGGCACAAACGTGGGAGCGGATCTCGGGGTATCCCTACATGCTCGCGGACCTCGTCAAGAAGCAGAAGGAGGCTTTCGCGAAGGGAACGGTGTCCGGAGATATCCGCTGGTTCGAACTCGGGGGCGGGGCCGGCTACGCCCACGTTTTCAACCGGCAGGAGGATGGGACCGCCGACCTGAACTTCGAGTTCGTCGGGGACCACCGGGCCTTCCTGAAGAAGTACGGCGACGGGCGGGAATGTCTGGATCTGAGCGTCACGGCAATCATGCGATGGCTGAAGCTGCGGAAACTCCGGGCGTTCGTGGTTGCGGCGAACGGGGCCTCGGTGGCGATGACGAAGCGGTGTGGATTCCAGCAGGAAGGGTACCTGCGGCAAGAGTGGATCGTGAACGGGCAGCCTGAAGACGTGATCGTGTTCGGGCGGCTTGCGGAGGCGACATGGCAGACGAGGTGACGTACACCGGCCCATCCGAAGAACTCATGGAAGCCATGATGCAGTACTACCTGGCCCGCATCGGGAAGCCAAAGGACATGTACCCGGGGCAGCTCCGGGCGGGCAGGAGCCCTGCTCAGGGGATGGCTCAGGCGCTGATGATGCAGCGGTATTCGAGTGGTGGTCCGCAGTCGTGGAACACCACGAGGGGGTTCTTGGACAAGTACGGGAGCGGGACGCAGCGAGGCGGTGGCGGTGGTGGCGGTCGAGGTGGCGGAGGGATTCCGCCCTGGATGTTGCAGGCGATGATGAGCCGCGGTGGCGGACAGGGCGGACCGCAGGGCGGGCAAGGGGGGTACTAGGTCATGCAAGTCGGGCACAACCGCAGGAGAGGTGATCCGGACTTTGGTGGTAGTGCGCTGGGGTATGGGAGTCTTGAGGACATTTGGGACTGGATCGAAACTAATTCCAAGGTCGGGAACGAGCTGACCCAGTGGAACGCCAGGAAGCGGAAGGAATACCAAGACTACCTCGACAAGTGGTACGAGGAGCATCCCAACGAGCCGCCTCCCGACCCCGGTAAGGATGTGGATCCCGGGATGGGACCCGGCGAGTATGACGACCCCGCGGAGAAGCCGTGGTCGTGGAAGGATGTGCTCAGTTGGATTGCTTCGACGGGGAAAGACGTGCTCCGTGGCGACTGGCTTGGCGCCGGGGAGCAGATCTGGGACGCTATTGCTGGCGCAGACATCGACTGGGATTCCATCGAACGGGCTCTCAAGGGCAAGGGCTTGACGCCCGAAGACATCGCGAACGCCCGCGATCAGTTTGACCAGTACAGGAAAGACTCCGACGCTCGTTTCAAAAACCGTCGCGGGAACGAGCCTGGGTCTCCTGGCGAAGAAGAGACCGATCCGAACAATCCCGGCGGTGGTGCGGGTGGTGTCGGGACACCTCGCGATGGCGGTGTTAGGCCGGATGGCGGCGGTGGTGGGAACTACGACTTCACCCCGAACTGGGATCCGAGAGACCCGTCGACATGGCCGGCTCAGATGGGCAACACCGACTACGGGTGGGGCGATGCCGCGCAGCAGTACGGCCCGATGTTGAATCTCCCCGGAATGGGAGGGGGCGGCGGAAATCCTTTCATGAACGGAGGCGGCGACATGGGCGCTGGAGGGGGCAACTACGGCGGTGGCTACGACCAGGGGGGAGGCAACTATGCTGGAGGCGGTGGCAATATGGGCTGGGGTGGTGGTGGCGGCGGTAACGCTGGTCCTGATCCTTACTACGGAGTGCCGGGAGGAGGAGACCCGCGATACCAGCAAAGGCGACCCGACTTCCGAGGATCGCGAGACCTAGACCGGCTCGCCTACTCGTCGGAGAACCGGCCGAACGCGACCATCGATTTCGAACGGAATCCGTTCTCGCAGCAGTATGGGTACGGCGGCCAGATGGTGAAGTACAACGAGATGCCGCAGTTCCAGGCGGCGTCCGCTCAGATCGACGAGCAGACCGAGCAGGAGATCGCCCAGCAGGCCGAGGATTTCGGTGGTTCCGGGATGCGCTGGTCGAGCGCCCTTGCCGACGCGATGGGGAAGACCCGCCGAGGGGCAGCCGCGGACAAGAACAAGCTCATGCTCGACATGGACCGGGAAGAGTCTCAGAAGGCGTGGGAACGGCAGATGCAGGAAGCCGGCCAGATGCGCGAAGACTACATGGGCCAGACCGGACTCGACTGGGACGTGGCGAGAACGAAGGGCCAGCTCCAGAATCAGATGGGGAACCAGACGTTCCAGAACGTCATGGGTCTCGACGCCCAGCGCTTCGACCAGAATCGCTACTTCCAGGACAGGGACTACCGGGAGTATGTCGACCAGTATGGTCGCCAGAACGACATGGAACAGCGGTCGTATGGGCGCTGGCTCACGAACGACCAGAACGAATTCCAGCGTCAACAGGAAGCGGCGATGCTGGCGATGCAGCTCGGAGGGCAGGAGAATCAGTACGGTCGCGACCTCTTCCAGGATCTTTGGGGGATGGGGAGGGATGAGCGTGGGATGGAGAACGCGGACAACGAGGCGCTCTATCGGGAATGGCTGCGGGCTCAGGGCGGATGGGATCAGGAGATCGGTGGTTTCACCGGCGGAGGGGCGGGTGGCCCACAGTTCAAGGCGCCGGGTGGGAAGTGGTGGGAAGATCCGAGGATTTGGGAGGCGATTGGTGGGGTCGTCGGTGGATACTTCGGAGACGAGGGAGAGTAGCGCATGGCTCTGAAACTCCTTGGAGGTTCTTCTCCTGGGCCAATCTGGCAGGACGAGAGCCCATTCGTCGGTGCGTTCTCGGCGCTCATGAGTGGGATGACGGCGGCGGAGGAGAAGCGCTGGCGGAGGAAGATCGAGAAAGAGCGTTTGGCGATGGAAAAGGAATCGCGTCAGGCGCTCAAAGAGCAGCGCGAGGCGCAGGCGGAGGATCGGAAGTTCCAGACCGCCGAACGCCAGCGGAAAGCGGAGGAAGAGGCGGGGCTCCAGAGAGGTATCGAGTTGTTCAACAGGGCCGAGGACCCAACCCAGATCGGCCCGACGGCAGGAACGTTCCAGAAGGCTCAGATGGGTCCCGGGATCGCTTCAAAACTCATGTTCCGCGATCAAAATCTGACCGGTCCTGAGATCGAAAATATCGAGTCTCGCTACGATCCGGCGGCACACGTCAAACGACAGAGAGAGTCGGAGGCCAAGGCCAAGGCGGTTCGTGACGCCAAGCGCCAGGAGGCCGCAGACAAGAGCGCCGCGGGAGTGGCGGAGTACGGGCAGAAACGCCGGCTTGACGAAAGTCTGATTCGGAGTAGGCCCCTGAAGACGCCCCCCGAACTGACAAAGGCACTGGAATCACTCAACCAGCTGAAACTGCAACGAGTAAAAATTGCCGGGGCGAAACCGCCGGCTTCGGCGATGGGCGTTACTGACCCGGAAGTGAGCGCAGGCTGGATGCAGAAGTGGAACAACCAGAAGGAGACGGCCCTGCGAACAGTGGATGCAGAGATCGCAAAGGCGGCCAAGCTGGTTGAGGCCCTCAGAGGAGGGTTGCCAGCCAACTACTCGGAGGAGACTCCGTCGGGGCCGCCGATAGAACCACCCGGCGAGTATGACGAAGAGTTGGCGAAGATCGACGCTGCTCTCTAAAGATCATGGCTGATCCGATTCTGCTCTTCCAGGAGTACAAGGCCACCAACGATCCGGAGGTGAAGCGTCGGCTTGCCGAGTGGATGCGGGCGAACAAGGGTACGGTCAGAGGCAAGGCGTTCGATGACCTTCTCGCTGGGATGGGGAAGGATCAGATCGGCAAGACCGAAGGGCCGACGCTGAAGAGCCGCATGACCGAGGGGGCTGGGCCAACGATGCCCACGGCGGAGTCGATGCGCGAGGGCACGAAGTCGGTTTTTGGACGGATGGCCGCCGACTATGCTCTGGAGCCATATGCGTCCGCCGCAAGTGGGCTAGGAGAGATGGCACAGCGGAGCACCCTCCCTCGCCAAGTCGGGAAGTTCCTTTCTCAGCAGGGAGACATCGCCAGGGAGCAGGCGGAGGCGATCCGAGGCGAACCACTTCCGGGGATGGTCCCCGAACTTGCGTATCAGGCGGTCTCTGGCCTTGGGGCGATGCCGGCGATTCACGCGAAGTTCCAGCCGTTGACATCCGTCGCAACGAAGGCGTTGGGGAAGGGGCTGCCGGCTTCGATGGCTGGAGCGGGTGCCACGGAATACCTCTCTCACATAGCGGGTGGCCAGTCGGACGAAGATGCCGTTCTCGCAGGGGCTAAGGCCGCGTCCATGTTGGGACAGGTCGGGGCGGCGGCTCCACTCTCTCCCCTTCGCCGCGCGGGGACTGTCGCGCTGGGGCAAGGTGGAGAAACGTTGGCCACAGGTGGAAGCCTGGCCGAGGCCGCCGCTGCGGCCGGGATCGGGGCTGGGTTTACGGTTGATGGAGGGCAAGGGGGTTCCGGATTCAAGGACGCAATGAGGCCAGAGGCCGCGGAGAAGACGGCCCAGAAGGAGCGATTCGCTTCGCTGGAGAAGGAGCGGGTGCGCCAGCAGAAGGAGGCCGAGCAGGCCGCCAAGGAAGCGGAGGAGCAGCGGCAGGAGGCCGTCAAAGAGAGCTTGGTCGGCGATGTCGTCACGAAACTCCGTGGAGTCCCGCGGGAAGTCGATCCCCAGCAGGTGCAAACCGTTCTTGAGCAGCATGTCGCCAAGACGATGGGGGAGAACGGGCTTCCTGTGACCCCGGAGGCGGTTGGCGAGGTGCTCAGGCGGAGCATCAAGGCCAAGGAAGATGCCGATGCCGTTGCCAACCACATCGAAGCTGAGCGGACCAAGGCCGAAGAGAAGGCCCGGAAAATCGCCGAGCGGGAGCAGAAGGCAGCCGAGAAGGAAGCCCAGAAGCAGCAGAAGCTCGCCGAGAAGATGGCTCCTGAGCCCCCGGACCCTGCTCAGGTGGCTGCGGAGAAGGGGCACAAGGTGGCCCAAGCGGCCAAGGCGAGCGTCCCGGCGAAGTCGAGGATCAAGAGCGCCACCCGTGGCAAGGGGACCAAGGTGGCGCAGCTTGGGGCGAGAGCCGCCAACGGGGACCCCGAAGCGGCTGCGACCTTGGCGAAGTCCACCGACCCAGAGATCCGGGCGGCGGTGGAAGAGGTGACGGCACCCCCCCCCCTCCCCGAAGGGATGGTCCCTCCCGTCGAAGCCCCCCCCGAAGGAGGGATGAATGCTCGACCAGTCGAAGCCGGCGCCGAGATATTGGCACGGATGACCGAGGGGGAACTCGTAGACGCATACCAACGAGCGAAGGCCGCCGACGATGGCTTGTTGGTCGAGGTGTTCGGGGAGGATGGCGCGAAAGCCTACCGGGCGGCCAGGAGAAAATCCGAGTCACCCTTCTCTGCTGCGGCCGATCCAGAGGTAAAGCGAGCCGACGCGCTAATCGTGGAAATGGAGAGTCGCCTTAGCGAAGACCAGTACAACCGCTTTTTTGGGATTGGCCTTCGCGATGCCGACAATGTCGAAGTCCTAAAGACATATGTCGACGCACACCGCAGTGTCGCCGTGGGCCGCACTGCGGCCGAGACTGGTGATGAATTGCGCTATCTGGTCACCCGCCTTGACCCGTCCGATCCGTGGTCTCCGGAGGCCGTGACGCTACGAGAGACGATGCGTGTTGCGGCAGAACAGGGACAGGATCCGAACCAAATCTGGCAGGCCGCCCTCAGGGGATCGGCCGCGCGGTTCGGGGAAGACGCCGATTTCATGTTGCGGCGGTTCATGCGAGGTGAGAATGCTCGACCAGTCGAAGCCGATAGCGGTAGCCCACCGGGTGGCCCAAATGCAGTTGGCGGCCCTCGCCCTGGGGGTCCCCTTGGAGAGCCTGGACCCGGAGTCGGCCCAGGCGGCAGAGGCATGGGGCCTGAAGCCACCGTCGCAGGTGCTCTCCCCGAAGCAGCTCGCCCGCCGGGTGTCGAAGGTCCGCCGCAAGTTGGGCCAGAACCCCGAGGCGTACCTGAACTACCTGAAGCGCTACGGGAACAGCCCCTCCCCGACATCCCGAAAGGGGTCGGCGCAGCGGCCAAGGCGGTAGGCGCCGAAGATGCGGCCAGGATCAACAAGCATATCGACCCCGAGGGCTTGCTCAACCCAACGAAAAAAGGGATCCCTTCCCAGCAAAAGGCCGAGAACTACGCAACCATGATTCGTGCCGTCTGGAACAAACCGGAGGCCCGGGACCTGGAGATCCGCGCGACCGCCGAGACCGACTACGTTCCGCGGTTGTACCGCAAGAGCGACGGCAAGCTCCTCTCGAAAGCGGAAGAAAACGCCATCTGGGAGGCGGGCGATCCAGAGGCGCCGAGCCCGAGCCGGCCGGTTCCGGACAACCGGAAGACCATCATGAACCAGTGGGTTGTCCCGCTGACGCGGAAGCTCATGAGGCTGTCGATGCCGGATGGTGTCCGACAACATCTTCGAGACTTCGTCGCGAGCTACGAAGCGCAGACGGGAGAAGCGCAGTCGTATCTCAAGCAGTTGCTGAAGGACCGGGCCGAGGATATGGGGTTCAAGAAGGGGGACATCGTCGAGATGGTGACGGCGCTGGCCCCGCCGAACATGCCCGTCTGGAAGAACCATCTCATCATCAACGTTCTCGATCAGGCAAAAGCCGGGAAGACCCTCGACGAGGCTCTTCGGAACGTTCACGATCCCAAGAGTGAATACTACGACCCGCGCATAACCCGCGACGCCGAAGTCGAGTTCCGTTCCATGGAGAACACGAACAAGCTCATCGAAACGGTGAGAGAACAAGCGTACATGCAGGACGCCGGGTATGACGCGATCGGATTGGTGACGCATCCCGATTGGCATCCTGGCAATCCCGAGGGGGCGTTCTACCTGCCATCCCTGCGTTCTCAGGAGCGTACGCCGAGTGCGTTTTCCAAGATCATGGCGTCCGTCCTGCGGAAAACTGGTGGTGGAGGGATCCCGACGAAAGCCGAGCAGGCGCACCAGAAGCAGCGGGAAGACGACATGCACGTTGTCCCGTACAAGTCACCTGGAGTAGAGGGTGGTTCACCTGGACCCGAGGGGATAGCGAAGAGAACTTTCCTCCGGAAGGCAGACGCCGATGCGTTCAGGGCGCAACTCAAGGCGAAGGGGGTCGACTCCGGCTACATCCCCCCGCGCCCGTTCCCTGTCCGCATGGCGGAGATGACGCTCAGGGAGCGCCCCGCCGAATGGCTGGCTCGCGGGTTCATCGAAAGCGAGGGGCTTCGGACCAAGGCTGTCGTGCTCACGGCGTTCGCAAAGGCGGCCAAGGAAGACTACACGGTTGCGAGAGACCGGGTTCTCGGCGACATGGCCGGCGAAGATCCGATGATTGCCGAACCGGCGACCGCGGGCCTGTGGAAAAGCAAGTATGTCCCTGTCAAGGAAGCGATCCCGATGGCGGAGGGACTCTGGGATACGAACATCGACATGAAGGAGCTGTCCCGGCACCTGATCCGGAAGGACCTCGCCGAGACGCTTCAGGGGGCATGGTCCCCGAAATCGCCGTTCGAGTCGTTCGTCAACATGGGGGGGGTCGAAGGATTCCTGAAGAAGGGTGTCACGGCGTGGTATTTGCCGCGCCACCCGAAGCAGGTGCTCGTAGAGAACGCGCTCCAGACGTTCGGGGACGGTGGTTTCCCGATGCTCTATGCGTACCAGAAGGAAGTCCCTGGCCTGTCATACGCACTGGTGCAGACGATGAAGGGCAAGGTCCCCAACGGGAAGAGCCTCGGAGCGCAGATGCTCCGGGCGCTGCACCTACGCGATGCTGGCGGGAAATGGACTGACGGAAAAGCCACCTTCCCGAAGGGGCAGAAGTGGCTGGAGGCAGGGATCGACGAGCAGATCGTCAAACTGCTTCTCATCGCGGAGGATGCCGGGTTCCACCGTTCGACGTTTGTCGGGGCGCAGCTTGGCGGGACGAAGCGTATCCATGGTGGCGCTGGCGGCGGGCGGCTTGGGGAAATCGGCGGGTTCGAGCGGACGTTTGTGGACGCAGCCAAAGAGAAGGTCGGTCGCCTCCCCGGGGCTGAGAAAGTCTTCGATCTCGCCAGCAACCTGGAGTTGGCTTACCACGCGGAAGACTTCTTCGCGAAAGTGCATGCGCTGAAGTACCACATGGAGCATGGGGTGTCCGAAGCGGAGGCTATCGCGCGGGCGAAAGAATTCTACATGGATTTTGCCGACATTCCGGACGGGGCGAGGAGCGGTGTGGCGAAGATGGTGCCGTTCCTGCCGTCGTTGTACTACAACTGGCAGCGGATCTTTGCCGCGCATACGTGGCATTTTGGGAAAAAGCACCAGCAGCAGTTTCAGATCCGCATGGGGCTGCTCGCCGCCGGGGCGCTGGGGATCCCGGCAGCGATGCGGCAGGCGTTCTTCTCGGACGAGGAGAAGCGAAAGCTCGGGCGCTTCAAGCCTGGCTGGTTCGAAGTCCCGATCCCGATCCCCGGCTCGGACGGAAAGTATCTGACCTTCGACCTTGGGAAGTTCATCCCAATGTCGGAGTTGTCGAACCTGTTCCAGAAACCGCGAGGCGGTTGGGTCGATCTTCCGAAACAGACCGCACGGAACCTGACGCCGATGTGGACGCAGTTCCCGCAGGCGCTGTTCACGGGCAAGGATCGATGGGGCTCTGATCTGTACTCCCCGGAAACGGCCGGGATGACGAAGGCGCAAATCCTCGCGAAGGAAGCCGCGAAGAACTACCTGCCGGCGATGCTGGGGTCGTACACGCTGGGGGCTTACGACAACGCGGTCAAGGACGCGAAGCTCCGGAAGCCATGGGCGGCGCAGTTGGCCCCGATACTCCCGAGTCGCGTGGTGAGCAAAGAGGTCCATCCCAAGATGGAGAAGAGTCTTCGAAAGCGCGAGATCCGGGGGAGTCAGGCGGCCAAGGGCCGCGCAAGAACAGAGGCCGCCAAGGAGCGACAGGACCGGGAGACGCGAGCGCTACAGAAGGCGTACTACCGTTACCTTTCCGGACGTGACGACGAGGAAGAGGAGGAGTGATGGTTGGCGAGAACGGGTGGGAGAAGTGGGGAACGCTGGTGCTCTCGAAGCTCGACGAGCATTCCGCCGAGATGAAAGAAACCCGGCAGGATCTCGCTGAGATCAGAGAGACTCTTGCGGTAAACGGGATGAACGAACAGAACCACTCGAAGATGCTGGGCGACCGCGTCAGCCGTGTGGAACGGGCCGTCACCGACGTGACATCCCGTGTGCAGTCAACCGAGATTCAGATCGACCGTGTCAAGGTCGGGACGGGTGCCGTGAAGACCGCCGTCGTGGCAACGGCTTCCATCGTCGGGACTCTGGCCGCCGCGTGGGCGTGGGTCGAGAGTCACCTTTCCATTAGTCGGCTGAAGTAGGAGGGATCATGGCGCAGCCAAACAAGAAGAGAAGGATCATAGCGCCGCCAAACAAGAACGTTGGTGGGGCGACGGCGCAGGATGCCGTCCGAGAAGAGTTGGAAGCTGCCGGCGCCAGCTACGGGAAAGGTGCGACCAGCGCCATGTATGACCCGACGCATGGCGGGGCGCAATCGGGAGGCCCCGAAGTCGGGGCGGCTGGGTTGGAAGAGGACATGGCGGATTACAAGGACCAGAGCCCCGATCTCCTCATCAACCTGAAGCTGAAGATCGATCACCTGACCAAGCAGATTCCGCGGACTCGCAGCATGGAGAAGAAGAAGGCTCTTCGGGCAGAGAGGAACCAACTGATGACCGAGATCGAGAATGTTCGGATGGGCACCCGCGGGAAACCTCCGGCCGACTACAAGTACAAGACTTCCCCGTGGAAAGCTCGGGAGAAGTGGGAAGACTCGGATCTGCTCTGATGGAACATCTCCGGTTCAAAAGCGAGCGCGAAGAGCGCGAGTGGGCGATGGAAGGGAAGCTCTGCCCGAAGCTCATCGTGGTGCTCGCCGATCTCGTGGAGCGGCGCTGGACGCTCCTCAAGCAGGAGAGCGTCGTCACTTGCATCTTTCGGTCGTTTGCGGAGAATCGTGGGATTGGCGGGACGAGCAACACTCACTGCGAATGGCGAGCCGTGGACATCCGAGTGGATCCGACGCAGTTGTTCGTCGAGATGGCGATCCGGGTGGCGCTGAACGAGAGGTGGCCGACGGGTGTGGCGAAGATGCCGAGGATTCCGCCGTTGGATCATGGGACCGCGCTTCACTACCATGTTCAGGTGACGAGAGACGAAGGTCGTGCTAGACTTTCCACAAGAAAGGAGACCACATGAAGAGAACCCTCATCGCCCTGTTGCTGGTCCTTGGCGCCTTCGCCATGGCGTGCAACACCAAAGACTCCCCGACCGGACCTTCCGACAAGGCCCGGATGTACCTCGACGTTTACGTCTACTATGAGGCCGGCATCAACATCGGCAAGGGTTACCAGGGCGCCCGGGTCACGGTTCGCGACGATGCCCAGAACTTCGTCTATCAGTGTACGACGGGAGCTGATGGGTACTGCCCGAGGAAGGAGCTTTTCGCCGAGCTGGGGCCGCTGAACATCTACTCTCAGCCTGCGGTAATCGACACCTTCATGGGGACGTACAGCGCTTCCGGCGTGTTGGCATCATGGGTCTCGGACCCGGCTCACAACCACGACAAGATCTACACCTTGCGGATTGCGCAGCCGCCGGCCAAGAGCTGACCATGAAGGGCCTCGTGATTCTTCCGCTGCTGTTTCTCGTGGGCTGTGCCGCGATGAACCCGTGGGCATCGCATCCCGTCTCGGAGCTTGGGAAGGATGTCAACATCGTGGCGGCCCGAATCCAGACCTTGCAGGCCGAGGTCGCGGCGAGTCACATGCTCTCGCCCCCGAGGAAAGAGAACCTGGGCAAGACGCTGGACATCGCCAAGGCCGAGGCCGGGGAGGCGTTGGATCTCCTGACGATGGCCGGGACGGCAGACCCGAATGTCGAGAAGATCAAGACTCTCATCAAGTCGAGCAACTACCGCTGCGATGCTGTCCGCGCGGTGCTCGACAACAACTAAGGAGGTGGTAGGGTGCAGGTGCCTGTAGACATCCTCAAGTTGGCGGCTCTGGTGTATGCCGGAGTCCAAGCGGTGAAGAAGTCCCCCTGGTTGGAGGGCCTTCTCGAAAAGTTCGGGGGACCGTGGGTAGGGATTGCGCTTGCCATCATCGCCGGTTGTGTTGGCGGATTCGTCGAGTACGGCGGAGATGGAGTGATCACCTGGAATGAGGCGGGCAACATCGTCGCTGCGATTCTCGCAGCCATGGGGACCCACATCGGGCTTTCCAAGGTGGAGACGGCGACTCAGAAGAGATAAGTAACCCGTCCTCTCGTAGTCCAGGACGGCCCCCTCCGGGGGGCCGTTTTGTTTTACACTTGGTGGTGCCCCGGGAGGATCGTTCTTTCAACAGGTCTCTCGTTCAAGAGGAGTCTCGTTAGCCTGGATCCCCACGACCTTGGCCGCGCGCCGGCCTCCCGGGGCACGAGGAGGAGAGCGCATGAAGTGGAAGGCAGAAGAGTTGGAACCGTTGAATGGGAAGCTGATCGTGAAGCGGGATCCACCTCCCGAAGAGCTTGGCGGGATCGCGGTGCCGAAGATCGCGGTTGTTCGTCGGCCGTGCAAGGACTGTCATGGGGGTGGGTGTTTCATCCGTCCGATCTACGAGGAGGATGGGATCTGGATCAGCCGCCACGAGGAGATCCGCTGTGAACGCTGCGACGGGAGGGGGTACCGGGAGGCTGTCTACGACCCGAGGCCGAAGGTGACGCAGTGGACGGCTACGGTCGTTTCGGTAGGCCCGGGTAAGCCGCGACGGAAGTTCCGGCTTTCGGACGCCCGGACCCTTTGGTGGAAGCCTGGACGAGAGACGCTCCCTGTCTCGGCTGGCGACCGCGTCGTCGTGGCTCCTTGGTCAGGAGTAACCGCGGGAGGTTGTGAGCTTGGTGACGGGTACTGGTTGATTCAGAGCTGGGAAGTGCTAGCAGTTCTGGGTCGGGTTGCCACGGTGCCCCCGCTGCCGGCGGGTTGTCTTCCAGAACCAGCCACGCACCCACGGGCGTGCCTGATTTAGCCGGGGTCCAGACGCAGGATTTGATCTGGGCGTCGTCGGCGAGGATGTTGGATTTTTCGAGAAGGTGGCAGATGGCGTCGAGGATCCCCGGGAGATCCCGGCGCCGCTTATCTCCGGTGGCATAGACGACGGCTAGCGAGACGTCGCACGTGACGAGGGCCACGTCGCGATGGCCACCGAGCTGGAGCCGGATCGCCGTGAGCGCAACGTCTCGCCAGGCGGTGAATCGTTTCTTGGGAAAGCGGAGTCCTGTTCTGGTGACGATGACGGCGTTTTTCCCGCTGGGCAGTTGTCCCGGAAGGAAGAGGCTAGCGAGAATCACGACTCCTCCTCCAGGCGGTCCCTGACGCTGTCCCTGACGCTGTCCCAGAAGCTGTCCCTGACGCTGTCCCAGACGCGGGCATCGACGCTGGCCCAGACGCTGTCCCCGACGCTGGCCCAGGCGCTGGCCCAGGCGCTGTTCCTGACGCTGTTCCTGACGCTGGCCCAGACGCGGGCATCGACGCTGTACCAGACGCTGGCCGTGACGCTGGCCCAGACGCGGTCACTGGCGCTGCCCCTGACGCTGGTCCTGCCGCCGGCCCCGACGCGATCCTTGACGCGGGCCTTGACGCACGGTCCCGGGTCGATCACGGCTCCTCCTCCAAGCTGGCCCCGACGCTGTCCCAGACGCTGTCCACGACGCGGGACCAGACTCTGGCCCCGACGCGGTCCCCGACGCCGGCCGTGACGCTGTCCCAGACGCGGGCATCGGCGCTGGCCCAGACGCTGTACCAGACGCTGTGCCGGACGCCGGCCGTGACGCGGTCCCAGCCGCTGGTCCAGACGCTGGTCACGGCGCTGGTCCTGACGCGATCCTTGACGCGGGCCTTGACGCACGGTCCCGGGTCGATCATGACTCCTCCTCCAAGCTGGCCCAGACGCGGTCCCCGACGCCGAACCAGACGCGGTCCCAGACGCTGTTCCTGACGCTGGCCCAGACGCGGGCATCGGCGCCGAACCAGACGCGGTCCCAGACGCTGGCCCCGACGCGGTCACTGGCGCCGCCCCTGACGCTGGCCAAGACACACTCCCCGGGGTCGATCATGACTCCTCCTCCAAGCTGGCCCAGAGGCTGTCCCAGACGCTGGTCCAGACGCTGCGCCAGACGCGATCCCTGACGCTGAACCAGACGCCGAACCCGACGCTGGTCCTGCCGCCGGCCCTGACGCGGTCCCTGACGCTGGCCGTGACGCGGGCCTTGACGCACGGTCCCGGGTCGATCACGACTCCTCCTCCAGGCTGTCAATGACGCTGTGCCTGACGCGGGTCCCGACGCCGTACCTGACGCTGGCCGCGACGCGGTCCCCGACGCGGTCCCAGACGCTGGCCTCGACGCTGGCCTCGACGCTGTCCCAGACGCTGTACCTGACGCTGTTCCCGACACTGTCCCCGACCCACGGCCCGGGATCGATCATTCATCCCCCTCGTCGGATAACCATCCGTCGATCTGCAACAGCACATACCCGATGAGGCAGGATGCCGCAAGGATCTTGAGTACCTGCCAGTCCTCGGGCGTCATCGCGGGACTCATCGCCAGCGTCGCCCAATCGTCACGAATGCCGCCACGGCTCCGAGGAAAAACCCGACGGCAAGGCCAACGAGCGCCCCCCACATGCCAACCACCGCGGGACTCATTTGCTCACCTGTGTGTTCATTCCCATAGGTGCGTACCACTTCGCAACTCGGCCCTCGCTCGGCACGGCTCTTTCTCCGCGCTCGGCTGAATCATCTCGCACTTCCGCATCTGCGCCACCGCCTGCTTCACCGCCTCGCGGATGATCTCGTCACGAACCAAGGGGCTTATCGAACACGGCGTGTGTGTCCAGGTCAGAGAAGGCGCTCCGGGAGGCAATTCGCCCACCTGAACAAATGGCGCCTGGACCACGTCCGTCGCGATACGAAGGTCCTCGAACTCGGCGGCGATGATCTTGGCGTGCTTGGTGAGGTATTCATCAAGCATGGGGTATTCATCACACGTGAAGAGTCGCCTCGCCGCCGCCAGGGCCCGTTCCTCGATAGTTCTCATCGATGTCCTCCCAACTAGTTCTCCACGTCCAACACGACTCCTGCAACCCAGCCAACACCCTTGCAGGAAGCGCACGGACCCCATTTCCGTGCGCTCTGCGTGTACGCAACCATCTGCTCCTTCGCGATCTCCAACGCAATCGTCAGCATCCGCGCGGATTCCTCCATGCACTTCTCGGTCCGCGCCTCTGCAAATTGCGCCGGGTTCAACCAGAGTGACCCGCAGTCGAACAACACTCCCGTCGCCGGCTGAATTGTCCGCTGTCCCCGCGAACACGAAGGGCACGTTCTTGGCGTCATTCGGTACCACCTTCCGCGGCATCCGTTGCTTGTTCGAACGTCACTGGGCGCTCCGTTGGTCGGACACAAGCGACAAGCTCCCACACGCGAGCTGCTGCGCCAGGAAACGGAGGGTTCCGTTCCCGTAATCCAAGCCGACCGCGAGCCACAATCCATGATTCACTCATCCCGGTCGCTTCGTTCACCTCCTCGCCGCGGATACGGACGAAAACTTGGGCGCCGTCTCCTTCGTCCGAGTCGCCAACGTTCTCGGCCATCAGCTCACACACGTAGACCGTTTTCCCTTTGCGAAACGAAATTGTCGACTGGTGCTTCATCGCCGCTCCTTATCCCCGTTCTCCTTCCGTGAAACGCTGCCATTCCCGAACCGTCCGGTAGATCCGCTCGAACCCCGGCTCCTTGTCGAGCCGGAACAGCTCGACCAGCTCCGCGAGCCGCCGAAGAAGCTGAAGCTCCTTCTGCACGCACGCCTCACAGTGACAGCGCCGGTCGTGACTCATGACTTCACCTTCGCGGCTTCGATCTCCTGCTTCCGTTTCACCATCATCCGCTGAACATCCATCGGGACCTTACCCGTGTGAGGCGCGATGTTGAGCGAGATGATCTTCGACGTGAACGTGTGGTCGTCCACGATCCCGGGACAAACGAAGAGCGACTGAATGTGCTTCGCCGCGTCCCCCTGGGTCGGCGCATCCATGAAGAGTTCGAGCTTCAACGCAACGACAAGTCGCATCACCACCCTCCTTCGCGGGCAAGGTCATGAACCTCTTGCGCAATGGTCATGGAGTCCATCGGCCTCGTCGCCGCCTCCGCCATCGCGACGGCGAAGAGGGCGAGGCGAATGATCTCGGACACCTCTGCTTGGCCGAGTATCACTTTCCTTGGAGCCCATTCGTAGCAGGAGTACTCTTCCGCAATCTCCCTCACGCTGCGCTCGGTCATTCTGGCCTCCGGTTCCACCACGCCCTGATTTCGGCACGCGGTCCGCTGTGAGGCGTGGCGGCGCCGCAGAACACGCCAACGTCGCCCCAGTCATCGACCACGCTCGAGCACTCGACGACGCTCGAGCACTCGACGACGTAGGTTGTGGTCCCGTACATCGCGACTGGCGAGTATCGCGCCTTCCGGCCGCAGAAGGGGCAGGGTAGCAGCTTCTTCGGCTTCGGCTTCGGCTTCGTCATGGCTTCACCTCGCGGTTCATGTCATTCCTTTCCGTCCAACGCGGCATAGAGTTTTACGATCAGCCCCTCCGTCTCGCCCTTGCGGACGGCGATGGCGGCAGCCTCGATTCGCCGCAGGCGCCGTAGTTCCGTGAGCAGCGCGGGCGCCGCGTTGCGGAGGGCGACGATGAAGACGGCGTCTTCGTCCGCGCCGCCTCCCATTTCGCTCGCGTGGATGTGGTCTGTCGTGACGTCGCGGATCTTCCCGTCGTCGCCGGCGCCGAACGCTCCAACCACCCAATCCTCTCCGAATGGGCGATCGTCCGGCCCCTTTCGATCGGGGACGTTGACTCGCCACGGTCCCGGCGTCGCCTCCGCTTCGAGATTCGCCAGCGCGTCGAGGTCAACGATGGCGTTCACCAGACACCCAACATGCGCTGAAGCGCGAGGCTGCACGATTGCCATGAGTATTGTCCGTATTTCGTGAGTAGTCCGAGTCCTATCAGCCGCTCGCGAACGGCATCGCGTGCAGCGCGCAGTTCCGCCTCCATCGCTCGCAGTCGTTCGAGTTCGGCGAACGTTTCGGCCACAATGCTCGCGTCACCGGGCTGCATGGTCGACAGTTCGAGAGCGGCGTTCGCGAGATGCTTACGCGCTCGCAATAGTCGTGACGAACTCGATCTTTCCCCCTTCGCCTTCATCGCTTTTTCCCCCTTCTCTGCTTTTTCTTGTAGCCGCTGATCCATGCAGCCGCGTACGCCAGACACCGGATACACCGCGTCGCCGACTTGCCATCCAGCGCGGCCCCGCAACGGCCACAACGGTGAGCGGACATGTAGTCCTGTGATCTGGCACGACGCCGGTCCCTGTTCTTCGCAAGACACAAGAGGCACCGCAGGCGCTCGGAAGACTCCTTCTGCTTGCCACACTCGTAGCAACGCCCAGATTCCACATACCTGCGTTTTCGGGAATACACCGCACACGTTGGGCAGGAAGCGCGATGCCCGCATGGGAACTTCAAGTCGCTCATCTCATTTCGATCCCTTCCACCAGGTCGACGAGTTCCCTGGCTTTTCGCGTGGCTTCTTCCGGCGAAAGGCCCTCGTCGATGTACATCGCGTATGCCCGGTCGAAGAGCGGTTCCGGAGTCAACGTCGCGGCGATGACTTCGGCGGGCGTGTTGTTCGGAATCTGCGGCGGCGGCGGAATGAACATCTCGATCATGACTCTTCCTCCAGGCTGTTCCAGACGCGGTCCACGACGTTGGCCCTGACGCTGGTCCAGACGCGGTTCCTGACGCGGTCCGCGACGGGTGCCCAGACGCTGGCCCAGACGCGGTCCGCGGCGCTGGCCCCGACGCTGGTCAAGACGCTGTCCCTGACGCGGCCCCCGACCCACGGTCCCGGATAGAGCTTCCTAGAATGCAGGCTCGTCGTCATGTGTCTCCTCGCGCTTTGCCAGAATTTCTTCGACCCCAGGAAGCACCTTGGTCTTCTGTTCGGGGCGCCCCCCCCGTTTCCCCCACCCCTCCGCTTGCTGGCGCACGGCTAAAGATAGGCGCGTCCTTATCCAGTTGTCAAGTCCTACGAATGGGCGCCCCCCGGGACAGAGGCGCCGGAACTCCACGTCGAACATCGCAAGCAGCCCATCGAAGTCGGCAGCAAGTTCCGGGAACGACGCCAGGAGCGTCACCCGGGCCGGCGACCCGGACGGGTAGGCTTCGGCCGGGTGGTACTTCTTCGGGGCCTTGCGTTCCTTCGCCGAACTCCCCGGAGCCTTCGCGACGGGGTCTTTGCTTTTAGAGCCAGAGCCAGAGTCAGAGTCAGAGGCCATCGTCCTGCTATCGCTTGCCATCCGGCTGCTATCGTTGTTGCATGGCAACCGCATAGCAGCCGCATGGTTCGTTGCCGTCACGTTACCGTCGCGGTGCCACCTGGCGTGAGCACCGACTTTCCCGGCGATGGACTTGTTGAGGAGCCAGCGGATTGCCTCGGAGGCCCCCTTCACCCGGTACGTCCCATCGGAAAGTTTCTCGGCAAGCTCAGTTTCAACGAGACGGTCGCAGAATCCCGTCACCCTGGCGGATCCATCAAGTTCCGTCCGGCTCAAGATGTCAGATCTGCGGTTGCTGCACTGGTGCCATACTCGCGCCAACGGACCGAGGGCGTCATGCCCAAGCTCGTGGGATAGGCATTCGATCCGAGGATCCGTGAACGCCCTCTCCTCGATGTTGATCCTTGGCACGTCACTACCCCCGAAAATGGTGCCAACCCCCCGCCGGGTGTGACGAGCCGAAGCCAAAGGCTGGGCTCCCGGCAGGGGGCCGACTCACTAGCTGTTCATGTGCGGAGGCAACTCCGACTCGTCACGCCCCAAAGATACGGCTCGGGTTCTACGATGTCAACGCGCCAACGTGGCACACTTGACGCAAGTTTGCCAAAACGGCACACCGGGTGTACCCTCGTTCCTCGTGAGCAACGTCCGCCTGCCTATAGCGGCTCCGCCAGGCGACCCCGCGCCACCGGACACGAACCCGGGAGCGGCCCTCCCAGCCATCGGAGAACTCATCGGGGACGACGACCGCGAGCCTCTTTTTCAGGAGGCGATGACGGCTCTTCATCAGGCCCTCACCGAGAACGATGTCAACAAAGCCCGCATCGCCACGATGCTTGTTCAGGCCATCCGCAAGGCCGGGAAGCAGGACGACGGCGTCAAGATCAAAACCGACGAGCGTTTCGTCGACTCCGTCGCGTTGATGGTGAAATCCGAGTTCGCCATCCCATCGCAACTCGCCGAGTTCGAGGAAGCCCTCGTTGAACCAAGCGATAGCTGAAGCGAAGAGGGCCCTCCGGCGACGCCACCAGCTCAAGGTGCTGCCGCCAGAAGACCTCGACTGGATTCGGGCCGCCAGCGTCGCCGACACATACTGGTCTCTGTACTTTTTCTGCAAGATCGTCCTGCGGTACTGCGAAATCAAACCCGACATCCACCTGCTCTACACGGAGTTCCTCGAATCCAAAGCGAGCAACTACAAGCTCGCCATGATGCCGCGAGGATTCGTCAAGTCGTGGATCCTCTACGCGAAAGCCATCCGGGATTACTTGCGCGACAACAACGTCCGTGTTCTCCTCGCGATGTCCACGGAAGAGAACGCACGCAAAGCCTCCGAATTCATCTCGAACCAGTTCACGCGGAACCAACTGATCCGCTACCTCTGGCCGGAAAACGTCCCGACCGATCAGTCCGGAGACCGCTGGACGATGAAGGCGCGGACACTCCCGCGAACCATCGACGCCCCGGAACCCACGTACACCTTCGCCGGAGTGAAAACGGAGCTGGTCTCCGGGCACTACGACAAGATCTTCCTCGACGATGTCTTCGCGAAAGAGGCATCCGAATCCGAAGAAGTCGCGAACAAGGTCTTCTCCTTCATCGCATCCTGTGCCCCGCTCCGTGCGGACCCCGCAACGTCGGAAATCGTTCAGACATGCACCCGTTGGGCCGTCGACGACCCGGCCGGAAAGATCATGGGGTTCGAGAAGCAGAACACAGACGAACTCGTTTTTCGGGCTCTCGGTGATCCGCAGTACATCTGTCTCAAACGGGCCGCCATCGAACACGGAAAACCGATCTGGCCGGAACGGTACCCGGAGAAAGAGCTGGCCGCGCTGGAACGAGGATTCGAGTCGTCAGGACAGGGACACTTCTTCGCGTTTCAGTATCTCAACAACCCCGTGGATGCCCGCGTCGTCGAGTTCCCGCTCCCGCGGTACTGGGACCGGGACAAGTCCGGAGACATCCTGCTCCGTCAGCCAGACGGGCAGGACATCGTCATCCAGGAGCGACACCTCTACCGAACCATGACCATCGACCCCGCCTACAAGACGAAGAAGAGCCATGACGATGCGGCGATCTGTGTGCTCGGGACACACCAGGAGGGGTACATCGTCAATCTGTTCTCGTGGGTAGGTAAGCTGGGTCCATCGGACCTCGCCGAAAAGATCGTCCAGACCGTCAAGGAGTCTTTCGACAAGGGATTCCCCCTCGCGGCTGTTGGGCTCGAAACCAACGCCCAGCAGCTCGCCTTCAAGATCCTCGTTGGGAAGGCCGCCGACCGAGCCGGCGTCCACATCCCATGGCGCGACCTGAAGACTGGGCCGGAAACGACGAAATACACGCGGATTCGTCACATGGTTGGGCACGTCGCATCCGGGGCGTACTACACGAGTTCGCGATTCGTGATGCCAAACCGGGAGATGAAGATGTTCCCGGCAAGTCGGAAACTGAACTGGCTCGATGCGTTCGCGTATCAGCCGCAACTCTGGCCGCAGTTCCACCTGGAGCCGGTGGAGATCCCAGAGGAGGACCGTCTGCCATGGCGAGCGTTCACCCCGTCGGATATGGATCCGAACCACCCCCTGCTCCGGTCGGCGAACCCGTCGGAAGTCGAAGGCTACGGAGGGTAAGTGCCGTCCATGCGCTCCTGCTCGTGTTTCGATACTGGGAAGAAAAAGCACGGGATCTCCAGTGTGACGAGCTGTACCTGCTTTCCAAGGTCGCCCGACTGGCAGTCATCGACTTCCTGCGTGAGCCCGAAGACTTCGACCAACGTGGACAAAACCTCGTCCCGGCCCACCATCGCAGCAGTGCCTACGGGTGGTTGTTCGAAGACCACTACCGCGGAGTCCCGCTCTCGGATCTCTGTGCCGCAGTGGGTCCGGACATCGTCTGGTTACGACAAGTCATCATGGAGGCGGCACTCTTCCACGAAATGATACCGATGGACGATTTCCACCTCGACCGATACGCAACCGTAAACCCAGCCGCGGTGGTCTGGGACATCGGCAACGAGCGCCAACCCGGCGCTCACAACGAAGAAGGAGAGGACGATGGCGACGAAGAAGGGACTTGGTAACGCGGGAAAGGCTGGTTCGGCTACGATTCGAGGAGGATCGCCGTATTCGATCAGCCCGAAGTCCGGCCCGAAGATGGGCGGGAAGAAGTAACGTGGCCCTTGATCCGCGGATGATGATGGGCCCCCCGGACGGCATGATGCCCCCGGGGGGCCCCCCGCCGGGAATGGAGCCTCCCGGGGCCCCACCTCCCTCCCCACAGATGGGTATGCCAGAGCAAGGAGGTCTGCCAGTCATCACGCCCCCGGAACCGGAACCGGACTGGTCTCGTCTCGAAGATCAGGCCCTCGTCCGCGACATCAACCTGAGCGAGAAAGAAGAGCTTCGGATCAAGGACATCCTGCATACTGAAATCGCTCGGGCAACTCGCTCGCTGAAGACGCGCAATGAAGAGCTGACCAAGTGGCGGAAGCAGTACAAGGAAGTTCGAGAGACCAAGACCTACCCGTTCAAGAACTGCTCGAACGTGTGCGTACCGTTGACGCCGTCAGATGCCGACCAGATCACGGCGCGGACCGTTCGCGTGCTCTCCTGTACGGAGCCGCAGTACGTGGTCGAACCGGCGTTGGACCAGGAGATTCCCATCGAAGAGCTGCACTCCGTACAGCAGTACATGAAGGGAAAGCTCTCGGATCCGCGGATGGGTTTCGACAGGGCGAAGGAAGAGTTCGTCCATTCCATGGTTGTCACGGGCCTCGGCCTCGGCAAGGTCAAGTGGGACACGAAGACCCGGAACGTCAGCCGGTACGAAATCATCCCGGATGCGGAGATGACCGGCAATGCCCTCAAGGGAACGCCAAAGATCATCTCCAAGGACGAGGTGGTCTACGAAGGCAACGTCTTCGAGGTGGTGCGCCCGGAGGACTTCTTCTATCCGCCCGAGTGCCACCAAGATCCGGACCTGGTCTTCAACGCCTACTGGGTCGGTCATCGTTTCCTCGAACGCCTCGGCGAGATGCAAAAGAAAGCGAAGGCCGGCGTCTATCGAGAAGACGCCGTCAAGCGAATCGCCGACGCCGACGAACGGGACTACTCGCAGAACGAGCTGTCTGCGATGGTCGACCGGGACACGCTCGTTGCCGAGGGCTTGGATGATGCGCCCGTAGACAAGAACGCGAATCAGCTCACGAACTTCGAAATCTACATCCGTGTTGCGCTGGAAGACAGCAAGAAGGGGAAACAGCCGGAACGAGATTGCGTTTTCGTCTACAACTACGAGACGAAAGAGATCCTGTCGGCCAAGTACCTGTTCTTCTTCCACGGACGGAGACCGTTCGTGCGGGCGCCGTTCAAGGAGAATGGCGAGTTTTTCGGCATCGGCGTTCCGCAACAGCTCCAGCACCTGCAACGGGCCGCGAACGATCTCGTGAACCAGGGGATCGACGCCGGGACCTATGCGAATCTCCCCGTGATCGCGAAACGGAAAGATTCGGTGCTTGGGCGTGGGAAGCAGGACGACATCTACCCCGGCAAGATCATCGAAATGGACGACGTGTCGCAGCTCCAGAAGATCGACCTCGGGGATACGTCTGCATCGGTGTTCCAGTTCCTTCCGATGATCCGGGAGTTCGCTCAGAAGCGGACCGGCGTGACCGACTTTCTGTCCGGGATGGAGGGCGAGCGTGGGAATCGGGAGTCCGCCGCTGGGGCCGGGCAACGGACGGGCAACTCGTCGCCGTTGTTCGATGTCGTGCTCGGGTGCGTTCGGCGAGCGCTGGAAGATGCCGCCGATCTCATGTTCTGGAATTGCTGGCAGTTCAAGCCGGATGGCGACGAATACCAGGAACAGAATCCCAAGGGCGATTTCGTCAAGAAGCTGTTCACGATGCCGCCACAGGCCGGAGGAAGGTATCGCTTTCGAATCATGGCGTCTTCGGTCGCGGCGAACCCGGAAGTCCGGAAGCAGACGATCCAGCATCTCTCCGGGATTCTCGATCCACTCGACCAACAGCTCATCCAGACGGCCGGGCAGATCGGCAGTCCCGATACCCCGCCCCTGATTCGCGAGCTGTTGGTGAGTGCGATGGGACGAAAAACACGGCTCATGCGCCAAACGGCCGAAGCCTTCGATCTCCCAGGAGCCGGCCGGCTCGTTCCGGACTGGGACGAGATGTGGCAGGCGAAGCAGGGCGAAGTCATGCAGATGGTTCAGCAGGCGCAGCAGCAGCCCAAACCCATCGACGAAACGATTCTCAGGAAGATCGGGCCGAGCTGGGCAGAGATGCCACCGGAAGTCCAAGCGTGGGTCTACACCGGAATGGGAGCCCCGATTCCGCCTGACCTTCAACGGGAAATCGAGATGCGGGCGCAGCAGTTCGCGCCGCCACCGCAGCCAGGACAAGGAGACCAAAATGCTGGAGATCAGACCGCCGGTGACCCCATGGGAGGGGTTGGAGCAGGACCAGAAATTGGAGCTGCTCCGGCACCTCCTGGAGTCTGAGGGCTTTCTGTACCTGATTCATTTCGCGCGGATGTCGAAGCTCGCCGCGCTGCAAAACCTGGCCCGGGAAGGGAACTCCCGAGACCAGGACTTGTTCCTGAAGGGGTACATCTCAGGGCTTGAGTTCTGTGAGGGGTCCATCTCGCAGACGGTCGATTCCCTCCGTGGGGATCAGAAACAGGAGGTCGCAAATGGGGGATGACTACAGTCGCGTGGAAACGCAAGAGCCGAAAGAAGTCGGAATCGAGGAGGAACGCCCATCGACGATGGTCGACGATGAGGTCGAATACCCGGATTCGCTTCCGGAAGATGAGCCGGAAGAGCCCGAAGCCGCCGCCGGCAGAGACGAGATCCCGGAGTACGACGAGGGGGCGATCCTCGGACACCTGAACCGTTTCGCGGATGAAGCGGCGTACCAGACGGTTGGCGGCAAGGCAGCCGAAGTCAACCGCGAACTCCAGTGGCTTCAGCAGAAGCTGGCGCCGCAGTCCGAAGAGCAACTTCTCCGGATGTCGGAAACGGAACGACTCGCCTATCAGCAGGGGCTGACGCGGCGGCAGCAGCTCCAGGACTACCGTGATCGCATCCTCCCGATGGAAGCGAATCGCCTTCGGGACATGAATCGCCAGAAGGCCAACACCATCGTCCAGATGCAGCATGGGCTTCAGGCGAAGTACCCGGGGTACTGGCACAAGATCCTCGACCGGGTGCGGCAGATGGTCGATTCTCGCGAAAGCGGGATCAGTGCCGATCATCTCGCCAACCCCATGACCTACGACATCGTCTACCGCAACATCCGCGGCGAAGAGGCCATCGAAAAAGAAGGCCGCTCCAAGCTCAGGAAGATGGCGGCGGGCGCCCAGACGGTGGGCCGCGGCGTGGGAGAAGAGGGGGGGCAGAAGAATTTTCGTGAGGCCGATGGGCTAACCCCTAGACAGGTTGCAGAGCGATACCGCAAGATGAATTTTAGCGAAGGTGAGATCAAGGCGACCCTTCGCAGAATGTTTGGAGACTGAGAATGAGTTCGGATCGTATCGCAGACGGTAGCAAGATCACTTCCAGCGGGATGTCCGCTGCCGATTTCTTCGCAGAAGATGGTTACCGCTCGGCCCCGCTCGGCGGGAGCAACCCGTATTCGGCTGACTGTACGCAGGTGCTCAACCTCCCGAACTGCCCCTCGGACTGTGCCTGTGGCGGGAAAAACACGATGGTGGCCTGCTGGCCACCGCAGTCGAACATCGAATACTGCCGCAGACAGGGCATCCTGCCGATTCCGGTGTATGCGTTTCTGCCGGAGTTCAACGGCGGGAAGCCCGTGACGCCGGTTCGCAACGCGAAGATCCTCCGCGACGGCGTGATGATCGGCGATCCCGGGACCTACGAGGTCGTTCTCTGCTGGACGACCTGCGAAAACGACGCACGCTTGTCCAAGAACGATGCGGATGCGTGCGAAGCCCTCATGAACGGACGCCCCGCGAGGGGGATCTCGACGCAGGCCGCAACGAGTGGCGATGACGGCGAGCTGCGGAAAAGTGGACTCATCCCAGAGGAAGAGTCGAGCTACACGAAACAGGGTATCGAGCGGACTGGTAAGGGCCAGTTCGTTGCGAAAGACCGGCGGCCCATGGTTACCGTGCCGGGCTAGCCACAAAAGACTTTAGGAGGAGAACATGGCAAAGACGGCACCGACTATCGCGATGCGGGTCGCCCGCACGATGGGCTCGTCCCCTTTCAATCCGGTGTTGGAGTTCCCGGAGAAGGCGGGACCCGAAACGTTCGTGGCTGGCGACCTCGTCGAGTACACGAGCGGTTACCTCTGCATCCAGACCGTTAGCGGTGCCGACGATGTCGTGTGCGGCATCGCTCAGGTTGGCGCAAGCGGGACCGTCAACACCATGATCCCGGTCGAGGTGTTCGACCAGAGCACCCACATCATCGCCAATCTCAAGAACGGCGGTGCCGATTACGTTCTGCTCGCTACGGACCTCGGGGCCGTGTATGGACCGCGCAGAGATGCTGCGGGGATCTGGAGTCTCGACAAGGCAGAGACGACCGGGCCGCTGTTCCGGGTTCTCGGAGTCCATCCCGACTACGCCGTTGACGACACGAACGCCTGGGTCTACGCAGTGCCGGTGCCCGGCGACTACTTCGTCGAGTAAACGATAGGGAAGAGGAGATAGATCATGAACAGGCCGAACTACACTTCTTCGCCTATCGCAACCGCGGCAGCGAACAGTCGCATGCTCGTGGAGGGGTTCCACACGGTCTTCTACGAAGAGATGAAGCGTGCGAAGCCCAAGTACGAAGAGTTTTTCGAGATGCAGAAGTCCGACAAGCTCTCCGAAGCCTACATGTCGGCCGCGGGGCTGGGTCTTGCGGTTCAGACTCCGGACGGGACGCCAGTCGAGTACGAGGACATCTACAACGGCGAGGTCAAGGAGATCCGGAACTTCACGTACACGAAGGGCTACCGGGTCATGCAGTCGACGCTGGAGGACGAGCTTTACGGGATCAATCGCAAGGCCCTGAAGGCTCTTCCGAAGTCGATGGAGTACAAGGCCGAGTCGACGGCCGCCGCTCTCATGGGCGCTTCGTTCACCACGACCTACGGGTTCGACCCGAGTTCCGCGGTTATGCCCATCGTCGCGACGAACCACAACTACATCTCCGGGAAGTACGACCTCACGTCGACGACGCCGACCACGACGTGGTCGAATCGGCTGGCTAGCAACTCCGCCCCGACGCCGGAGACGGTTTCGCAAATGTACGTTCTCTCGAACCAGGCTCGTGATCGCGAAGGGTTCCCTATCGAGTTCGGCGAGAAGTTCATCGTGTGCCAGGTCGACAAGGAACCCGTGTTCTGGGCGATCATGAACTCGGTCAACAGGGCGTTCGAGTTCTCGAACACCAAGGGGATCTTCGGACCGCAGGGGCCGTGGAACATGAAGGTGAAGGTTTGGAAGTGGCTCCCGTCGGCCATCGCGTGGTTCATGCTTCAGCCGGAGAACACGCCGTTCGTTCACCAGTGGCGCATCAAGCCGAACATCACCGAAGACTACGCGAAGAACAACTTCGTCCAGTACGTCAATGCCCGGATGCGCTACGGCCAGGGCGCCATCGAGCCGCGCGGGATCTGGGGAACGGTCGGAGCGTAAGGAGGCCACAATGGCGAGTGCTGTGATCCAACTCGTGTGCAGCCATCCGGACTGCAACGAAACCTCGGGTAAGCTGTCTGTCGATTGCGAACGCGACATGACCGAGGACGGTTTTCTGCGAGCCGAAGGAAGCAAGCATCTTCCCGGCGGCTGGTCGCTGAAACTTCGACGGGATCGTCCCGGCGGGAATGTCTTCTGCTCGGAACACTCGGAGGGCTAGGATGAACAAGCGAACGGTGACGAGTGTTCTCGCTGCCGCCACCCTCTTCGTGGGGGTGGCGGCGTTTGGTGCGAGCACGCTCCCTGACAACCTCGTGGTTCAGGGGAGTGTGACTTGCACGTCCATCACGAATACGGGTAGCACCGACTACACGGAGGTCAACGCGGCCAACGGATCGGCTGACGTGCTCGACTACACGGGAACGCTCGGGATCATGAACGGTTCCGACACGTTCCAGCTCTTCGACATCAACATCACGAACGCGAACCACACGGGGGGCTCGAACTTCGTCTATGTGTTCGACATCGCCGGGATCACTCAGGATGCCCAGGCGAGAGAGACGGCGATCCTCATTGGTACCGGATGGGACTACGCTCTCGACATCGGGGCGAACCCAATCCTCGGTGGTGCGGCGGATGCGATCACGATTGGTGGGTCGGACGCTACGTTCACGTTCACGCGCAACGATGCCGGGGCGGTGACGTTCTCGGGCGCAGACGACGCCGGAGCCGCGGACACCATCTATGACACCACGGGGACGGGTGCGGTCACCGTCGGGTCGGCTGACGTGACTGGGGTGACGCTGTCGTCTGATGGTGGGACTCTCGACACGGCAACCGCCAACACGCTGACGCTCACAGCCCTGACTACGAACGCGGCGACGTTCATCGGTGCGGATGCGGCTTCGCCGGCCGATACGGTGTTCGACACAACCGGGGCTGGAGCCATCACGGTTGGGTCGGCTGATGTTACGTCGATCACGCTCACGACCGACGGAACCGGGACTGGAGAGGTCGTTCTTCCGCTTCAGTCCGTTGCCGGCGCAGAGATGGTCAACGATACTGTCGGTGGTGACCAGCTCGCGGATTCCATCACGCTGGATGCCGCTACTACCATTTCCGGGTCGTACGATTTTACGGCCGGCACTGCGGGCAACGAAGCTGCGGTCGGGAATGTCGCCGTCGAGCGTTGCATGGGGGCGATCTGCCAGACGGTGATGACGCTCACCGCCGTCAACGTCGTCATCACCGACCCCGGCGCCGCGGCCGCGTATGGCGGGACGTTGATCTACGACTTCCCCGAGGGGCGGATCCTCGCGCTCGGAGTCGTCGCGGATCTCACGGCAACCGAGGCTTCGGCAACCATCGTGGACGACTGGGATGGGGACATCGCGTTCGGCACGGACGATGCGGACGCAGGAGCCGGTCTTGCGGGCGATGAGGTTGACTGGGTTCCGAGCACGGCGACCACTCAGGCTGTAGGGAGCGTCGCGGCGACCGACTGCGCGAGTATCATCACCGACCAGATTTACCACGACGGGCACACGACCGCGATCGACCTGTACGTGAACTTCGAGATCGACGACGCCGACATCTCGACCGGCGGAGCCGACGCCATCACGGTCAGCGGGACTGTCACGGTGACGTGGATCAATCTCGGCGACAACTAACGGACAAGCCGAAAGGGGGGCCGCAAGGCCCCCTGATCGCATAGGGTGATTCCATGCCGATGATTACAGCGGTGCGGCCGGTCGGCTCAGAGTGGGTCATGGGGACGACGGCCGCGACGCCCGTCACGGTGTCGGCGGCTGCGACGATCAGCTCCTACGGCCACCCGACGCAGTTCGGTGGAGACGGCCATACGCTCTACCTGAAGCTCGACGCGACTTCCGTCGGAACCGATGTCTTGGTGGCGGCGTACGCTCATGCGGCCGGATCGGCTACGACAGCGGCGAACTACGCGGCGATCAGTCCGGCAGTCGTTCCCGATCCGACTGTGCTGACGACGAGTTGGCAGGCGTTCGACTTCTCTCCCCCGTGTACTGATTACGTGGGGTTTGTTCTGACAAACCGAGAAGTTGCGGATGCGGTGAAGGTCCACGCCGTTTACGTCCACGGGGGTTAGCCATGGTGGCAACGGTTTTGAACCCTGTCGGGTCGGCGTGGGTTAGCGGAACGCCGACGACGAACGCCCAGATTGAGACAGGGTCGGGCGCCCTGGCGACGGAACTATTCCCGGTTGCGTTCGGAGGAGATGGCTACGCGCTTTATCTGTACGCGAAGCGAGAAATGACCACGACGATTACGGCGTACGCGCGGGCCGCGACCACGGGAAGCGGGTTTTTCGGGGCGGACTTCGCGAGTGTAGGCTCGATTTATAGCGCGGTTGCGAAGGTTGGCTGGACGGCTATCCCATTCACGCCGCCTGCGACGGTTGCGCTGGCGTTCGACGTTACGAACGGCGACGCTTCGTTCGCGTCGGTAGATCGTGCGTGTAACGCGAACATCGCGACGATAACCACATCCGCGGCACACGGGATGTCGGCTGGGGACACGGTCACCATTTGGGGGATGACCGACGGGACGTATGACGTGTCCAACGCCACGGTGTTGAGCGTCCCGCTTATCACGACGTTCACGTATGCGTTGACACACGCGGATGAGCTGGTGATTGCGGATGCGCTGGGAACGATCACACCATTCTTCCAGTACAAGTTGCTTCTCAAGTGGGGTGGCTAGATGTTCGGACTCGGAGGGTTCTCTAAAGTCGCGCACTGGCTCGGGAAGAGCTTCGGATTCGTCTCGGGAGCGGCGCAGTCCGGACGGCCGTCGCTGTGGTGGGACGGAACTGCGGGTGGACCGCTGAAGTTCACCACGGATACCGGCGTCACGGGCAACGTGGCGAGTTCGACGACACTGTCGTTCGACGACCTTGCGACCGGAACGAATACCGGCGCAACGATGGTTGTGGGAACCGGGGCGAGCTTGGCGGCGAGCGGAACCGGAACGATTGCGGCAACGTCCGTTACCGGAACGGTGCCTGTTGCGAATGGCGGGACGGGGCGAGCCTCGACGACGGCGTATGCCGTTCAGTGCGGCGGCACGACCGCAACGGGTGGTCACCAGCCGATTGCGGCACTCGGGGCGCTCGGGCAGGTTCTCACGTCGGGTGGGGCCGGAGTCCTGCCGACCTTCCAGGATGCGTCCGTGGCGGGAGGGACCGCCCAGTTCGACGTGAACGTGACGCCGGCTACGACCGCGGGCACGGCCACCTGGGAGGACCTCTGCGTCATCGCGTTGGACGCGGGCAAGATGGCGAGCAACGGGGACAAGCTCAAGATTACCGCGTCCGGGGTTCTGGCGGCGAATGCGAACACGAAGTACGTCAGGATGAGAATCGGGTTCACGGACATCTGCTCGTGGAACGATGCCGGCAGCGGCTACAAGTGGCAGTTCGACACGGAGGTTATTCGCACGGGAGCAGCTACCGGGATTTGGAAGGGGTTCTCGTTCGCGGCGAATTTCGTCAAAAATCCCGAGACGGTTGCTATCGGTGAAACGTGGGCGAACGCTCTCGACATCAAGATCCAGGCGTACACGCCGACGACGGCCGGTGATGTGACGAACAACGCCCTCTCCGTGGAGTACTACCCGGCGCCTACGTGACTGGTGGCGTTGGGCGACAGCAAGACCTGGCTGGAGGGCTGGCAGCCGACACTCCTTTCAGGGCTTGTTGCCGCAGGGACCAACTACCGGAAAACGGCAAGCAGCGGGGTCAACGGGGCGACGGTTGCGTCGTATGCCGCGGACATCGCTGCGAACCTGTCCGGGATCAATCCGGACGTTCCCGTGCCTGCGGTGCTCATCAACCTCGGGGTCAACGAGATTGGGGCGCCGCCGGCCAGCGCGACATGGAGAGCGAACTACCAGACGATCATCGACGCGGTTCATGCGAAGTGGGCGATAGCGGTGATCTACATCGCGTACCCATGGCGGCAGGGGTTCGACGCAAACGCGGCAGTGCTTCATGGGTACATCGATCAGCTTCTAACCGACAACGTTGGCTTGTGTGTTGCTGGTCCGGACGAGGTTGCGGTCATCCAACCGCCTGACGACGGGGCAACGAACACTACGGATGGGATCCACTATTCCGCGGCCGGAAATGTCGCATGGGCTTCGGCGTGGGAAACGACGTTACTGGGGACCTAAGGAGGTAGCATGGCAGCTTCAACGTGGGCATTCACTAACGGCGCGAGGACGAAACTTCTCGACGGGACGTTCGACATCGACAGCGACACATGGAAGATGGCGCTCTTCACGGACGGTTCCGATATCGGAGCGGCTTCGACGACGTATGCGCTGGTCACGAACGAGGTGGCGCACGCCCCCGCGACGACCGGCTATTCGACCGGCGGGATCGCGGTCACCTTGAATCTGTCCGGGACGACAACCGTGACCGTCGACATCGCGACCGATCCCGTCTGGACGACTGTTTCCGCGTCGCTCATTTGCCGCTACGCCGTGATCTACGAGGTCGGTGGCAGCGTCCTGTGCTGGTCCGATCTCGACGTGGCGAGCATCACCGTCACGGCAGGGAACACCCTCACGGTTGCGGCCCACACGTCCGGGGTGTTCACGCTCGCCTAAGCACGAACCCAGGCCATGGCGCTGACGGTCACGAGTCGCGGGACGGGGACTCACAACACCGGAGCAACGACGCTCGTCCCGGGCGGAAGAACCGCGACGCTGGCCGTTGGATCCATGGGTGTTCTTTGCATCGCCCTCGACAACGCCGGATCGGCCGGGTCGGCCATCATCGCGCCAACGTCGTGGACCGACGCGAAATCAAACGTCTGGACGCGCCGAACGAGTCGCCTCTACGACAACGGCGCGGCAAGCGCCGGGATCGAGATGGTGTTCTACACCGCTCCTATCACCACGGCGCTCCTGACGACGGATCTCGGAACGATCACGTGGAACCCCAGTGCTTCTCCTGTGGCGAAGGTGTGGACCTGGTACGAGGTCATTCCGTCGGGGGCGAACACCGTCGGGTATTCGACCGGCGGTGACATCGCCGGTGCGACGGCCGCAAACGCCCAGGTGACGACGGGCAGCGTTGTAGTCGGGGACGCGGTGATCGCGGGGTATTTCTCCGAGAACGTCAACGCGGTTACCGGCGATTCCGACACCACCAACGGAACGTGGACCGCTCAGCAAACGACGACAGTAGGAAGCGGCACTTCTGGCGTCCGCATCGCGACGCAGCAGAAGGTGCAGACGACGACCCCCAGCACTCAGTCCTACGATGTCACCGTCGCCTCGCAGGACCGCATCGCCGGCTACATCATGCTGCACGAAGTCGTCGACACGACGTTGACGCCGGGTGTGTTGGCGACCGCGACGACGAAGTTCGCGCCAACCGCGACGGCCACGACGAACCAGACGCTGACGCCTCCGGTGGTGGCAACGACCACGGCGACCTTCGCCCCGACGGCCACGAAGACGGAGAACCAGACGCTGACGCCTCCGGTGGTGGCAACGACCACGGCGACCTTCGTCCCGACGGCCACGAAGACGGAGAACCAGACGCTGAC
>Ga0209727_1000571_pt1 | contig 39145 bp, 49 predicted proteins | sample RifGroC1_FD_183995 | JGI IMG/M metagenome (GOLD analysis project Ga0209727, IMG submission 183995) | Groundwater microbial communities from Rifle, Colorado, USA - Groundwater C1 (SPAdes) (version 2) | ecosystem: Environmental > Aquatic > Deep subsurface > Groundwater | place: Rifle, Colorado...
AGAAAGCAGGAATTGTAGTTGGCGATATCGTTACAAAAGTAGGCGACGAGGAAGTTACTTCGTCTGATGATTTTATAGCCAAAACCGCAAACTATAAGGAGAGAGCCGTAACTTACGAAATTCAAAGGGTCGTTGATAGTCAGGAAAAAGCTATCAAAGTAAAACTTACTCCGCGGGAGAACCCTCCGGAAGGTGAAGGGCCAATAGGTGTGACCATAACCACAATGGAAATTTATTATCCACCCATTTTACAAAGGCCTTTCTATGGAGTTTATTACGGATTTAAGGAAGGCATTTATTGGGGCAAAACCATAGTAACCGGTTTGGGTGGATTGGCAACAGGAATCTTCAGAGGCGAAGCTGTTTCCGGAGTTTCCGGGCCAATCGGAATATACGCGGTCACCACAGAAGCATCTAAGGGTGGCTTTTTGACTCTCCTTAACTTTGTAGGAATCTTGTCGGTAAACTTGGCAATACTTAATATTATTCCTTTCCCGGCACTCGACGGAGGCAGGCTTCTATTTATAGGAATTGAGGCAGCAACCAGAAAGAAAGTTTCAACAAGAGTAGAGGCAATAATTAATAATATCGGATTTCTACTTTTGATAACTCTTCTTTTAGTAATAACAATAGGAGATGTACGTAGACTAATTACAACAGGGAGCATAGAAGGATTCATTAACTCGTTGACGAAATGATACAATAGGCCAGAAATGAAACAATCACAACTTTTTCCGAAAACCAGAAAAGAAGCCCCTAAGGATGCCGAGAGCGTTAATCATAAATTACTTGTTCGCGCAGGTTTTATTGATCAACTAATGTCCGGGAGCTGGACACTTCTTCCGTTGGGACTCCGTGTCGTTGCAAAAATAAATCAAATAATCAGAGAGGAAATAAACGCAGTTGGCGGACAAGAAATGTTAATGCCGCTTTTACATCCTAAAGAAATTTGGAGCGAGACGGGCAGATGGGACAAAGCGGATGAAATAATGTATAAGCTAAGCGATGCGAGAAAAAAGGAGTATGTTTTGTCATTTACTCATGAAGAGATTGTGATGGATCTTCTTCGTAAAAACATTAAAAGTTATCAGGATTTGCCGGTGGCGGTTTACCATTTTTCAACTAAATTTAGAAACGAACCCCGGGCCAGGAGCGGAATCTTAAGGGGTAGAGAATTTATGATGAAAGATCTTTACTCGGCACATACAGACGAGAAGGACATGGTGGATTATTATGAAAAAGTCAAAGGAGCTTACGTAAAAATCTTTGATAGATTGGGATTTAATTTTAAGGTTGTAGAGGCTTCCGGTGGTGTATTTACCGAAAAACATACACACGAATTTCAGGTATTAAACGCAAACGGAGAGGATGAAATATTCGCTTGTGACAAATGTGATTATGCCGTAAATAAGGAAATATTTGAAGGAAAAGAACAAGAATTATGTCCAAAATGCAAAAAAGGTAAAATCGAAAAAAAGGAGAAAACCGTAGAGGTAGGCAACATTTTCCCGCTTGGTACATGGTATGCCGAAAGAATGCACGTTTACTATACAGACGAAAAAGGTTTAAAAAAGCCGGTCTGGTTTGCAAGTTATGGTATAGGACCCACCAGGGTTATGGGAACTTTAGTGGAAGTATCTCACGATGACCGTGGAATAATTTGGAACAAGGCCGTTGCTCCGTTTAACATTCATCTTCTGGAACTCCCCGGCGGAAACGGCAAAGATATTTATGAAAAATTAAAAGAAAAAGGTGTGGACGCACTGTGGGACGATCGGGACGTTCCTCCGGGAGAAAAGTTTGCGGACGCAGATCTTATAGGGATACCTGTTCGTCTTGTAACCTCAGAGCGTAACGGAGATAAAGTTGAGTGGAAAGAAAGAAACTCGGAAGAATTGGAATTATTAAGCATAGATGAAGTCTTAAAAAGACTTGAAGAATAAATGAAAGACTGCGTATTTTGCAAGATTCTTGCCGGGGACATAGCATCCGATATTCTTCGTGAGACAGAGAACCTGATTGCAATAAACGATATAAATCCACAAGCAGGCGTTCATATATTAATAATACCCAAGAGACACATTTCAGATATTATCGGGGCAGATGATGCTATCTGGGTTGAAATCAAAAAAATGGGGTTGGAACTTATGAAAGAAAAGGGTATAAATAACTTTAGAATTGTTACAAATGCAGGAAATGCGGCAGCAGTTAAACATATGCACGTACACTTTCTGGGTGAAATAGTAGTCGACAGAAAATTATGATCACACCTAGCTTACAGGAAAAAATAGGAGTAGCCATGAAGGCCCACGATGAAGTAAGAGTTTCAACTCTGAGACTTCTTCTTTCTGCCTTTAATTATGAGCAAATAGCAAAGCAGCATGAGTTAACCGAGGAAGAGGAACTTGCCGTTATCAGGCGTGAAGCCAAAAAAAGAAAAGAAGCAATTGAAATGTATAAAAATGCCGGGGCAGTGGACCGCGCAGCCAAAGAAGCGGCCGAACTGGAGATCCTGGGAGAATATCTTCCCCCGGATATGAGCGACGAGGAGTTGGTAAAGTTGGTCGCCGATGCGATTATCCAAATCAAACCTAGCGGAATGGCCGATATGGGAAAGGTGATAGGGTTGGTTAAAAGCCGTGCACCAGATGCAGATGGTGGAAAAATCGCCCAATTGGTAAAAGAAAAACTTGGTTAATTCCATACGCTTCCAAATTTTAAAATGATTAAAGTTTTAGTGACCAAACAATCTAATTATCCGGTAAAAGTTCCCGCTATAAAAAAGAAGTTGGCAGATTTTTTTACACAAAAGGGAATAGTTTCTGACGCGGAAGTTACCGTCGCCATAGTCGGAGAAAAGAAAATGAAGGAGATAGGGGCAAAGTATCTTAAGGATGGGAAACTTCACAATGTCTTATCATTTGTCGCGGAGGACGTAAAAGGAAAATTTGTGTATCCTCCGGACGATAAAATTCGTCTGGGAGAAATTATTGTTTGTTACCCGGTAGCGGTTAAAGAATCGATTGAGGAAGGGGTTCTTATTGATGAAAGAGTCTACGAGCTTATCGAGCACGGAGCATTGCATCTTTTGGGTTTCCATCACGAGGATCAAGTTTGACGAATAAATTTATGACTTTATATTTAAAATATAGACCGAAAAATTTAGATGAATTGGATTTGGTTGATGTTAGTGAGTCACTCAAAAAAATAGTTACAAAAAAATCGATTCCCCACGCATTCTTGTTCGCCGGACCCAAGGGCACAGGAAAAACTTCAGCTGCCAGAATATTGGCCAAAATAATCAACTGTCAGAACGTAAAGGACGGTAAATCGTGCGACCATTGTGAGCAATGCGAATCCATAGCCGGAGGATCAAATTTGGACGTTGTGGAAATGGATGCAGCATCTCATCGTGGAATCGATGATGTAAGAATACTAAGAGACGCGGCAAAGCTCGCACCTGTTTCCGCTAAGAAAAAAATTTATATTATAGACGAGGTACACATGCTTACCACCGAGGCCAGTAATGCACTACTTAAAATTTTGGAAGAACCCCCTGAACATGTTGTTTTTATATTGGCTACAACTAATCCGGAAAAATTAATAGAAACAATTCGTTCAAGAACCACAATTATTGCTTTCCGAAAGGCAAGAAATGAAGAGATCTTAAGATCTCTTAAAAGAGCCGCAAAGGGTGAAGGGATTGAAATAGATGCTGATTCTCTCGGTCTTATTGCGGAGGCGGCGGACGGTTCTTTCAGGGATGGTATAAAAGTTTTGGAGCAACTGATTGCAGAAGAAAGCTTGCTAAACAAAGAAGCCGTCGGTGAATTTCTTTTTAAAAATAAATCGTTTGATGTTGATAAATTTGTCAAACTGCTTCAGGAGAGGAAAACCAGGGAGCTTTTGGGGGAAGTAGAAAATTTAAACTCTAAAGGAGTATCTATAGAATTCTTTTTGGAATCATTAACAAAAAAACTAAGAAACGCTCTTTTGATAAAAGTCGGAATAGGTGAGGGAAATCCCGGTAATTTTTCGAAGGAAGAGTTGATTAAACTCATCAGTCTTTTTAACCAGGCTTATAAAGATACTGCATCCGTACCTGTTGAGGAGTTGCCACTGGAGTTGGCTATTATTTCTTGGTGTGAAGTAGGCGGTGTATCCGGAGATTCCGAAAAAAACGATACCGGTTCGGAAGATATTCCGGAAACTAAAGTTCAAAGCGTTACTGTTAAGACAGGACAAAGTAAAATCAGGGATCAGGAAAAAGAAAGTGGTACTTATGTTCAGACACAGGAACAGGTAATGGTTGGCGGGGAAATTAAAGTTGAGGATGGTGCTTGGAAAAATATTCTGGAGTTGGTTAAACCTATAAACGCCTCGATGGAGGCGCTTTTGAGAGCCGCTAAGCCCATGACATATAACGGAAAGGTTTTGACTTTAGGAGTTTATTACAAATTCCACAAAGAGAGATTAGAGGAGGCCAAGCATAGAAAAATTTTGGAAGATATTGTGGGAAAGGTTTTGCAATCTCCAACAAAAGTATCTTGCATATTAGTAGACCCGCCTCCAAAAAAAATCATCGAGGAAGCGAAAATTGAAACTGTTTTGACGGAAGGAAAAGATGGAGATATAGTTCGGGTCGCTGAAGAAATATTCGGTAGCTAAATTAAAAATTGAAATTTTCGGATTAACGAAGTAAAATTATCAAATGTTTGACAAATTCAAAAATATTGCAAATATGCAGCGTCAGGCAAAGGAGCTGCAAAAAGAGTTAGAAAAAATTATCCAAACCGAGGAAAAGCATGGTTATGTGGTTTCTGTTACCGGAGACCAAAAGATCCGCTACATTAAAAATGGTGAGGAAGATATGAAAGAGTTAACGGAGTTGATTAATGAAGCTATGAAGAAAGTTCAAAAAGAATCCGCAAAGAAGATGATGGAGATGGGTGGAGGGTTGGGTGGCCTCTTCGGCGGATTAAAATAAGTTATAAACTAACTACTCCTTACTAAATTTCGCTATTTTTTTGGTACAATTCTATTATTACAGCACAAAGTGCTGATATGTAATTATAAATATTATGAAAGTAGCTCGTCCAATAGCAGCACTCATTGAATCATTTCAAAAACTTCCCGGGGTTGGACCCAAAAGTGCACAAAGACTTACATATTATCTTTTACATGTTCCTCAAAACGAACTTGATGATTTCTCCGATAATATTTCAAAACTAAAAAAAGACACCGTTAGCTGCTCTGTTTGCAAAAATGTAAACGAGACAGATCCTTGTTCAATTTGTTCCGACAGTGGCCGTGACCATTCCCTGATAATGGTAGTCGAAGCTCCTCTTGATGTGGTCGCATTTGAAAGAACCGGGAAATTTAGGGGGCTGTATCATGTTTTGCACGGTGCAATTAATCCTCTTGAGAACATCGGGCCCGATGAAATATTTGTTCAGGAACTTTTGAATAGAGTAAAAGGCGAAGATCATGGTATAGAGGAGATTATAATTGCTACAAATCCTACAATGGAGGGAGAAGCAACCTCAATGTATCTTACGAAACAGTTGAAGATCAAGGACTCAAACTTGAAAATAACGAGACTTGGAATGGGAATTCCGACAGGTGCAGATCTTGAATATGCAGATGAGACCACCCTAAGCCGTGCGATCGAAGGAAGAAGGGAATTATAATGAATAATACGGCCAAACAATTTGATCAAACCTCGGGTAGTATCGCCAGAAATTTGGTAAAGCAGGTAGTTGGGGAGCCTCTGGAAATTTTAAAGGAAGCCGGGGAGCAAATTACGGGAGAGGAAAAATCTGTAGGGTCGGGGGATGCCCCGACTGTCGAACCTGAAGAAAGAACTTCTCTAAAGTCCGGTGAAGATCAGATAAGATCCCAAAGGCTTTTTGGAGCGCTTCAGAAAGAAATTGAGGACATAAGAAGACAAGATCTTTTTGGGGATTTGCAGGCAAAAATATCACAGGGAATTGAGATTCCGCTAGATGATTACCAGGGACTTTCAATGGAGCAAAAGCAGGTACTTAAAGCTCAAATGGAGGCAGTCAAAAATCAACAAAGAGATGCTGACAGTAGGGCTATAAATGAAGTTCCCGCAATACATTCTAAGCCCAGCCGCAGATTTGGAGCCGGGCAAAAACATGAAGCAGAAAAACAGCAAACCAGAGTTGAAAAACCGGTCCCGCCGTCAGGATAATATAACTCTAGGGTCCTGCCGCTCGGCAGTCCTAAGGCCTTTCCGCCGGCTAACAAGCTCGGGGCCCCTTCCTTAGGGCCTCCCGCCTCGCGTCACCCCGTTACATTTTAGAATTTGGAATTTTACGCTCAGTGCTTTACAATTAGGTCGTGGCTGATATTTATTTAACCAATACCCTTACCCGCAAAAAAGAAAATTTCTCTCCCCTTAAAAAGGGTAGTGTCGGAATTTACTCCTGCGGTCCGACAGTTTATTGGAATCAACACATAGGGCACATGTACGCTTATGTCCAATGGGACGTTCTTGTTAGGCTGTTAAGATTTCAGGGGAATGAAGTTAACTGGGTTATGAATCTTACCGATGTCGGACATATGACTTCGGACGAGGATGCAGGTGAGGACAAAATGGAGAAGGGGGCAAAAAGGGAAGGGTTAACTGTTTGGCAAATCGCAGATAAATATATTAAACAATTTACCGACAGTCTTATGCTTCTTAATATCAAAACACCGGACGTACTATGTCGTGCCACAGACCATATCGAAGACCAAATAGAACTTATTAAAAAAATAGAAGCAAACGGCTTTACCTATAAAACCGGGACGGGGTTGGTATTTGATACATCAAAGTTTCCGGATTATGCAAAATTTGCAAATTTAAATCTTGAAGACCAAAAAGCCGGTGCAAGGACGGAAGTCGATCCGGAAAAAAGAAACCCTTGGGATTTTCTTCTTTGGGTAACCAATCAACCAAACCATATTATGCAGTGGGATAGTCCTTGGGGTAAAGGATTTCCCGGTTGGCACATTGAGTGTACCGCCATGTCGACAAAATATCTTGGGGAGAGATTTGATATCCATACGGGAGGAAAAGAACATGTTCCGGTGCACCACACAAATGAAATTGCCCAGGGTTATGGGGCTTTTGGGCATCAAACCGCAGACTACTGGCTTCACAACGAGTGGCTTCTTGTTAACGGTGAAAAAATGAGCAAGAGTTTGGGAAATAATGTTTTGGTAACAGATTTGATAGAGAAGGGATTTGACCCTTTGGCTCTACGCTATCTAATATTAACCACTCATTACAGAACCGGACTTAATTTTACTTTGGAAAGTCTGACAGCTGCCCAAACAGCTTTGGAAAAGTTAAGAAATCAAATTGCAGCGCTAAAGAACCAGGCTGATCGAACAACTCTCTCTCCCGAAAAAGAAAAACAAATTGAAGTATTTAGAAACGATTTTATAGAATCGTTAAACGATGACCTGAATGTTGCCAAGGCGATAGCTATCGTCTGGTCTATGCTTGGAAGTAATATCCCTTCGGCTGATAAATATGATCTGGTAATGAGTTTTGATGAAATTCTGGGATTGAAACTTAATGAGGCAAAAGTCGTTACGCTGCCTGAGAGTGTAAAAGAGCTAATTGAAAAAAGGAGCAAGTTAAGAAGCGAAGGAAAATATGAAGAGGCCGATAAAATTCGTGACGAAATTGTGGCAGCGGGATTTGAAGTGAGCGATAAAGCTTTGTAATAATTATGAAAATTTCTGCCGTAATTTTCGATTTAAACGGGACAGTCCTTGAAGACGAGGACGAATATGGCAAAGCTTTTAACAAAGTTTTGAAAAATCTGGGTGTCGACTCCAAAGCAGAATACCCTCACGAGAAGGGGATTGGTGTTAAGGAAAATTGGAATAGACTTCTTAAAAAGTACGGGATCCACACCGATAAAACCCCTGATATTTTGACCAAAGAAACCCAAGACGCCTACCTTGAGGAGATTGATAGCGTAACAATAAGATCCGGTTTTGATGATTTTATTGAGAAACTTAAAGACAGCGGTCTTCAAATTGCCCTGGCAACCTCGAATACTTGGGAGCAGACGGACAAGATATTGGACACAATTGATTTGCAGGACGTATTTGACGTTGTAACTACACGTGATGAGGTTATTTACAGTAAACCCGACCCGGACATTTTTATGGTCACTGCTGATAAACTTGGAGTAGAAAGATACGAATGCCTGGTTCTGGAGGATTCATCTGCAGGTGTTGAAGCTGCAAAACGTGCCGGAATGAAAGTTATAGCTATCTCATCAGATGACGATTTGGAGGAAATATCTAAAGCTGATTTGACTGTAGAAAACTTTTCTGAAGTAACACCACAAGTAATAGATCAATTGTGAGATAATGGATTTAGAGTAAACCCATGGAACAAAATAACCGCCCAAATTTTAACATAGTAACAACCACAAAATCTGACAAAAGTATAAAAAAGGGATTAATAATCGGGGCTTTGGTGGTTTTATTTTTAGCTATAAGCATTCCGGCAGGAGTCTATCTGGTTAGACAGCAGCAGGATATCAGAGAGAAAGCTGAAGAAGCCCTTGTGTGTCCTGCAGCCGAGGCTTGTCCTGTGGCAGGAGAGCCAGCACTTCTTCGGAGTTGTTCTTCGATAGGGAGCGGCCAAGCACCACAAGACTTTAGTTGTTCTTCAATATCGAATGTTGGAGTAACCGCTTCTTGCGGAGCCGTAAGCTATTGCTGCCCATCACTAGGGGCGTCCTGGACGACTGACCTGACGCTATGTGCCACACCCAGCCCAACCCCGACAGTGACTCCGACCCCTACACTGACGGCGACACCGACAGCGAGCGGAAGTGCAACCGCCTCTCCAAGTGCCACTGCCAGCGCGACTCCCACAACAGCCGCGGCTGCAACTGCGACACCTACGTCTGCCGCCGGTTTAGCGGCAACTGCGACACCTACTGCGAATGCATCTTCCTCAGCTACACCAATGCCAATTCCTGCCACAGGAACGGATTGGCCGACCTTGGTCGGTGCGGGTCTCGGAATTTTGGTTATTATCGGATCAATACTTTTGATATTCTAAAAGACCTGGGTATCAAGGGGGTTAATGAAGTTTAATTTTTTTGATTGAGAACCCTTCTTCTTTTGTCGCCAGGCTTTTTCCTAAAACTATTCCCACATGATCAATCAAAGGAAAATGGCTTTTGATTTCAGCTTGGAATTTTTCTGCCAGATTTGAGGTGTAAGAGCCGAATCCGGCGTTTTCCGAATGTTTACAAAGTCTGTCCTCCCATTCATGAATAATATTGAGGATTTTTTCTCCGATGTCATTAAAAGTTTCCTGATTTTGATTTTGGTCAATTGAGTATTCAAAGTGTATTTTGGTAAATTTGCCAAAGATGTCTTTGTTTTCCGAAACCATCTTTTCGTAATATTCTTTGTATTTGGTCATTGGAATGTTTGAAGAAATTTTGTCTGAAAATGACAAATAAATCAACACTTGATTTAACTTGGATTTCGGTTATATCCAAGCAGTGTTTAAATTTTGAACGATATAAGTTACAATGAAGTATGAAATCGAAGTACTTTGATTGGATAAAGATATTGGCCGGGATCGGAATCTTCCTTGCCCTGTTCCTTCTTTGGGAGCAGCTCTTTCGCCCAAGCTTCCAACCCTGCAACATAAGTGCAACTGTTAACTGCGACGCTGTTATAAGTGGGGAAGTGTCAAAAACCTTGGGAATTCCGACGCCCTTAATCGGACTTATCGGCTATATAGTAATTCTTTTTGCCGCTTTCAGGAAAAACACCAAATTGGTTTTAGGCATGGCTACTTTTGGACTGACTTTTTGTCTTTATATAGCCTTTAGGGAACTGGTCCAGCTGCGTGTTGTCTGCCCGGTTTGTATCTTGTGCCAGATAGACATGATAACTGTTTTTGTATTGGGGATTCTCCTTAACCGCATGGCTGCAAAGCCGACTTCATCTGATCCTATAGCTTGACTTTGATAGCTTATAGTGTTAGCATACCGCAATCTTGGCGTGTGCCTGGATTGTTTGTTTTTTGTACATTAAATTTCAAGAACTTTTGTCTAAGGAGGACAAAAATGGATACCCAAAAGAAAGTATCACCTGTGGTTAAAGCTGTGATCATTGTGGTCGGGCTCGTGGTAATAGCCGTCATCGGATTAGTGATGTCAAATGCACCTGTTTTTGCAAACAGTGAGTGCCTGGCACCAAATGAAAACTACCAATTGGTAGAAAATCGGATGGCAAGTGATTTGGCCGGGAATCCCGTATATATCGTACGTGGGATTTTGGTCTCAGGCGAAGGATCCGTAGGCGGAAAGAAGGTAGTAATACCGGCTTGCGGGTCACGAGACGAAGGTATTGAGGAAGTGAATAATGTCAATCTCGTCTTGGATGGTCGCCAGGTATTTCTTATCTCAGGTTCAGTTGGGAGAGATCTTTCATCAAACCCTACACTGGAGCCTCAGCCGTAGAGCAAGTTGCCTTGGTTGAGGTAGAATACGATCTTGGTTGTTCCTTGAATGTTCCTGATAAGCTATTGACGTGGTGCGATTTAATAATTACCCATGCGGGTAAATATAATATTGACCCATATTTAGTAGCAGCAGTTATGCTTCAGGAATCTGGAGGGCAACCTGATGTTGTTTCAGTAAGCGGAGCTATCGGCTTGATGCAAATAATGCCTAAAGATGGCATTGCAGCATCATTTTTGTGCGCCAACGGCCCTTGTTTTGCTGAACGTCCTTCTACGCAGGAACTATTGGATCCCGAGTTTAATATAAACTTTGGAACCAGAATGCTTGCTGGACATATTGAAAAATACGGATCTGTCCGCGACGCTTTAAAAGCATATGGACCCTATGATGTTGGGTACTACTATGCGGATAAAGTTCTCGCGATTTACGACAGTATTCGTACTTAATTTTTGAAATTGCTTTAGCAAATCCGGAGCTCTAAGCTTCATCTTTTGTTTTTTAAAAGATGTCGTTTATCTCCGGTTTTTTGTGGTAAAAAACTGGAAAATCGCTAAACGGTAAGTTGAGCCAACCTAAGAGATTTGAAAGATTTGATCAGTTCATGGAAAAATACAAAAATGAATGGAACATCAATACGGAGCCGGGCTTTAATAGGGACAGAGATAGGTAGCGGCAATTTCTTCTCAGAAATTTAGATTACATAATATTTGTTAGTCAGGTTACAGACCCCAAGCCATACACTACATACAATATAAGTACTTATGCTAATCGCTATAGTTGTAATACTTGTTATACTTTGGTTTCTCGGCTACATGCCCCTGACTGGAATTACTATCCCGAACATTTCACTTTTCGCAATTAATGGTCACACTGTCACATTGTGGGAACTATTAATTCTTCTTGTGGTAGCCTGGGCGATAAGTATTTTGCCCCGTCCGCTTCAGGCTGTTGCTTCGATCCTTCTTGTACTTTGGATTCTTTCGGTATTGGGGATATTGGCTATTACTGGTCTTCCCAACATTATTGTTTTAGTGATAATCATAGGACTTATTTTTTCTATTTTTCTTTAAAAAATGTATGAAAAACAACACTAAAAAACAGCGGTTAACTCTATTCATGAAGCCTGCGATTATTAAGTACGCTAAAGCTCAGGCTGTTGTTGAAGAATTAAGCTTAACCGCGCTTGTAGAAAAAGCATTAATGAAATATTTGCCTAAAATAATAGTAATTAAGGGGGGTGAGTAATATGACAGAAATTATAAGAGAAACAGTAAGAACGGAGGATGAAGTTGCATCAACCCCGGTTAATGCAGGAGAAGTAAGCGGTACTCAAACTACAGCACGTTTGATCTATTTCCTATTGGGAATACTTGAAGTGCTTCTGGCCTTCCGTTTAATTTTTAAGCTTGCAGGTGCAAGCCCCGGAAGTTTTTTTGTAAATGCCATTTATAGTCTGACCGGAATTTTTATTATGCCTTTTAGAGGAATATTCCGTCAGGCGGTAACAACCGGAGTGGAAACAACAGCAATTCTTGAGCCGGCAACGGTAGTCGCCATTATCGTCTACGCTGTTTTAGCGTGGGGAATCGTGGCACTCGTGAGAATAATTTCCGGTGAAAGGAAAGAAGCTATCTAGTTTGATTTAATAAGGAGGTGATATATATGGGAATATTAGACATTATCATAGTTATATTGATAGTCGCCTGGTTGGGAGGATTTTCTCTCCACATCGGCGGAGGTTTGGTTCATTTACTTTTGGTCATTGCAGTTATTGTTCTGGTTTTCCGTCTTTTAAGCTAGATTTGTAATGAGCATGAAAATATATAACCAAAGGGGTAGTGTGGATGTTTCGCCGGACAAAGTTTATACACAGGGCGAAGTAGATAATTTGCTCAGAAAAAAGAAGGACGTTATTCTTTCTAAGTCGAGCGAAATAGAAAAAGAGGACAGGTCAGCGGATAAACAGGAAAGACAGGATGATCGAACCGTTGCGGGTTTGGTTAAAAAATCAAACAGAATCCTGGTTAGCATTTCTTCGCATGCGCTCCCTTTTGATCCGTTTCCTGACACAATTAATGTTGAGGAGGGAAGAATAACTGTAATAAACCGACATCTGTTTTCCTCAGAGGTGCATAGCGTTGATATAAAAGACATTTCTAACATATTTATTAATACGGTGGTTTTCTTTTCACAACTGGTTATCATCTCAAAAACTTTTGAGGAAAATGAAATTAAAGTAGCAAATTTGAGAACCAAGGAAGCGGTTTTTATTAGGAGGATCATTGAAGGACTAAGAGTTTTTGTGAGTAAGGAGATAGATACCTCCGTTTATAGTGTAAAAGAACTTGTGGCTAAACTTAAGGAATTGAGTACGACGGATATAGTGACTTAGAATACAAAAGATGTTATTTTTAATTTTATTTTTAATTGTAGGTTCATTTGTTGTGTATGTATCAAGATTTAATTTTACTCCGGTTACGGTTAATCTGGGATTTTATACAATCCCAGACATACCACTTTTTTATGTAATTATCGGCGCACTTCTTACCGGTTTGGTAATTTCTTATTTGGTTTATCTGGTTCGTTCCATTTCAACATCTTTTGCATTCCGCGGCAAAAACAAAGAAATTAAAAAAGAAAAAGATGAAGTGCTTGAGCTGACCAAACGAGTTCATCAACTGGAGTTGGAAAATGAAAAACTGAAACACGAATCGGGTGACACACCTGAAGATACAAACTCCTTGTGAAAAACTTTCTATCTAAAATTTATAAAGCCCTGCATCTTTCCAAAGGTATGCAAATATTTGTTATGCGTTTTTTTCAGGATAAATTTCTGATCGGTGTTACCGGTATTATTTTTAATAAAAATCGGGAAATTCTTCTTTTTAAACACACATATAGGTCACATGCGTGGGCCTTGCCCGGCGGTTATTTAAAATCCGGTGAGCATCCGCGCGAAGCTTTAGAGCGGGAAATTAAAGAAGAGTCAGGACTTGTTGTGAGTGTTGATGAACCATTAAAAACCAGGACTGACAGGGAAAGCGCCAGACTGGATATGTGCTATAAAGGAGTACTTATTGGCGGTGATTTTGCCCCAACCCATGAGGTTTCGGAATATGGCTTTTTTGCTCAGGACAAACTTCCACTGCTTCGTAAAAATCAGGTTTTTTTAATTGATGAGGCGTTAAGACAGTTGAACTCACCGGAATTATAAAAGAAATAGAATTATAAGATACATAATTTTCACGGACCTTCCAGCTAACAGAAGTTTTGTAATCATTGTTACTGTAGATAAATGATTTTACAAATATACTTTTCATTAGTCTAAGTTGGGGCAGTAATTAACATAATCGGAACTAGAACTTTTTAATATAGTAATTGTAATAGTTTACGCAAAGTTAATGTGTAAAAAGCAGATTTACGAATTATACAAAAACATTTGCTTTTGCTTTACTGCCCTAGCTTGACCAGTAAAAATGAATACAGTACCAATATCAGATAAGTTATATCTCGGTTCGATTTTGCCGGCCAGTTATTTCCGGAAAAATTTGATTATCGAAAAACGTAGTTCAGTTAATTGGGTGAAGTGGCTGTATAAAGAAAGTCTGATTAAGGATTTGTTGATGCTATTAACTTCACGATTAAATTAAATAATGCATAAAATATGAAAGGGGGTGAATGAAAGCTATGGGTATTGTACTTTGGATAGTTTTTGGAGCACTTGCCGGTTGGATTGCTTCTATCATAATGAAAACCAATAGTAGACAGGGCACTTTAATGGATATTGTAATGGGTGTTATTGGGGCCGTCGTGGGGGGATTTCTCATGGGTTTGATAGGTCAAGCCGGTGTGACTGGATTTGATGTTCGGAGTCTTATTGTTGCTGTAGTCGGCGCAGTTGTCGTTATATATATTGGCCGCATGATACGGAATAGGTAAGCATTTATCAGTCGGTAAGTTAATGGTTCCAGGTTGTGACACGGGGTTTTTCTTGTGCTAAAATAGTACTGAAACTTCCCGCAACGCATCGATGTATATAGCAGAAACAAAAGAGTTTGAAGAGTTTTATAAACAGTTTAAAACTCGAAGTTATAGGAAGGGAGAAACTCTAGTTAGAGCGGACGATGATCCCCAGGGTATTTTTTGTTTAACAAAAGGGTATGTAAGGCAATATATCATCTCCAAAAACGGTTATGAGCTTACACTTCACATCCTAAAACCCACCACATATTTTCCAATAGTGTGGGCAGTTAACGGTACTCCCAATGTTTATTATTTTGAAGCTTTAACGCCTGTTGAGGTCGGACGCGCGCCACGGGATGAAGTTGTTAACTTTATTAAAGATAGACCAACTGTCATCTTTGCACTTTTAAGTGACTTAATTGAGCGCTATGCGGAGACGTTAACCCGTATGGAACACCTGGTATTTAGTGATGCTTATAGGAGAGTGGTCTCGATCCTAATTTATATTGCCAAACATTTCGGAGAAGTGCGGGGTAAAAGTGTTATTGTTCACCACCGTTTTACGCAGCAAGATATAGCAACACTCGTTGGGGTAGCCAGAGAGACTGCAGGTATTGAAATTGCAAGACTCGAGAAAAAAGGGTTACTTGAATACATTGATCACGCAATGATTTTTGAAAATATTGCACTCTTAAACGCTGAACTATCTTCTGATACCTCAAAAAAGTAATAAAGCACCCCTCTTGCTTTTTTGTTAAGTTATTTGATGTTAAAATAGCCTCATGTCACTTTCTGTTGGAATTGTCGGTTTGCCAAATGTGGGCAAGAGCACACTTTTTAATGCGCTTCTAAAAAAGCAGCAGGCTTACGTTGCCAATTTTCCATTCGCTACGATTGAGCCGAATATTGGTGTCGTTCCTGTCCCTGACGAACGGCTTTCCAAACTGGCCGAAGTGACAAAAAAATCCGAAAGTATGGTAAACCTTCCTCCGGAAGTTCCGGCCACAGTTGAGTTTGTTGATATTGCGGGATTAATTGCAGGTGCCAGCAAAGGTGAGGGTTTGGGAAATAAGTTTTTGAGTCACATTAGGGAAACTTCGGCAATTTGTCATGTAGTGCGGGCATTCAATGATCCCGAGATTGTCAAACAAGGTATAACTGATCCAATAACGGATTTGGACACAGTTGAAACGGAATTGAAATTGGCGGATTTTCAAACTCTGGAAAAACAGAAGGATCCGGGCAACACTCCCAACAAGGAACTTGTTAAATGGTGGGAGGTGGTTGGCAAACTTAAAGACGCATTGCAAAAAGGAATTCCCGCCCGTGATGTTCTTTTAAGCGAAGAAGAGACCAAAATTGCCAAAAGTTTAAGCCTTTTGACAGCAAAACCGATATTAGTTGTCTTAAATGTTGATGAAAATGACTTGAGTCGTGGAAAGGAAATCGAGGCCGAATTTGCCAAGAAGATGAAACTTGACCTTAATCAAATAGTTATAATTTGCGCAAAAACAGAAAGTGAACTGTCCGATCTTTCGGCAGAAGATCAGAAGGTGTACATGAAGGATCTGGGAATTGAAAAATCGGGACTCGAGAGGCTAATCCAAAAAGCCTTTGCAACCTTAGGGTTAATTACTTTTTTGACTGCAGGAGAAAAAGAAGTAAGAGCTTGGACCATCAAGGACGGAATTAACGCCCAGGAAGCAGCAGGGGTAATCCATACAGATTTCATAAAAAAATTCATTAAAGCTGACATAGTTTCCTTTGACGATTTCGTGAATTTTAGTGGTTGGAAAGCCTCGCGTGATTTAGGAAAAGTCCGTTCGGAAGGACGGGATTATATTATGATGGACGGGGAAGTGGTGGAATTTAAGATTGGGACATAGCTAATTTCTAATTGCTAATTTCTGATTTCTAATCTATAATCTGAGCATGAATAAATACGAATTGACCTTGGTTCTTGACGGTAAGTCGGGAGCCGCAAAAAAGAAAAAAGTCACAGAGACTTTGGATAAGCTTTTGGAGGTCTATAAAGGGAAGGTTTTGGCAACCAAGGATTTGGGTGAAAAGAAGCTTGCTTACAAAATCGGAAAAAGCCAAACCGGGCTTTATCTTTTCTTCGAACTCGAGCTTGTGCCTAATGCCGTAAAGACATTAAATGATAAAATGAGAGTTGACGCTGAACTTATCAGATTTTTGTTGATCAGAAAAGACAAATAAGTAAAAATGGCAAAATCATTAAATAAAGTAATGCTTATCGGAAATCTCACCAGAGATCCCGAAATGCGCTACACGCCCCAGGGGACTGCTGTTTGTACCTTTGGTGTTGCGACCAACAGGAGTTGGACAACAGACACCGGCGAAAAGAAGGACGAGGCTGATTTTCATAATATTGTTGCCTGGAGTAAGTTGGCCGAGATTTGCACACAACTTCTTAAAAAAGGAAGGAAAGTTTATGTCGAGGGACGTCTTTCTACCAGGAGTTGGCAGGGTACTGACGGTACTCAAAAACAAAGAACAGAAGTTGTGATAAATGACATGGTCATTCTTGACAGAAAAGAAGATTCAGCGGGGGACGCGATAGATATTCCGGAACCCGGTATAGAGGCTCAAGTATCACCTGAAGAAAAAGTAGAAAAACCAGCAAAAAAAGGATCGAAAAAAGAGGAAAAGAATGAAAATATCGTGCCCGATGAGACAAATGACGAAGATATCCCGTTTTAAAGTTCTGGAATAAAAATATATATGGCAAAGAAAAAAGACATGAAAAAGAGAAGAAGGCAGATTGAGATAGTGGTTCCCAGAAATTGCCCGTTTTGTAAAGGAAAAACAGAACCGGATTATAAAGAAATCGACACACTTCTGAAATATATGAATGATCGTGCAAAAATCTTGAGCAAATCCAAGACCGGAATTTGTTCAAAGCACCAACGTAGAATTTCTTTGAGCATTAAAAGAGCGAGACACCTCGCACTTCTACCTTACATTCCGTCTTTGGATTAATTTAAGACTTGAGAGAGATCTTTCTTCGAGGTATTATGTATTTTATGTCTGCGAAGCTAGGTTTTCTTAAAGCCAGAAAAATAATACTATCCATATTCATTTTGGTAGGTGTTTTTGTTGGGGGATATTATCTTGGTGTTGAGGGATATCGTTTGCAAGTAACAAAGGCGCTCAATGTAGCCCTAGATCGAAGAGTGCCTGCCGATAAAAACGTGGACTTCACCCTCTTTTGGCAAGTCTGGGACTTGATGACCCAAAAATACTACGATAAATCTAAACTTGTTCCCTCACAAATGATTAATGGCGCAATTGAGGGGATGGTATCCTCTGTGGGTGACCCTTACACCACTTTTCTTCCTCCCGTGCAAAACAAAATCATTAATGATAATTTAAGCGGTTCCTTTAGTGGGGTAGGAATCGAAATCGGTTATAAAGAAGGACATTTGGCAGTTATTGCTCCTTTGCCCGGAACACCCGCGGAAAAGGCCGGTATAAAACCGGGTGACTATATAGTCAAAATAACCGATAAAGACAAAAATATTGACGTCGACAGTTCCAACATGACCACCAGCGATGCCGTTACCTATATTCGAGGAACCGTGGGGACAAAGGTTACTTTAACCTTGTTGCGCGAGGGTGTTAATAGTCCGATTGTGGTAGAAATTGCCAGAGAGAAAATCAAGGTTGCGTCTGTTAGCTTGACTTGGGTAGGAGAAAGCTCAAATATCGCGAATATAAAAGTCAGTGAGTTTGGAGCGGAGACAAAAAGCGAATGGAATAAGGCTGTTTCTGAGATTCTTGCCAAAAATGACACCAAAGGAATAATAATTGATCTTAGAAATAACCCTGGTGGCTACATGCAGTCTGCAATTGACCTGGCTTCAGATTTTGTGCCGATGAATACTGTTATCGTTATTCAGGAGGAAGGTAACGGATCGAAAAAAGAATACGAATCAAACACCTTGCCAAGACTTGAAAAGTATCGGGTCGTAGTCCTTATTAATGGTGGAAGTGCTTCGGCTTCTGAAATTCTTTCAGGTGCATTGAGGGACGATAAAGGTGTTAAATTGGTTGGTGAAAAAAGTTTTGGAAAAGGGACAATTCAAGAACCGATTGACATGACAGGCGGAAGTGGAATCCATGTTACAACAGCAAAGTGGCTGACTCCTAAAGGAACTTGGGTTCATGACGAAGGCTTGACTCCTGACGTAGAAGTTACCAATCCGGATGGAGCCACAGAGGATTTGCAACTGAAAGCGGCAATCGAGCTTTTTCAGTAATTTTTAAGAATTCGATATAATTAAGTAGAGGATTCTAAATATGGCTGATAACACAAAAAATCTGCCGATTCGAAAATTTTTTATAACCCTTGGGGTGATTGTAGTTGTTGTTGCATCAATTGGCTCAGGGGCTATTGCAGACAGACTTTTTGGAATAAAACCTCTGGATAAACTTTTTCCTAAATCCGGAGTGAGTACCCAAGAAAGAGTGGTATTGGAAGAAAGTAACGTCATAGATGTTGTAAAAAAAGTCGGCCCTTCAGTAGTAACCGTCACAGTTACAGAACCCGTAAGACAAGTGATTCAGTTTTCACCTTTTGGTGGCTTCACCAGAGGAACGGAGGGTGGAACACCACAGGACATTGGAAGTGGTTTTGTTGTTTCTGAAGACGGTTTGATTGTAACCAACAAGCATGTAGTTTCTAATACAAGTTTGACTTATCAGGTTTCCACTTCAGACGGAAAAACATATGATGTGAAGGAGATCAGCAGAGATCCCAGTAACGACATTGCAGTATTGAAAATTGATGCCAGCGGTCTCATTGCAGTTGAGTTGGGCGACTCTTCAAGTTTGCAGGTTGGTCAATTCGTGATTGCTATCGGAACAGCTTTGGGGGAATTCAGAAATACAGTTACAACAGGAGTCGTGTCAGGTTTAGGACGGGGAATTGACGCGGGGACATCTTTTCAGGGATATGTGGAGCGGTTGGACAATGTTATTCAGACGGACGCTGCAATTAATCCCGGAAATTCAGGTGGGCCTCTTCTTAATTCCATCGGTCAGGTAATTGGTATAAACGTTGCGGTTGCACAGGGTGCCAATAATATTGCTTTTTCAATCCCTGTGAACACCGTAAAAGAAGCACTCAATATTTATAAAACAACCGGTAAGTTTCCGGCCAAAGCGTATCTTGGTGTGGAATATCAAATGATTTCACAGCAGACAGCACTTCTGAATGATGTGCCTCAGGGACTATATATTGTCAATGTGGTTTCGGGTTCTCCTGCGGAGGAGGCCGGTGTTTTGGTTGGTGACATTATTTATAAAATTGACGGCAACTCGGTATCTTCCGATAGCGAATCTTTAAGTAAATCCATTTCGGATAAAAAACCAAGTGACAACATACTACTCGAAATATGGAGAAATGGTGAGGTAAAAAATATAAGTGTAGCTCTGGGAGAATTCAGTCAGTAATTATTGAAGGTCTTTGGTAAGTTCGATAACGCGCTCAAGTTCACCGTCCATGATTATCTCAAGTTTTCCCCAGCTTTTACCTATTCTGTGGTCAGTGACCCTGTCTTGAGGAAAGTTGTATGTGCGGATTTTCTCCGACCTCATGCCGCGTCCGATCACGGATCTGTAACCCGCAACCGTTCTCATTTTCTCGGCTTCCTGACGTTCCCAAAGACGGGACCTGAGTAGGGAAAGCGCTATTTGGCGATTTTGCTCTTGAAACCTCTCCTCGCGGGCTTCTGCGACGGTACCGGTAGGTTTATGGACAAGTCTCACTGCTGTTGAAACTTTATTTACGTTCTGCCCTCCGTGACCCCCACCCGTGGTAAAGCTCCACTCCAGGTCATTAGGGTTTATCTGAATTTCGGTTTCTTTAATTTCGGGAAGTACGACCACTGTAGCAGTAGATGTGTGGATTCTGCCTCTTTTTTCGGTTACAGGTACCCTTTGCACACGGTGCACGCCGGATTCATTTTTTAGGCTGTCATAAACTCCTCCTCCGGACAGTTTAAGAGTATTGTCCGAAACAAGGAACGTTTTCCATGCTTTTTTGGTCGCAAAACGAATATACATACGAAGGAGGTCTTGTCCCCAAAGTTTAGCCTCATCTCCGCCTGTGGCCCCACGAATTTCCAGGTATGTTGTTTGATTTTCCATAACAACTAAACTTTTAGCTATCTAATTATTATTTGAACGAAGCTCTGCGAGTGATTCCGGTCGGGAAGCTTCTTCCTGAAGCTTTTTGTCTTTCTTGGCTTGTCTCTTCTCGCTTTTACTTACATATTTAGTGGCTTTGGCCATTTTTGCTTTAAAAGCGTCAACACGTCCGGCCGCATCAAGGAATTTCATTTGGCCAGTGTAGAAAGGATGGCAATCGTAACAGACTTCTACGCGGATTTCGGGAGTTGTAGCTCCGGTTGTGAACACATTTCCACAGGCACAAGTTACCTTTGCCTCCGGAAACCATTTTGGATGTATACTGGCTTTCATATTGAGGCTCAATTATAACAGATTTCAAGAAAACTGCGAATAGTAAATTCGCAGAGGAATTGAACCTGATATGTCACATCCTAGGCGGATATGACATAGCTTCTTTTTTTCCATTGGGCAAGCGCGACACCGATGATAATAATAATGCCTCCGATTATAAAAGGAGTTTCAATTTTCTCTTTCAACCACAACAGTGAGAGGGGAGCACCGAAGACCGGATAAAGATAGGCAACCAGATTAACCTCACCGACTTCAATAGTTTTCTCTGCTTTGTGCCAAAGAAAATATGCCAAAGTTCCCGAAAGAATTGCCATATAAAAAACACCCAGGTGATAACCTATGGGAACCGATGTAAGAACCTGAAAATCGGCGTTTAAGATTTGTCGCAGTGTAAAAGGAATCAAGGTCAAAAAACCTACAATAAACGAGACATTGGTAGCAAAAAGAGCATCGGCTTCGTCTCTAAGGGCTATTTTTGCAAGTATGGCTGTAGCTGCACTGACTATTACGGAAGCAAGAACCAAAAGGTTTCCTGTAAGACCTGTAAAACCTTGATTAAACTTAAGGATAGGCTCGATTATTGTAATTAAGGTCCCGCCCAATGCAATAAGAATTCCCAGACTCTCTCTTTTGGTAATCCGTTCTCTAAGAAAAAAGACCCCGGCAACGGCAATGATGATAGGGGACATTGTTGAGATTAAATTTGATTCGATTGAAGTTGTCTTATCAGTTCCCAAGAAAAGAAGACCCAAAGAAACTGTTGAAAGCAAAAAGCCGTTAATAAGGATTATCCCCATGGTTTTAGGATTTTTGGGAATTTTCACTTTAACAAAGAAGAAAATAATTACGGCAATAACAGTCGAAATGAAAAACCTGTAAGTCAAAAAAATTGCCGGAGAAAAACCACCAAGCGTGTATTTGATGACAGGGGATGCACACCCCCAAATAATGGCAACAACAAGCAGTTCAAGGTAGGCACGCTTTCTAAGAGGACTCATACTTAATTATTGATTAATAATTAGTAATTTACAATCGGGGATATTAAATAAGGTCGATAATACGGTCAATTCCAAATGAGAATCCTACTGCGGGAATGTTTCTTCCTGCGAACATTCCTATCAAGTTGTCATAGCGTCCGCCTCCACCAATCGAAAGTCCTCCCGGGGTACTGTCAAGCTTAAGTTCAAATATGGTAGATGTGTAATAGTTTAGACCTCTGGCCAAAAATGGGTTAAAAGAAAAATCCTCGCCTTCCTTGAAGCCTTTGGCTTTTAGATCCTCAAAAATCTTTGTAAGTCTTTCTGTCTTTTTGGAATTTTCCAGTTCCGCAAACATTACCTCCGCATCATCGAGATTAATTTCTTTTAGGAGCTTAATAACCTCGTCTCTCCCGATTTTGTCTATTTTGTCGATTGTGACGATTGCTTCTTTAGGAAAACCAGCCTTGTCAAAAAGTTCACGATCGTTTATTTGTAAAATAGCCTTGGTAAGTCCGATGGCGCGTGCGCCTTCTATGGCAGCTGACATTACTTTGACATCCTCAGATATATCATCCATGCCAATAGTGTCAAAATCAAATTGTGTAAATTCGCGCCTTCTTCCTTTTTGGGGATTTTCGCCACGAAACACCTGTCCTATCTGATATCTTGAAAAAGTGGGTCCCAAGAGTCCGAGATTGTTTGCCACAAATCTCGCCAGGGGAACTGTTAGATCGTAGCGTAGGGCAAGTTTTCTTCCACCTTTATCCTCAAAAGTATAAATAAGTTTTTCATCCTCGCCGTATTTACCTAAAAGTGTATCGGCAAATTCGACGGTAGGTGTTTCAATGGGGGAAAAGCCATATTTTTCGAGAATAGGAACAATTGCGTTTACCATTAAACGCCTTCTTGTGGCTTCATCGGGCATAATATCGCCGAATCCTTTTGGTGTAACAGGTCCTCTTTGCATAAGAGATATTATATCAGCTAACGGATAAACAAAAAACCTCCCGGTCATTGTCCCGAAACATATCGGGACAAGGAACGAGAGGCTGATAAACCGACAAAGGAGTATTATATCCCTATATTTGGCTTTGTCAAATGTTACTCTTCCTTATCCACTTCGTGTTTAATGTTGAAGAGAGAGCGGGATATGACGGGAGTACCCGTTGTGTCTGAAACTACTATTACAGTGTCCGAAGCCGCTATGTCTGAAAGAGCAATGTCTCTTACTTTTCCTTCTGAGAAAAACATGATTTCAGAGTCTTTATTCGGAGTTATTGTTGACGCATCTCCACCGGCTGTAGGCGTAACAGTTAAGGATTTTTTGGTAACACTGTCAACTTTTTGTATAGATACGCTGATTTTAGTCGTGGTAGTAGTATCGGAAACAAGAATCCTTTTGGCATCAAGTACATCATTTCCGTCCATATACCCCATGGCAACTATATAATCTCCGATTGCTATATCTGCGAGTTTTACTGTTTTATTGGTTGTTCCTTTTGTGTTCACAACGGCGACATCGTATTTATCCGTCGCGATTTGTTGAATTTGACTATCGGAGCTTTTAATTTGGATGGTAGAGTCGGATATGTCAGTGATAGTTCCGATATATGCTTTTGGAGGATTCTCCGCCTGGGAAACCCGAAGTGCTACTTCCTTGTCTGTTTCAGAATCGGTTTTTTCCGAATCTTTCGTATCGGTAGAGCTTTCTGATTGGAAAGAGGATGAGTATACAGCCAATACTTCCTGTGAGGATTCATCACCCTGAGTATTCACAGAAGTAACTTTTATGTGATTAACGCCCGCTTTGGGTTCTATATTTGCGGAAAAAGTTCCGTCGTCTGCACTTTGTGTAAGGTAATCAACATTCTCTGCGGAAATAACGACCCAGGTTAGAGGTTTGGTGATTCCGGATACTGTAAAAGGACTTGCTATAATTACGTCGAGATTTCGGGGTTTATCAATGGTTATTCTGTTTCTTTCAACCCCAATCTGAGGGGCGGAAGTGGGTACGGGTTTAGCTTTTGAAACTACCGATGAGCGGACTCTCCAGGCACCGAAAGCGATAACCAAACCAAAAGAGATTCCGATAATTCCCGCCCATACAAGTTCTTTTCTCATGCAAGTCAACAATATAGTGGAAGTGAGGACTATAGTCAAGACTTCAGGGAAAGGGTATTGATTAGAATTTCCAGATTTGCTAGAGTGCACTAGGTATAGCTAATTATGGAAATTACTTATTTAGGACACTCGAGCTTTAGAATAAAAACCAAATCAGCAGTGGTTGTCACAGACCCATTTGATCCTCAGATGGTTGGATTTAAGTATTCCGGAGCGGAAGCTGAAATTGTAACCGTGTCTCATCAACACTCTGACCATAATGCCGTTTCAAAGGTTTCCGGAGTTAAAAAAGTTGTTGAGGGACCCGGAGAGTATGAGATAAGTGGTATTTCTATAATCGGATATCAATCTTTCCACGACAACAAAAAAGGGGAAGAAAGGGGTAAAAATGTAATTTATGTTATTGAGGCGGAAGGTTTAAGAATAGTACACCTGGGAGATTTGGGTCATGCGATAAGTGACGATTTGGTGAGTGAGATGGGACCTATTGACATGTTGATGATTCCTGTAGGAGGTTTTTACACCATTAATCCCAAAGAAGCTGTTGAAATATCTTCTAAGATTGATCCATATTTTATTTTACCGATGCATTACAAAGATTCCGGAATAAATGAGAAAGAATTTGCCGATCTTGAACCCAAAGAAACTTTTCTAAAGGAAGTTGGGTTAACAGTTGAAGTATTGCCAAAATTCTCTATTAAGAAAGAGGATATAATCGAAAACCAGAGCACGAAAGTGATTGTGCTTGAAAGAAAATAACCTGCAATTTTACTTTTTTAAGTATTGTCCTTTACATCCTGCCACAAAAATAGTACATAAAGGTTAACAAGAAAAATGGCAGTGAACCAACAAAATTTAAGAGTTCCACCTCATTCCCAAGAAGCTGAAGAGTCAGTACTCGGGGCTATGCTCATTGATCGTGATGCAGTGATTGCCGTTGCGGAGTTTTTACAGCCGGAAGATTTTTATGATGAGCGTCTTAGGGAAGTGTATCAGGCTTGTATAGATCTTTATGAAGATAGAATTCCTATTGATGTCCTTACAGTAACCGAGAGACTCAAGAAGCGAAAAGTATTAAAAGAAGTCGGTTCTACATCATATTTGGCGGAACTGGCAAATAATGTTCCGACGGCAGCCCACGTAGAGCATTACGGAAGGATTGTAAAAGACACGGCCACTAAAAGAGCTTTGATGTCTGTTGCTTCGAGGCTAGTGGATGTGTCGATGGATGAGGGTTTGGCCGCAAATGAAGTCTTAGATAAAGCAGAAAGTGAGATATTTTCTTTGAGTCAAAAATCTTTGAGTAAGGCTTTTACTTCCGTTAGGGATACGTTGGCGGAAAGTTTTGATAGGCTTGATGAACTCCATAAAAGTGGCGGAGGAATAAGAGGTATCCCAACAGGTTTTTCCGATTTAGATGATGCTCTGGCCGGGCTTCAGCAATCTAACTTGGTAATTTTGGCGGCACGTCCCGGAGTTGGAAAAACCTCTTTGGCGATGAATATAGCCCAATATGTAGCCGTTGAGCTTAAACGTCAGGTGGGTTTTTTCTCGCTCGAAATGAGTAGGGAGGAACTTGTTGACAGATTACTCGTGGCCCAGGCAGATATTGATGCTTGGAAACTTAAGACAGGAAAACTTTCTGAAGACGATTTTTCTAAACTCAGTGACGCAATGGGAGTGTTGGCTGAAGCACCACTTTATATAGATGATACTCCCGCCTTGTCGGTTCTTGAGATGCGCACCAAAGCCAGGCGTCTTCAGGTAGAAAGCGGACTGGACCTTTTGGTTGTCGACTATTTACAGCTTGCCAGATCCAGAAATTTGGAGAACAGAGTTCAGGAAGTTTCAGAAATCTCTCAGGGTATGAAAAATCTTGCGCGTGAGCTGAAAATTCCCGTAATAGTGCTTTCACAGTTGTCCCGCGCTGTCGAAACCAGAGGTGGCAAAAAACCGCAGTTAGCAGACCTAAGGGAGTCGGGGAGTATTGAGCAGGATGCTGACGTTGTTATGTTCCTTTGGAGGGAAGATGACGAAAATCCGGAAAATATCATGCTTGATATTGCAAAACACAGAAATGGACCTTTAAGAAGTGTGCCGCTTCGCTTTAAAGGAGATAGAATTAGGTTCTACAGCCGTGACACAAAACATCAGACTAAATAACGGATGCGAAGCTCTGCTTATAGCCGTGACACAAAACATCAGACTAAATAAATCACGGATGCAAGAATAGAGTGCCGAGAGAGGGAGTCGTCATGCACAGCAATAATTCCACAATTTGCATCGACGTGCGAACGAGGGCCGAACGAAGTGAGTGCCGAGAGAGGGAGTCGAACCCTCACGAGGTTTAAGGCCTCATAGGTTTTTGAGACCTACGCGTCTGCCATTCCGCCACCTCGGCTTATCAGCGTAATTGTATCACATTCTGAGGCTGGTAATCAGTGGTTTATCCAGAAGATTGAGGCGAAAATTGTTATGTACTGAGTAGCAAGTCCCGGTATTACACCAACATCACTTTGGATTGATTTTTGAAAATTTATCCACTTCTCGATAATTTTGTTTTTCATATTCAGGAAAAAATACGGGGCTTCTATAAGATCGGGGAGAATTGACGCCAGGGAGGCTAGCATGATTGTTATGGCATGTCCTGTATCGGGAAGTGCCTGATAGGCAATTATCGATCCTCCGATCAGTGCCAAGGTGGAGTCGATAACAATTAAAAGTGTACTCCTACCTGTGATGCGGCCGTATTTTTTTGTTTCTGAATTGAGGTGGGGATTCCAGTGAGGGACCATTTCCAAAATAAAGTGACTGGCAAAAGCCAGTGGTATTGCAATCAGAGGATCGGGAATTTTTGTGGCGATGGCTGCACCAACTATAACGTGGGGGGTTTCCAGCATTGTGAAAACAATGTTATTATAATGTGCCATGTTAGTCAACTTTTTATTCGGTTTTTTGGGAGTTATCCTTTTTTTGTTTGTTTTTTGGAAACGTCTGAAAGATGATTATTCCTCCGACATTATCTTTCAGGTTGCGACCTCAATTCTTGTGGGTTTGGCCGTTGGTTATACAGCCTCAAAAATATTTTTCCCTGAGTGGAACTTTTGGATGTCATTTCTCGGATACTTATTTGGCATGATCGTAATGGTGGCCAAATTTAAGTTGCGGACTTACGGAACAATTGAGGCTGCAATTATGGCCGGGATCCCTTTTATTTCTCTAATGTTTTTTAAAGATTCAATTACAAACTATTCGTTAAATTCTTTTTTGGCTTTCGTAGGAACACTTGTTCTTATTTTTCTTATTTTTTGGGTTGACCTTAATTATAAAAGTTTTACCTGGTATAAATCCGGAAAAATCGGCTTCGCGGGGCTTTTCACCTCAATACTTTTTTTTGCAGCGAGAACTGTTATTGCTATTATTGGAATAACCATGGTATCCTTTGTAGGTAAATTTGAGGCCATTATCTCAGGTATGACTGCATTGGCATGTATAGGTCTTTTAGTTAACTTAAGTAGAAGAAGAGAATGACAAAAGTCGACAAGAAAAAATTGAAGAAAAGTAAAACAGCGACACCTGTATTTCCGGAAAGTGTATTGAAGCCTGTCAGTAATTTTCTAATCGCCAGACTTCACACTTTGGAAAAAAGTAAGAAAAAAATTATCAAGGAAGATCCATTTATGGATGTGAACAGAGGTTCTGATAACGCTGCTTCAGATATTGAGGCGGATGAGCAGTTTGGTCACGCAAGAACTTCTGCTATAAGTAAAGAGCTTGGTAAAAGCATTATAAATATAAGGAAAGCTTTAGCCAGGATTAAAGTGGGTAAGTATGGAATTTGTGAAGAGTGTGGACAAATGATTGACACAGCACGCCTCATGGCAGTTCCGGAAGCCAAGTTCTGTGCAAGTTGTGCCGCTAAGCTGGAAAAGTAAGTGAACTTCAGAGTGAACAAGTTTGCCATAGCCATGGTGAAACAAGTTTGCCACAGCCATGGTAAAACAAGTTTGCCATAGCCATGGTAAAATACGAATATGGAGCCCAAAATAATTTACGAAGACGACTCCTTTTTTGTTATCGATAAACCTTCAGGTTGGATTGTAAATGAGGCTACGACAACAAAGGATCAACCGGTTTTGCAAGCTTGGTTGAAAAAATTTGACTATCCGCTTGTGGGTGATAGCCTCTATCGTAGTGGTATAGTTCACAGGCTCGATAAGGAGACCAGTGGGGTAATGGTGGTGGCCAAGAACAAGGAATCCTTTACCAAACTTCAGTCCGAATTCAAAAAACGCGAAGTAAGTAAAACTTATATAGCTCTGGTTCATGGAAAACTCACTCCGGAGGAGGGTGAAGTAAGCGTTCCTGTGGGAAGGCTTCCCTGGAGACGTGACCGTTTTGGAGTAATCGCCGGGGGTAGGGATTCGTGTACTACCTACAAGGTTAAAGAATTTTTTCCGGGAAATAATGCAGGACATAGTTTGGTTGAGTTTTATCCGAAAACAGGAAGAACACACCAAATCAGAATTCACTGTAAACATCTGGGACACGCAATTGTTGCGGATGAATTTTATGCAGGCAGAAAAACCGCAAGGAACGATAGAGTTTGGTGCCCAAGATTGTTTCTGCACGCTGCTTCCATTAAATTTATTCATCCGGTAACGGGTAAGCCTGTTGAATTTTCTTCGAATTTGCCCGGGGAGTTAAATAAAGTACTTCAGAATTTGTAAATTTTAAATAAATAAAATACGTAGATGAGTATGTATAAAATACCATATCCACGGGGAATATTTGTACCCATGTATTTGTGGCTTAGTATTACGACGCTAACTATTGTCAGAGCCATGAATATTAGTGAGAAGACATCGATGGTATAGCCGCTACCGCCAAAGATAATAAGAATCGCCCCGATTATCGAAAGATTGAAAATATTACTTCCCTGGATATCTCCGTATAAAAGTTTCCAATCCTTTTTAATCCCTGACGATATTGCTGCAGCCAGTTCGGGGAGTGAAGTACCAAGTGCCACCAGTGAAAGTCCGATTAGTTCCTGATTGATATTAAATGCCTTCGAAATATCGATTACCGAGGCTACCAAATATTTACTACTGATAATAAGGCCACCTATTGATAAAAAGATTCCCGAAAGATAAACAATCGGGTTACCTTTACCTTTCTCAAGTTTGGCTAATGTTTTTTTGTCTTCGTGGTTACTACCTTCCTTACCCCAGATAATTTCGGTGACGAAAAATATTAAATAGAAAATAATAAGGGCAACCCCAAGAATTTTCCCAATATCGTCCGGAAGGAAGAAGAGAGAAATGAAAATAGCCGTAATTATGAGTAAAATCAAATTGTTCTTTTGTGTTTTTGATGTGCCGATGCGAATAGGGAATAAGAGGATGTTGACTCCCAATATAAGACAAATATTAACAATACTTGAGCCGATTATGTCACCGAACGATATAAGAGGAGCACCTTGAATAATGGAGGATATGGCAACAAATGTTTCGGGTAGGGAGGTCCCTATGGCTACTAAAGTTACGCCAATGATCAGAGGGGATATTTTGATTCTGGAAGAAAGCTTTTCAGAAAATTTCAACAATAAGTACGCTGAAATTATTAAAAAGAATATTGAAACCAAAAACCTTGTAAAAAATTCCGGAACTACCATTTACGTATATTTATATATTATCAAATTTTTCTCTTTCACATCTACTTTACACGAAGTGAAGTAGATCATACACTGAATTAATGGATCTCATACTGGGCCTCTTCTTTATTATTGTAGCAGCTTGCTTGGGTGGATTTATTGCGAAACTTTTGAGGCTTCCCAGTTTGGTCGGCTATATTATTGCCGGTATTATTGTAGGTGCCATTCTTCCCTCGAATTTTAGGCAAGTTTCCTCTTTGGCCGATGTCGGAATTATATTGCTTCTTTTTTCAATCGGTTTGGAACTTTCGTTTGATAGACTTTCCAGATATCTTAAAATTGCCGTTTTGGGGTCACTGATACAAATTGTCTTAACGGTATTTTTCTCTTATCTGATTCTCAGTCTTTTTCACTTATCTACAGTCGCGGCGCTTGTTCTGTCGCTTGGTTTTTCTGTTTCCTCAACTGCCGTTATTGTAAAAATTTTGGGGGATAAGGGGGAGTTGGATACTATCCATGGAGGAATAATTTTTGGTTGGCTTTTGGTACAGGATTTGGCGGTGGTTCCCATGATGGTTGTCTTGCCGTTTTTGGCAGGGGAAAGTGGAAGTGCGGCCGGTGGAATTTTACTTGCGCTTGGAAAAGGCGCACTGGTAATTCTGGGAGTAGTTTTCTTGGGTAAAAAACTGGTCCCATTGATAATCCATCGACTTGCGGCAATAAATTCCAGAGAAATTTTGCTTTTGGCATCAATCGCGCTGGCTCTAGGGACAGCCGCCGTTACATCTTATTTTGGAATCTCGCCGGCTCTAGGAGCATTTTTGGCCGGAGTTGTTATTTCAGGCAGTCAGGAAGATCATGCAATCTTTGCAGAGACAAGGCCTCTAAGAGACATTTTTGTTGCACTCTTCTTTGTGACTTTGGGATTTATGGTGACCCCCTCCGTTGTTATTTCAAACATTGGTCTTATTTTGGCACTCACTGCAATAGTTCTACTGTTAAAAATAGTAATTGTTTTTATTATTAGCTTTGTCTTTGGTTACCGTGGGAAAACTGCTATTGCAAACAGCTTCGCCCTTGCCCAGGTGGGAGAATTCGCCTTCGTTATTTTTTCCGGGGCATTGGCGCTTAACCTATTAACTTTTATAGAAACATCAATTGGAATTTCCGTAACCCTATTAACGCTGGTTGTTTCTCCGATTTTGTATAACCTAATTCTTCCTTTTTGGAGAAAAATGAAAATTCTTACCAATAACCGTCCGGGCTTGGCAAAGCTTTTTTCTGCAGGCGAAAAACATAGTATCGAAGCGGAAGGGTTTCGGGATCATATAATTATCTGTGGCTATGGTAGGGTGGGTAAGTGGATAGGGAAAGCTCTGCAGAGCTTTGGTGTTCCGTTTGTTGTTGTTGAATACAATCAAACAATCGTTCAGGAACTTTCGGTAGGCGGCATTCCTGTTCTTTATGGCGATCCCACAGAGCCGGAGGTCTTGGAAGCGGTTGGTGTGAGGTATTCAAAAGCCGTAATCTTGGCAATTCCCGATAGGGTTGCCCAAGAGACCTTGATTGCATATGTTCAAACTGTTGCTCCTGCCACCAAGATTATTTCCAGAGCCCATCAGGATTCTGATTGGGAAAAGCTCAAGGACTTGCGGGTTGATAAAGTTGTTCAGCCGGAATTCGAAGCAGCTCTTGCGATAGTGAAAAGTGTATTTAGTTCTATGGGTAAAAGTAAGGAAGAAATTTCAGCTGTAACTAAAAGTTTGAGGTTGTCACGTAACCGTTAAAAACAAGAAATGAAATCTGCCCGAAGACAAGCTTATAGAGCACGAAAACAGGCTCATACTGCACGTAAAAGTAACAAGGATAAAAAAGGTTTTTCATTTGTTAAGTTACTCCTTCCACTTGTACTCCTTCTTGTTTGTTATCTGTTTCTTAAAGGAACTACCCGTCTCTGGAATGGAAAAGACAAAGTGTCTTTGGTTTACAAGGGAGAGGGTGGAGATATAGAGGTTACGGTCTTGGATCCGGTACTTTCGGAAGTTACAACAATAGTGATTCCGGGGGACACTCAGGTCGAAGTTGCCAGAAATTACGGGACCTTCAGAATTAAAAATGTCTGGCAGTTGGGAGTAAATGAAAAGATCAAGGGAGACCTTCTTGCAGAAACGGTTACTCAAAATTTTCTTTTCCCGGTTTTTCTTTGGAGTGAAAAACCCCCGGGGTGGGGTAGTGGAAACCTAGCGAATATCTTAAATTTTATTTTTTTACCGGGGTCAACAAATATCTCATTTGGTGATAGGTTGCAGGCCGGGCTCTTTGTCCTTAGGGTTCAGGAAATTGGAAAGTCGGTTATAGATCTCGGGAAGAGCCGTTTTTTGGATAAAGGCACACTGGAGGACGGGCAAGCCGGATATGTCCTGACAGGACCCATTTCACAGCGTCTGACGATATATTTTACAGACAATGTGATAGGAGACAAAAATATAAAAGTAAAGATTACCGATGCTACAGGTTCGCCGGGAATATCGGAAAAGTTGGGAGAAATTTTGCAGGTAATTGGGGGGAAAGTCGTTTCTATCGAGAAAAAAACAGTTTCTGAAGACATAGACTGTGTAGTTACCGGTGTAAGTCAGGAAGCTGTTAAAAAGATTTCAAATTTATTCTCATGTAAAATCGGAAGCGGGGAGACGTCTTTTGATTTAGATATCGAAATAGGGAAAAGGTTTGCGGAAAGGTTTTAAAGATTATTCTTCCGGAATTTCCTCAGTAGTTTCAACACTCGGAGTGTCACTGTGAACCAGTTCCGGTGGCGTAAAGGAAACGTAATCAATTTTTTCCGGAGCAAAAGACGGGGAGCCTTCCATCCCCGGTCCCTTTTCAAGTTCCCTAACAAAAACAGTAATCTCCTTTGGACTTACCGATTTTATGAGTGCCTGATATTTATTTCCACCTTTTATTAAATATTTCAATTTTGCTGAAATATCATCAGGAAGTCGACCGATGTATTTTCCGTCGTTAGTCGTTACCGAAACCCTGTGGGAATATGCTGCCAGTTTTACATCCTCACCGGGATCCAGGTTTACAAAGTTTTCGGGTTCTCCGAGATTCAGCAGACCGACCAGTTTTGTTTTTCCCGGTTCCTCTAAAAATGATTCGGTATATCGCAAGAATGGTGCCGGCGTATCGTTAGTCCTGGGAATTTTAAGCTTCTCGTAAAACTTTATAGCTATTGTATTTGCGGGTTCAATTTCCAGAATTTTATTTGTGGTATCCTGGGCCTTTGATATTTCCCCTAATTCATAGTATGCGCGGGCAAGTCTACATAAAGCCCCGGTATCTTGGGGGTCACTCTTGAGTATATCGAGGTTAACGGTGATTGCTTCATCCCATTTTCCTGAAAGCGCTAGACTGACAGCTGTTTGAACGGCAGAAGTGTCCATTTAAATAACTGTAATTGAGTATAGGGAGGCGGTTGTGAAAGTCAAGAGGTTTTCTTTTTAATACGCACTTGCAAAATAAAAATTTATTGTTACAATCCAAATTACTAGTGAAGGACTAGATAGCACATTTAATTATTTCGCCGTTCGCCGATCCTCGGGGAGGGAGTATGAAACGCTTGGTTCTGGACCAGGTCTGTTTCTATGACCATACCATGTTGGGTTCCAATGAGAGTTCCAAAAAAACTTCCCATACACATTTTTGTTGGTAGGATCAATGGCGTAAGTCACGCGACACCCTAGCCACATGCGGCTAAGGACTGTCCACATAGTGGGATAATTTTCCACCTGACTACGCGATTAGAACAACGAAATTCAGATTTTAGGTCCGCAGGGAAGATGAAGTAAACCTTCACTAGAAAGATAAAGAGACTCGTATAAAGAGCCAAAAACCCTCTTTTACAATTTTCTTTAAACTATCTAGCACCGATTCTTCCCTGTACCACCCTTATAACCAATTCTTCATCGATTCAGTTTTTCACCCGTAGGGCTTTTTTCCTGAGTTTATTTTGGGTATAATACAAAAAGCTATGAGCGGACACTCACATTTCGCCACAATTAAGCGACAAAAAGCTACAAATGATGCAGCCAAAGGAAATCTTTTTTCCAAACTTGCGCGCGCTATTATGATTGCAGCCAAGTCCGGCGGAGATCCGGATATGAATTTTAAGCTTCGTTTTGAAATCGACAAAGCCAGAGCCGCAAGTATGCCAAAGGAAAATATCGACAGGGCAATTGCCAAAGCAACTACTGAAGCAGCAAACCTGGAGGAAATTATGTATGAGGGATTTGGTCCCGGTGGAATTGGCGTGCTGATAGAAGTTTTATCCGATAACAAAAACAGAACCGCTCAAGAAATTAAAAATCTTTTTGATAGGGTAGGGGGGAGTATGGGCGGACCGAATTCAGTTGCCTTTAATTTTGAAAGCAAGGGTTTTATGGTTATTAAAAAAACCGATGACCCGGACACAGAGATGTTGGAGCTGATTGATGCCGGGGTGGAGGATATGGAGGATGTAGGTAGTGAGTTTGAAGTATATGTTGCCCCCGACAAATTGGGACAAATCCATAAAGCACTGGTTGCCAAAGGGTTTGAGGTTAAAGAAACAGAACTTCAAATGAAACCGAAAAACTTTGTTGCAATATCGGATGCTGCGACAGCCGCTAAAGTTGTGAAGTTTATTGAGGAAGTAGAGAGTCACGACGATGTGCAGAAGATGTTTACCAATGCAGACATACCCGACGCTTTAATGGAAACCGTTGCCTGATAAGTTCTAAATAAAGATTCTAATGTCTAAACGCACCCGCTTTGTTATAACCTCCGTTATCCTTTCGTTGGGTTTTGTCGGAATCCAGTTTTTGAACGACCAAAATAGGTTTTGGGCAATCGGGATTTTAGGTGCCCTGACTTTTACGCTTTTTTTATGGTCACTCTTTGAAACATTAAAAGCAAACATGACTCTTCTGACACTGGTTCTTCCCGTAATGTTTACCCTAGGGGTCGGATTTTTCTGGTTTTTACTTCCGACAAACATTTTCGCAAAAGTTCCGATTGTTATATTTTACGGAATGGGCATTTACATACTTTGCCTGACGGCAAATATTTATTCAGTAGCTTCGGTCAGGACAATTGCTCTCCTGCGGGCGGCGAGGGGAGTAGGTTTTGTCATCACTTTACTCGCTTCTTTCCTTATTTTTGACGCAATTTTGTCTATCAGAACAGAAATTTATTACCTGATCCCCGCTGTTTTTGTTTTTTCACTTTTGCTTTATATCCAAGGTTTTTGGTCGATGCTTCTAACCAAAGAATACTCAAAAGATTTGGTATATCTTTCAGCGGGCGCAGCGTTGGTAACAACCGAACTGGCCGCTATTTTATATTTCTGGCCGGTAACGATCGTTGTAGGTTCACTCCTACTGACAACATCTTTTTATATGCTTCTGGGTTTGGGTCAGGCAAAGCTTGAGGGTAGATATTTCAAATCTACCATTAGGGAACACCTGGTAGTTGGGGTTTTGATCTTCATTGCCATGTTTATTTCAACCCACTGGGGAGCCTAATCTTCATAATTATTTATTTTTTATAGTAAGGATTTTTAGTGATACATACAAAGAGGGGAGGAGAGGGGTGCACATCCTATAATTATAGGATACATTACTCTGAAGCAGGGGAGGTTTTCACGAAAATTATGGGTTGTTTTCACGAAATGCGACATAAGCCGTTGACGAAGAAAAACCGAAAGGCTTTCTGAGGCGAGTATGTATACTTTGATATAGTTATCAGGCAGGAAAGACCCTCAATCTCTTTGGTCATGGCTCTTGTGGATAAATTGAACTATTAATCGGGTTATTACAGTCGCTTCCCAGAGAGTGAGGTGTATAAAGCGGGCCCTTATAGAATAATGGCCTTAGATACTCTCCTGGGGCTTATGAGTACTGACTTAAGAGACATGTCCGCCCAGGGAGGTTAATTATACATAGTCGTACAATATAACTTTTGCGACGTTGTTTAAGATTGTGGAGGGTAGCGTAGTGTTTTATGAACTTCCCGGAATTACCTTTAAGGTATGTTAATTTTTTTATCGATTTTTTATTTAATATGCTCTATTTTAATAACTGTCTAAAAATTAGTCCTCCAAACAAAGACCGAAACGATATTTTATGAATTCCGACCACTTCCCTATTTTTTGGTCCGCCGGAGTAAATAAAATATTTATTTTGGTTAATTTAATTGATATTTCCGTAAATACGGGACAAAGAGACGATGAGTTAATCATCTTTTTGTCCGGAGGGCCTTTAAAATCGATTTGGTGAGGTTTTAGCCTCAACCCAGGCACGAAAAATGACTAATTTTTAAGAGTATTTGCCTTTTTTGCAATTAACCTTTAGAATTCTTGAAATGTTTGCGGAAAGATATCCCAATGTATTTAATTCTTTAAGTGAAAATTTAAAACTTCTTAATGGTGGTTCCATAGGAATTGACATTGATGCAGTAACACAAGCGACTTATGTTTTGGCATTAAATAAAATAAGTCACACTTTGCGAAAAAATATTCAGAAGGAAGACTTGGTAACTTATTGGGAATTGGCTAAAATTGCAAAGGACAACGGAGTAGATCCGGATAAAGCAATGGAACTGGCCAAAAGTGCTTGGAACGATGATGAGGTGTATGCAAATGCTCCGGCTATGCCAGGAATAAAAAGTTTTCTTCAGATGCTTAACGAAGCCACACTTCCTTATCTATTCATATCGTCACGGCCGGTTGAACATCTTGAGGCAACCCGTGAGTGGTTTAGAAAAGAGCTTCCTTGGGTAAAACCGGAAAACATTATTTTAGGCAGAAAAGAAGGTATGTCCGGCGGAGAGTTTAAATCCGGCATGATTAATAGATACGGTGTCGCATTGCACATAGAAGATGCCGTCGAGGAGGCAAAAACAATCGCTCAGGAGACTCCGGCGCATGTAATAATAGTTCCTCAGCCTTGGAACGACAACGGCAGATTTGTGCATCCAAGAATAAAATATTTGGGAGAATCGTCCTATTCAAACGGAAGCTGGTCGGTTATAAGGTTCCTATCGGGCCCACAAGCAAAGGACTTTTTAAGCGATAAGGTAAATTCTTTTTGTGTCGCACAATCCCATTGACACCTTTAATTCTCTCAGTGTAAACTCTTTATGTAATGGCTGATACCGCCCAAAATCAGTCCGAGATTGGAAGAAAAATCGATCAATACCTGGAGTATCTTCAGATTGAGCGCGGCTCCTCTCCCCTAACTATCCGCGACTACAAACATTACCTTACAAGATTAATAAATTGGATGGATTCTCAGGGAATCCGAAGGAATCTTGTGGACATTAATGCAGACGTCGTAAGAAGCTTCAGGGTGTACCTTGCGGGCCTTCCTGGTGAAGGTAAGGCGCTGATGACCAGAAGGACTCAAGGGTATCATGTGATAGCTCTGAGAAGCTTCCTTAAATGGCTTATTAAAAATGACTATGCGGTTCTCTCGCCGGAGAAAATTGAGCTACCGAAAGTTGAGGAACGCCAAGTGAAATTTTTAAACGGCGAACAGGTAGACAGGCTTCTAAACGCTCCGACACTTTCCACGATTCAAGGTAAACGTGATAAGGCAATCTTGGAGGTCCTATTTTCCACAGGCCTTCGTGTATCCGAACTCGTTAAACTGGATCGTGACAAAATAGATCTTGATCGGAGGGAGTTTGGAATAATCGGAAAAGGAGGTAAAGCCAGGGTGGTATTTTTGTCGCAGAGATCAACCGACTGGTTGATCAAATATCTTAATGAGCGTGACGATCATTTTAAACCGCTTTTTATTCACCATAAAGGCAAATCTGAACCCACAACCGCGGACGAGAAAATGAGGTTAACAGTCAGGTCGGTTCAAAGGATGGTCAAAAAATATTCCCACAAAATGAAGCTGCCGATTGAGGTCACACCACACGTAATGAGGCATAGTTTTGCAACGGACCTCCTAAATGCCGGAGCTGATATAAGAAGTGTGCAGGAAATGCTGGGACACAAAAATATTTCAACAACCCAGATCTATACGCACGTAACCAATAAACAACTCAGAGATATTCATGAAACTTTCCACGGAAGAGGAGGAAAGGGCTAGGTGGAGCGTCTGCGTTATGCCGACGGAGCCTACCCTCCCCCCTGTTTTACTTGCCCTGCCAGAACTTATATTGGCGGTGAATATTATTGCAACCCCGACACGCTCAATGACCCATCTATAATACTCGAGGTAGCCAGATATAGGCCGGATAGGTGCCCAAATAGACCCAGGTCGGACGGAGGGCAGGCTTCTCCCACCGTACTTCTGAGGCGGGTGCTTGGTAAGTAATATTTAGTATTCTATAGTTTGCAAATAATATATCTTATAATATATAATTCGCTATGTTCAAAGAATCTGCTGAGATCAGTTTCTGGCCGTGCCACAAAGAAAGGCAGGCTAAACTAATAGGTACAGGTATAGATTCCAGTGTCTATCGATTGGGCGATGTCGTTGTTAAAAATTACAAAAACATTACCCAAAGCGGCTTTCCCCACGACATGACAGTCGATGTATTAAATCACTACTACACTGTCACAAATCGTGCATATAAATTAGCGGAAGAAAGAAAGGTGTTATTACACCTCCCTGTCTCGAAAAAGAATATTCCGGTAGAAGTTAACCCCTTTTTAAATTTACATGTTTGTAGGATGTGTAGTGAAATTGAAGGAATATCCAGGTATATACCCGGCAAAGGGTTAAATCTGTCGGAAGATGAACAAGTTTTCAATCGTGCTGAGTTAAAGGTGGCACTTATTGATTTGAGTGTAAAGCTGGAGAATAAATTGGGATATTCGGGGGTAAATATTATCCCTATGAATGTAAAACTGTCCGAAAAAGGATCTTTAATAGTGACTGATCTTTGTGCAGATATATTAATGCTTAGGAAAAATTAATCAGAGGTTTCTTCCCAAGGAAATCCTTTTCGTCCAAAATGTCCGTAAGCGGCGGTTTGCCTATAAATCGGTTTTTGTAAATTTAACCTTTCTATAATTGCCAAAGGTCTGAAGTCAAAGTCTTTTTTAAGTACACTATTTAAACTTTGACCTTTTTCATTGACAGCGGTCAACATTAGAGGATCAGCCTTTCCGATAGCATAGGCAACGGAAACCATAACCTCTTTGCCATATCCCTGATAAACCAAATTTTTAGCGGCAAAACGGCACATGTAGGCGCCGCTTCTGTCTACCTTTGTAGGATCTTTACCTGAAAAACAGCCTCCGCCGTGGGGAATAAGGCCTCCATATGTATCGACCATGATTTTTCTGCCGGTTAGTCCAGTGTCGGCAACAAAACCGCCAACCTCAAACTTTCCTGTTG
>Ga0209727_1000573_pt1 | contig 39138 bp, 35 predicted proteins | sample RifGroC1_FD_183995 | JGI IMG/M metagenome (GOLD analysis project Ga0209727, IMG submission 183995) | Groundwater microbial communities from Rifle, Colorado, USA - Groundwater C1 (SPAdes) (version 2) | ecosystem: Environmental > Aquatic > Deep subsurface > Groundwater | place: Rifle, Colorado...
CTCGGAAAGCGACGCTCCCAGAAAAATTTTCTCGATGGCCATCCAGATCAAAATAGCGAAGCCGGCAAGCGAAAGAAACACTCCGCTCCCTCCGAAAAGATGAAGCGGCCTGTTGGCATATTTTCGCCAAAACCAGACAGAAACCATATCCACCATGCCTTTCACTCCCCTTTTCCAATTGTATTTCGTCTTGCCGTGGACCCTTGCATGATGCGAAACTTTCACTTCCCCTACCGTGAAACCTTCCAATTGCAAAATGGCCGGCATAAAGCGGTGCATCTCTCCGAAAAGATCGATTCCCTCGAAGCACTCCCTTCTATAAGCCTTGAGCGAGCAACCGCTGTCATGGATGCTGTCTTGGATCAGGATCTTTCTCATCAGGTTGGCGGCCCGGGATGACAAATGTTTGGAAAGCGTGTCTTTCCTTTGCCATCGCCAACCGGAAACGACATCGAATCCCTCCTTCATCTTTTCCAAGAGAAGCGGAATGTCATTAGGGTCGTTTTGCAAATCTCCGTCCATCGTAATGACGACATCTCCCACGGCGTTCTTGATGCCGGCGTCGAATGCGGCGGTCTGGCCGAAATTCTTGCGGAATTTGATCAATTTCAAAGGCGACAACTCCTCACACTCCCTGACTGTCGCATCTTTCGAACCGTCATCGATGAAAATGACCTCGGAGCTTTTACCGGTTTTCCCGCAAGCTTCCACGATCCGCCTGTGCAACTCCTTCACGTTCCCCTCTTCATTGAAAAGCGGCACGACGATTGAAATTCCCACTTTTTCCATGTATTTAAATTAATTTTTACGATCAACATTATTCATCATCAAATATCATTCCTGATGATTATCAGTTATCCGTTATCATCAATTATTCCTCAAAGGTACTGCATCTCAATAGCAGGTAACTAATAATCGGTAACTTGCACCCTTCCATTTTACGCTTTTTTCAGGCATATGCAAACACCGACCGCCAAAATGTTTTTTGGCAAATTTTTAATTTACAATTTTGAATTTTGATTGAATTTCCAATGCTTGAATTTTTAAAAAATTATGTCATTCTAATTTGATTCGAAATTCGAAATTCATAATTCGAAATTTAACTCCATTTGTTCCTTGTTGACATTCTTTTTCTACTATATAATATAATCGTACCCATGCAGGGCACATTAAAAAGTATTTACCCCGTTAAATAATTCCGCCAATCGGAATTCCTGTAATCAGGATTTAACAGGGGAAAACAAAAAGTAAATGAGCAAGAAAACGACTCTTTTTGCGATCACTATGGTCGCCGCCATGCCTCTGGCGTTTGCGCAGGCAAAACCCCTTCGAGCGGAAGAAATAACGACGCCGGAAACATCCGTCAGCGCTCGGGCTGAAATAAGAAAGGCCGAGCTGGAAACCAAAAAGACTGAACGCCAGGAACTTCTAGCGCAAAAGAAAACGGCGCTTGAACAGAAAAGATGCGAAGCGGCCCAAAAAAGAATTTCAACCAAGGCGGGACAGCTTGAGAATAACCGCGCCATGTACCAAAGGGTTTATGGAAATATGGATTCAAGACTCACGCGTCTCGTCGCAAGACTGGACGAAGCCGGCCTGGAAACAGCCCAGCTTAAAACGGAACTCGCCACACTTAAAACGATGACGGCAAAACTCTATGCCGACTACGACGCTTTCATAGCAACATTCAAGACGACCGAAACCGCGGCCTGCGAACAAACCAAGGAAGGTTTCAAGGCGCAGTTCGAGGGAGTCCGGGCCCAAGTCGCCCTGATCAGGGCTGACCGCGCCGCCATCAAGGACTTTTTTAACACCAACATCAAACCTGAGCTTCAAGCTTTAAAGGCCCAGCTTCCGGAAGAAACAGCTGAAACCACGGAAACGGAAGATGCAGCTAAGGCCGTGAAAACCAAGGCCAAGGTCAAAGTGAAACAGGATGACGGATCCCAGACCGGAACCGAAACGGACTTGTCTGCCGATGAGGCAGGATCTGAGACAGAAACAGAGACTGAGAACGAACAGGAACAAGACTAATCAATTTACCCCGTGGAATTGCGGACTTGCCGCACCGCTACTGCGGATTCCACCGGGGACAAAAATAAAATTCACCCCGTTAAATAATTCCGCTTAAGCGGAATTCCAGCAAAGCTGGATTTAACAGGGCAAGCAAATATGTCAAAAAAAAGAATTATCCTGATAACAGTCTTGGTTCTCCTGATCCTCGCCACAGCCGCCTTTTTCGCTTCTTCCATCATGAAGAAGTCGAATGAGGCCGCCAAGCCGCTGCCGACTGTGGAAAAAATCCAACCGACGCAAGAACCTGTCGGAAGCGCCCAGCCAACCGAAGACGCCCTCGCACCGCTCCCTGCTGACAACAGCGCGGCGATCGATAGCGAGATCACCAACATCGAAATGGAAATCAATTCCGCAATCGAAACGGAACTGGACGACCTTTCAGGAATCGAAGAAAGTCTCTAGATTCACCCTTCGAGATAAAAAAGAAAACCGCTCCCTTCCCGGAGCGGTTTTTATTAATTGAATATATTTTGCCTTTTCTTTTCGCACTAGAAATATGCCGATACAAATCTGCAGTGAGTGGAGCGTTAAAAAATTGACACGAGGTGTCATCCCGGACTTGATCCGGGATCCAGAACACGGGCAAATACGCTAGATTCCGGGTCAAGCCCGGAATGACAATTGTTTTCCCTGTCCCGTAGCGAGTTTTGCTCTGGTACTGGGGTTTCCTCCAGGTTTCTTTTGCGGAAAAAGAAATGTGGAAAACTTAAATTTAAAAGCGCCTCGACATCCGTCGAAAGCGCTCTTTTTTTTGCAGGCCTTTTTCAAGCCTGCTATTACTCATCATCTTCATACTCTTTCTTTTTGTACGTGAGTCCGATTACGGCAATCAATAAAAATGCCGAGCCCATAAACACCCCGAACACCCCGCTAAAATCGATCATCCTGACCTCCTTCAAAAAAGAAAAATAAAAAAACCAAAGGAACCACTCTATTTTAATTATAGCATATTTTTACACAAAAGTCAATAATAAAGCTTGGACGCCTCTCTTTTAGCTGAAATAAAGCTTTTTTCTGACACATACCGTGCCACGATTTTTTCCCTCAAAAAACCTTGGGGAAATATCAAAAAGATGCTAAAATTAGATAGAAATGATTCAAAAACCTTATCAAAATCAGATATTCCACTTTTTGGTAACGGCTAACAAATAACAAAAAAATAAACGATGCTATCAAATAAAACAAAACTGCTTCCGACGATGCTGGCCTTTTTCATAATCCTATCCGCGACGCCGTCCATTCAATCCCCCGCCGACGCGGCGACTTCGGATTATGATCTCCATCAGAAATACGAGAACTACAAAAAATACGAAAAATACGACAAGTATCAGGATTACAAAAAATACAAGAAGTATAAGAAAAAATACGGCTTCGACAGCTCGGCCGAAAAATTCAAAGCCAAGCAAGGCTACGCCAATTACAAGCTTTTCAAGAAAAATCCTGTCCAACATGCCAGGTTCGCGGTTTTTTATGACGACTACAAAAAATACAAAAAGTACAAAAAATATTATTCCCCCGTCAAGAAATATTCCAAATATGGAAAGTACAAGAAATACGACGAGAAGGAGTACAAGGGCTATAAAAATTACGGCACCGACGCATATAAAAACGGACACGCCAGATATGCAGTGTTTCTGGAGGACATCAAAAATGTCACCACTAACCGCGGTCAATCCATCAGGGCTGGCCTTTGGAGTTATGACAAAGACGGGCTCGCAGGCTCTCCTTTCAAGATAGAAGCGGACGAACCATTCGAGGTGACCGACTGCGGATCCACCGTCGTCGGAGAGATTCCGGTCGGAGAAACTGCGCGCGTCACCTATATCGACGGTTCGGGTGGAGATTTGGAGGTTTACAATGGCAACGCCGTCATTCCGACCACTGACATCGGCGACCGCGTCTGCTTCGAAGCGTCGGACGGAGACGATGAAAACATGCTTTTCGACGTGAACCGCCCTGACTCATCATATGACCGATACCGCGGAAAGATAAAACTCCAACATTCCGTCACTTCGGACAATGAAATCGAGGGTGGGCAAAGGAGGATCTGGGTCATCAACGAACTTCCCCTGGAGCACTACGTCTGGGGACTCGGTGAAGCCGGTGGGGGCGTCACGGAACACACCAAGGTTATGATCGGCGCTTTCAGGACATATGGAAGATGGTATATGGAATATGCGACCAAATGGGCGGACGAAGGATTCCACGTCCTTTCATCTTCCGGTTCTCAGATATACAGAGGATATGATTACGAAATCGCGCATGCAACCATCCCCGCCTTGGCCAAGCAGACGAACGGGATCATCATGAAACACAACGACGATATCGTGCTGGCAGCTTATGGCTCCTGGACCGACGGGAAAACAAGAAGATATGAGGATGGCCACTGGGGAGGCGTCTGCAAGACTCCGACCGGAACGAAATCGACCGCCTATCCGGAACTCAGCCAAGTTTCAGACCCATATGGAAAACACCCTTCCTCTTCGACCTGCGCCCTGGCCTCATCTGGAAATCACATGGTCGGAATGTCGGCTAACGGCTCACTAGTACTGGCCCGCGACCACGACTGGGATTGGACCAAAATACTCAACTACTACTACACGGACATAAATTTAGTGAAAGAATACTAAGGGAAAGATGATCAGTCAGCTGTTATCCGTTATCGAATTGCGATTCTTATGAAAAATTCTTCAAAGTTTTATATCGCGACCTTTCTGATAGCCGTCATCACTATCGCTTATTTTGGTTATTCCATATTCAAATCGCGTTATCAAAATGAAACGGAAACTGAAGAAAGCATAGAGATTGGGAACGACGCGGCTGAAAACGAAATAGAAACCGAAAATCTCCTTGGTGACGAAGAAGAGGACGCGGATTGGGACTCGGAAGAACTCACCGAAGAGGAGGAAGCGGACGAGGAAGATGAGGAAGAAGTCATCGACGAGTTCTTGGAAATCACTTCCGAAGATTGCCAAAAAGAATGCTTGACGTATAGGGAGGATGAGGACCTCAAATATTGCCGGCAGGTTTGCGGCCTTGTCGACGCGGGAAATCCCCCGTCTGACGGAGCATGCGATGGACTTTCCGGGCTGGAAAAGGATTATTGCCTCAAAGATCTCGCTGTCAAAAACAAAGATCTTTCACAATGTGGGAAAATAACCGACAAAAACATCGCGAAAACCTGCAACAACAGGATATGGGAAGACATCCTGGAAGGCTCCCCTTCACTGTAAGAAAGGACTGGTGAGGTAAAATAAGCTTGAATTTATGGAATCACCTTGGTATAATAATGAAGTAATAATTTAGCGCTTTTTAGCGCTTTTTTCACAAAAATGACCGAAAATAAAGACAAAAAAATATACATTCTGATTCCCGCCTTCAACGAAGAATCTCAAATAGGGCGAGTCATTTCTTCACTTAAAGAGAGAGGGTTCACTAACATCCTTGTCATCAATGATGGGAGTCGGGACAAGACTGAACAGATCGCGATGGAAGCTGGCGCGGAAGTTCTCAATCACATAATCAACCGCGGACAAGGGGCGGCGCTCCGCACCGGAATAGAATATCTTCGAGAAACCGCAACTCCGGACATTATTATAACCTTCGACGCTGACGGACAACACCGACCTGAAGATATTCCAGCACTCGTAGATCCCATTTTAAAAGGTGAAGCTGACATAGTACTCGGATCAAGATTCCTTAAAGAAAAATCAAATATTCCACCGATAAGAAAATTAGTTCTCAAAGCCGGAATACTTTTCACTAATTTCATATCCAGAATAAACCTCACTGATACACATAACGGTTTCCGAGCGTTGGGAAAGAAAGCGATTGAAAAAATTAAGATTACGCATCGCGGAATGGAGCATGCTTCCGACATTATAGATGAGATTCCAAAAAACAAACTGCGATACAAAGAAGTTCCCGTTGAAATAATCTACACTGATTATTCCAAAATGAAAGGACAAAAAACCTCAAACTTCATAAAGATGGGAATAAAAATAATAATAAAGAAAATTTCATGAGCATTTTAAATATATTTGTCTTAATTTTCATAATTTTCGCCATATCAAGGGTGCTCTTGCGCTTCAACAGTAAAGAACTTTCATTCAAAGAAATGTTTTTTTGGCTGTTGATTTGGTCCTCCGTTTTGGTCGCAGTCATCTTTCCAAAAGTTACAACGGACATGGCGACTTTTATCGGCATAGGAAGAGGCGCCGATTCGGCTTTCTTTATTTCCATTCTCTTGCTTTTTTATCTGATATTTAGGCTTTATGTAAAAATAGACAACGCAGACAAGGACATCACGGAACTGTCCATAAAACTCTCAAAAACTCTGCATAGCAAGAAAAATATCGACCAATAATATGAAGATTTGCCTCATAACCGAACATTTCCCTCCGCATATAGGAGGAGTTGAAATAGTATTCGAAGAATACGCAAAAAACCTCTCAAAGAGAGGTTTTGAAGTCAGGGTCATAACAAGCAACTCCGGTGGAATTTCCGGGAAAATAACCCGCGACGGTTTCGAGGTTCACCATCTTCCCTGCAGGGCCTTGTTTTCGCACCCGCTTTTTTCGCCCTCTCAGCTGGAAGAGCATGTGCGGTGGGCTGATGTCGTGCACACGACGACATACACGGCGGCGCCTCCTGCGCTCAAGGCGTGCAAAAAACATTCCAAACCTTGCGTCCTTATGGTGCATGAGGTTTTGGGGTATAAGTGGTTCAAGATAGAAAAAAATCCCCTCTTGGCGTTGGGATTTCTGCTTTTCGAGTTTTACGTGTTGAAAAAGGATTATGACATATGGCAAACCATCTCAAATGCGACGCAAAAAGATCTTCTGAAATATGGCATACCTGAAAATAAGACGCGGTTGGTATATCACGGCATAGACTACTCCGTTTGGAATCCGGACGTCAAGGAAAAGAATCTTAACGGATTATTGGGACTGAAGGACTCGGACAAGATTTTTCTCTACAACGGAAGACCTGGAAAAACAAAGGGTATTTTCGTTCTTCTGGATGCTATCGATAAGATAAAAGATGATTTGCCTAAAGAATTCAAATTCGGTTTTATCATAAGTAAAAAACCCGAAGGAGAAAGGGAGAAATTCGAAAAAATGGTCAGAAAATACAGATTGGAGAGTTCGATAAAAATAACCGACTCCCTCCCCTATCAGGAACTTCCTGGATATAGAAAAAATTCATTCGCATTCATAGTCCCATCGCTGACCGAAGGATTTGGGTTCAACACAGCCGAGACCGCGGCCTTGGACGTACCGCTGATCGTCAGCGATGCCGGTTCCCTTCCTGAAGTAGCGAGCGGAAAAGTCCTTTTTTTCAAAAACGGAGATTCGGACGATTTGGCTGAAAAAATACTGAGAGCGTCCAGGAGTGAATTTGGCAACATCCCTGCCAAAAAATTCGAATGGGATGAATCCATTGATAAAATAGTGGCAATTTACGAAATATTATTACAAAAACATGACTAAGATAATAATCTGCATTCCTACATACAACAGGCCGAAGCAGATTGAATCCCTGTTTCGAAACTTAGAATCCCAAAATGATTCAGATTTCACATTGGTAGTCTTAAATGATGGAACGAATATCGAAACAAGAGAAATACTCGATCAAAAAAATCCAGGGTTTGATTTTTATCTGTTCGAATCGGAAAAGCCAAGTGGTTTACCCTGCGCCAGAAATAAAATCCTGGATTTTATTGAAAAAAATAATCTTCATAGAGAGAAAACATTTGTGGCATTTCTGGACGACGACCTGATCATAGGAAATGATTTCGTTTCACAAATAAAGAAATATTCCGAAAAATTCGATGGTTTCTGCTTTAGAATCATTCAGCGAGGAGCTGCCACCACTTTTGACTTCAATAATAGCATCTTCCTGCAAAAGATGTTCCTTCCGCTAATAGGGAGGGTTATCCCCCTATTCGGAATATTTTTCGGGGGTTATTACATAAAAACAAATAAAATACGAAAGGTTGACCATCTTAATGGAGGCTGCTTAATTTACAATTTTACCAAGAACAATAGAGAGAGATTTGATTTAAATTTGAATGAAGGAAATTATGTCGCGGAAGATACGTGTTTTTCTTATGGGCTCAAGAAAAAAGGCAACGACTTATATTTCATCAGCGACTATAGTTACATTCACAATCCCCCTGCCACCGGAGGATGCAAAATAGAAGACAAGAAGGAGAGTTTCTATTGGTATTGGAAGCATAAGCTTTACATATTCAAAAAATACCACGGGGGAATCATATTGTTATCAGCAGTTTTGTTTTCTTTCGCGGAAAGCATACTGTTGTCCGCGTTGCTCAGGACGAATTTAGTGACGAAATATATTAAAGCATTGAAGCAATATGCCAAAAGTTTCGATAATAATGTCTGTTCATAATGAAAATGTGGATTTCCTAAAAAAATCCATGGAAAGCGTACTGCGCCAAAGTTACGCTGATTTTGAATTCCTGATAATAAACGACGGGTCCGAAAAAGAAACTTCCGACATACTTGAAAAAATCGCTCAAAATGACCCAAGGGTGGTCCTTTTGCAAAATGATCACAACATAGGACTCACGAAATCGCTTAATATTGGCATAAGGAAATCCCAAGGGGAATTTATCGCCAGGATGGATAGTGATGACATCTCCCTGCATGACAGAATTGAAAAACAGCTCGCATTTCTTCTTGATAACAACCTGGATCTTATCGGGTCTGATTGCGATATTATCAATGAAAAAGAAAATATTCTGAAGAAAAAAAGGGTTGCCCTGCCTAAAAATATCAAAAAGGCTCTTTTTAAAGGGAACTTTTTTACCCATAGCACGTTTTTTGGAAAAAGAAAGGTTTTTAAAGAGCTTTATAATGAAAATTTCAAAAGATCCCAGGATTATGAATTCCTACTTAGGATCGTCGGAAAGGGTTACGAATTAGGATATATGAGCGAAAATGTACTAAAATACCGTGTAAACGCAAACGGTATATCTGCTAAAAGTTCAAAACAACAGGAGTTTTATGCTTTAAAAGCAAGACTGTTGGCCTTATCCCGATACGGATATGACTATTTACTGTTCCCGCATATATTCAAACCTCTCATGAGCTTTCTGCTTCCCTATAAATTGAAGCATTATATCATTTACAGGATACAAAAATGAAAACATTGACTCTATTTTTCACATACGGAACCTCCCTTGAGGATTGGGCAAAAAACGGCAGCATAGACCGGGAAATCAACGTATATAAAAAATTCCTGAATCATTTTGACAAGATATATTTCATAACCTATGGAAAAAATGACTCCGAGTACGCGGATAAATTTCCAAAGGACATAGTAATTCTTCCTAAGAAAATAAACATAAACAACGCGCTCTACTCCCTCTTGATTCCTTTTGCATACAAAAAAGAACTCAAAGAATCAGATTGGCTGAAAACTAACCAAATGATGGGAAGCTGGAGCGCCGTTTTAGCGAAATTATTTTTCAGAAAAAAATTAGCACTAAGGGCAGGATATACCGAAAGCTTATGCAATAGGAAATATTCCATGAAAATAATCATAAACATTATCGAAAGAATCTCTTATAAATTAGCTGATGTTCCCATCATCACAACAAGAGAACAAGCCGATTATCTAAAAAATGAATATGGTACCGAAAATATAAACGTAGTCCCAAATGGAATTGACTTGGATATATTCAAGAAACCTACTGAAAAAACATGTGAAGAAAATCCGACGAAATTCCTATTTGTCGGAAGACTCAATAAAGAGAAAAATCTCCTGAATATGGTGCGAGCATTTTCTGGGATTGCAAATGTTAACCTGAAAATTATCGGAAAGGGGGAGCTCAAGGACGAAATAATCAAGCTTTCCCGAGAATGCGGCATCCGATTAGAAATAGTGGATTCTATACCCAATTCTCTGTTGCCTCAGATTTATGGCGAGGCTGATATTTACATACAACCCTCACTGTATGAAGGAAACCCGAAAACTATATTGGAAGCAATGGCCTGCGGGCGCCCGATTATCGCCAGTAATGTAAGCGGAATAAATAACCTGATTACACACAAAAAAAACGGCTATCTTTGCGAAATAAACTCCGATTCGATAAAAAAAGCTGTCCTTGCAATGATAAGTGATGGAAGTCTCAGGCGCATCCTAGGATCCAATGCCAGGAAATACATGGAGGATAATTATGATTTAAACAGGCTTGTAAAAAAAGAAATGGAGCTATATGAAAAAAATATTTAGCGAAAAAACAAAGCAATTCGCAATACGGAATAAATGGATAATAATCGCTTCCACTTTTTTTATTATATGGAAGTTTTTTCTCATAGGAATCCTCTGGAATGATCGCCTATCCCCCCCTGAGCCCGATGATTCTTACATTTACAGTGGATATATAAATTCAGTAAAAGAATGTCCTGTTTTTCTTTGCAATTATCCTTATATTTCATTTAAGAGCTATACCGGGTTCACATATTTGTCATATAGGATATTCTTCGGCTCAATCGCAAAGATCTTCAATATTAATCCTGTTGCCCTATTCCACTTCAGCTTCTATTTGGGGATTATCATATTGCTACCCACACTGCTGTATTTCCTACACGCGCTTACAAAAAATAAACAACTCATAGGTCTGTCCCTATTCTTTCTTGCTTTATATAATGGAAGCGGCGCTTACCACGGATTTTTTTGGGTAGTTCCAAGCTTCTTTTTTGTCGCCCTGTTCCTAGTCATAATCTCACTAGTTATCCGGGGACATAAATATTGGAAGGCGGCGCTTTTAATAATAATTCCTTTCTTTGTTCATCTTCATCCGATGAGCATTTACAGCATATTAGTATTATTGTTTTTTTATTTATCTTATAGCTTTTTCATAAAAAATACGCAAAAAGAATTATTTAGGAGGACTCTGTTTTCCATAGCCGTAGCAATTATTTCGTATGCTCCAGTCTCTCTTTATTTGAATATGACCTCCCAGGGCAATCCCATGGGACCAAAGAAGGCAATTGAATATGCAAGGGAGTCTTTGCAATCAAAAGAAGAAGTCATCGCTACAGAAAAAGCAGCAGACACTAAAAATTTAAACACGGAAAGCAACAAAGAAAAACTCTCCAAAAACTCCTTTAAAAGCCTGGCTGCTATAAAAATAAATTATTTTGACTGGCTATTCCCCCACTGGGTCGCAATAATACCCTTTTCCATTTTTCTACTATTGTTGATAAACTACAAGGAAATAAAATTAATTTCCCTATACCTATCCCTGATAATATTCATACTACTGTCATCACTTAACCCTTATGGGTTCCGATCTCTTTCGCTTATATGGCCTATGACCTACGTATTTTACGCTTTCGGTTTCTGGTATCTTATAAAATTCATTAATGATAAAGCAAGAAACATCACAACAGTAAAAATACTCAATTCTATCACATATGCAGGGGCAACGATTTTCATTATCGTCAACATTACCTATTCAATACTAATGAACAGTTATGCGAACAACCAGGATAATTTATCAATAAAAAATGACTTTGCTTATTACATACTGAAAAACACAACAAATGAAGATGTGGTATCCTATGAATCTAAATTACTGTATTCCTACAGTCTCAACACCGAATTGATCGAAAAAAAGTATACTGCCAATGACATGGAATCTGCGAAGTATATCGTTGACTATAAAAATGATTCACCGAGATTGAAAAATGTTATTGGCTTGGATATATTTTTCGACAAACTTTCCTCAATATTGGGAAAAGAGAGGGTCCAAAATAAAAAATACACCAAAAGATTCCTCCCTGAAAATTTCGTGCTGGAAAAAGAACTTGGAGATATTAAAATATACAGAAACACAAACAAATGAAATATTTTGACACTAAAAACAGCAGGTTAGTATTTTTAGAATCCAAGTCTTCTGCCGGTTTCTGGGACAATCACTGGAAAACAGAAAAGTTAAAAGCGGACATTGAAAGAGGCAAGGACGACCAATTTGTCTCAAGAATTACTAAAAAATTCCTACCATTGGGAAGTAAGATTTTGGAAGGAGGATGCGGAAAGGGAGCTTTCGTGTACTCATTAAAAATCAGTGGTTATGATGCTTATGGCATTGATTATGCAAAAGAAACCATAAAAGAAATCAATGAAGTCATGCCTGATTTGAATATCTCTTTAGGAAATGTTGAAGGATTAGACTTTTCTGACAATTTTTTCGATGGATATTGGTCTTTGGGTGTAATAGAGCATTTTTTTGACGGATATGATAAAATAACAAAGGAGATGACTCGCGTAATAAAGCCTGGTGGATACCTGTTCATTACTTTTCCCTACATCTCCCCTCTTAGGAGAATCAAGGCAAAGCTTGGAAAATATCCAAAATTCCAAGAAAAAGAACTTGCTATGGAAAACTTCTATCAATTTGCCCTGAGTCATAAAAAAACAAGCGGGGATTTTGAAAAATTAGGCTTTTCCATTGTTTACAAAAAACCTTTTGATGGAATAAAAGGGTTGAAGGATGAGATTTCTCAAGTAAAACCAATTTTACAGAGAATATACGATAGCAAAAACATCTTCATAATGATTTTTCAGGGCTTACTCTCAAGGGCACTTTCCCCTTTCACCAGCCACTCAATATTATTAGTTTTTAAAAAAAATGATTAAAATTGCGACAAGACTCTTTATCTGGCTGAACACATTTTCATATAAGGTTATCAGTGTGTTGGTAGTGAAGGAAAATGGAGGAATTCATCCTAAGCACAGAATTCTTAATTACCATAAATTCTTCCTGGATAATATCTCTGTGAATGATAGTGTTTTAGATATTGGGTGCGGAAACGGATCCGTGGCATATGACTTATCAAAAAAAGCTAAAAGGATTGTCGCCGTCGATATTGTCGAAAAAAATATAAAAAACGCAAAGGAAAAATTTTCCAATGAAAATCTTGAATACGTCCTTGGTGATGCTACAAATTTTGAATTCGGAGAAAAATTCAATGCGATTGTCCTATCAAACGTTCTGGAACATATTGAAAATAGAATTGATTTTCTTTCAAAAATTAAAGTATTGTCCCCAAAAATACTGATTCGAGTTCCCCTATTAAACCGTGATTGGCTTTCGGTTTACAAAAAAGAAACGGGTATGGAATATAGGTTGGACAGCACTCATTTTATCGAATACACTGAGGAAAGTTTCAAAGAAGAAATAGAAGAATCTGGATTAAAGATTGAAAAATACTACATTAAATTCGGAGAACTTTACTCAATCATAAAAAAATATGAATAAATTCTTACTGGCAATAAAATTATCGAGTGATATAGTAACCAACATCTTCACAAAAAAGAAAATTATTCTGATTTCCGAAGGAGCAAATTGGGTGATAAATGAAGAATGTAAAAATATTAAAAATTTTCTAAAATTTTACAATAATACATCTGTAAAAATTTCAATTACACCGACAGGGGTTAAAAACAAAGTTATTCACTTTTTTTCCGTAAACACATTTATCGATAAAAATGGGATAAAAAATAACAAATTCCCACATAATATCCACACTTCAAATAAAATAATTCTAACTTGGTTCCATATCAGCGAAGAAGACAACTATCGTTTAAAATATATCCCCTATTTAAACGACGTTGTTGATTTTGTGCATACAGCTTCAGAAATTACAAAAAATAAATTGATAGAACATGGACTAAATCCTGAAAAAATAGTCCTTATTCCCCTGGGAGTTGATACAACTATCTTTAAACCAGTTTCTCCTGAAAAAAAGGAGCGTTTGAGAAATGAATTAGATTTACCTAGCGGTTCAATTATCATAGGATCTTTTCAGAAAGATGGGAATGGATGGGGCGAAGGATTGGAGCCAAAATTAATCAAAGGTCCTGATATATTCTGTGATGTTGTCGAAAAGTTATCAAAACATCACAAAATACACATTCTCTTGACAGGACCATCAAGAGGTTATGTAAAAAAAAGACTATCTGATGCAAATATTCCATATACCCACATATATCTAAAAAATTATTTTGATGTAGTATCCTACTACCAAGTTCTCGACCTTTATCTTATATGTTCCCGGGAAGAAGGCGGACCAAAAGCATTATTGGAAACCATGGCCACCGGAATACCCCTGGTATCAACGCGAGTTGGCATGGTCCCAGAAGTAATAGAGGATAGTGTAGGTGGTTTACTGTGCAACATTGAGGATATAGATAAGATTTCCAAAAAAGCGTCCTCTATAATTACAAACGAAGAGTTAAAAAAAGATTTAATAAATAATTCTCTCATAAAAATTAAAGAGTTTGACGTAAAAAAAATTGGAAAAAAATTCTATAAGCTATATAATAATTTGTCAAATAGATAAATAAACTAAACGACATAAACAATATGAAAAAAACAGCACTTATTACTGGAATATTAGGTCAAGACGGTCCGTACCTTGCAAAACTTCTCCTAGAAAAAGACTACAAGGTCTATGGACTTATAAGAAGATACACGAATCCAAATTTCAGCAACTTGGATTATTTGGGTATAACAGATAAGATAGAGTATGTTTCCGGTGATATGACAGATGAAAATTCCCTAACTAATATAATAAAAAACATACATCCCGATGAGGTCTACAATCTTGCAGCCCAATCTTTCGTAGGAGCTTCTTGGGATCAAGCTAAATTCACAACGGAAGTTAACTCTCTTGGTACACTTTATCTCTTAAATGCAATAAAGAATTTCTCGCCAAATGCAAAATTCTATCAAGCTTCCACCAGTGAAATGTTCGGAAACAGTCACCGAGAGGGACTTCAAACGGAAGAAACACCGTTTCATCCAAGAAGCCCCTATGCTATCGCAAAACTATACGCTTATTGGATGACGGTCAACTTCAGGGAAAGCTATGGGATGTTTTGTGCCAATGGTATCCTTTTTAATCATGAGTCACCAATTCGTGGCATAGAATTTGTCACAAGAAAAATTTCAGACGGTGTTGCCAAGATAAAGTTGGGAATGGCTAAAGAAATCAGACTTGGAAATATTGACAGTAAGCGTGACTGGGGATTTGCAGGTGACTACGTCGAAGCCATGTGGCTTATGCTACAACAGGAGAATCCAGATAATTATATCGTATCGACGGGAGAAACTCATTCAATCAGAGATTTTCTAGATGTCGCTTTCAGCCATGTGGGAATAGCTGAATGGGAAAAATATATAAAAATTGATTCGCGATTCAAGAGACCTGCTGAACTATTTGCATTGCATGGTAAAAATGATAAAGTTAGAAAAGTATTGAAATGGAAACCGAAGGTTCATTTTGAAGAATTGGTGAAAATGATGGTTGATGCCGATATTCAAAGGCTAGAAAATACAAAGTAAGACCACTTCAAAATGCAAAATAAGAACAAAAAATCAGATAAGATAAATTGGATATTTGACCTAAAAAAGGATGTCTTAGGGTTTTTGGATAAGCTGAAAATCGATGGTTTTTTTTATTATTCCCTTTCGGGAGATTTGCATGACAAGAGAAGCTGTTGGGGTTTGGGCAATACCGTTTTTGCAGTGAAAATCTATTATACGATTGGGATTCTTGATGAACTCCCGAAACAGGAAAAAATGAGGTTATCGGGATTCATTAATTCATTTCAAAAGGAAAACGGCTTGTTTTCTGATCCCTTGGTTCAGAAAAAATCAGCTTTAATAAATGTCCTCGCAGCTATAAAAAATTTTAATTACAATAACTTCTTTGGACAAATGACCCAAGTGGCAGAAACCCGCCAAAGCCTATCTGCATTGAAACTGCTTGGCGAAAATGCCAACTTTCAATACACGGCTTTTCCTGATACAAAGGAATCCATAGGAAAACATCTTGAAAAACTGGACTGGACAAAGCCATGGGGTGCTGGCAGCCATTTTAGCCATCTGCTTTTTTTTCTTCACAACAGCAATCTTAAAAACAAGGAAGCATTGATTGATTTCGCAATTCAATGGGTAAACGAAATACAAAACAAAAATGACGGCTCTTGGTACAAGGGCTCACCTACCCTGCAACAAAAAATAAACGGTGCGATGAAAGTCATAACGGGGTTTAAAGCGGCAAACAAGACTTTTTTCAAATATCCAGAAAAACTGATTGATCTGTGTCTTTCGGCAAAAAATGATTCGCACGCATGTGATAATTTCAATATAGTTTACGTCTTAAAATATGCGAACGAATTAACCAAAAACTCATATAAATATGACGAAATAAAAGATTTTTGCTATGATAGATTGGACATATACAGGAATTATTATTTCCCTGAATTCGGAGGATTTTCCTTCAAGCAAGGAAAAGCGAATGACATCTATTATGGAGCTAAAATAACGAAAGGACTTAACGAACCGGACATTCATGGAACCGTGATGTTTCTGTGGGGAATTTCTATAATATCCCAAATATTAAACATGCAAGATAAATTGAATTTTAAGGAGTTCACAACATGAGTATGAAAATAAGCCTAAATACAAAATTCACAGAAGGTGCCTCGGGGGGCGGGATGCAATTCGCTAAATATCTTAAAAAATTTCTTGAAGGAAAAAATATTGAGGTAGTTAACGATTTAACCAATGACGATATTGATATAATATTGCATATTTCACCTTTCACTCATCTTATGTCAGTTGCTTCCTTCTCATATTTCGATGCCTATATTTACAAACTAAAACATCCAAACACAATAATCATACAGAGAATAAATGAATGTGATGAACGTAAAAATACCGATTATATAAATGAGCTTATAATTGACGCGAGTAACTATTCCGATTATCTCGTTTATATAGCAGAGTGGCTTAAACCGCTTTTTGAAAAAAAAGGGATGGACAAAAAAATTCCATCCGAAATAATTCTCAACGGGGCGGATTATGATATTTTCAATAGTATAGATAAGCAACCATGGAACAAGTTAGGTAGACTTAAAATTGTCACCCATCATTGGGGTGGTAATTATATGAAGGGACATGATATTTACAATAAACTTGACTCCTTACTTGAAAATTCCAAATATACAAATTTATTCGAATTCACATTCATTGGAAATTATCCAAAAGAACTTGAATACAAAAATACAAAAATTATCCCACCTTTATCAGAAAAAGAACTAGCCGAGGAACTCAAGAAGCATCATGTTTATATAACTGCATCCAGAAATGAGCCCGCGGGAATGCATCATATTGAAGGCGCACTGTGCGGATTGCCCATTTTATACATAAATTCTGGAGCTCTCCCTGAATATTGTAATGGCTACGGGATAGAATTTACTGAAAAAAATTTGGAAAAAAAACTGAAACAAATGCATCAAGAATATGACATATGGGTAGAAAAAATAAAAGCATATGGCAATACTTCAGAAAAAATGAACAGACAATTTTATGAATTAATTACTGATTTATATTCAAAAAGACAGAACTACGAAGCTGTTGTCAAAAATCCAATTTTGGATGTTTTAGTTGTGAAATTACGATATTATATGTATCTAATTAAAATCACCTTAATCAAATTTAAACTTTTCTTAAGCAAATGAATTACAATATCCAACAAGATAGCCATGAATACAGCCAGGGGAAATACATGACTGTCCAAAGATGGTCCACATATGCCAAGGTTATAAGCGAGACAATGAAACTAAATCCAAAAAATATCCTGGAAATCGGTCCTGGAAACAACATAGTGACTGATGTTCTCAAGAAAATGAACTACGAAGTAAAAACTCTTGATCTTGATAATTCCGTACATCCAGATTACAATTTCAGCTTAACAGATGAGAAAATTAATTCTTTAAAAATTTTTGATTTAGTAATAGCATCGCAGGTACTGGAACACATAAGGTATGATGATTTTCCACTTGCACTAAAGCGCCTTTCAGGTATGGCAAAAAATGCAATACTAACATTGCCACACACAACATCAAACTCGATTCTTTTTTCTTTTTCATTAAAGCTGCCTTTTTTAAAAAAAATCAAACTCACAAGAAAGATTTTCTTCAAAAAAATAAAGCATAATTTTAATGGTCTACACTATTGGGAGATAGGAAAGGATGATTATCCAATAGAAAAAATCAGAGAAGATATCGCTAGGTCTGACTGGAAGATTTTTGATGAATTCTTAAACCCTGAAAATCCATTTCATTATTTTTTTATCTTAAAAAAACATGATTAATGAAATACGTTATTATTTTTGGGCTAGTTATAGAAGGAAAATGCTTGATGAAAACTTTAAAAAAAACATTTCTCTTTATAAAGGGATTGTTTTAGATATAGGAGGTAGATACCGAAGCAAGATAGAAAAACCAGTGAAAAATGTAGAGAGGTGGATATTTGCAGACATAGAAGAAGAACACGAGCCAGACATCATTTTAGATGTTGCCAACATGAAATCAATTAGTAATAACAGCATAGATGTAATCAATGCATCAGAACTTTTTGAGCATGTCAGTAATCCCGAAAAAGGAATTTCCGAATGTAACCGCATCTTGAAACATGGAGGAATGATAATAATTTCCACCCCCTTTATGTATGGTCTTCACGCCGATCCTTTTGATTACCAAAGATGGACAAAAGAAAAATGGAAACTCGTTCTTGGTAAAAATAATTTCGATGTTTTGCAGATTCAAGACATGGGATATTTCTTTACGGTAATAGCAGATATGCTGAAAATATATTTCAAAAAATCCAATACCATTTTAAGATGCTTGTCGTATTTCACTTATCCAATTTTCGACATTATTGTAAAATTAGATAAACTCAGTACAGAAAATATCGCCTGGAAATCCTATGTCGGAGGGTATTATATTGTAGCTCGAAAAAAATAACAACACTTTTAGTTTTTACGAACTGGCACACTTTCTTGTTTTACAAATTCTTCAAACAAAATACTTATATAATTAAGAACAAACAGCGCAAGCAATAAGAAATTATAAGCAAACACTGCTCCTAGCAGACCTAGTTTCAATATACAAAGCACATTAATGACAATTCGAAAAACCTGAAAAAACAATCCTGATGCAAGAATCGAAACTCTTCTCTTGTTTACTTGTGAATAATAACCAAGAAAAGTCACTGGAACTATAAAAAAGAAAGCAATCGCATAATATTTTGATAAAACGTAATATTGCACATATCCACTTCCAAATAGAAATTTATTTATGATTGGCATGAGATAGTAAAAACAAACCGCAAGAAATAAATAAAACACGAAAAACACCGCAAGAATGAATTTGTGTTTGGAAATTATTTTCTGTATTCCACGATCATTCATGGATAATTTCGGGATTATGATTGAAATAAATGTTTTGATAATATCCTTATATTTATTAATAATCATCGAAATAACGCTATATGCAGCCAAAGACACAGGACCCAATAAAATACCGACTAAAATTCTATCTATATTATTCGTGATTATTCCTATAAAATTCATTTTCGTCAAAAACCAGCCATAACCAACGACCTCAGGATCCTTTTTATTATTTTCAATATATTCCAAGCTCTTAAGATAGTAGTATCCATTAAAAAAAGTATAAGAAACGAGATAGATTGTCACTATTAAGACAAGATTGTTCCCGCTAAAAAATATAACTCCCATTGTAACAATAGTATTAATTATTGCTTGCATGGAACTATACTTTGCCGAAACATCAAACCTACCTTTTCCTTGCAGGAAACTATCCCAGGTATTTGGGGCATAGAAAAACGGAAAGAATATCGAAGAAATCATCAGCGCCATTCCCAGGGCATGGTTTTGATAAATATAATAGTATCCGCCCAGAATCAACAATGTTGGGACACCGAGCAAACTCCACAGGAAGCTTATTTTCACTACTCTCTTGTAATCCCCATCATAACCCCTGGCTGCAGATTGAATGATTGAAGTATTGAGTCCTGGAACCGACAAGATTGAAACTATTGATAAAATAGACAGGATGAATTGGTATTGTCCGAAAACTTCCTGGCTTGCAAGGCGCGCAAAAGCGATTGAGAGCGCCAGGCCACTTATCACCCCTACCCCCTGCCGAAGAGCAACCCAGAAGCCGTTTTTGACGAAATATGGCAAATCCAGACCTATCCTTTGGCCATACTTTTTAGACAAAATGAAAATTTTGTTCTGAATAGTCTTTATCATTTGATTAGCTTCAATATCTCATCATTGCCATCAATAAGCAAGGCTTTTAATCTGACATCGTTCCTTAATTTTTCATCACCCACAACTTCCCTTAACTTTTTTGTAGCATACACATATTCAACAACGCCTTTCTCGAGAACATCATCAAATTCTTCCACCTTCCCTATCCTGATCATTTCAGAATTAGACAAATCAACGACCTTTTGAGCATCACCTATAGATGTTGACGTTAGCACTTTTTTAATCCCTGGATTCTCTTTTTCAAATTCCTCAAACATCTCCACGGTTTCCGGTTTATAGCAAGACGGATTCTGGGAGCATCGCATCGATTTTCCTTTGCTTGAAAACAAATCCCATTGCACATTCGTCCCCAAAAATATCCCCGGAAGAGCTCCGAGGGTGAACAGTGTCAGGAATGAGTATAGGATTTTCCTGTTTTCAACTTTAGTCAGCAAATAGAACCCGAAAAGATGCAGGAGCACAATCCCGAAATTCGTGAGCTTATACAGGTTCAGATCCATCATTGAACTCGCATAGAAAAATGGGATCGCGAAGGTGACAACCAACAGGGGGATTATGACAGGCTGATCTTTGAAGGTGATTTTCTTCTTTGCATATAAATAGGCAAATAAACCTACAATCGCAATTTCCAAAAGGAAATTCCTCAGATAGAAAACCGGGTGTTCCCAGATTCTCAATATCCCCTTCTCGGACGGATATCCCCAATCCCGAATCGGCTTCAAATCAAGCAATTTTTTCTTTGCGGGAGCGACCGGTTTCGCCTCCAGCTTCATTTCCGAAACATTTTCCGATTCAGGCTTTTGCACAAGGCTTTGGACGCGTGAATATGCGGAGTTGGAAACGTTTCCGATCATCTTGCCCATGACACCTCCGGTCAGATATACGCCCCAAAGAATCAATGCGAGCATACCCACGACCAAAGATATCTCTTTCAGGCTTATTTTCCTTGTGAACACGTGATAAGCGAAAATACCTCCGATACTAAGCAAGGTTAGCAGGGCAAAAAGTTCCGTAATCATGAAATACCCCGTGAAAATTGCGATGAAAACCAGGAAGAAAGAAATGTTTGTTTTCCTCAATTTCCTCAAAAAAAGATCCCTTGCGATGAAAACGAAAGCGATTCCCAATGATATGTTCACCCAAGTCACTCCGGACAAGATGAACGCGAACGGAGAATTCATCACCCATTGCTGGTCAAGCCATTTTATCTTATTGAAATACTCCGTCGTGAAAGCGTCGACAAGGAAAAAAGAACTGCCCGCGAACAGAACCACGACCGCCCCGAAAAGCGCCAGATTTCTCTTCTTGCTCCAAGTCAGGATCAGTCCATAGAAAAGCAAGAACGTCGCGATGAAATATGAAACTTTCGAGACGTCCAAGGACTCCGAGACCCCGATATTGCTGATAAGCTGGATTTCGGATGCGAAAATATGCATTCCGTAATGGTATTCGAAAATGAAATTCTGACTCGGATTATATGGATTGACCAGCGGAAACGTTCCATTGGTGGTGAAATATTTCACTACCGGGCGATGCAGCCACTCATCCAAGACCGAAGTCTGGAATATAACCAGGAAAAAGGAAACGAGGGACAAAAGCAAGGCCGCAAAAACCTTCCAATTTTTCTTGAAAAACAGCTTGAAATCTTTTTTTCTAAGATTTAAAAGGATAACCACCAAAGAAAGTAACGAGTATGCCACTGTAAAGACTCTCAGGAACAAGAGCTTATCCGGAACAAAAAACAAGGGAGCGACGGAAAGAAAGATGAACAAACAAAGCGAAAGGAAGTATGAAATCGAAAGTTTATACCATATATTTCTGTATTTTAATTTCAGAAAATCAAAAAGCAGCAGACCTATCCCGGTCGTTCCGAAAAAAAAGACGCTTCCCCAAATCGAATATTCAAAAAATCCCAAAATCATCTGCATAAGATTATACTGAATTAACTAAATCACTACCAGTTTGTCATTCCGGACTTGATCCGGAATCTAGATGCTGAAACGGGTTCAGCATGACAATTATTATAGAACGGATTGTGTTAATTTGGTATTATTCCCATTTATTTAAAGTCTTTACTCTTTCCATTATACCCTCGATTCCATTTCTTTTAAATTCGTTGCGGACGTTTCTCAAAATTTGCGAAATCCTTTTGAATTTTCTCTTCTCCTCCTGATCCGCTTTTTCTTTCAATTTCCGTATCTCTTGTCTGATATTATCCAGCTCTTCCGAAGACGCCTCTTCTTTTTTTATCAAGACAGTGAATCCGTTACCGATCTTGTCATCAATGTCCTGGAATTCAATTACCTTCCAATCCAAATCGAGACTGATTATCAGTTCCAAGAAATCCCCGGTCGTCCAAAATGAATAATGCCGCGATTTGGTGTGCGGCTGCGGAAAAATCCCCGTCTTGTGCCTTTCCAAGAGATCCTCGACTGTCGTCCTTTTCTGATCCCGATCGAAAGTCCGTTCCTTGTGTGGAACGATCAAAAAAACATACCCGCCTTCTTTCACGACCCGATACCATTCCCTTAAGGCTTTTATGGGATCAGGGAAATGTTCAATGACATGCGAATTGATGACGAAATCCTGGCTTCCATCTTCAACCGGAAGATTGTCTCCGGGAGCGACGATATCAACAACTAAAGCATCCTCGCACTTCTCGACTTCTTCCTTTTTGAAAATATTTTCCGCCGAATCGGTATAGTCGACGTTTTTCGTGTCGAGTCCGAACGGATTATGAGCCGACCCGCCGATTTCAAGACCACGGAGTCCGTCTAAATATTTGTGCGCCAAAGCGCTTTCCTTGAATTTCATATTTTATAATATTCTTTATACCACTTCACGAAATTCTCAATTCCCTTCTCGATCCTCGTCGTCGGTTCCCAGCCCATCTTGCGAAGCTTGGAAATGTCCGCCACCGTCGCGGGAACATCCCCGGGTTGCATCGGCTTGAGGTTTTTCTCGGCTACTTTTCCGATATTTTCCTCGATTACCTCGATAAAGCGGAGAAGCTTTTCTTCTTTGTCTCCTCCGATATTCACCACGTCATAAAGGAGGTTCGCGTCCAAGACGGTCAAAATCCCAGAAACGATGTCGTCCACATAGGTGAAGTTGCGCGTCATATTCCCCTCGTTGAACACGTCTATCGGCCTGTTATTGACGATGGCGTCCGTGAATAGGAAAAGGGCCATATCAGGGCGCCCCCAGGGTCCATAGACCGTAAAGAAGCGCAGTCCAGTCGTAGGAAGACCGTAGATATGGCTATAGACGTGCGCCTGGAGCTCCGTGGCCTTCTTGGAGGCGGCGTAGGGTGATATCGGGTTATCCACGCTATCCTGCTCGGAAAACGGCAATTTCGTATTGTTTCCATAAACCGAAGATGACGAGGCATAAAGAAAATTCTGGATTTTGTGCTTCACGGCCAGATCCAGCATATTCTGCGTTCCCAACACATTGACTTCATAATAGAGGCTTGGATTTTGGAGGGAATACCTCACCCCCGCCATCGCCGCCAAATGGACGACCTTGTCTATTTTCTCGGTCGCGAAAATCTCCTCCATTTTTTCCTTATCACGGATATCAGCCTCGTGCAATTTAAATTTCCGATCTCCCAAGACATTTTCAACCCTGTCCCTCTTGAGCTTCGGATCATAATAATCATTGAAATTATCCACGATAACGACCTCGTCACCTCTATCTATAAGCTCCTTGGCTGTGTGGCATCCGATGAACCCCGCGCCGCCGGTGATTAAAATTTTCATATCGATACTATGCTAATTATGCTAATAAACACTAATCCACGAATTGCGAATTTATAATACGCTTGGGTTTTAGGTATTTCTCCCTAAAATTAACAATCAAACCGAGTCTTTTATTAAACGCGACCAGATATCTTTTTGTCTGATAAAAATCCTGTCTTTCTATAACCCTTTTTACTTTCAGTTCAATTATCATTATATCTTCAATCAAAAAATCAATCCTGTTCCTATTTAACTTTTCTCCTTCAAATGATTCTGGAAGAAATTTCTCCCTTTCATATCTCATTTTTCTTTCTTTCAATTTTTTCTCCAATAAATCCCCGTACTGTTTTTCATTACAATATCTACCTAATTCATTTTGAACATCGAATAATATTCCATTGACATCATACGATAATTCCTTGTAAATCAACTCTTGCTTCATCTTATTCGCAATTAGCGGATTGGCATTTATTCGTGGATTAGTATATCCTTGAACGCAAATATTCATAATACCCTTCGTTCTTCGCGTTTTCCGTAGTGTAAAGCTTAAGCGCTTTTTCCCTCGCTTTCTTTCCCATCTCCTCCCTCAACTTTTCATCCAGAATCAGTTTTTCCAGTTTCGAGACCCATTCATCCGTGTCTTTGGCCACGAAACCGTCAACGCCGTCCGAGATCGCTTCGGAAAAGGTCCTGTTGGCGACGGCGACCGTGGGCACTCCGACTATCCCGGCTTCGAAGAACTTCAGTTCCGATTTGGACTCGCAAAATGGATTGTCCCGTTCCAAAGGAGCGACATTGATGTCCACCGAGGCGATATTCTTGAAATGTTTTTCGCGTGGGACATAGGGGAATTGTTTGATCCTGTCGGAAAACTTATTGAGCTTATTTTCCGTTTCCAACGGTCCGACTAAGAAAAGTTCGACATCTTGATGTTTCTCCATGACCTCCGAAAGCGCATCGGTTATCGTCGCGAAATCCTTATTGTGACTGATGGTTCCACTGAAATATCCTATTCGGATATTTTTGTTATCAGTTATCGGTAATCGGTTACCTGGATTTGATAACGGATAACTGTTAACCGGTAACTTTTTATTTTTTACTGATAACTTATAACTGATAACTTTTTCAGCTATTTGAACGTCTTTTTTTGAAAGCTTGTTTGAAACAATGAATACTTTTTTTCCAAGTTCGGAAAGCTTATTTGCCAAATATGTCGTGGTGGTGGTGCAAGTTTTTACATAGGGATCCGACAAAATTTCCCCTCCTACTCCGTTTTCATAAAGTTTTTTCTCAAGAGAATTCAATTTTTGAAAATAATCCATATCCCTCAAATACTTCGGATCATAAACCAAGTCGTCCGCTTCAAAGATGATTTCTTTGTCCTGGTTTTTGATGTTTTCAAGAAGCTTGGCGACATTTGGAGTAAAAAGGACTCGATGAAAAATGAAGACTTTGAATTTGCCTGCATATCCCGAAAGCATCGGGTTGTCCTGGACCGTGATCGAGCATTTAAAACCCTGGAGCTCCAATTCTTCCGCCGTATGATGCGCTCGGTACAGAGCGCTGTCTCCGACTCCGCCGGTCACGAAAAGAATATCGCCTTTTCCGACAAATCTGAAAAGCGAGAAAAATGCCGAAACAATCCTTCTTCCGCCATTAGCAAAACCGTCCCTCCGAAGGACGTTCCAAGCTTTCCCGATTTTAATAAAAAACAACTTCATACTGTCATTGTTGTCATTCCCGTGGAAACGGGAATCCAGTGCATTTAATTATTTCTATAATATTCTTCCGCCAAATCCTTCCATTCCGGATTAAATTTCTCAATCAATTCCAATTTCCATTTCCTATTCCATTTCTTCAGTTGTTTTTCTCTTTGCAAGGCCACTTGGACGTCATTTGTCGTTTCGTAATAAACAAGATTGCTTACATTATATTTCTTAGTAAATCCTTCAACTGACTTATTCTTGTGCTGCCAAATTCTTTTTATCAAATCATTTGTAACTCCTATATATAACGTGCCGTTTCTCTTACTTGTCACGATATAAACATAATACGTTTTTTCTTGCATAGGCTCCTGGATCCCCGATCAAGTCGGGGATGACAAATTCTTTGCGGAGTTTAATAAATCATGAACTAAAGATATTTTTCACCCTTTTCCAAAAACTCAATTCCGATTTCCAGTTTTCAAGCAAACTCTCGCTGTTTCCGATCGAAAGCTCTAGGGATATTATCTTGCTCTCAATGTCTCCTTTGATCTCATCCGTAGGGGCCTGATCGGCCAATGTCCTCAACAGACCGATCTTTTCCCTGCTTGAATCCATATCCCTTCCTATTTCCTCCAATCTCTCTTTCTTGGGACCGAAAAAGAAATATGCGAACCCTTTGTCATTATCGAGGTCTTCTATCTTGCGGCTGATCGCGGATTCCAATTCATTGAAATCCACTTCGATCATGTCCCGCTCCTCATTGATTTTCCTGATGGATTCTTCCAACTGCTTCTGTTTTTCTTCCAGTTCCTTTTGCTTAGCCAGCTCCTCTTGCTGTTTTTGCAGTTGGGACAATTTCTCCTCTTTCTGCCTGTTGATTTCTTCCAATTCTTTTTCGCTCAAGGAAATCCTGCACATCTCGCTGAATTTTCCCGCCTTGTTCCCATTGAAAACATTGTCATCTAACTCCAAAGACCTATCAAAATATCCAGGCGGAGGATTTCCGGCCTTGGGCATATCGCATCTCAATCCGAATTTGCCGTTGTCCTCAACTTTGTTGTTCTTGAAGACCAGTTTCCCCTCGCCGTTGAAAGCTTCGTAATATTGCGTCGCTATCCCGCTGGCCTCGTTGTCACGGATGGAATTTCCCGAAATAACCATGTCGGTGTTCCCCAGGATTATCTCGATTCCGGATTCTCCGTTTTCATAAATCTCGTTTCCCTGGATGAAACCATCGTTATCGTCGCGAAGATCGATCCCCTCTTCCCTGTTTTTATAAACAGAGCTTCCTGTCAGCTCGAACCTGTTTCCTTGTTGGATATAAATACCCTTGCCGTTGTTGTATAACTTGGCATTCTTGACGGTCACCTTTCCGTTCCCCGGCGGGATATCGATTCCGATCCTGGCCGCATCCCGGACTATGCTTTTGGAAACCGTCACCGTCGCATCCTTGATCGCCAAAAGGGCGGTGTTCCCACCGGAAATACTCAGGTTTTCCAAAACTACGCCATCCTCAGCTTTTATGGGTCCTTCGATGACCACTTTATCCCTGTCCTCCCCATATATCCCGACTTTTTTGGGAATCGTGAATCTCCCTTCGTATTTTCCGGCTTTCACATGGATCTTATCCCCACCACCGGCCTTTTCGATCGCATCCTTAAGATCAGAGAAAGGCTTCTCTTTGCTTCCGTTTCCATCATCCTCGGCGCTTTTATCGACATAGAAAGAGTAGCTTTCCGCGACGGCAAGCTGAATTGAAAAAACCAAATTAATTGCGATCAAAATCGCGAAAGTAAGGTATCTCATATATTTTATTTTACCCCCGTTTCCTTGAAAATGCAACCGAAATACGCAAAAAGTCCCTCAAGCGAGGGACTTTCTTGAAAAAGACGGATCGGTTTTTATAGACCTATTTTTCCAAGCAACGCACTTATGATATCTCCCACAAAGGATCGCTTCTCTTGCGCCACATCTTCTTCATTAACGGCTTCCACTGCGGGCTCAACCTCCGCGCTTATCGCGACGCCCAGGACCGTCTCTTCAACCGGCACTTGCTCAACGACAGGTTCAATGACTGGATCAACTGCGGATTCGGGAACGACGGTAACCGGAACAGACTTAATTACCGGCTTTGGCTGTGCGACTTTTGCATATCCACTATAAAGATCCGCCTGGCTTACGTATTTCGCAGAATCGCTTGTCAGCTTAAGCTCGCCCCGCGGGACGAATTCGGAAGTCTTTTCGGCTTTGCCATTGTCCAAATTGAATTTCAACTTGATGGTTTCACCGGGATGGGCCACTACCGTAGTAGAGGCTTTCTTCTTGGTCCCCTCGAAGACCACTACGGTGTATGTGCCGTTTATAGCGTCGTCAAAAACCCCACTGCCGTTTTTCTCAGTCTCAATCAATTTATCCCCTCGATACAACCTGAGTTTATAATCCTTGGAATTTTCCTCTCCTTTGATTTTATAATAGATGATCGTACCCCCGTGCTCCGCGACCCAGTCATGATCCTTAAACCCCGTTCCCCACCAAGCATCCGCGCTGGCGTGATTAGCGGTCAACGTAAGGGTTCCCGTGGCGACTGCCAAAAACAAAGCCCCCGCCATGATTTTTCTCGTTTTCATAGTTTTGTCCTTTTTATTGATTATAGAAATATCTTGTTGAGGAATATTACAATGTACTCGCAAAAATATCCCATGTCAAGGGACACAAAAAAACCGCCCCAAAAGAGCGGCCGTAGGCCTAATTTTTAATTTGAAATTTTAAATCAATTCCTAATTTTCAACCCAGCATAAAGCATTCCGTATTTACTGCCCGCACATTGCGAAGCGCGTTTCCGGATTCAAGCGCACGAGCGTTAAGAAATTTTGAAACGCAGCGCAGTGGAGTGTAAATTTTAGCGAGTAAGCGCCGGAATCCGGCCAGCGCGAGCACGTGCGGCGCTTCTTTTGTAACTTTTCTTGGCGCCAAGAAAAGTTAGTATGCAGTATTTGAAAATCCGATATTTTTAATCAGATCGAATTTAGTCCAAGATTTCTTTTAGATTCAATCTCCTATATTTGTCGTTTTTGAGATAGCTGACGTCCAGTTCGATCCGGTCGCCCCCTATATTGATTTCGGCGTAAGTCCCCTGATATTTTTCGTTTTTCACCACTCCAGGCAGAACGAAATATCTCACGCCGTCGATCCTGTCATAGAAGAAGTCTTCGATGTGCCCAGAGAAAACCGCCATCACGCCGTTCTCCCGGAAAACCTTCCTTATCTCCAGCGCGTTCAAAGGAAATCCCGAATTCGAACGAGAATCGATATTCCACAAAGGAGGATGGTGCATAAAAACGATTTTCTTTTTGTCGGTCTTGAATGCTTCCTCAAGCCACTTTATCTGCCTTTTTGAAACTTTTCCCCTGGTGAAATATTCTCCCGGTTTTATGTCATCATCATTCTCATCGAAGTTGCTGTCCAAGACGATGACCCTGTAATTGCCGATATCGAAAGACTTGTCCAGATAGTCGATTCCCAATGAGTCTTTCCATTGCGCTTTGTCGACGGCCCGAAGTTCATGGTTTCCCACCACCCAATATTTCGGCAGAAGCGTCCTGTCGAAAAGCTTCTTCAAGGAGGAAAGCTCCCCGCTTCCGACCACGGCGTCCCTTCCGGTCCCCTCAATCACATCCCCATTAAGCAAAAGGAAATCCGGAACGAATTCGTTATTCATCCTTTCGATGAAATGGTTTATCCTTTCCACGAAAAGAGGTTTGATGACCCGCTCTTCCCTGGAGGAGCCGGAGTTGGATTTCGCGTGCAAATCCGTCATGAAGCCTATTCGTAACTCATCCGCCCCGCGATCCCTCTTTGGAAGAGGCAGCGTCGCCAGAATCTGCCCGTCATCGCCATTCGCCGCCTCGGCGTCGTCTTGATTATCTGTGACCGCTTCTTCCTCGTCGACGACAACCAACTCACTGATATCGTCTTCGATATATTCCTCGATTTCACTTTCCAAGGCATCGCCCATCACCTCGCTCTCCGTTATTTCCACATCCAACCTATCGACTTCGTTTTCCATCTGAAAACCCACTCCTCCGTTTTCCCCCGTGAGGTCTTGGAAATATCTTCCGAAAAAAATAATCGTCGCAAGAAACAAAAGACTCAAAATTATGTAAATTTGGTTTTTATTGATTTTTTTCACTTTTTTTAAAATGAAAGGATTAATATATATTTTTCAGAATACCAGTCGAACGCGTAATTCCAAGCGCTATTGAAACTCCAGCCGAAGGTCCTTCTTGAGCGCGTCTTCATGATAAAATTCCTCATCCGCGGTCTTTATCCGGACTTTCACCGGCACGTCGCCGACGCCGGACTGTTTCTGGATGAGCAATTTATAATCCTCACTCGAAAATCTTTCGGGAAGTTCGTAGGTGATTAGTGCTTCTGTTTGGCCGTTTATGAGGACGTCCACCTTGAAACCGAAATATGTTTTGCCGAATTCATTTTGGATATTCGGGTATCCTACCATCTTTCGATCCAAAAGGTTTGCCCCTTCAGGAACATAGACGCGAAGGTAGGAATGGTAATCACTCGTCCTCCAATCGCCATACTTGGCTGTGTGCTGATAGAGGATCTTGAGCGTCACCAAGGGTTTTTGCCGCGTCAGATCGACGTCATATTCCATACTTCTTTTAACATAATAGTCGGACTTGAGCGCTCCCATGTTTGCATCCACCGCCATCAGGAAGTCCCCGTCCCAGTCCTTGGCGACCGCCCCGTCCCAATGAACGCTCTCCACGATTTTCTGAAGCTCCGGGTCAGTAAAGTTCAGCATGATATTCTTTTTGCCAATCTGCTGATGGGCGAAATCCGCCAACTTCGTGATGTTTCCGGCGCTGAAAATCTTGTCGATCAAAATCGGAGTCATCGCCTTCATGATCGCCTTGCGGTTCTGGGTGTCCAAGCTTGGATCCAAAAGATATGCTTTTTCCACGACTTCCTCCAATTTTAAGACCGCGTTGTCTTTGTTGAATTCGATATTATATCCAGGAACCCTGATCGGCCCCGTCAGAGCCAAAACGTCATCAAGCACGGAGGCATTGATCGCGATCACGCCGTCGAACCCCTCACTGCTTCTGCCGCTCAGACCATAAAAATATTTGGCTTTCTCCACGTTGGTCGCAAAATCAGGAGAGAAGTTGGAGTCCCGAAATTTCCATTTTTTGATCTGCATGAACTGCGGAAAAGGATATGGGGCTCGGACATCGGCGCCGATCCGTTGGTCCAAAAGATTGGCGTCTTCCACGAAGCTCGAAACCACTTCTCCGTTTTTGATCTTGATTATCGCATATTGGCCCAAAAATCCCCCGCCCGGACGAAGCTCCATGTTGTTCTGAAGAAAGACCATGAATGTATGTTCCCTCTCATCTTTGGCTGTGAATTTTCCCACCAACTTATTCAAAGCCTCAATTTCCTTTTTCGTATCTTTCTCAATGGGCAGGAAAGTGGAAATATTATCCAAAAAGGAAAGAGAACTGATAGCTATCAACCTTTTGTTTTCCTTGGCATATGAAAAAAATTTGGAGCCACCGACTCCAATCAACACAAGAACGAAAACTATTATAGCTAATTTTTTATTGAAAAGTTTTTTTATTTTTCGCATAAATAACCTCAATCATTCTAGCAGATTTTTCCCAACTAAACAATTCGCTTCGGCTTCGGCTGATTTCGCCTTTTGTTTTGATTTTTTCTTTGTCCTCCAAAAGATCGACGATAGCCTCCGCCAAACTTTCCGCGGAGATCTCTTTCGCATATTGACCACTCTCGGCGAGATATTCCCTGTTATTCTGGCGATCAAAGCAGACGATCGGCAAGCCGGACGCCATATATTGCAAAATCTTTCCGCTAGCCTGCTTAGTGGAAGAATCTTTTGGATCGATTGCGATGTCGCTGGCATTGAGGACTTTCGGCAGTTCGAAATAATTCAACGGATGGATTATCCTCACGCTCTCAACAAGGCCGTTTTCCTTCACATATTTCTCGATTCCCTCAACCGGAAAACCGGCCACCACGAAAAAAGCGTCTTTGTTTTTCTCAAGCACCAAAGAAATGGCCTTGAACAAATAATCCGTTCCTTTGTTTGGAACCAACGCTCCGGTATAGGAAACTATGATTTTGTCCGAAGGAAGTTCCAGTTCCTTTTTGCTCTCTTCTTTCGAGGGAAGATTTTTGTAATATTCCAAATTGACTCCGTCCAAAACAGTGGCCACTTCCTCGCCCCTGATTTCTTTTATTTCCTGGGAATTTTCCCAAGAGCTCGCCAGTGCCAAGTCGCCGAGCCTGTCGATCATCCTCTCAATCAGCTCGAAAAACTTCTTAAGCAAACCTCCGCCCAAATAGCTGTGGGACACCATTTCCTTCGTCAAGCTTCCGTGAAAATCGCAAACCAACTTCATCTTCCGCCAAAAAAGGATTTTCTGCACGACCCAGCCAATGAGCACCCCTTCGTGCAGATGCGCATGGATGACGTCGGGCTTTTGCGTCCTGGCCAAAAACAAAGTTTTTTTAATAAGAAGCAAATCCAAAACGATCTTTTGCCAGTCCGGGCCGGCTTCCAATTTCCTGTACCAGAAAAGCAACCGCCTGATCCTCCTCACGTCCATCTTCGTCTCCACCTCCAAATCCACATCCCTTCCGATGTGATACGTCGCGACCGTTATTTCGTGTCCCAATTTCTCCAACGCCAACGCTTCTTCCAAAATGCGGATATGCGTCCCTCTATCTGCGAAAAACGGGGTCGGAGCTATTACTAATATCTTCATCTGTCCGTCAAAAAAGAGATAAATCAATACCCTGCCATTATATACCCGCATCCCCCATCAATCAACAACCCCCTTCCCCTGCTACCCATTAATCAGTCATTTACTACTATTATTGGTAGAATAGTAGTAAAGTGCATGTTTAGAATCCATATCCCTTAAGTCTCCTGTAAAGATCGCTTTTTTCTTTCATCTTGCCCATTTCATTCAAAACGCCTTTTATTTTCTGTTTCTGCCTGCTGTTCATGTTTGCGACTACATTTTCCAGGACTATCTCGGGCCAATAATAAAGAGGGAAGCGTTTTTTTATGGAAGCAAGTCCATACTCTTTTATATTTGAATCACTCTCCCAGTCCATCTTTTCATTACTGGTCTTTTTCAGAGCGTTCCGATATCCTTCTCCTGAAACACTGAGCCACTCTTGGACCCTGGAGATTGTCCCATAACTTACTTTCAATTTATCTTTTATAAAATCATATTTACGCCCCTCATCCAGCATCTCCGCTATCTTGAATCTCTTGGCGATCATTTCAGCTTCAGGATAGGATATGATATCGCGCAAAAATTCCGCAGCTTCCTTGGCCGTTTTCATTTCCGAAACGGCGCAACACAATTTATAAAACATCTTGTCTATTTCCTTTTTGGAAAGATTCTTGCTATGCAAAGGCATACTACGCCAACCGAACGCTTACTACTATTATTGGTAGAATAGTAGTAAAGTGCCGATTTGATATTTTTGATATTTTTGGAGGTTTTTATTTTTTACGGAGCTTGAGGGTTTCATAGATAATAAGAGTGAGACTCAGGATAACGAAGAGAGCTCCCATCCAAATCGAAACGGTTTCTTTGGTAGGATTGCCGACGACTCCGCTTGAATACTCAGGCGCCAAAACAATAAAGATAGCCGAAAGCAGAATCCACCCGGCGGCGAAACGAAGCCACTTCAAAAAAACATTATCGCGAATGAAGAAGAGAAAGAAGGAAACAATAAAAAAGAATATAGATGAAAGAACTAGTGGCTCAATAAGGGATAGTCTTAAATTATCTAATAGACAGTTGTCGTTATTTGCAAAACACAAATAATTATCATATATCCATCCTCCTAAAAATATCCCGCCAGATAAGGCAATTACTATTAATCTCCACCAATACGTTTTTTTCATATTTTTTTATCAATTATTTATTTGATTTTAATATAATTAAGACTATCAATCAAAGTCCCCTTGGCCGAATCCCCGATAGATTTGTCGAATTTTTCCCAAATGAAACCGATCAGGTCGTCGATTTTCTTATTAAACAGCCTTATTTCGTTATCCCTCGGCTTATTTTTTTCCTTTTCTTCCATCTTGTCTATCATCTGCTTGATATGGATAATTTCGTCCATTTTCACTTTCAGAAATTTCCAAGTTTTTTCATCAAGGATCGATCCGTTTTCAAGATACCCATCCAGGGATTTGTCGATCTCCTTAACCGACATCAGCAACACCGCTTTTCCGCCAAGAACTTTGTCGACTTCGTAATCGATCCTCCCGTCATTGTCCATATCCGCTTCGAGCTTCGTCATATCCGCCAGCCCGCTCTCAGGGATTTCGAACGAAACCAAAGTTTCATCCGTAGTCGGAAGGTTCTCAAATTCCGCCTTATTGATCGTTTGTTCACCGGAATCGGTCATTTCGATTTCCTCCAATTTGAGCGTATACGCGCCCATATCATATCCTTCCAATTCCACACGGATATTTTCACCCTCGGAAAATCCGACGTATTTCCGCTCACCAAATTGATAATAATAGCTGTTCGGAATCCCTTCTTCAAAAACTATCTCTTCCGCTCCTTCCACCTCCATCAACTTCGGTCCGGTGTGGTTTCCAGCTTCGTCATAAAGATGGATGTCCAAGGGAGAATATAGAGACATTCGGACACGAGATGGATAATCTTTATAATCAATTGGTCTAGTGACTGATATATAATTCGGCAAACTATCTACAAGATATGAATTGATTATTATCCTATTGATAAAATTTTCTACTGGTTCAAATTCAAGAATATCCTTGTGTTCCCTTCCATTAGTGAAAATCTTATTACTTCTATACAAATCCACCCAATACCTCTTCACGTTGGGCGATTCAGCAAGCATAAGCGCGCTTGGGGCAACAACCACCTTGTCGCCATCCACCGTGAATTTGGGTTCATAAATCGGTTCATATTCTCCATTTGGCAAACAAACCAAGTTGCTATATCTCATCACGCAGGAAACTTTTTCTTTTTCCGTGTATTCAATTCCGCTGACAGTATCCAGTCCCCATCCCGCGATCTGAACGACCTGCACGTCCTGCGGAGGAATCCAGTTGTCCAATCTCTTATGCATTTCGATTGCCTGACCCATAAGATCCTCGTTTAGGATATTTTCCTTTTCCACTTCCCCGCTATCCGGCTTTTCCCTTCCATCCCCTTTCCCTAGAAGAAAATATTCAAATTCATCGAAGTCGCCGATTTTCTCCCCATACGCATCCACAAAGTCCTTATATCTGGTTTTTAAGGAAGAAAAAGTTATAAACGGATCATTCATGCGTTCGAAATATTTTTCGGAAGGCAAAAGTCCATAAGCTCCAGGCATATTTTCCGCCAAAACGCGGGAATCTTCTCGGGAAATAAGCGTTCCTAAAAGCGCTGATTCATCATAACCATAGAGCATTGAGAGGACTGCAAGCGGTGTTCCCATTTGGGGAGTTCCCGCGAAAACGATCTTGTCCACCTTATCATTCAACCCGCGGTTTTCAAGCTCCAGCATGATAGCTTTCGCCAAGAGCCCCCCGTTGGAGTGGGCGATAATCGTTACTTTTTCGCTCTTAGAGGTCTCTGCGAGCTTTTCCAATACTTCAATTGCCGATTTGATTTCATTGGAATATGGAGTTCCATTTTTCGCAATATCTTCAACATTTTGTCGCCAATCGTATGCGAATACATCATAATCGTTGATAACTTCATCCTTCTTCAAATCAGATAATTTTTCCAAAAAAGTCTTATAAATATCTCCACCGACTATCGGTATTCCCACTTCATCTACGGCGTCCCTTGTGTATACTCTTTCTATACTTTTTCCATTTTCATCGAGATAAAGCTCCTCCAAATCATTGCCGAAATAATTAGGCGGCCACAATTTATCTTCGGTTCCCACGATACCATCCTTATACAAACGACTCGCTTTTATCCCCGGCAAAAACATCACGCTGGAAAAACAATTTTCCTGGCAGACCGTTTCTCCGAATGTGATTTCTCTTGCTAGAGGATAGAGGTCCCTGGTCGGGTAGTGATAGAACGAACTGTCGCAAAAACCGTCATTGTCAGCATCATCGCAAGCAGATTCGTTCATTTTCCAATAATTGCCGCCTGTCGGAAGCGGCAAATGGAAAACATTGCCGGTGGATCCGGAGCTTTGTCCTGTCGGCGCATCCTGATCCCAAAAATTATTACCATATACCGAATTCTTCTTGCTGGTGCCATAAAGGTATATTTTTGAAAAATCATTGTTCTTGATCGTATTCGCTGGGGAATTATAAAAGTAAGCCACCAAACTCTTGTCTGGTGACTTGACGTTTTCGATCAAAGAACCGGTAGTGCCATAAAAAAACACTTTGGAATTATTACCTGAAAGTTCCGCGTTCCTCAACGTCACATTTTTGCAATTTATGCATAAAAACTGACCGATATCGTCCGTATCACCGTAAACCTCATCGACTGCGTTTTTTATATAAAAAACTTTTTTACCTTCGACCATGTTAGTGGCGTCGATTTCGTTCGTTCCTAATCCTCCCAAAAGATTCAGGTTGAAATTTTCACCGTTTCCCTCCATAATATTCCCCGAAAGAACGTAGTTGCTTCCATGCAGATTTATTCCGAAGGTCGCATTGGAATTTATGGAATTTCCTATAAGCTTATTGTAAGAACTTCCATCATCATGCAAAACGATACCTCCATACGAACTGCCGGAAATATTATTTTTTTCGAATAAATTATGGCTTCCTTGGTAAGTCTGGTAAATACCGGATCCATTGTTTTCTATCGTATTTTCAGATATGGTATTGTTGTCCGAATAATATAACTTGATTCCCTGTGATCCGTTAGAAGTTATGGCATTTTTTGACACATGGCTTCCGACGGAGTGCGCCAAATATATTCCGGTTTTGTTATTCGTAAAAATGCTGTCCGTGACGACGGCGGTCGACTGGACGACTCCTATGCCTGATTCGAAATTCTCCACCTTGATATTCCTCACGACCACGTCCGTTTCATTGAAAATATATATCCCATATCCTGTTCCGTAGCCGATCACGCTATGCCCGTTGCCCTCCAAAGTTATCCCACTGTCGATCTGGATCCGCTCGTGGACGTCGGCGGTCAAAGAACATGTTTTCGTGCCGCCGCTCCAAATCCCGATTTTTTCACAATCCTTGCCGCTGCTGTCCAAGTTTTTCGCCATCGCGGGCGCGGCAAAAAACAGGAGCATCGTCCCTGCCGCAAAAAAGAAGATATATTCTTTTTTCATCTTATTGAAATTAAGTATTGGACATGTCTGGCGATGGGCAGGATTCAAAGTCCTATCCGCACTTTCTCCCCTTTTCTGACTTCCCCGGCGATGATTTTTTTGGCGAGGATGTCCTCGACAGTGTCTTCGATGTAGCGGTTAAGCGAACGGGCTCCGAAGATCGGGTTATATCCCTTCTCGATGATCTTCGCGCTGAGGTCGTCGGAAAAATCCACGTCGATGTTCTTTTCATCATGGAGCCTTTTGGCCAGTTTTTTGAGCATCAATTTGACGACGTTGGTGAGCTCGTTGCCGCTCAGCGGCCTGAAGAAAATGACGCCGTCGAAACGGTTGAGGAATTCCACTCGGAAGACGTTATTTGAAATCGCGTAGTCGATCACGTCCTGTTTTATTTTGTCCGCGTCCGCTCCCATTTCCACCTCTTCCTTGATGAGGGCCGCCCCGGCGTTGGAAGTCGCGATGATCATCGTGTTTCTGAAATTGACCTTTTCGCCGAACGCATCAGTAACAAATCCTTCATCTAAAATCTGCAAGAAGATGTCCAAGATTTCCGGATAGGCTTTTTCGATTTCATCCAGAAGGATCAGGGAATACGGATTGTCCTTTACCTCCGTCACCAATCTTCCCTGCTGATTGAGTTGCGAAGATCCCAAAAGCCGGTCGATCGAAGAAGGCGTTTGGAATTCGCTCATGTCGAACCTGATCATTCTCCCTTCGTCGCCGAAATATGTCTTGGCCAAGGCCTTGGCGGTTTCGGTTTTTCCGACTCCGGTCGGGCCCAGAAACAAAAAGCTTCCGACGGGCTTTTCCATATTCGAAATCCCGCTCCTCGCCCGCCTGAGGGCCTCCGCCACCTGCTTGATCGCTTCCTCCTGTCCGATGACTTGCTGATGAAGGATTTTTTCCAGATTAAGAAGCTTCTTTCTTTCGCCTGATTGGATTTCCCCGTGCGGAGTTCCTGTTTTGAGCGAAAGGAATTCGGAAACGGTCTGTTCGTTGACCAAAAAGGCGTCCGGTTTCTTATTCCAAAGCATCATCACGTCCATCGCCAAATCGATCGCCCTTTCCGGAAGAGGCGAAGACCAGTTATATCTGTTCGATTCCTTGATGACGGCCTTGATCGCTTCGTGCGTGAAAATCACCCCTGTCGTTTCATGAGGACGGAGATTCGCATATAGAATCTCCACCGTGTCCTGCTCGGAAGGTTCGCGCATCTCGATGACTTCGAAATATTTGACGATCTGGTCGTGTTTCTCGATAAGCTGGTGATATTCCTTCGGCGACGAAGTGGCGACCAATTGGAAATTCGGGTGCGAGAGGAACTCGGAAAGAACCGGCGCGATGTCAGGATGGAAAGCACTGGAATCCTTGCCCAGATATTGCTCGAAATGCTCGATGACCAAGATGATGTTTCCGGCATAGACGGCTTCGCTGAATAGGTTTCTGATTTCCCCTTCCGCATCGCCACCCTTGCTGATCGCGTCGGAAATCACCCTGCCCATATCCAACACCATGATCCTTTTGTTTTTGAAATATGATTCGGACTCATTGAGCCTGATCTGCTTGGCCAGATAATGCACCAGTGTGCTCTTGCCGATTCCGGATCCGCCGACGATGACCGCGCAGTTTTGATCCGGCCTCTGCAGAATCAACTTCAAAAGCTCCACTTCGTCCTCTCTGCCGTTGAGATCCTTGTCCCTATATTCCGTGGGATCGGAAATCGAAAGGTCCGTGGCATAATTGTCCAATTTCACCGTGTAGGCATATTTCCATTGCGCCCCGATGCGGTTTATTTTCCTCAGATTCTCCCATCGCCAAAAAGCTTTCTTCGCCCTTTGCTGTTCCATAAGACCCGTTTCCCAATCGACTATGAAAGCGAAATCGTCCAAGGAAATATTCCTTTCCTTCAGGAATTCCTCAAGCGCCTGGGAATTTTTGAACACATTCCTTGAAAGCGCTTTTTTCGTCGTTCCGAGCCTATTGCAGATGCGTTCGAAAAATTTCTCCTTATACAGGAGATTAAAACCCATCTCCCTATAGGGAACCTTCGAATCGACAAAGTAGGCGCAAACGACGATCGCC
>Ga0209727_1000577_pt1 | contig 39026 bp, 45 predicted proteins | sample RifGroC1_FD_183995 | JGI IMG/M metagenome (GOLD analysis project Ga0209727, IMG submission 183995) | Groundwater microbial communities from Rifle, Colorado, USA - Groundwater C1 (SPAdes) (version 2) | ecosystem: Environmental > Aquatic > Deep subsurface > Groundwater | place: Rifle, Colorado...
GGGATTTTACGAGCTGGTTATTAAAAATCCGGGCACCCATATTCAAAACTATTTGGTGCCGTTGATAATTTTAAGCGGTTACATAATTTCTATTTCCGGTAAATACGCACGTTACATTGCGTCGGTTTTATTGCCTTTGTACATCGGAATTTCTTTTTATACTTTTGTCCCGTCTCTAAATACAGGGTATCCGTGGAAGCAGTCGTCAGTATTAGGTTTGAACTTAAATAAAATTGAAAAAACTTATCAACTCTTTCTGTACGGATTTCCCTATAACCGTGGTTGGGATCAGATCAAAGCCTACTTCAACAACAAGAATGACGTGAACGGTGTTTATACAAATGATAATGATTCATATGCCGACTTTTATCTGAGGGGATTTGCCTACACGCGCCCGGGACCAAACTTTTTGCCACTATATTACGTTCACATTCTAGACAATCAGGAAATCGACAATCCTAAAGAGGATTTCTTAACGGCGAACTTATCAAAATACCAACTCGAATCCGAATTTTTTGTGGAAGACACGAAGGTCTCCCAGATTTATAAGCTAATCAAGTGAGCTTTAAGCCAACATTTTAGCGACGTTATCCCAGTTGACCACATTCCACCAGTTAGCAATGTAATCCGCACGTCTGTTTTGGTATTTAAGGTAATAAGCGTGTTCCCACACATCCAGTGCCAGTAAAGGTTTGTAGCCTTCTGTCAAAGGAGTTGCCTGATTTTGGGTGTTCATTATCTTCAGTTTGCCGTCTTTTCCTTGTACCAGCCACGTCCAGCCGCTTCCAAAAAGAGATAAAGCACTTTTCGTAAATTCCTCCACAAAGGCGTCAAAAGAACCTGACATTTCATTAATTTTTGCGAGTAACTCACCACTTGGTGTTTTTCCTTCTGCGGGTCCGATAATATTCCAAAACAGGTTATGGTTAAAAACTCCCCCGCCGTTGTTTAATACCGCGGTTCTGATGCTTTCAGGTATAGCGTTGGGCGATACTAATATATCTTCCAATTCCATATCTTCGAGAGAGGTGTCGGCTATGGCCGTAGTTAACTTGTCCAAATATGTCTGATGGTGCTTTGTGTAGTGAGTTTCCATTGTCAAAGCATCAATATAAGGCTCCAAATCATCGTACGCGTAATTTAATTTCGGAAGTTCTTTTATCATAAACTGCCCCTTTCAATATATTTACGGATGTCTATATAATATCATAAGTGCACTTTTTTGCTAGAATTTAGGTGTATATGTTTCAGAAGAACTTAACAGTAGTTTTTAAATACGCAAACATCGCAATGTTTACAGCCGTGTTCCTTTCGTTCGTGTTATTGCGTCTCATAAATCTTGGATACTCCGAATATATTCCCGATGAAACTACGGTGATGACGCCGGTAAAAAATTCTGAAATAAACACGTGGTTCTTGCTAGCTCAGAGAAAAGGTCCTGTTCAGTTTTTGGTGGCGCGGGTAGTAAATATTTTTAACATCAGTGTTTTTGACGAGTTCTCATATAGATTTCCCTTCTTTCTTGCATCGGTGTTCGGACTTTTCTTTTTTTATAAATTTGCAAAAAATATGGAAGGACAGTTTGTGGCTGTCGTGGCAACGTTATTTCTGGGATTAAACGGTATGTTGATAGCCTTTGGAAGGGTTGTTCAATACCAAAGCCTGAACCTGCTTTTTTCGTCGGCGGGTTTGTATTTTCTTTCGTTATTGAAGGATGAAGAGCACAGGATAAGGAATTCTATTTTGGGTTCACTATGTTTAACTTTGTCCATCATGTCCCATTGGGATATGGTTTTTGTTCTCCCCCCTGCGTTGTTTTTAATATTTAAGTATGTTTTGTTTTCTCCTTCTATAAGAGGTAGACAAAAAAGATCTATTATAGGTGCGTTGTCGCTTCCGGTGCTAGTGCTATTTATGCCGTTTTTTATAAATTATTCAGGCGTTGCTTTGTCAGATGCGGCTAATATAGGCTATTTCAAAACACGGATAGGTCAGGCCGAAGTTTCCCCGGAAAATATTATGCGCAACCTCAAGGAGTACGTCACAAAAGTTGAATTGTATAATCCTTTTGTGTATTTATATGCCTTGGGAGCGTTGGCTTTCGCAGGACTTATCGGTTCAAAGCGCGCGTACTCTTATTTTTACTGGTTTTTACTTTCGCTGTCTGCTTTTATATTTTTTGTTATAAAGCCGGGAACGCATGTTTATAATCTTTTTTACCCGGCTGTAATACTGGCCGCCCTCGGTGCGCAGTATTTTTATCAGTTGTTTAAAGGTTTATTATCTAAGGCAGTTGTTGTTGCGCTGGTAGCCCTTTTCTCTTTTTTCGCGTATCAGGGTTATTTATTGTTCGCAGAACCCGCAGTAGATTATCCATGGTCGCAGGAGGTTATTTTAGGCCATAAGACGAGGCCGTATTCTCAGCAAAGCCTCCCCAACAACATTATCGGCTTCCCTATTTACAGGGGTTGGAAGGAAGCTGCCGAGTTTTTGGCGGGCGAGAATGCAAGAAACGGTTCCGATTTGCCTTACGTAACAAACGAAGAGTCCAGTATCGGAGGTTTTTATCTACCGCTCAGGTACGGAAAAGAGGGCGAGTATTATGCCATTGGCGTTAAAAGACCCCTATCTTTTGTTAACGACTACACTTTTCCGTCGATTAAAAATAAAAAGACGGTAAAACGGATAGAAGTTTACGGGGAAAATACTATGAGAATTTACAAAGCGAGCGTAAATGAACAATAAGTTGCTGAAGTTTATTAAAATAGCGGTGGTAGTGGCGCTATTTCTGATGGCGTGCTCGTTGCGGCTAGAATTTTTTAGTGGCAAGGGTAACGATATTTATGCTTACGAAAGATCTGTCGAAGACCTTTTGTCAGGTATTAATCCCTATAAATTCACAGTTAAAACTTACGAAACAACAGATGACCTTGGCAACCATGGCTACGCTTATCTTCCCCTATTAATGTATCTGAACTCTTTTTTCTACGTAATATCCAAACTTAGCGGTGTTTCTTTCTATGTTTTGAGCAAAATTCCCATACTTTTAGCAGATGTAGGAGTCGGTCTGATATTGGTTAAGTTCTTGTTCCGTAAAAACTATCCCGCGCTTTTGGGAGCTCTTCTTTTTTGGTTTTGGAATCCGTATTTTTTTATGAAGAACAACTACGTTTACACGGATCCCTTACCTGTATTTTTATCCCTATTGGCTTTATATTATTTGGACAAGGACGACGTTCTTGCGGGGGCATTTTTGGCTCTTGCGGTTGCGGCAAAGCCTTATTCATTGATTTTTTTACCTCTTTTTCTGTTGAAAGCTCAGAAGCCTTTAAAGCTTGTGGCTTCGTCCGCTCTGGTGGGAGTCTTTCTGAGTCTTCCATTCCTCAGGTCCTGGTACGATTTTACGACTTACCTTAACGGGGCTGTATTTGTACATGGGGAGCGGATCGTTCAGGGGCGTCCTTTTTTGTGGTTTATAAGTTACTACGGGAAAGTAGAGTTAGTTAGAGTAATACCTATCAAATATTATGTATATGCTTCCATGTTTGCGGGCTGGTTATTTACTGCCATCGCATTTTTGATTTTTAAAATTAAAGAAAAGTATCTTTTGGCAACTGTGTGTCTACTGTTTTTTTACTTTTTCACCCCCGTTCTGAACCGCACATATATGCTGTGGTTGATGCCGGTGTACGCAATTGCCTTGTACGGTGTTATGGAAAAAAAATTGTTACTTTATTACTTTTCGCTTCTATTTTATTGGGGTTTTTACTACGTATATTTATTTTATTGGAAGGAAGGTTTCCACATCTGGCATCCATAAGGTTGTCAAATAATTTGCGAACAGTTTTTGTAATCTCGGTATTATTTTTGCTTGCGGCTCCTTTTAGATTTATAGATCTGGGCTATTCTGATTATATCGGTGACGAAAGAAAAGCTTTTATCCAACCTCTTAACGCACAAAGTCTGCAGGATTTTTTTATAACCCGCAGAAAAGGCCCGATGCAGTTTTTGGTCTCGGAAATTCCTCACTTTATTACAAAAGATTTTAGAAACGAATACGCTCAACGGTTTCCTTTTGCGGTACTTTCGGTATTCTCGGTTGCCGCCCTTTACCTTATGGTTAAAAAGCTTTCCGGAGACGGTTTGGCGGCGTTTATCTCTTCCCTACTCTATCTTGTAAACGGTTTTATAGTAGGGTTTGGAAGGATAGCTCAGTACCAGAATCTAAACCTTTTGTTTAATTTTTTATCGATATATTTCTATTCAGATCTTTTATTTAAAGATAAGAAGTTAATCCGTAGCACTTTTTTGGGTACGTTTTTTTTCAGCCTTTCTACGTTGTCACACTGGGACGCGATTTTTATTATCCCGATAGTTTCATATATTTTTGTTAGATTTTTAGTTAACAAAGCACACACAAAGGATTACAAGCTAAGAATTTTATTATTGAATTTTATGTTGGGGTGTTTGTTGCTGCTTCCTTTCTTAATTCCATATCTGTTGGCCTTTACGGGGCTTTCAGACAATCAGGATTACTTCGGGAGAAGGGTGGACATAGGATTCCACAGTCTTGGAACTTATTTAGAACTTATCCGCCTGTACAACCCGTTCTACACTTTGCAGTTTGTTTCAATTGCTGCGCTCTTCGGCATTTTACGTTTCAAAAAAGCGCTTCCGTACATTTTGTGGTTCGTAATTGCGTTTTTAATATTTGAGTTTCTGGTAAGAAAGCCCGGTACACATATTTATAACTTCGTGCTTCCGGTTACTATTTTGGCAGGATTGGGAATAGCCGGAGTAATACACGCTTTTCCGCGGTGGACGAAGATTCTCCCGGTAATGCTTTTAATTCCCGTATTTACCTTCCTCGGATATCAGTCGTATTTTATTTTTGTAGATCATGTCGATGAATATCCCTGGGAGCAAAAAGTGTACTTTGAAGAGCTTAGAACCAAGTATCCAAACAATAACTATGTAAAAAAACTACCCGTGCTAATAACCCCCGAATATACAATAGAACAGAAACTGCCTCTTTTCGGTTTCCCCCATTATAGGCATTGGGACGATATAAATACCTATGTTAATTCCCGTAACGACGAGACCGGGGAAGACTATGGCTACATCTCTAACGAAGATAAAACCATTAGCGAGTGGTACATGGATGCAAAATACCGCGTAACTGGTGGATTTTACATAATTGCGGTAAAACATCCGGTCAACTTTGTGCAGGTATCCGCTTTCCCTCAGTTCCCGGGTAAAACTGAAGAAAGAAGAATAATGAATAATGACGACTGGGTTGTTAGAATATACAAGGTAAATAAAGATGCAACTAAAAAACGGATTGTTGAGTAAAATCGTAAAAAGCAGGTATTTCACCGGAGCGGCCGTCTCTTTGTTTCTTTTTCTACTTCTACTTCCCCCATCAGTAAAAATAGATTTTATGCAGAATGACGACTGGGTTTACTACGGAATGGTAGAGAATTTTATGAAACTGGATTTCAGGCTTGATCCGTTGTCGGCCCCTACATTTTATACGCAGGGCGTGCTTGGTACACTATTTGCGTGGGTGTTCGGTCTTGAAAGTTTGCCGGTCCTTACTCTTATTATTTCCGTATTATGCTTTTTCGTTTTCTACGTAATTTTATTAAGACATTTTATTTTGGGACGGTTCGAGTCAGTGCTGGTGTCTTTACTAATGTTTTTTAACCCGCTTTTTATCTACTCCGTGTGGGGATTTATGACGGAAAATTACTTTCTCTTCTTTATGCTTCTTTCTATATTGTTCTATCTTGAAACCGTAAAGACCGGTGGCAGGAAAAACTTACTCCTTTACGTTCTTTTTATCTTTCTTGCTTTGAATATAAGACAGGTTGCTTTGGTTTTTCCGCTGTCAGGTCTTGTGTACTCGCTGTTCAAAAGGGACAAAAAACACATTTTGTTAAACCTCGGGGTTTTGGCCGGTCTCGGCATATATTACGTCCTGATTTTTCCTGCAACCGCCGAAATGATGGAGAAAAGCCTTCAGTTTCACCATCTCAAAGACACTCCTTACGTGTACTCGTTGATATACGGGTCTTTTGTGCTTGTGTCTGCCCTTCTCCTTCCCTTACTGGTGCCGGTGTTTAGAGAGAAGAAAAAGCTAAAGTGGGCGATTTTTATAGGCATAACGGTGGGTGCCTTTATACTATTGAACCGCTACTTTCAGCCACAAAAAGTATCCTGGGGAGAATTTCCATACTTTGAGAATACGTTGGAACGTAAAGGGTTTTACCCAAGGGGCGTACTAGGGACTAAATACTACTTCAGATATATGTTCGATCTGTACCGTCACTGGGATTCTGCGGCGAAGATTGTTTTAAGCGCGTTTGTGGCGTACGCACTTTTGAAGTTTAAAAAAATAAACGGTTTGTGGGCGGTATTTACGATTATATATATGGGAGTTATGACTGTTACGGAAACTTACTACGACCGGTACCTCGTGATTTTAATTCCTATTTTGATTTTTCTGATTTTAGGAATAAACGGGTTTAAGTTAATACATAAAGTTTTAGTTTTACCTTTTCTGGCTTTTCTTATTTTCTATAACTATCAGCTGTCAATGGACTTTATTTTGGTTAATAAATACATCTGGAATAAATCTGAGGAGTTGATTATTACTTATGATAAAGAACCAAGGAGGATACAAGGAACTAATGCGTGGAAATTGAAGTATTTGAACGAGAGGAGAAACTATGTGTTCGATTTTACATACGATAGCCCGGAAATTAACAAGCCTTACCGCGATTTGTATACGACGGAAGAGATTAAAAAGATAGAGTTTCCGGGGAGTTTGTGGGTGAGGCCTTATGTATATTTGTATCAAAAGATTGATTAATTTTAAAAGCTTGCCAGACACCTTAAGAAACAAGTTTTGGGGCATCGCGATAGTTTTGTTACTACTTTTTTTGCTTCCCAGAGTGTTTGACCTGGGACGTGATATATCGAACTCGGACGCATTAAGGTGGCACCGGAGATCGGATAATTTTTTACAAGCCTTAAAGAATAGGGATTTCTCGAAGACTTTTCAAAGATACCACCCGGGTGTAACGGCTATGTGGTCGGGAGCGCTGGCAGAGCAAGTTCTCTACACGTACCAGCAATTTTCTGGGGAGGGGGTAGACAGCCTGGAAAATGCTGATTTTTATCCGGTACTCCACAGCCTGTCTAAACTGGTTGTAGTTTTAGTATTGGCTTTTTGTTTTGTTTTGCAGTTATTTCTAATTAGAAAGCTGTTTAGTGCTAGGGTTGCTGTTATCTACGGATTCCTAATAAGCATTGAGCCGTACTTTGTGGGCATAAATAGATGGTTTCACCTATCCTCGATGGAAGCATTTTTTTCAATGACGTCTTTGTTACTATTGTTTAGTTTTTTTAGTGAAAAAAAACTCCGCCACATAATACTTTCAGGTTTCTTCGCAGGAATAGGTTTACTGACCAAAATGACGGTTTTCATTACAGTATTATTTTCTGTTTTTTACCTTGTCCGCGGTACTTTTTTTAAAAAAATTCAATTTAAAGTTTTGGTGTTGTATGCAGCTGTGGCAGTTGTAACATTTTTTGTTTTTTTCCCCGCACTTTGGGTAAATCCGGTATATGTTTTCTCAAGCATGTATTTGGCGGCAACAAACGCTGTATTTGAAGATATAAGAGGAGAAGTGCTTACCACAGATCAAAAAATATTTTTCTATCCATTAATATTGTTCTTCAAAACTTCCCCGCTTCTGCTAATCGCAGGCATGTTCTCTTTGTTAAAAACCTATAAAGAAAAGAACAGATACGTTTTATCCCTAGTCACATATATTTTATTTCTTACCCTTATTCTTACTTATGCAGATCAAAAAATAGACAGATATTCTATCGCGTTTTTTCCCAGTCTTGTGCTGTTAGCGGCTTTTACACTATCTAGAACAAAAAACCTTGTACTTATACTGTTAATGGTTGGACAAACAGTCTTTTTTTCGTGGGTAAGTGTAATTTACTACCCCGTGTACTCAACATATATAAACCCTATGTATGGCCACAAATTTGTACTAAACGCAGGATTTTACGAAAACTCGGGAGAATATTTTTCTAACGCTGCCTTTTATCTGAACACAAAAGGCCGCAGCGTATATACGCAGGTACCAAATAATGTTGAGTCTCTGAGACCCTACTACAAAGGAAATTTAACATGGTTTCAGGAAGACGCTGAATACATAGTATACAGTTTGGATTTCGACAGAAAAGCTTTTCCCGCAATAAGGGACTGTAAAATTGAACGCTATTTTGGTAATAGTTTGTACAAGCCTGTTGCTGTATACGCGTGCGATAACGAGAGTTTGAGGACAAAAAGTTGTAAAAACAGGTGAATCTCTTGACACTAACAAACAAAACTAATAGGCTTTAAAACAAGCATGCACATTACCGCAAAACTAAAAGGTATCCTGCTCACCACAATTTTAGCTGTTGTTTTTTCTTCTCACGTTTTTTCAGCTTCCCTCTCTTTAACTAAAATAGGGTCGTTAGATACTACGGGTAAAAACTTTTCTGAATGGTGGTATACACAAACCAGCGCTACGTTGACAGGTACGGCTGCCGACGGATCTCAGGTATCTGTAAAGGTCGGAGATGCGGCAAACAACGTAAACGTTACCTCCGGAGCCTGGTCTTACACGTTAACAGGCGAAAGTAAAGATTACCCAATCGAAATTTCCCAGGGCACAGAAAAAATTACTTTCACATTACATTTAGGTCAAATGCTTCCCGATACCGTACCGTCAGGTTCTTCTCCTCAAACTGCAGGCGCAGTGCCCGAAACCGGTTATAACCAACTTATCGCGATAAGTCTCGGTGTAGGTATAGTACTTTTAGCTTCATATTTTTACTTCTGGGGTGATTTAAAAAAGAAAACAGTTTTTGAAGCGATAATGATCCGCGAAGATTAATCTTCCACAAAAGGTACGAACGCAAATCCCGGAAAAAATATTGTATCGAAATCCGTTTCTGAGTTTCTTATCATTCTGTATATCCCGCTGTCTTTTGGAAAAACCAAAACTCCTCCGACCTTCAGTTGTTCTTTCCATGCTTCCGGCACTTCCCTTACTTCGGCTGCAGCAATTATTTTGTCAAAACCGCCGAGCTCTTTAGAAACCTCAGGCAGTCCGGTTCTTGCGTTACCTTCGTGAAAAGTAAGGTTGTCGGATATAAGAGGATATTTGCTTACGTTTTCCTTTGCGTAAGCGCTTAACTGCGGGATTATCTCTACTGAGTGTACATGTCCGTTTTCTCCCGACATGAAAGCCAAAAGTGACGCCTGCCACCCCGACCCGGTGCCTATATCAAGAATTTTATTTCCCTGCTCGACGCCCAGCAACTCCAGCATAAAAACGACGGTGTAAGGTTGCGAGATAGTCTGTCCGTAACCTATTGAAAGAGCTGCGTCGGCATAGGGGTCTCCCCGGTCTTCGGGTAATACAAAATCCGATCTGTCTATTTCAAGCAAAGCATTTTCAACAGAAGTAGATTTCAACGCACCTGAAGTTCTTAGTTTACTTATAAGTTCGTGTTTAATCATGACCGTATTTTATCCGCTATCTTTTTTATATCTTCTACCGAAGGTATATTCGGGTTTGTGTAAAATGGATAAAGTTTTATATGAAGGTGGCTTACTTCTAAACCCTCGATTCGTGTAAGTACTCTTTCGCACCCGAGCTTTTTTTTCAGTAGCTCGGCGGTACTTTGTGCAGCGGTGATTGCGGCAGTTACTACCGCGTTATCATTGGAATAAAAGTCACTATCATAATGCTGTTTTGTTATGACAACCGACATTCCTTCGGTTGTCGGGTTTATATCTAAAAAAGCTACATGTGTTTCGTTTTCGTAAATTATCTCGGAAGGAATTTCTTTGGTGGCGATTTTGCAGAATATACAATCTTCCATAACATTATTGTATCAATTTTTTGCGGAAAATGAGGTAATCGTTGGAGTCGGAATTTTTCCCGTCCTCACAAAAATTGCTGAGTAGTGTAAGGCCGTTTTTCTTGAGCAAATCAACAATACCGTCCAGTTCTGCGGCCCCGTAAAGGTGACAATATCTTTGGAGGTCTGTCTTATTGTCCCATCCCAACAAGTAATCGCCCCCGTCCTCAAGTTTTTTGACGGCTTTTGAGGTGTCGAAATTCCAGAAAGTAATTATGAGATAGCCGCCATTTGCCACGGCCGTGGATAGTGAGTTAAAAAATTTTGCTCTAAGTGTGGCGCCGGGAATATGGTGAGTAACTCCGAAGCACGATAAGAGATCAAATTGGGTTGCAGGTAACTTTTCTAATATATCGTCTTTTATAAAGTCACCGTCCGGATATTTCGCCCGCGCTTCCGTCAATAACTCCTCACTTATATCAACACCGGTGTACTTTATTTCCAATTTTGGGAGGTGCTCTTTCAAAAATCCGAGGAACCTTCCGTTGCCGCAGCCGGCATCTAGCACGGTAATGGTAGAATGATCATTGAAGGATAAAACATCAACCGCCCTACCCCATCCTTTCCAGTAATTCTGGCGGGTATTTGAGAACGAAACCGAGGCCTTTTTATAGAATGCTTCGTTTAGTTTTAAAATCTCGTTAATTTTAGTCTGATTCATAAATGAAAAAACAAAATGTCGATAGTTCTAAGATGATACCAATGATACGCGATATTGCCAAAGCTGCGGACGAAAAGGAAGTGCTGAAAATTCTATTTAGCAATTCAAAGGGATTGGATGATACGTACTCTAAAACCACGTTGCTGGAAGAATACAGAAGTTTGAAAGATTCCGGAAAGCTTTTTCTGACAGCCAAAAATGAGAAACAGTTTTTGGAGAATATCAAAACTAAAAAAATAAGAACAATGTCGGGCGTTACACCAATTACAGTACTGACCAAGCCTTACCCATGTCCCGGCAAATGTATTTTCTGCCCGAGCGACATCAGAATGCCTAAAAGTTACTTATCAAGCGAGCCGGGGGCGCAGAGAGCTCACGACAACAAATTTGACCCTTACTACCAAACTTACAACAGGCTTGTAGCCTACGAAAAAACCGGACACCCTGTTAGTAAAATAGAACTTATTGTTTTGGGAGGAACATGGACCTCGTACCCGGAAGCTTATCAGTTGTGGTTTATTAAAAGATGCTTCGACGCTATGAATGATTTTAAACCCGAACACAACATGCCCTACCTAGTTCCCAAGACGGATTTACCCTATGACGAAAAGAAACTTGTTAATGCCACCGGAACTTATAATTCTATTGTCGGCCTCTCAAGAAACGACAAAAAACGTATAGGTGAGGACTCGACCTGGGAGGAACTGTTTGCATCCCACGCTAAAAACGTTAACGCCCTATGCAAGTGCACCGGATTGGTAATCGAGACCCGCCCCGACGAAATAACAAAAGATGAGATAGTAAGGATAAGACGACTGGGCGCTACGAAGGTGCAGATCGGCATACAGAGTTTAAACGAAAGAGTTTTGAAAATGAATAAAAGAGGCCACACTGCGGCAAAAACCGCTGAAGCCTTTTCTTTACTGCGCGAGGCAGGTTTTAAAATACACGCGCACTGGATGCCGAATCTGTACGGTTCAGACCCGGAATCCGATATAAAGGACTTCGCAAAATTATTCAGTGATAAAAAGTTCAGACCCGATGAATTGAAAATTTACCCTTGTTCGTTAGTAGAAGGCACGGAACTTATGAAGCTTCATGAAACAGGTGATTGGAAACCTTACACCGAAGAAGAACTTTTGCACGTTTTTAAAAATATATTACCGGTGGTTCCCCGCTACTGCCGCGTTACCCGTGTTGTGCGAGACATTTCGGGGGCCGACATAGTTGCCGGCAATAAAAAGACCAATTTCAGACAGATAGCCGAAGCAGAGCTGGAAAAAGACAAGACAGTTCTTAAAGAGATACGTTCCCGCGAGATCAAGGACAAAAAAATAAACAGGGAGGACCTTGTATACAAAGAAACCGTATATCCGACCGACGGGACAAAAGAATACTTTTTAGAGTTTGTGACGGAAGACGACAAGATCGCGGCTTTTCTCAGACTTTCATTGCCTGAACGACAGGCCAAGGTAACTGAAATTGCCGGTTCGGCAATGATAAGGGAAATCCACGTTTACGGAGAAAGTGTTGTAGTAGGCCAGGGAGAGGAAGGGAAGGCTCAGCACGTGGGATTAGGCAAGGAACTAATAAAGAAAGCCTCAGATATCTCCCGCAAAGCGGGTTTTAAGAGGCTTTCAGTAATATCCTCGGTAGGAACCAGGGGTTACTACTCCGGAATCGGTTTCTCACAAGGAGCCTTATATCAGCATTTAGAACTTTAAAAGTTCTTCTGCGTACTTACCTATTAAAGGTAAGGGCTGTTTCTTTTCAGAAGCGGCGTTAAGTATTCCCATGACCCAAAGGACCACGAGTGCCATCCACGCGAGCATTCCTACTATCCACCCGATGACGGGTATAGATGATATCACTCCTATTCCTACTCCGACTAATAAGATCATGATTGACTGTTTGACGTGATACTTAACAAAATCATTGTCCTTATATTCTGTAAGGAGAGGAAGGAAAAATATAAAATAGGCCACGATAGCCATTATTTTTGAATTATCTGCCGATGAGCTTTGAGGTGCAGGTGCGCTCCCGGGCTGAGTACCGTCGTTTGTTGGTTCTGCTACTTGATTTTCGTCCACAATATCACCTCCTCATTAGAATAAAACGTTGTTACTCAAGGCTACGTAGCCAGTTGCTATTATTCATCTGACTCAACTATCTCTACACTTAATATCTTAACAGGTTTTACCGGTTTTGAGGCTTCTCCGCTTGAGCTCACCATTACCTCTGCTTCGGCGATTTTATCCACTACTTCCAGGCCTTCGCTTACCTTGCCGAATATTACATAATTTTTTTGGAGCGGGTAGTCTTTGTGCATTATAAAAAACTGGCTTCCGTTAGTGTTTGGGCCGGCGTTAGCCATAGCAATAGTGCCCCTGGTATATTCTCCGTCAAAAGGCTCGTCGGCGAAGCTGTAGCCTGGTCCCCCGGCTCCCGTACCCTCAGGATCCCCGCCCTGTATCATGAAGTCTTTCATAACCCTGTGAAATATTACATTGTTGTAAAAATTTTCCCGTGAAAGAGTGACGAAATTGTTTACTGTTATAGGGGTTTTATCGGCATAAAGGTCGATTTTGATTACACCTTCTGTTGTTGTCATTACTGCAGAATATTTTTTACTTAAGTTTAAATTCATTTTTGGAGGCTCCTTCTGAATATTTCCCGTAGGATTAATTTGATAATTTTCTTTTTCCGACGCACTGGATTCTGTTGTGTCCAGTTTTTGTAAAACGTTTCCCGTCTTTATCTCTTCTTTCACCGGTCCCTCGGGAATTTTGGAACCGAAAACGGCCAGCCCTATCAAAAGAAGAATGGGCACAAGCAGTGCAATGTATACAGCTTTATTGTTCATATCTTAAAAGGCCGGAAGGTGACTAGATGGTTACTTCCAGAATCTCCACCTCAAACCGCCTTCAACCTTATCTTTATACAGGGCAGTAAAAAGACAGGTAAAAATTGCTACGTCCAGAAGAAATCTAATCCCATCCTTCGATGAGGTGACCTCTTCCCATATACCGTTTGTATATGCCGACAATAATAGCAAAATAATTAAAATAAGTGTAGCTAACCACCCTTCCCACGAAATAGGTGTAAAACCGTAACCGAGTCTTTTAGGTCTGAACCAGAATTTATTCATAAATTAAGTATACAAAAGATATCAAAAATCTAATAAACTTAAGGTGTGAGTCCAACACACTTCTTAACCGATCCATGTACTTTGGTCGTTTTTACCTACGCTCCTGCGGGGCTGGGACACCTCCGCGTCACCAATTCGTTGTCAGCAGGCCTTCCTAAGGGGGTAAACACCGTACTTTTAGGTTCCTCGGACAAGGGCATAGAAGCCATCCACAAGTTTATAAGTATTCATGTTATTACCAGACGGTTGATGGAGTGGTTTCAACGCGGGCGTCCTCAAAAAATATTTACCTACTTCTATAGAAAATACTTAAGATCGGGTTCCGATGAAATGAGAAGAAAAATCGAAGAGATCTTTGAACAGCAGGTCGATGTTCCGAAAACTTTGGTAATTGTTGCGACACATTTCGGTTTAGCTCATAAGATTGCGGCGGTAAAAAAAGAAATCGAGAATAAGACGGGTGCGAAAATTATATTGGTGGTTCAGGTTACTGACGATACCCCTCAATACATTTGGTACGTACCGGGAGCCGATATGATTTTTGTTCCCAGCAGAAACACAATGTTCGAGCTAAAAGAATACGCATTAAAAAGCAATCTGGAGAAAGTGAAGATTGAAGTACTTCCCTACCCCGTAAATCCATTACTGAGTAAAAAGCTAAGTAGTAAAAGTATGGAAAAACGAGAGAGGCAGATGTCTGCCGATACGGGGGAAGTTATAGATTTTTGTCTTCCAGTTCCCGGAGCCGCTGTCGGAATGGATTTTCTCCACCACCTGATTCCCCAGCTTCAGTCTAAATACTCCAACTTCCGGTTTCACGTTGTGTGTAAGGAAGCTCCTTTTACCCGCAAGTTTCTACAGGAAGTGAAATCTTTTCCGAATGTGCTTTTGCACACTTCAAAACATGATCGCGAGATAGTGGACGTTTACGAAAAAATTTACGAGGAAAATGTTATTTCCTTTGAGGTCACAAAACCCAGTGAGCAGTCTTTTAAAGCGCTCTATGATTTCGATATGATGGGAGGCTCGCTACTTTTATTTTCAAATCCGGTCGGCCGCCAGGAAAGGGACAACCTGGATTTTTTGCGCAGACACGGACTTATATTTGACCAAAAGGCGATGATAAGACTTTGGGAGTACGCGGATGCGGGAAAGCCTTTAAGCGGTTCCATAAAAGAGAGATTAATACATGGAGGGAAAGCGATCAGATGTCTTCAGCTGCCTTTCGGCTCCCAACGCGCCGCTAATTTTATTTGGTGGTGCATGAAAAACAGAGTGTTTGAGAGCATGGTTCAAAATTATTCCAAAGAAGCTGCCAACAAGAATTTTGAAACACGTTCTAACGGTGTCGAACTTTTTTGGTCTGAGGTATCTTTGCTAGTATAATAAATGTATGGAAAACACCCCTCCCAAAAAACTCCCGCTTACCGGAATATTTATAGCTTTTGTTGTAACGGCGGCATTTTTGACTGCTGTCATTTTTTTACTAAAGGATTTTAAAATTGGGACTAAGTCTGAAGAGCAGGTTCAGCTGGATATAACTGAAACAGAAATCGAACGGGGTGTTGGTGTCATAACCGGTTCTCTCGGTTATCCGAGTGAAGGCATACCGGAAAACATGGAAGTATGCGCCGTTGAATTTGGCGCTATGGGAGCGCACTGCAGTAACGAGCACCTAAAAGATGTGTCATTTACTTACGGAGTCGGGTACCGTCTTACTCTTCCCGCGGGCGAGTACTATGTTTATGCATATCTGCCTAACTTACCCGATGCAACCGGGCAAATCTATAAAGCTTACTATTCCGAATTTGTGACCTGTGGCATGGATGTTTCCTGCACGAGCCACGAGCCGATAAAAGTTACGGTAAAGCAGGGTGAGGTCACTCAAAACGTCGATCCTCAGGACTGGTATAAGTAAATGTATATATCTGTAGACATGGGTGGTACAAAAACCCGAATAGCTTCGTCGGAAGATCTTGGTAGCCTTTTGAAGGTAAAAAGGTTTTATACAAACAAAAACCCAGCAACTCAGAAACAAATAATCGCTTCGGGAATTCACGAACTTACTTCAGGAAACGAACCCACATTTGTTTGTTTTGGCGTACCGGGGGTTGTTGACAGACAGGCGGGTATGTTTGGAAGTGTTCCCAACTACAAAGATATAAGCGGAAAACCTTTTACCTCGGTTTTGGATGAAAAATACCTGAAACAGGCTTTTGTTGAGAACGACGCCACTCTGGGGGCCATCGGAGAGGCCGTTGTAGGCGCAGGTAAGTACTTTCAACGCGTGGGTTATTTAACTTTCGGTACCGGTACAGGGGGCGCTCTAGTTACAAAAAATGCTGCGGGAGGGTTCGGGTATGTAAGTGACGAACCCGGTCACGTTGTAATAGTAGCGGGAGGACGTTTGGCTCCTGCATGCAACCACACGGGATGTATGGAAGCTTACACATCAGGGCGGTCATTTGAAGCTTTGTTCAATATGAAACCTCAGAACTGTTCAGACAAAAATGTCTGGGCAAAGTGGGCTGAATACGTGAATCTGGGACTAAGCAAAATTCATACAATGTGGAAATGTGATGTGTTTATTATCGGCGGAAGCATGGCATTGGAGTACGACTTGTTTGCCGAATTTTTGAAAGCTCCCGTACCTGTTGTCAGATCATTAACTTTGGACGATGCCGGCGTATACGGCGGCTTTGTACTTACCAAACAAATCTTAACGTCAAAGTAGTCATTTCTGATTGAAAATGGCTTTAGCCATATCCCAGTATGTAGGCATTCCGTTTTGTTCTTTTTCCCAAAGCCACCACTCTACTCCCCAAAAATAGAGGTCCCGGAATCCGCTCTTTTGAGCGTAGGTTATTGTCGATAAAAAATCGGTGACCGACATTGTTTGATTTTTTTCTTCGCTGGTAAGTCTTGAATTTATTCTGGGTCCCCAGGGCTCGGCTTGAAGTTCCGTAACAATAATTCTTTCAATAGGGACGCCCGTCATATGTGCACGCACTGCGTACGACCAGTGGGACAGGGGGTACTGAAAGTAAAAGGCGCTTTTTGTAAGAGTTCCCCAAAAATCGTACCAGATCTTTCTGTACATTGATATTCCAAGGTAATCGGCCATCTGGTAACTGGGAAACCAAAAACCGCCTTCACCGCTGTCCTGGATGAGGATGGGCCTCTCGTCCAACGCCCTCACTAGTTCCACCTCGTGTTCAAGCGTAGACTTTTTGATAGTAAGGCACTCGCCGAAAGGAAAAAATGGTTCATTTTCCACCTGCCACATTTTCACTGAGTTGTAGCTTTGAAGTTCCATGACGGTCCTGATTATATATTCAAAAAGTTCTTTGTCCCGCTCATCTTCACTGCTCATTGCTTTCCACCAGCTTGGTTCAAAACATTCCGGGTATCTGGGAACTTTGCGCCCGATCGCCAGTATTACGTTTGCGTTTCGTTTATCAGCCTGCTCCAGCTGCCACTTTATATCTTTGTAATTATAAATTTCAGGGGTAACTTCGATTTCGTCCCAGTAAGCAATCAGTCTTAAATTCCTGGCGCCAAGGTCGTCCAGAACTTTTATGTAGGCGTCCTTCCAATCAAGTCCTATCTGATAAGCGTATTTACTTGAAAATGTCACACCGTACTTGTTGTCATCTCTTTGCTCGGGTTTTAGAAAATAAAAAAGTACAAGAGGGAGTGCGATTATTACTACAAGTGCGAGAAGAACGATACGGGTCAGGGTTAATCCGAAAAGTTTTCTAATGTATTCCCAAGCTTTTGACGCCTGTTTTTTGAGGGCAGTTTGTCGGTGGAACATACGGTTACTTTACTATTCCATTCTTACATATTTCGGCGTAATCATAAAAGGATTTTCTGGGTATGCGTTTTAACCCATTTTCGCGGTCTACCTCGATTAGCCCGAATCTAGGCCAAAAACCGTGATGCCATTCGTAATTGTCCAGCAAGCTCCAGTAGAAATAACCTTTAATTTTTACTCCGTGAGAAAGAGCTGCATGAACCTGTGTCAGCATTTTCTTAATAAAATCGGTTCTCTGTCTGTCGTGGCTGTCTGCCAAACCATTTTCAGTTATAAAGATAGGCAGGTCATATTTTTTCAAGCTCATGAGCACTTTGTACAAACCGTCGTAATTTATCCACCACCCAAGGTCGTTAACCGGATTGTCGGGATTGCGGATTCTAAGTTTTACTACTCTGTTTGTGAAGTAATAGTTAAGCCCGATGAAGTCGAGATTTTTACGTATTCTTTTTAAAAAGGAGTGGCTATTAAAGTAATATAAGGTTTTTGCGATTACTTTATCGAGAACGGTGAAGCTCGAATATTCATACCACGAAATATTTTTCACAATTCCAACGGGTTTGTTGCACACTTCCTTTATTTTTTTATAAGCGGCGTTGTGAGCGCGAATCATATTTATCTGGACAATGAGGGCCCACAATAGCGATTTTTTTTGCGGAGGCCACGTTCCCACTAAGTAAGACATTGAAGCGTAGACTTGAGGTTCGTTTATTGTTGCAATAGTGTCGCAGTATTCTCCCAGAGTTTCGGCGCTTTTTTTAGCAAATTTCGCAAATAACCCGGGAGTTTTAAAATTTAACCACCCTCCGGTTTCTGCCAACCACGTGGGATTAGTAAAATGATGGAATGTTACAAACGTTTTTAACCCTTTCTCTTTCGCTGTTTTTAAAACTTTTTTATAGTGTTCCAGGGCTTTGGTATCATACATTCCCCTTCTCGGTTCTATTCTTGCCCACTCAATACTTAGTCTGACGGCGTTAGTGTTTAATTGTTTGCACAGCTCAAAATCCTCCGAGTATCTGTTATACGAATCACACGCCTGACCTGAGGATTCTAAAGGGAGATCGCGGCGTCCGTCTTTTTCCACTTCCCATTTCCACCAGTCTGAATTTGTATTATTGCCCTCCGTCTGGTGAGCTGATGTTGCGGTGCCCCATATAAAATCTTTCGGAAAGTCCATGTTTATAGTATACATTCGGTGTGCGCACTGAGGAAGAGAATTTACATAACGTAGTAAGTAAGTATAATTGTAGATATGAAACTACTGCTCAAATTAGTAATTGCTACGTTAGCCATTTTCGTTGCTTCCCGTATAATTCCCGGCGTCGTTGTGGACGATTTGGTTACGGCTATCATTGTAGCGATAGTGCTAGGAACGCTGAACCTGTTCGTAAAACCAATCCTTATTATTCTCACACTTCCAATTAACATAATAACTTTCGGACTGTTCACTTTTGTTATAAGCGCCTTTATTGTTATTTTTACCGCTTCACTAGTTCCCGGGTTTCAGATTGCGAGTATCTGGAGCGCCATATTATTTAGTATCGTTGTCTCGCTTATAAACTCATTTCTTAACAGAGTTGTTGATTAAACTGCCCGGATGCACTCAGGAAAATTTACAAAAATCATTGCCACACTCGGTCCTGCTAGTAGTTCTGAAAAAGATATAAAAGAGCTCATTGCTGCCGGTGTTAACTATTTCCGCTTTAATCTTAAGCACGCCGACACCGCATGGCATTTGGAGCATATTAAAAAGGTACGTGAAGTAAGCGGAAAGCTCGGGATTAGCATAGGGGTTATCGTAGATTTGCAGGGGCCGGAATGTGTTTTGCATATTCCCGGGTCAAGAGAGCTTGAACTCAAAAAAGATCAGATGTTAAAAATCCCCGCGGATGTCTTTTTAAGTCCCCCTGAAGTTTACGACCAATTAGAGCCGGGAGATGTACTCGTAGTAGATGACGGAAAAATAGAATTTGTTGTAGACAGTAAAAAAGATGAACTTTCATTAAAGGTCGTAAGCGCCGGTCTTTTAAAATCCGGCAAAGGTGTTTCCTTTATAAAAAAGAAACTAACGGTTCCTACTATCAACGAAGAAGAAAAAGAAAAAATAAAAGAATTTCTTAAAGTTACCCCGGACTTTTTTGCTTTATCTTTTGTCAGAGGTCACGAAGATGTTGAAAATCTTTCAAAATTTTTAGCCGCGAATAATTCCAGCGCGGGCATCATTTCTAAAATAGAAACTCAGGGCGCAATTGATGACCTCGACCTTATAGTAGAAAAAAGTGACGGTGTAATGGTGGCAAGGGGCGACCTGGGAGTAGAAGTATCTCTTGAAAAAATCACTTACTACCAAAAGAAAATTATTGAAAAATGCAGAGCGTCAGCAAAGCCAGTAATAGTGGCCACTCAGATGCTCGAGTCTATGACCACAAATCCCTCCCCTACCCGTGCGGAAGTTTCAGATATTTCTAACGCCGTGCGTGACGGTGCGGACGCTGTGATGTTATCGGGCGAAACGGCGGTAGGAAAATATCCCGTCGAGTCTGTTAAATTTATGCACAAGATAGTTAGTTTTAATGAAAAAGCTTTTCGTGTACCGCCGGCTCTTGAATTTTCTGAAGATAGGACATTTAGTATTGTTAAGGCGGCTGTAGATATTATCAGGTCGGACAACGGTCGTTCTATTTCAAAAATACTGGTAGCTACAGAAACAGGAAAATCGGCACGCATATTTTCTTCCTTTAGACCTGAAATACCAATAATCGCTTTAACTCAAAATGATGACACGTTGAAAAAATTGGGTTTATCGTACGGTGTCCTTCCACATAAAATTGAATTTCCCGAACACGGACTTGTTGATGTTACAGAGATAGCGCACGAGTTACAAGAAAGAGGAATTCTTTCTAAAGGCGAAAATATAATTGTTGTGCATGGGAAAAGATGGCAGGATCCGGGGAATACGAATTCTCTTTATATTTTTAACGTCAACTAATCACAGGGAACTCCCCAAACACCCAGCTTATTAATTTTTGCGGTATCTTGTGCATCGATGAACAATTCTTTGTATTTGTAGTCTTTATCGTACGTATATTCTTTGGCGGCTCCGATTTCTACCATTTCCGCGTTCACGTTGAGTCCGCTGCCTGTGTGGATATAGCGTAACAGCCTGTCGTATTTATCTTTTTCTCCCTGAGTGGGATCTTCTTCTAAGAATACAGTTTGTCCGGCGAGCAATTTTTCCATCTCCGCCCTGCTCCAGTCTCCCCTACAATCGTTTATTTCGGGGGCATTTATTCCTATAAGGCGGACACTTTGCTCGGTGTCCTCTAAAAGCACTTTTACGGTGTCACCATCAACTATTTTGGTTAGTACTACTTGATTTTTACTGCTTGGGAAAGATTGTGAATCGCTGGCCGGAAGGACCTTGGGAAGTTGTTTTAACGCGCTAAACAGTCCGAACCCCGCGAAGAAAACGACCAAAACATACCCTACAAGGTAATAAAATTTCTTAAGTTTTGGTCTACGGTCGTCCTTCACACTACTAGTATAAGTTATATTTGCTGTCGTGCGTACACTGTTTTATTTTTTTATTACTCTACTTTCAGCGTTCCGACCATTCCCATTTTCCTGTGTTCGCCTACCGAGCAGTAGAATTCAAACACACCGGCCTTGTCGACCGTGAACGAAACAGTATCAATTTCTCCGGCCTGTATTACTTTTGTTGCTGCGTTGAATTCGTCGATTTTAAAGTCGTGAACTCCTTCGACGTTCTTAAACTCTACCGTTACCTTGTCGCCGACTTTTGCCATAATTGTGTTAGGGGAAAATTTGTAGGGGCTTCCTTCTATTGTTACTTTGACTTCGTTTTGGGGAGGCATTGCTTGTGGTGTGGTTGGCTCCGGTTCTTCCTGTTCATCTATTACAGGTTGAATGTTGGTCGTACTTGTGCTTGTGGCTGTAGTCGAAGGTTTATTAAATAGAAAATATACTCCCACTACGGCCAAAATTAATAATAAAGCGAGATATGGGAATTTTTGATTTTTTTGTGTTTCTGGTTCCATAAATATCCTTGCTTAATTAAAAACAAATAGACAAGCATCTATATAATACACCAAAATTGATTCAATGCAACCTCACGGAACCGGTTTGACTCTAAACGACTCATAGTGTAATATCTACTGTTTCGACGATTCCTGCCGCAAAGGCTTAGATTCAAGCCTTCCCTACCTTACCAACTATTTGCTGCGAGATGTAGCAACTTAAAAGTAAGAAGGGGGTGAGTAACATGAAAAAGGCCATAATATCAATGGCTGTAGTAGCTGTAGCGATTGGCTTACTGTTTACAGTAAAATCCAAAGCCGCTGCAATTACAGGTAATGGGGCGCCTAGTGGAGCACACTATAATCTAAACATTATAGGAGTTTCCAAAGACAAGGCCGCTTTAATGGATTCCAACAGCGGACATAGAATTTTTGTTCCATTGTATGGGAAAATAAAGATAAACCTTTTACCCGGAACTGATTTCGCGGTTTTAGACGCGAATGGCACCGATGGTAATGGAGCTACTTTCAGTTTGCCTAATCCCGACCCCGATAATGACGGTGTAACTTCTTACACTGTTTGGGCGAGAGCTTTAGGTAAACCGGGTGGTACATCCACCACAACTCCGTGTGCATATCTTGACGGTGTTGAGTATTGCTCAACATCAAATGTTGTGTTGGTTAGAGAAAAGGGCAAAAGCTCTTTTACTAACGTAACTTCACAACTCCTGTATGTATACGCCGATCTTACCGGAGACGGAGTTGACGAAAGATACCCGTTGTTTGATCCTAGACTCCAGGATTATTTCTGGGACTACGATAATAACGGATTAAAAGTAGCGCAATTTAGGTTCTATCAGAACTAATTTGCATAACTAAAGCGGTTTGTTTGGAAGGAGGCCTCAGGTAGTTCGGCTTTTTAGCAAATTACCTGTTTTCGTTTGATTTTCGTTTGCACAAGCAGCCCGTTCTATCTACGGGCTGCTTTCCCTTTTAATCCTATTGAACTTAGTGACCTTTTCCCTGTACAATTCATACATGCCTAAAAATTTTAAAAAGAAGTCTTATACTCTGTACGCTCTCCATCTACCAATTTTAATAGCCATTTTTGCTGTTGTTGCAGGCGGAGCCTACATAATTTCAGCCGGACCCGGGGATGGCTCTCCGCAGGTTCAGGGCACAAAGACTCAGAAAATTACCCGGTCTCTTAAGAATTTACTGTCTAAAAAAGGCGACGAATCCGATTCTTCCAGTATGAAAGCCACCGTTTCCGTGGGTAATACCGGCGAGGAACATAAGAAAACCGTTCAGAAAGTTGCAAAAGAGTTAAAAACGGTTGCCAGGACCGAAAAGGTAAAAGGTAATGAAGAAATAAGTGAAGAACTAACCACGATAGCTGAGGAACAGGAAGCTACTGCCGAGGAAACGGCCGAAGTTTTAGACGAGGTGGTGAGCGAACCTAAATGGAAAACAGTTCTTGTCGGTCCGGACTACAAAAATTTAGGACAGCTGAGGAGTACCCTATCGCATAACACTAACGCGATTAGAAAACTGGTCAGAGCAACAGAAAACTTAGGTGTTGGAGGAACAAGCCCGGCGTTACAAACCAGTCTGACTTTGTTGAATGAACAAAGAGCTAACTTGGTTTCTGTGATAAAGGCCGGAGAAAGCCAGTTTAGTATCCTGGGTTGGGTTTCGAAATTACTCTCGGGTTACATCTCTACTCCTATTGAAGACGATGTCGATGACGAAACAGAGGGAACAGATAGTTCCGCTCCATCGGACGACCTGGAGGGTATTGGGGAAACAGAGCCTTCTTCCTCGGACACAACAGAGACGGGAACAACAGAACCCGGCTCAGGCGAAACTGAAACTCCTGAATCTAACCCCGGCAGCACGATTGAAGTTCCTTCAGCGGTCTGACAGACTATTTAAGCAAGCCGCTAAATTCTTGGGTTGCCCTTATTACGTGTATAGGGACGCCTTCCCGTTTTATCTTCGAAATAACAGGGAATGTAAATTGATAAGCCGAGTCTTCCGTCTCTACACGCTGCCTCTCTTTAAATGTATCGCAAATAATGAGGTCTGCATCGCGTGATCTGGCGACCAGTTTAAAGCGGAACTGCGAGTAATAAACAACGGCGAATTGGTTGTCGCATGCATATACGTTTAGTCCCGTCACACCGTTTTTCTTAACGCCCTCACTCACCAGCTGCGCAGATTCTTTGTAGGCCGCTCCCCAATAATCCAACTCATACTTATTTTCTATACCTCTTAAACCTCCGGCCAACTCGTTGTAGTAAATATATTCATAGGGGTGTAGATGCACTGTTCTTATTAGCGTGAAAAATAAATATGCCGAAACCGTCCCTAACAAAATATATTTATGTTTTCTTTTTGCGATTTCAAATCCATCTATCAAAAAGAAAGCCGCAAGTAACACTAAGCAAGCCGCAAAATATAAGAAGTGCCTGATTCCGTTGTAAACCACGGGGTGCAAAACAATGTAGACAATAAAATTGATAAGGACAGTTGTTGTTATTACTGATACCGGATGAGAAATACCGTAACGGAGCCTTTTTCTAATAGACAAAAATAATCCTGACGCTAGAGATGCTAATACAACTAAAGGTAGTTGGATTGATAGTAGTAGAGGTAAGTAGTGCCACGGTCTTTCTTCTTTTGAAAGGAGCTTGCCCATATACAGTATCTCATTGTCCCAATTCTGGAATCCGGAAGCGTCCGTAATCGTGTAAGCAAGGTTGACAAAAAAATTCGCGCCGATGAAAGGTACACTTAAAACCCAAACGAAGAATGAGACCAGCAGAATAATCAGAGAGTTTAAAATAGTTTCTCCGGCTCCTTTTTTATTGGTTATTGAGTCGTACATTTTAAGTAAAAAGTATGTTGCGAAAAGTGAGAGACCTACTACTCTCGTGCTTTGAGCTAATCCGAAGACAACTCCCAGCGTGAGAATTTCGACAGACTTATTCCCGGGCTTTTTCAAAAAGTACGAAATGAGAACAATTCCAAGCAGAAAAATTGCCGCGAATGGAATATCCTTGGGATTTGCGGGAATGTGCCCGCTTATTGCCGGCGCGAGCAGTAGTAGAACCGGGGCTACAATTGCTTTCAAACTGTCCTTATACACTAAATATAAAAGCGAGTAGGCGAAAATAAATAGGAAAAGCCCGGTAAGCAGATTCTGCAGATGGAACCACTCAAAGTAATATTTCGGATTTAAAAGATTTAATACCGCGGTGTAGGTTCTGGAATAGGTGCTAAACAGGGGCAGATGACGGGCTTCGATTTGATCCGGTTTGTCGTTTACGAGTGTGTCGACATGATCGGGTGTCGTGGGATTTGCAAGATAGGTTGTGAGATATTTTCCGGCGTCGTACTCTACTTTTTCATCGTAAGTTACGCCGAAGTCTTTATACAAAAAGAACGACAGCAACAGGTAGATTCCGGAGAAAACAACAATATATACGTGCTTTTTTATGAACGACCCCGGTATTTTGAACAATCTCATTAGCTTTTACAGTACTATTCGCAGTTGAAGTTAGTTAAACACTCAGCTTTTTGTTCCTCGGTTTCCATTAAGTTACAGACAGCGCACATATTTCCTGAATCTCCAGGTGCCTGCAAATTTTTTGTCAGTTCTGAGACGTCGGTAAATTCTACGTCTGCGGGAAGTTCAAATACAGATTGATCGGCAATCCAGGGAAGACATTTGTAATCCATTTTTTCCTGAAGAGCTTGGGCTTCTGCAGGTACCTCACCTGTAGTGTCTTCACCGGACATAATTTTTTCGTCGATTGTTATTTTTATTCCTGTCGGAGAGTTTGAGGCCCAGGTGTACATTGTGTTGTCCATTGAGATAAAGTGGCTATCAATTCCCGGTCCGGTATCACCCGAGATCATAATTGTGCTGTCACCTCTCATTTTGTTGCCCGATACCATAATAGTTCCTTCCCCGCCCGGTTTGTTTACGTCTTCCTCAATCGTGTAGGTGCATTTAAGTGACTTTCCCAAACTCAAAAGATCTGTAATTTTTCCTGAAATAAGGCCTTGGTCGTCCTGCGTATTATTTTCTGTTACTTGTTGGTTGGGTAGATTTTGATCTTCAGGTTCTGTTTGTTTCTTCATTGCTCCGTAACCAAAATAAACTCCGGCTAAAACTAAAATCGCTAACGCTGCTATTAGAAAAATTTTTCCTGTTTTCATAGTCTGATTATACAACATCGCGATTTACGGGCAGATATATTACCCTATAGTGTACAGCGCGAAAAGTCTTGATGTCCCTCAAGTTATTGATATACTATGAGATAATTTAAAATCTCAAATATGAGAATCTTTTGAACGGGGAGGGAAAAATGCTGAAAACGTTAGCAACGGTCTTATTGGTTATTGTTGTTACTTTTGTTACAAACGGCGCAGTGTATGCGAAGTTTGACCGGGGAGAACAGGAAAGTATTTTTTCCATTGTTCAAAATCGGATCAACGCCATCACTTACGCACCGGAGCCGTGCCAGCCTGATTCGGACGGAATTTGCTTTGGGGATTATTTCAAGGTCTTACCAAAGACCGCGTATATAAACAAAATAATAATTCCTGATACGATAATCCTCCATACAGACGACCAATCGGGGCACACGCCTAAGAGGTGGTTTTCTACTACTACCTGGAACGGTTTAGCAGGAAGGGACAACGGTGGCAGGTCAACACATTTCGGGATAGGTCTGGATGGCGTAGGGCAATTTTTACCCATGTACAAAAACGGTGTTGTTCAATGCCGTGGTGCGGGGTCCGAATTTGACAGCCACACTATACAAATCGAAATGGGAGGCCGCGATTACAACAACATGTTGACCGGAAAAGCTTCACCTGAAACTGTCCAGTCAATCGAAATTATCACGGCCCGGGCTGTAGACCTTGTGATTTCTTTGATGGAGACATATGACATTCCATTTGAGAATATTATGGGTCATTACCAGGTTGTTGGTTCCGGAAAGACCGATCCTGGAAATCTGTATTTCGAGGAGTATTTTTTGCCGTTGCTCGAGTCAAAAATTGACCTTTGACCGTGCAACATCGTTTGAGCTCCGGTATATATCCCCTACCGGAGCTTTTTCTTTTTAGAAAATATATGCTAGTATGTTGGCTCTGAGATATGAAAAAGCTTATTGCCCTTATCTTTTTAATTTCCATTTCAATTACAGCTTTGTATTTACTGCGCGCGGGTAATTCCGAGGCGGGTACAACGAATGTTACGTCTTCGTTTACAAGTGATGAGCAAAAAACAGAAGAGCCCGGTTACGTTTCTCCTATTAGTATTGATTACCTAAGAACGCTGAAAATAGACTCCCCTGCTCCTGTTATTGAAGAAGAGCTTTCCGACGGCTCGAATTATAAAAAATACGTTGCCAGTTACATTAGTGAGGGAAATAAGATCTACGGATACCTGACAGTTCCTATAGGGACACCGCCCGAAGGTGGTTATCCTGCAATTGTGTTCAACCACGGCTATATTCCTCCGGCTCAATACGTTACAACTCAAAACTACGTGTCTTACGTAGATAGTTTAGCCAGAAACGGCTTCGTGGTATTCAAAATTGACCTAAGGGGGCACGGAAATTCGGAGGGTAACGCCACCGGTTCTTACTTCTCGTCTGCATATACAATCGACGCTGTCAGTGCGGTCAAAAGTCTTCAGAAATACGAAAGTGTGAATCCCGAAAGAATAGGAATTTGGGGGCACAGTATGAGCGGCAACCTTGTACTTAGAGCGATGTTAGTTTCGGATGATATAAAAGCAGGGGTAATTTGGGCAGGGGCGGTTTATAGTTATGAGGATTTCGGTAAGTACGGTATTAGCGACAATAGTTATGTACGCAGACCGCAGCAGCCTTCGGAACAGCGGGAAGACCTCCACCGTGAAAATTCTCCGGAGGTTCAGAAGTTACGCGATAACCCGGAAGAAGTGGATTTGAATAGTGATTTTTGGACCTCTATTTCTCTTACAAAAAACATTAATTATTTCTCGGGGGCACTTGCGCTTCACCACGCAGTAAATGATGATGTAGTTGACATAGGATATTCAAGAGAACTTGCTGAAGTATTAAAAAGTGCGGGTAAGGACTATTCTGTGTACGAGTATGAAGGTGGAGGACACAATATAGTGTCTCCTTATTACGAAACGGCAATGCAAAGAACCGTAGACTTTTTCAATGAGAAACTTTAAAAATTAGTTCGAACCTGTTGAACCGATTCCCCCTCTGTCCGCATTTCCGAGTGATTCAACTTCTTCCAGCTCCATTTTTTCGTAGTTTATAACGGATATCTGGGCAATCCGCGTGCCCTTTTCGACTGTAACGGCGGCCTCGGTGACGTTGTAAACGATAAACTTATATTCGTCGTTGTCCCCAATAAAATCCGAGTCTCCTATCCCTATTCCGTTAGCAGGAATAAGCCCGAGCTTGTGTGTTGAACTCCGCGCGGCTAAAAGCACCCAGCAACCTTGTGGAATTTCAAGTGCAACATTGAGCGGAATGTATCCCAATGAATGAGGTTGGATAATTGTAGTTTCTCTGGCGGATAAATCCATGCACGCTGCGCCTTTTGTTTTGTACTCGGGAAGAGGGATTGATTTATCGAATCTTTTTATTTTTATTTTCATTACAGAAGTTTATCACGCGGAGAGATTTTAATTATTTTGTCATCTCCTTCATGAACTGTTCCCCGCCCGTCTTTGTTGCTGGTCCCGATATATAAGTAACCGTCCGGTCCTGTTGTAACAATTCTTATTCTTCCGTATATTTTTTCTAAACTTTTTTCTAAAGTAAAAGATGTATCATCCGGATTCATTTTGTATAAAGTCGCCCCTCGCAGTCCTCCGAAATATAGATTGCCGTTGAAAAATGCGAGTCCGGCAGGTGCCCAGGTCTCTTTTGATCCCGAGTTTATAACAGGACTTTCCATACCTTCGGCCGTCCCCGAGCCTCTAATGACGGGCCAGCCGTAATTTTTGCCTTTAACAATAAGGTTAAGTTCGTCGTGTCCCGTTTCCAGTCCTGAGGGACCGTGTTCGGTAGCCCAAAGGCGCCCAGAATCGTCCCACGCTAAACCTTGGGGGTTACGGTGTCCGTAAGAATACACGGCGTTACCAAAGGGATTATCACCGGGATACGAACCCTCCTTATTCAGTCGAAGTATTTTTCCTGCAAGTGAGTTTGTGTTCTGCGCAGCATTAGGATTTCCTGCGTCGCCAGTTGTTACGTACAAGTAGCCGTCCGGTCCGAATTTAATTCTTCCTCCGTCGTGAAAAATATTTGCGGGGATATTGCCCAGAATAGTTAGTCGGTCACTTAGTGCGTTGTCTTTAAAAACATATCTGTCGACGACATTATAAATATTGAGTCCGACACCCGTGGTATAGCTGAGATAAATATAATTATTGGATTCGTATTCCGGATCTATGGCCAAACCCATCAGCCCTCCCTCACCGCGTTCGACAACATTATCAATTTTTATTCTATTTATTTGGTCACCGCGGACTACGACCAGATTGCCCGGCCTTTCAGTTATAAGCAGGACATCGTCAGGTAGAAAGGCCAATTCCCACGGTGTATCAAGGTTTTCGAAGACTACCCGAGGTTCTCCGGAATTTAAATTTTCAGGTACGTTTGTAGGAATAATTTTGGTTTCAAAAGTCTTTTTAGGTTTCAGGGAGGGATAAATAATGATTAGAACCAGGCACAAGATTAACGCCGTAGCGACCGTTACCTTTTTCATAACGGTATTATACAGAATTTTTATCTATGCGAATTTGCATTCACAGACACAGGTGATATTATCCCTATACACAAACTGTCTTGCCTATGAAATACAATTCCCTGACTCCCGAAGAAAAATTAGTGATAGAAAATAAAGGTACGGAAACTCCTTTCACCGGAGAATACGATGATTTTTACGAAGAAGGAACATTTATTTGCAGAAAGTGTAACGCACCCCTATTTTCTTCAAAATCTAAGTTCGACGCCGGCTGCGGGTGGCCGTCGTTCGATGAAAATTATCCTGATGCAGTAAAAAGGCTACGTGACGCTGATGGAATGCGCACTGAAATTCAATGCGCAAATTGCGGAGCTCACCTCGGACACGTTTTCGAGAATGAACATCTTACCGATAAAAATACGAGGCACTGTGTAAATTCTATTTCGATGCGTTTTGTTTCTAAGGGTAATAATTTACCGGAGGTTATTTATGAAAAATGAACTTTCGACTGCAACTCTCGCGGGAGGTTGTTTTTGGTGTACTGAAGCCCTTTTCAAGAGGCTGGAAGGGGTTAGCGAAGTATTACCGGGGTATGCAGGTGGTCATGTAAAAAACCCAACCTATGAACAAGTGAGCAACGGGGATACAGGGCACGCCGAGGCAATCCAAATAGAATTTGATCCTGAAAAAATCTCTTTCGATAAAATACTCGAAGTATTTTGGAACACTCACGACCCCACAACTCTTAACAGGCAGGGACATGATACGGGTCCTCAATACAGGTCGGTAATATTTTATCACGACGAAGAACAGAAAAAACTTGCAGAAGAATCAAAAAGCGAACTTGAGAAATCAAAAGCATATAGGGACCATATTGTTACAGAAATCCTTCCCATTACGAATTTTTTTGTAGCCGAGGATTATCACAAAAATTATTACGACAAGAATATGGGAAGGGCGTACTGCGATATCTCTATCTCACCGAAGATCCATAAGTTGATGGAAAAGTATGGTAGCGAGGTGAAGAAAGAGTACCTTGCAGAATGATAATTTCGTGCGGTTTCTCAAAGGCACGGAATTAATGTAATATCCAGAAACACATGAGAAACGAACCTGCTTTTGCCAAATTATTAATTCTTCCGGTACTCGCTTTGGCTTTGCTTGCCGGTGCTTATTTTTTTGTACAAAAGCCGGGTGAAAACTTGAAAAGTGAACCGGTTTCCGGCGAAACGCCCACTGAAACTTCCCCATTTGAAGATACTGCAGAGCTTCTCCCTCCTCCTACCCCAATTCCCGCAGCAAAGACCTTAGTAAGTGATTACCACGTGTACCAGACCTTTAATAATTGCGGCCCGGCGTCCCTTTCAATGATTCTTTCTTACTTCGGCATAAACGTCTCGCAGAAGGTGTTGGGTGGCCAATTAAGGCCATATCAGAACCCACAGGGCGACAATGACGACAAGGCGGTCACCTTGCAGGAAATAGGTATAAAAGCTGAAGAATACGGACTTCTCTACTATCTCCGTCCTATGGGCACCCCGGAGCTTATAAAGCAGTTTATATTCAATGACATCCCTGTAATCGCCCTGACATGGCTCAAAGAGGGCGAATATATCGGGCATTTCCGCATTATAAAAGGATACGACGACAACTTGGGTGTCTTTATACAGGACGACTCTTACCAGGGGAAAAATTTAGAGTACTCGTATGGGGATTTTAACCGTCTGTGGTCTGCATTTAACTATCAATATATTGTTTTGGTTGAGCCCGCGCAAAAAGAAATCGCCGAAAAAATACTAGGTGAGAACTTGGACGAAAAAGTTGCCTGGGAAAGCGCCAAAGAAGAATCCGAAAGTAAATTAGAACCTTCCCCCGAAAGTATTTACGACCGTTTCAATCTTTCTGTGGCGAATTACTATTTAGAAAATTATGAAGGGGCGGTTGAAGCTTACGAATCGGTTTCCGGCAGATTGCCGTTTAGGATGCTTTGGTACCAGATCGAACCTATTTTGTCTTATGAAAAGCTCGGAGATGACGAGAGGGTTTTGGAAATAACGGGCAATGTTTTGAATAATGAAAACCGCGCATTTTCCGAGCTTTATCAGATCAGGGGACGTATATTTATGAAACAAGGGGATTTAGATGCTGCCCGGGAAGAGTTTGAAAAAGCCCTCTATTACAATGAAAACTACGTGTTGTCGGATGAAGAGCTTGCGCTTTTAGATTAACTAAAAGGAGGTGGTTTAGGTGATGTATTGGTATTACAACAACATGCATTGGGGCGGATTAGGCTGGTTCTTTATGATTCTTTTTTGGATTTTAGTGATATTGGGAGTTATTGAAGTCGTACGTATTCTACTGCGCACTGACAGAGGAAATAAAAGCGGGAATGGGACAAAAGATAAAACTCCGATGGAAATACTCAAAGAAAGGTATGCAAAAGGGGAAATAGACAAAAAGGAGTTTGAGGAAAAGAAGAAGGATTTGACGGAGTAAGTTTGTTTCACGTTAACTGGTACAATAGCAACATGGAAAAGAGTAATAAGGAAAATAATTCAGTAGAGATTGTAACCGTGTCCCCCGAGCTTTGGGAAGTCTACAGGGACATTAGACTGGACGCTTTGCAATGTGAACCACAGGCTTTCGGAAGCAGCTACTCAAAGGAAAAATCTTTTACAAAAGAAAAATGGATGGAAAGGATCGCGAACCGTTACAACTCTATAGCCATTGAAAACGGGAAAGCGATTGGAACCATGGGCGCTTATATTGAAGACGGACCGACCGGAAAGGTGGCAAACATAGTAGGTGTTTACGTCTTAAGTACGTCACGCGGCAGAGGTCTAGGAACAAAATTATTCGACTTCGTACTGGCAAAACTGAAAGAAGACCATAAACTAGCCAAAATCGCCCTTACTGTAAATAAAGAACAGCTTTATGCAGTGGCTTTATACAAAAAGCTCGGTTTTAAGACTGTGGGCGAAGAGAGCACTTTAATGGGTGACGGAGTAGAACACATAGAACTTTTAATGGAGCGCAGCGTCTAAAACACCCTCTGATTGAGAAGTTCAACCTTAGATGTTATCATCACAAAGATGCCACACGGCAACACCGAACCGAAACGACTTATACTAAAAGTAAGCGGTGAACTATTTTCCACAGACGAAAATCACATAAGTTTTCAAAAATACAATGATGTTGCGCGACAGTTAATCTCTATTGTTAAAGCGACCGGTATACAGCTGGCCATGGTCGTGGGCGGCGGCAACATTTTCAGAGGAAGGGAACGAAGCCACGAGGTCGACAGTGCTGAGGCCGACTCAATGGGCATGCTCGCTACTGTAATCAACGGTGTGGCGCTAAGAGAGGCTTTGGTAAGGCAGGGCGCCGAAGACACGCGCTTGATGACCGCATTTCATTTACCCGACTTTGCGGAGCCTTATATAAGACTAAAAGCCAGACACCACCTTGATAATCACAGAATGGTAATACTATCGGGTGGTTTGGGCAAACCAAACTTCTCCACTGACTCGGCGGTCGCACAGTATGCCAACGAACTTAAGTGCAGTATGGTTCTAAAAGCCAGTACAGTGGACGGTGTATACGATAAGGACCCGAAACAGCATAAGGACGCGGTAAAACTGGATAAGGTCACCTTCAGGGAAGCGCTTGAAAAAAGGTTAATGGTCATGGATCCTACCGCTTTTGCTATGTGTATGCTCTCAGAAATTCCTATTTTTATATTTAATATTCATGATTTAGAAAAAATTCCGGATATTGTGCGCGGAGATTTTTCTTTCGGCAGTCTGATATCCTCGAAGTAACAACGTATTACAAAACTCCTCAAAACTGCGCTTGACATATTTCTAAAAAGTAGTATATTTCCATCCACGTCTTTCTTAGAACTTTAACAAAAGAAGAGTAGCGAGGTAACCAAAAGTTACACTCCCGGACACTAACGACGACGAGAGTCATCATTAGTACACACCGGAACAGGACACTAAGGCAAAGGAAAAATAAATCCGACTGAGCACTATCATCCCTCCGTGGACAATAGAGCAACAAGGTTTTACAATCCCTACTAGCGTGCGAAAGCCACTAACCTTAAGACCCGTTGTTACACCCGAAGGATAGTTTACGAAGTCATGTTGTGTGTTCACATACAACGCCGAGATCCAACAGGATAACCGGAAGGGAATCCCAAAAGACCGCGACACCTGGACAAAGCTTTACCGCCCAAATCCATCTGTGACAACCTGAAAAGGACCGTAAACAAATTTTGCAGAGAGCCCAGAGGTAAAACTCAAAGCTATCTCCAGTACCACACCCTGGAACTAAGGAAAAGGCAAAGGAAAAACCGAGCTTCTGACAAGTACTACCGTCCCCTCAAAAGGAAGATAGAACTCCAAAGCTTAGTCGATCCCCACCCTTGAACTTAGTTGTGAAGCCCCGAAGGATAAAAAATATAAGAACTAAGAAGGATAAGAGCCAGGATAAGTGAATGTATGGAAAATAGGGAACCCGGTCTGATGCGCAAGCACTCATACTGAACCTAAATACCAATACAAACATAAGTCCTGGCTCTACCCTTTTCTTGGAGTATTTTCAGCGGATTAGCTAAACGCTACCAGCCATATCCCTGCGACAAGCACAGCAGAGATGCTCAACTTTTCTTTCAAAGACTTTTCTTTAAAAATACTGTGACCTAAAATAACTCCGAAGAGTACAGAGCCTCCCCTTTCAACTGCTACGTACGTTGTAGCTGAACCTAAATTTATGGCGACAACAGAAAGTAAGCTGGTGACGGCTTTAAATGGAATTGTCCATAAAAGTAATTTGTTCGAACTTATTTTATTTATCACGTTACTTTTTAATTTGAAATTGTTCAGGACAACTACGACTAGTAGTATTGCAATAAGTACGATCCTGACGTTACTTTCTACAGCGTACACCTGACCAATTGTATATTGGTATTTTGCGAGTGAGTTTAAAATACCTCCGTTAATCGCCGAAAGAATTAAAAAGTGCCATCCGGTAACATTTCTTACACCGTTTCGGAACACTATGCCCAAGGAGAGAATTATCAAAAAGACTCCAAAATATTTTGTCAGCGAAAGTATTGTGCCCAGTAATATTATTTCCAGAGCAATTGTAAACACGATTGAGAAGCTTCGAACAAAATTAAAACTGCTAAGTTGCGCATACTTTAACGCGTTGTAGGTAACATAAATTTGAAAGATTTCTAAAACTACCCTTATTAAAAACACCCAGGTAAAAATAGAGGTTTCAGATGCTGTGCGGTTAGTTAAACCGGCAGTAAAAATGAGGAGTGAGCCTCCAATTATCGATATAAGCGCTGCATCCCAAATAGAAACGGCGTTACTCTCTTTTGTCTCCGATTTTTTAATAATAGAAGATGTGAACTGATCAAAAAATGATGATGCCAGAGCTATAAAGGACGCCAACATATATTAATTGTAACCTACGCATAGATTGGAGAAAAGGAAAGGAGGGATAGGATAAGTGTGCTTAGCACATTATCAAACCCCTCCAGACAAAAATGGGAACCCAGCCCTGAGGATGTCAAAGAAATATATTTTTCTTTTAACTCAAAGTGCCCTATTTTTAGAAACAAAAAACCGCTTGGTAGCGGTTGGGTTAATTAGTTCCGTGCAGGTCTATTAATTTTTAGACACTTAACATAGGGCATTTTCTTTCTTAAGTATTTACTTTTGTTATTGGGTCGTCAATAGGTTTGCGGGAAAAAATGGGCACTGAATACCGAATGGTAATTCAATGCCCGGTTTAGATTTACATGGTCATCATTTCGTCGCGGATTTCTTTGAGCACTTTTTCGACTCCTGTTACTAGGTATCTTTGGTTAAGTTGTCCCAAATGTGCCGGCCACCTTTCTCTGCCTATGAGTGTGTAGTGACACTCATCCACTTTTTTCAGTAGTTCTATTGCAAGGCCGACGTTCATTTTATAGAACTTACCGCTTACACGAATCCGAATCTGATAAGTACTGTTTGAGGTTTGGAAGGTAAGTAAGGCAGCCCGGTTGTCTGGGTATTCCTCGTAACAACCAACCCCGTTGAAGAACTTCGTGTTAACTTCCGTAAGTGTTGCTTTCATTAACTCGCGGTACTTGAGATATAGAACAATCTTCGCACGTTCTTTCTTACTAACGCCTCTCAAAAAAACGTAAAGTTTAGCCATCTCCTCTCCTTCTCACCTTTTGCCTCTCTGATTTGATTAACTAAAGGTTTATTTTGAGTTATATTAGCACGTCAAATAACGTGACTCAACGTTACAGCTGTTTCGATAAATCTCATGCTTGATAAAAAATATGGGCATTGTTTACCTTGTGGTAACTCAATGCCCGGTTTAGATTTAGACGAACATGTAATCGTTGATTATTTCGAGTAACACGACGATTGCTTTTTCGAGATCGGCTTGGGTGACTACCCGCCTAGAAGCGTTCAACTTTTCAGTGCGCACGAGCGTGTAGAAATCCTGAGCGGTTTGTTTAAGTAGCTCAACCGCCAGGCCCGCCTTTTTGCTGAAATATAGATTGCACGTGCGGATTCGGATCATGTAGTCGCCGGTTAAGGTCCCGAATTTAAGAGACGCATTTTGACGGGCAATACTCTCTTCATATTTACCGGTCTCGTTGAAAATCTTCCAATCCAGTTGCCACAGAGTTTCTTCGATTAATTGTCGATACTCTAAATAGAGCGCCCTTTTTGCCTGTCCTCTTTCGTAGTGGTCTTCCTGAAACTTATGAAACCCTGCCATCTCCCACCCTCCTTTTTGTTGCTCTGATTTGATTAACTAAAGGTTTATTTGCCGGTATGTTAACATGGTTAGGGCGCCACTGCAATGTTATGGGTTAACTGCATTTCTATTTAATCCACTCGGTTGAGCGTATACTTTAAACATGGAACCACAACCAACTCAGAGCAAAGAAAAATCCCAGGCACATAAAATAACAGTTCTACTTCTCATCCTATTCTACCCGCTCGGAATAATAGTTATGTGGTTCTGGCCAAAATGGAAACTTTGGGTAAAACTGGCTCTAACCGTCCTTCCAATATTACTGGGAGTCATTTACTTCTCGGCAATAGCAGCGTTTGTTGACCCTACCCTTGGCGATAAACTCAGGCCGATGAATAACTGTATCGAGACCTGCAACACAGGTGCCGAAAAAGATTTGTGTGTACGGGGGTGTCAGGAAAAGTTTATCGAAGAGAATTCATTTTTAAGGTAGGACACCTATCTTTTTGTAACTCACTAAACCGTATCTTTAAGTCCCAACGTCTCTTTTACAATATCGACAATCTGTTTTGGAGTGGACTCACTTTTAATCAGGTATTTTACTGCTCCCATATATAAACAGGATTGTGCGTCACGCACATCCGCGAGACTGGTAAGAACAATTACCGGAATGTACGAGGTGGCGGCATCAGCCTTTAAGCGCAAAAGAACCTGGAAGCCGTCCAATACAGGCATCATTATGTCCAATAGAATAAGAGAAGGTTTTTCTTCCTTCACTTTTCTTAGTCCCTCTTCTCCGTCTCCGGCAGTAACAACATCAAATTTTTCGATGGAAAACGCAGTTTTATAAAGATTTAAGATTTCAATATCGTCTTCGATAAGTAATATTTTGGTCATATATTTATTATTACACAGAGAACTTTACGATGTATACATGGCGTGGGGTGTAAAAAAGAAACCACCTTTTTTGTCTATAAAAGGTGGTTTTTCGTGCTATGTGCTGTAAACCGGCTCAGTAGCAACAGTGCTCTCACTTTCTTTTGGTCCCAAAAAATCGCTGACGAGGACTGATTTGGCGGAAAGTTCTTTCAACTTTTGCGAATACTCAGAGAAAACTGTGTTGAAATCACGACCCGTCACTTCTAAACACGCCTCGCCCCTATCCCCGCACTCTTTTTCGTAGACAACGCGCCATTGTAACGTAATCATGTCCACTCCCTTCTCTATTGTAATAATTGTAGGCTTGTTATTGGTGGTTGTCGTGTGGTTTTGTCTACCGTACCTATAGTTAAAAGTGATAATATAAAGGTATGAAAAGCAAACCGGTAATATTTATATTTCTTGTACTTATTATTTTGTTAGGTATTTATTTCTATCGGACGTCAAATAATGCGGGAAAAGATGTTGAAACCCAGCTACCAATAGTTAACGAGCCAACAATAATAGACGACACAAACAAGACCGGTATGAGTAATCCGGCTTCCGACAACTGCATTGCAAAAGGTGGCCAACTTGAAATAGTTACTAATACTGACGGAAGTCAGTTCGGATTGTGCCAGTTAGAAAATTATGCATGTGAGGAGTGGGCATATTTTAGAAACGAATGCGATATAGAAGGGGACGCCCAAAAAATTAGAGTGGCCCTGATAGCCAAAGGACTGGATCTCAGTAACAGCACGGTGGTAATAAACAAGCATTTGGGTAAATATATATCAGGTTCAGTTAATCCTAATGAGCCAATCGGAGGAGGCGGTTACGTTTTTGCCGTTAAAGACGGGGACACAGTTAAAGTTTTGGCAGACGGTAATGGAATTATTGCGTGCAGTGCTTTTAAGGACTACCCCGACTTTTCAACTTACTTATTACCTTCGTGCCATGACGAGGTAACGGGTACTCTTGTTACGAGATAGTAGGAATTATACTATCGCCCATTATTAGCCAGCACCGGAGTCATTATACGGCGGTTTTTGTTGCTCTGTTGAAGTCACCATCAGCTGGTGCTTGCATCGCGTACTTTTTTCGTCAACAAAGTGCAATTGTAACGTAGCCATGTCCCTTTTTCACTAATATATTAATTGTAGGCTCGTCGTTGAGAGCTGTCTTGGGGATTCATAATATAAGCTTTTAAGCAGTCTGTAAGTCAATTGAGTTTTGAATACTATTTCGGGAGCAATCTAAATACCCACTTCACAAGCTCAATTATATGTTGGTGTTGTTCTGACAATGTTAATGTGTGCCCACTAAGAGATACAAATATGTACCCGTTTTCTTTACTCATTATCGAAGTTCCCTCTAAATTGAAGAGCATTTCTAGGTGTGTTATAGTCACTTCGTCACGCGGGTCGTCGATACTTCGGTGTGCAACCCATTTGTTAATCAGGTACAAGATATCCCCGTAAGCAACCACAGAACCTCTGTCCATTATGCTGTGCCAAACACCTTTTAGCATAATATCCTTTGGTTCCAAAACGTTTCTGTTTATTAGGAAACACCTGAACCTTTTTATCCACAAGAGGTATGCCATCAACTCCAGCTTTACTGGTCGTAGCGACTCTGAAAAGACATTCATTTTAAGCTGTCTTTTTAATGTTGAATCTGACTTGTCAAACGGATGCTCTTTAACTATAACCTTCTCGTACCTGGCATAGTTCGAATAATGGTATTCCAGAGCGTGCAATAAGCCATTCTCCATAGTTTGGGTTTGTAACTTCTCTAAAAAATTCTTATCTGTTATATCATTCATAATTATTAGCTGGAGAAACTGACGCCCCAACTGCTCCTTTTTATGTCTTATTTTAAAAGATTACTTACCATTAC
>Ga0209727_1000578_pt1 | contig 39005 bp, 56 predicted proteins | sample RifGroC1_FD_183995 | JGI IMG/M metagenome (GOLD analysis project Ga0209727, IMG submission 183995) | Groundwater microbial communities from Rifle, Colorado, USA - Groundwater C1 (SPAdes) (version 2) | ecosystem: Environmental > Aquatic > Deep subsurface > Groundwater | place: Rifle, Colorado...
GCCCCTGCCGCAAGAGATAATCTAAGCCATACACCCTGTTGACTACCTGCTGTAAGATTCTGGCTATTTACAACATTTTTGGTTGCACTATCAAAAGTACCCACCCCTGATGCAGGGACAGTCAGTCTATCAGTTGATGTCCCAGTCCCATTCAATGTTGTTTCTAACGCAAACACTATAAGTCCTGACGGGTCAGAATACTCTGCGATAGTAGCATTAGTAAGCGTTAAGGTTCCATTAGTGTTTTTAGCGAATATCTTCTCGTAGTAATCTTTAGCAGCACCTCCTGTAGGATCAGCCACAGCGTTGTAGAACGGCACCCTAAGAGTTGTGATACCTGCTTCTAGTGTGCACCATGTCGTACCAGAACTAACATTTCTTATGGTAATAGTGCCTGCTGTAGTGGCGGATAATGTAACCTTTAGTATTCTTTCAAACACTTGAGTACCTATAGAAACTGCTGTAGCACCATTTAAAGTATATGGCCCAAGTGTTACTATGACTCCTCCAGCATCTCTACCTACAACAGTAACAGTTTGCGTAATATCACCAGAAGAACTGCTAATAGCTTCAAGTTGTGAATTGGCTGTCATTTGTGTAAACTCTACTTTTGTAGTAGTTGATATGCCACCCCCCTGCGTACCACTATCCGTATCCTGCATGTTTGAAGAACCATAGAATTTGAGTTCCGTATTTAAGATAGACATCCTTACGCCTCCTTATTATAATTATTCATTAATCACTACACACCGGATGCTATCTGCCGGTATCCCCGTAAACGCCTCTGCCACTTTTATAAACTTTGTAGACCCTATGTATGGACTGTTAGCCAATGTTTCCAGCTTTCTTGTCTGCCCCATTAGGGCTCCTGCAAGTATTTTAACCAGGCTTGGAGACCTGTAGAAGTTATCTACTGATGGGGTCAAGTCAGTTTTGAATGTTGCTGACGTATTCCCTGCATCTGTCTGCACGGTGAATACTGTACCCCCGTAAACTTCAATAATATCTCCAGCAGATTGGTACACTGCATCATTATCCACGAAAATAGGTTGATACTTATCCTGAGCCTCTGGGGTAGTCCAAGCATAAGTAAAAACCGTATTGTCGTCTGACGTCATAGACGCCACATCCGAAGTCCATGCAGAATTCTTAAACGTACTATCATTGAAATCATGCCAGTATCCGTCAGACAGCCTCATTATCTTTATGCTAACAGATGTTGATGTCTGTCCGAGTACAAAGGGTATAACAATCGGTTCCTTTAAATAACATTTCATCTTATTAACCTCGCCCTGTATAAAATCTCATACAATGATTCAGGTATTAATTTTATTACATCACCTGTGTTTACAGTCCCTATTGAGCTTGCCAATGTCACTGTATCAGTAGTCGGATTAAATGATTTTACAATAGCTGTACCGCCGTTCACTACCGCCACCCATCCAACATAGTCTGATGTATCAGTACCAACAAAAGCCGTGCTTATAAGGCTTGTAGACGTTGAACTTGCTGATAGAGTGCCATATATGCCACCTTGTTCTGTCAACAGCGCCCCGTCAGCAATAACTGTCGCATCTATAGCTCCACTTGCAAATTTAGCAGCCGTAATAGAGCCGTCAGTAAGGCTGTATCCAGTCTTGCTCCCGGATGCTACTACTACTCCATCCGTTCCTGTGTCGGCAAGGATAGCATCCACATCAGTCCAGAGTTGCTGTCCTGCTTTTCCTGCATCAGTATGCCCTGTAGATATTTCATCCCAAACATTATCAACAATCTGACTTACAGGGTGTATGTGTGTTGATTGAAGTGCAAAAGTATCATTAATGGATGGAGTTAATGGCAGTGCATAATCAAACACAAAAGTCCGTGTTGAGCCTATATAATTAGTTACTATTATTGCCACAGTATTTAATGCTCCACTGTTAAACATTAACACCCGTTCATTGTAGAAATCGTCCACAGAGGATAATGCAGCATCACCATCAAAACTTATAGTAGTAGGGTTAGCCGTAACAGTGCCTTCTACTGGAATAGCCCCTGAAACAAGGCGTAGCCTCTTACCAGCAGAGTTGTTAATGTTATGAGCACCAACTATAACTTCATCCCAAATAGCATCCGTAATTGCCTGCACTCCTGTTGCTGTAAAAGGTATAGCATCTAAACCGGTTGAAGATAATGAATACCCCGTCATATTACCTACTGTAACCGTCCCCCTTGTCGCACATTCTCCTGCAACGTCCATTACATCAAATGTATCAGTAGCAGCCCTAACCATGCTATCTACAGTACCTTTATATCGTATTGTCCATGTACCCTGCATAGGGGTTGGCCCCACTGAGAATGAACCTCTATACAAACCTAAGGCATTTGTGGTTGTGGCATCTACTGCTTCTATAGTTGGGGTAGCAGTAGGGGTAGTTGTATCATCAGGATCGTATACTCTTGCTGACACACTTGTAGCGGCAGATTCACCTGCTACACCGTTGAACTGAATAGTTGCATAGACAGTTTCAGATGGTTCAAAGCAACCTATGTATTCAGCGTGAGTTATGTTTATCACGAAGAAAATATAAAACATTATAAATAAGAGTTTTTTCATATTATCTCCCGGGTGAGGGCATTGTTATAGACCAAAAGTCAATCAGCATACCTTTTGTTGCTACACTTGATGTATATTGATAAAAATAAGGTTGTAGCTGTGAAGTCGGAACACCTGTAGAATGTGTTGCCACTAATACATCATCAATATAGTATTGAATGGTTCCTCTATCTTGCCTAATTTTTAATTTGTACCATAATGATGTACTTCTTGCTACAGTTGTAATAGTTGTAGCTGTAGTTGTGCCGTCATAATTAACTGCATACCAGTATGTCTGACTTATATCGGATTTAAACTTAATATATTTTGTCCAATCATTGGTATACGCCAATCCAAATTCACAAATATTAGTTCCTGCATTGATGCAACGAACTATTGCAGTAGTCTCAAAATTTTTTGAACCATCCAATAATCCCGTAACAAGAGATTTATCCTTTAGGGAAAGCATAATATAACTTGGGTTAGTTGTAGATGTAATAATACCTATACATCCTGATACAGTAGTAGTACCATTGCATTCATCCTTTAATGTACCTGCCACATCAGCAGTTATCACCCACCCCATTTTGCCAACCGAGCCACTTGCAGTATTGCCCGACATGAAATCATCGTACTCGGAAACATACATAATGTGATTACTTTCAGAAATAGACTCTACCCCTGAATCTTCTCCAACAACAAAATTTACTGTATTTCCTGAAAAGGTATATGATTGACATCCCTTACTTAAATCTGATTTGCATCCAGAATAACTGGAAACTTCTATGCCTGTTTTGCTATTCTTAATCTCAATTTGACTTCCTGACGTAAGCCCATATCCCGTAAAGCTAGAATTAGCTCGTACCAGTATGCCAATATTATTGATATTTCCTGTATGAGTAAATGGACCAATCACCCCGAAAGTAGCCATACCGTTAATTGCTATCCCGAAATTACCACTCAATGTCTGGTCTGATCGTACATAAGACGTAAGAAGTGCCTGTGAATTTGTTTCAATGTCGAAATTGTTTTGTGTATTGTTTTTGGCAAGATACGATGTCATCACCAAATATGACGAAGAAAAATACCCAGCAAATCCAGGGCCATTGTTTTCAAGTGACATATTCTTTCTAATAAAAGTTGCGCCAGAATTCTGGAATAATATAAATCCTTCATTTCTGTTCTTTGTATAATTATTTGAAATTACATCCGATACAAACGAATCCTCAAACCATAAACCCGCATAATTGCTTTTATCGAAGGTGGATGTGGACACCTCATCAAGACTGCTTGTTGTGACTCGTAATGCGTATGCTTGTGCTCCCGAAAATCTCATTTTCCTTATAGCAATTCCCGCACTATCCCTAATAGTCATATTGGTTTCTCTAACCCCGTCATTATAAGTATGGAACAGATACCTATTATCGCCTCCGCCATGTATCTGTGTCATATACTTCTCATAATACACCTTATATGTAGTTGTATTATCCGGTAGTGCATACCCACCATCCGCAACACTCCACACAGTAACTACACTCAAATTATTTAAAGTGCCGGTGTCGCACGCTGTACCCCAAGCACACTCCACCCTATACCAATTAGTCCAATCATAAGCAGAACTGTCATCCTTCCATCCTGTCCCCCCTGTTAATTTTAGGATTGCTCCAGTAGAATCTGCCGTAAAAGTCACTCCTGTATCCTTGAATAAACTTCTATCATCTTTCGGGAATAATGCTGTATTACTACCCGAAGACGTATCACTAATAGATGCAACATCGGTGAATGAATTAGGTGTTGAATTTATAAATCCTTGAACTGTGAGTAAGAAATCGCCAGATGGATTGAATCCTCTCATTGTTACTTCTTCAGGATATATTCCTGATGCTATATTTAAGGTAGATGAACCTGCGAAGAATTTCGGGATTTTATTCACGGCAGCTTGTATTGTTTTGCAAGGAGTAGAGGATGACGTACAATTATAGGTATCGTCTCCTATACCTGTTTGAGAAATAGTCTGACTTAATAAAATGCCCGCATTGTCATTTACGTGCCAAACTGCCTTAATGTTAGACTCATTTCCAACTAATTCGGCAGGAGTAGTGTAATGACCTAAAATAATTGAAGTAGATAAATCGGTACCCCATATAGCAATTTCATCCATCGTACCATTAAAATATTGTGTACCTCCCCCAGTACCTATAGCACCAAAAATTAAATGTACAGATGATGAATAGACTATTGCAGTAGCTAAAGAATTAACATTATCTTCTACACCATTAACAAGACATGTAATGGTGTTAGTGGAATCGTTAAATTTAATTGCCAGATGATACCAGGTATATGTCGTGAGTGTTGTGGAGCCTGTGCAGACATTAGTTGTAGTATCCGTGCCAGAAACTGCTATCCCAACTAATTTGCCAGTGGAAGAAACCCGCATCGCATATCCACCCTTACCGGATGCGTTATCATACTTTTCTATAAGTGACTGTGTGGCATTGTTAATTCTTAGAAATGCCCATGATTCTATTGTCCAGTTATTGACAACATCAACATCGGATATAGGCCTTACCTCTGCATAATCATTCACACCATCAAATGATACGCATGTGTTTAATTTACATTTAGAACTTACACGCCACGGGTCTGTTGCCCAGCCACTATCAACAGTAGATGCCGAAGTTGTTTGATAAGTAGTTATAGGGAAATTTGTTAAAGTCCCATTATATGATGAGGTGCTATCTGTTGCAGTCGTACCCGAAGTTTCGTCCAAACCCCAGCAAGAAACTAATCCTGTTTGCTGACCTCCAGCGCAAGATTGACCGTAACCGGAATTGTAAAGAGTAGATATGTCAGATGCAGATATTATAGATGAGTAAACTCTTAGGTCATCTACAATACCTTTTAAATAACTACCTGTGTCATAAGTAGTGCAATTCGTTGTAGTTCTTCTACCTATCCTTACATCACAATCAGAATTAACCATCGAATAATTTGTGGCATCAGTATACACGGGAGTCGCATTCCCGTTATAGTATATGTTACGTCCTGTTGTAGATGATGCTGTAACAGTAACGTGATACCATGTATTTAAAGTCATTTCAACAGTATTGGCTGTAGTGTTTCCAGTATTGGAAGTAAGCTGTATTATAGTGCCACTCGTACCTGCATTTTTTACCACTCTATAACCAGTACCACCACCGGTACTACTTGAGTGACTTAAAATAACGCCTGTTGTATTAGTTGGACTATATATCCAGAAGGATACAGACATATTTGTTGGGTCTAATGCAGTCTGGTCTGCAATACTTACCCAGTCATCTGTGCCATCAAACCTTAACGCTCCCCCATTAACCGCAGATGTAGCCGAACCACCTTCTGTTTTATTTGTATTTTTAAGTTCAGCCGGACTCATGTGACCTGCTACATAATAATTTGCTGCTGGAACAGCCACCGTTGTCACATCTATAATAGTTGTATCAGCACCATTATCAGACACGGAAGCAGCCCCCGTTACCTTAATGTTAGGTCTCTGAGTATATGTTGACGAAGCATCCTTTATAATATGTCCACCACTTGAGATAGTGGCAGCATGGGTAGGTACAATGAATAACAAGATTATTAAAACTGCTAACCAGGATTTTTTAAAACCAGAGTTCATGCCCATCTCCTCAGTTATGGACTCTGGACTTTAAGTCTCCGGTCTAATAAAATAAAAACTATTTACTTATATTACATAATGCTGATGGTATAGTATCATACTTGCAATCCATATTTGTTGATATACATTTTAGCTGAATCTTTTGGATTTCATTATCTGTCACCATTTGGCTGTGGCAATAAACGCTATATGTAGGAAATACATTATTATGTACACATCCTGACGCAATTACAATTATGCTTATTATTAATAATTTCTTCATTTTTATCCTCTTGAGATTGGATATTAACTACATTCTTCCTCTTACAACAACGACATTGTATTACAACTTCATCATCTATAATCTCTGCAATAATAGGCTTATGATGACAATATCTGCACCGTACTTTATTCATAACGTCCTCACAAACTTCCCTAATGATTCACATCGGTTAATCCAACCATTTAAAAATATAGACTTAGCTGGAGTTTCCATAACTTTAGACTGATAATATTTCTTTCTCTGTCCAATCATCAGTAATGCTACATGAATATCTGACAGGCCTTCTACTGCCTTTATCGTTTTTGGCCCTATCACACCATCATCTATAACATTAATGGCTCGCTGTAGGCATTTAATGGCGGCATGGAGACCTGGATTAACTGCACTATCGAACATTGCAATAGCGGTGCATTTACCGAAGTCATCACAACTTGCGGGTCTCCAATATTTCTCATAGTAAAACTGTTTTGAATATTTCATAGCATCATGCCGGTTCATATCTCTCATCTTTTCTACTTCTTTAGGATGATATCTATAAGCAACGCCCCAGATAGTTTCACCGCCGTATGAGTCATTCGATTTCCAGTTTTCCCATTGAAGGGTAAATCCTATAGCTTCATCAAATACCTGTCTGCTCATATATGCCTTCCAGTTAATTTGTCATTAACATTTTCTTGTTTATTCACGTCAATAGGGCTTGTCCCAAATTCGTTAATGACTGCACGAAATTCATTTGGCATATCTACCTGCAAAACTATAAGTTTACTCAAGGCAGACTCATTTAACCCCTTGTAACACATTAAGAGTGCCTCCATGACTTCATGCTCATGTAAATCACATATTTTCACAGCATGACAAGTGCAGTCATCCATCTGATATCACTCCTCAACTTATTCACATTCTCTGCTTTGTAATGCTCACAGGATGTAACATACCCTGTTGGAGAATCTATTATTGCAGTGCCACATTTATCACAGTTAAAGTTACTCATTAGTATATATCATAAAGTTCATAATGCCACACACTTAAATTTATCAATATCTATATAGAACCCACAATCATTTTTGCATACCTTAAAAACAGATCTTCTTTCTCTATCGTACTCCAGGTCAAGCAGTGTCCCACAATAGGGGCAAAATGTAAGTCTTGTTGCATCTATTTCTACCTGAATATTATGAGGTTGCAATATCATTATTGCCCCAACTTTTCCAGTAACCCTGTTGCCGAAATGCTTATGCCAAACATATAGTCATCAGGGTTATCCCATCTATAATTAGCTGAATCAATACCTACACTAAAATGAACTGTATTATCAAAAACGCTAAGTAATGTAGGAGCTATAATTAATCGGCCTTCTGGATTTACATTAAAATTAATTCCGCCCATCTCAACTATCACAGTCCCATCTTTATTGGTGATATTCCATAAATTACCATAATGAATACCCGCACTTGGCATAGCGGTAGGATTACCCGATTTATAAGAATAAGTAATGTTATCTGTTACTTTAAAAGCAGTAGTCCAATTAAAATCTGCCGCAAATGATACCCTCGCAAATATCATTAAAATACTAAATACTACTAAATTAGTAATAAACTTAAACATTGTTATCATCCCTTTTAGTTTGCGTTTTAGAATGGTCAAAGTAATCCTTAACCACCATGACTGCTACTCCTGCCAGTGTGCCGATTACTTCGGGCCTCACACTTGCTAAACAGGCATATAGGAACGAACCTACTATCCCTATAGCCAGTACCGCCCTGATTGAGCCATTAGGCAGCCAGAACGCCTTCTTTGGATTGAACCATTGCATTATGACATCTCCTTAATTAATACCTAAATTTATAGGTGGTGATTTCCTGACTACAAAACTACTACAAACTTCATTACTGAAATCACTTTCATTACCAGAAAGATCATAAGCAGTAATAACAAAGCAATATGTACCTTTTCATTTATATTTATCCCCTTTTTTATTATATATTAAAAACAATAAAAAAATAAATTTTAATATATTATCAAAATATTATTTCATAAAATCCTTTTCTATATAATTGGCCTATTTATATAAATTAGCTATTATCTTCTAAAAACCCATTAAAAGCTGCTGAAATATAAGCGCCACTAGCATTTGGCATAGCTGTAACTTTAATTATTGATAATTGTGGAATCTTAATCGGTATATTAAATGCTTTTTTTACAAAAGAATCGTTAGCACCCACATTAACAAAATCAATTAATATAGGTACATCAACTATTCTTGTACCATGTTTAGAGGTAGACCTTAAAAATAGTTTTGATCTAACCCCAGCAGAACTTGCCGCCCAATCTTGTAAATAAAACGTTTTATTATAAGGTATCATTTTATTTATCGTAGTTGAAGAATTTAAACCTACCGGAATCATATCAAAAACAGTTGAAATAGTACCATTTGCACATAAAAAAACATCGCCTGAAGATATCACACCAGCACCTGTTTCAATGGCATGTAAACCGTTTATAAATCTAATATTAGTTCCTACTGTTCTGACAAACTTTGTACCATCTAAAGACACTGTTTCATAAGATTCGACACCTCTTGCATTTAAATAATCTATCTCTACTTTACGGATACCTGTACCATTTAATCTATCATTATAATTAGAAGATATTAACATCATTTGTTCACCACCTAATTGATTAGGTATATCCGGAGATATCGTAGTCCCACCCCAAATATCGTGACTACCACCATAAGTTATAAAAATATTATCTTTATTACCAAAAGACATTAAACCAGATACACCCACAACATGCCCTTTTGCTATTTCCGCTTCAATAGGATTATTAATTATCCAACTACTGCTTTTTCTATTTGTATTTATCATTAATTAACTCCTTTTATTAAAGTAATCATCTAAACATTGCACTAATTCATTCTTCAAACTACCTTCCATCTTCATATTTACTGAAAAATCAACTCTTGCTAAATATGTTATTGTTAATTGCTTCAATTCTTCAATAGTTATATATCCACCTAATGTTAATTGTTTAATTAAACTTGTAAAATCATCAACTACATTATATATATCCATATTAGCCAAAGCAATAGGTTGAGTCATATTATCCCAAGATAACTTAAAATCTTTTTCCATATCCTCACTCATAACTATAGGATTCAAATCAGTTAAAAAAGGTCTATTTGTTACACCACCACCAAGAAGTACATTATTAAACACTTTACCTGTTTCTTTATGTATATATGTGGATGTATATTCAGGTGAAAAATATTTAAAGCCTTTATTTTCTATAAGGTCAACACCCCAAGGAGTCCATTCAACTAATGCCTTTAGCCTATCACCTTCAATTTTTATATCCTTTATCCAACCTGTAGCTCCCTCAGAAGGATCATGCGTTTTATCTAAACTAACATCTCTACCTATAATTTTATCTGACCAATTCTTAATAAAATCATTAAATAATTTTTCATTACCTTCTATAATTCCATGCTTCGGATGGTTCCATTTACCAATTCTGAATATTTCAATCCAGGAAGATTTTTTACCTTCTTTTTCTGTCAATTCAATATTTGAAATATCTGTCAAATAATAAAAAGAATCTTCAGATAATTTAGTAATTACACCATTAGCCTGCATAATACCTTTAGCACTACACTCTTTTTCATTACCACCATCCGTCATACATTTATTCATCACAGAATTAGCTATAGATGCCCACTGTTTTTGCTTCTTAGATGTATCCGCTTTATTTGTATGTTTCATTGCATCTTCTGATATATAAGGCATTTATTGATCTCCTTTAAAATGATTATTAATATCTTTCAAAAAACTTGTACCTTGTATAAAATAATTCAAATGTTTACATTTTTTACACTTCTGCTCCAAAATGGAGCAAACCTGTGTTTTACTTAAAAGGGATCCATCCACAAGACATCTAAATTCATGTATCTTACTATTCTGGCTCATAAGTATCTTCTCTTCTACGTTCCTCAGTCTCCCTTATAAATTCTTCAATACTAAGTATATCATTAGGATTGAATATAAGTTCAGGGGCCTCTGATATATAAGGCAGTTCAATAGGAATAATTTCTACAATTTTCTTCTTCTTTTCTTTTTCTGGTATCACAAACCAAAATGGTGCATACTTTTTAATCCAACTATCATCAGGTTTTTCAAAATTAGGTTCTGGTATATTAGAAGCATCAGAACCTATGGCAACCCAACCACATCTACATTTTGGGTGGATTGGAGGTTGATAAGTAGAATATTCCGAGCTATTAGAATCAACCACTTTACCATCCAATGATTTGCATAAAAAACAAACTTTTTCATCCAAGATAGCGGACCAAATAAATCTTACTATTTTAGGTAAAAAAATATCAATTAATTTTATATTACGCAATCTATCTAAAGAAAATATTTTCATTTATTTTATATAATCTTTCATAATTTTCCGTCTGCCTATATTCAAAAATAAAAGGGATTCCGTAGTCACTATATTCTTTAGATCCCTATCTTTTATAATATCAAAACTTCTCTTTATATCATTCTCTATATCCAAATTAGTTTTATTTTCTGATACTGCTGATAACATTATAAGTTCTACAGAATATTTCATATTAGCAAAATATTTATCTACTATAGAACGACTTCTATCACTAATAAAAACTTTATCTTCTCTATCAACAGAATATTTGCTATCTATTTTTAGTTCTAATAAAGCAGATTCTTGCCCAAAAATAAAACTTTCTTTCATATAGTCTGACATAAGATTAAGCATTTTATTTCGCAAAGGCTGAAATAAAATAATACTTTCACTAATATTATTATCTATCTTTTGATACCAAATATCTTCAACAGAACCTTTTTCAGATAATATTTTATCTACTTTTTTCAATATTATCTCACGTTGTTTTATCCATACATCATTAATTAAAACTTCAATAAAGCTATTTTCTACAATATTCATCCTATTTTCTATATCAGTTAGTAATTTAACATCTTCAAATTCATTAGGGGATCTCCACCAAGTATTTTCACCTAATTTTTTCTTTGTATCCTCTATAGTATTAACTTTATCAATTTTTTTATCAGTAGTAATACTTATATTATTATCTTTTGTGTTGTCATGTTTTTCTTTATTTATATTTTTAATATTATTAGAAGTATTTCCATCATCCTCAAGAGGTACACCCACTATATCTGCAATCTCCCTTGCAGCAGGTATAGCATTCCCATTCTTAATCATTTCCATAAAGACATCTTTTAAAAACTTCTTTTTAGCATCTGTTATACGTTCAATCTTCACAAAACATTGTGGAGCTTTATAACCAAAGTTATATTCAATTAAACGCCTAACCACATATTTATTTATTTGATTTTCTATATCTACAAGTAATGCCTCTTCCCCTAACATAAACATATCCGCATGTGTTTGTGATAATGAGTAACTTCCGGCCTTAGAGGACGAATCCTGAGTCACAGTTCTCTCAGGAACAAACAAACCACGTAGCATCTTATTCTCTAAAAATGTTAAACCGGATAAAAACATCTCACCACGTTTATCATCTGTAAGATAATTAAGATCCCATTGCGGCGGTGTATTTTCATAAGTTTTGCTGGAAATTGCCACCACAGATTCAGACATTAGAGATTTACCAATCTCAAGTGCTGTATCAGCATTATCCGTACCTCTTTTCGATTGACCTGGTGGAAATTTTACAATAATAGGGGGGCTACCTTTGCGTTCATAATAACGCAGCATAAACATTATTAAATTTTGATAATAATACCATGTATCATAACAAGGCTTTAACCTACTTACACCAAATAAATTACCAAATGAGTCACCTTTGTCATGCGTAAAAACGAAAGATTTATCTTTTGAAATATTAATAGCTCTACCTTGATTTACCTGAGAAATACCATAAAAATTCTCTTTCTCATCTAATATAATATTAACCGTATCAGGATATAAAGATTTAAATTTTTTCCATATAACAGAATTATTTTTGAAAAATGCTTTCTTTTCATATCTTCTATAAAGTTCTAAATCCTTATATTCATAAACAATCTCATGTGCTGAAAACCCATAGTCAATAGCTGTTAACGTAGACGTTAAAAGATTATACCAAAGAGGTCTTAGCAATTGGTCAATAAACTCAGCAATATCCTTGTCATCACAAATCGTTGTCCACTGTTGCCCAATAATAGGTAGTTTTATAACTTTAAGACCCATCTGTAATTGGGGATGTCGTCTCATCAAATTATAGGTATCAATTCTTATATCATCTGGATTATATGCACCTATCATATTGTTTATAGCAGATGCAGTAGTAGTTAATGCACCCCCATGCTGAGATACTTCTGAAGTATCCACTTTTTCGGTTTTTTTGGATTTTGTTTTTGATTTAAAAAAATCTTGAAATTCTTTTAAAATAGCAGGATCTTCTTCAAGGATAGTTTTTAAATTTTTAGTTTTATTAGATTTTGCCATATATTATATTATAAGGCATATATATATAAAAAATAAACTTTAATTATAAGATAGGATTTATAAAATTTTACTATAGATAAGATTACCACAATCCCAGATACGATCATATCCAGTTAATTGCATTATCTGCCACTCGGTGAGTGATTCATCATAAAGGTTGGGGAATAAAGTCTTTAACTTATGCTTCTGAAATTTAATTCTACTGAACTTATTTATATAATTCTTAGTATTTAAATAATAATAATTTGGGTCTGATTTACCAATATAATTCCAATTCTTATACCCATTTCCTTTAAAGTATCTTCTATCCACATAACTTATTAAACTGCCTCTTAGAGGTAAATTTTTAATCAACTTACCAAAACCACCAACAACTACAGTATTTAATACTGTACAGCTTCTAATCAATTCGTAATCATAATTTTTATTGTATCTGGATCTACCTATACCTACTACTTGCATTAATTCATCCTTACAGTATAAACCAAAATAACTTGCAGCATTTTGATTATTACCCTGTAAATGATTATTCTCCAAAAAATGTACACCTACATCTATACTCACTTCTTTAATTATAGTATTTCTTGCATATATCCTTTCACATCTACCCAGCTTAGATAATATAATTGATTTTACTATATCCTGTTTATGTACCCACTCATCTTCAAATATATGTATAAGCTGGATATTCTTATCCAAGCACATTTCTGTTTTATTTGTATGATAATTCTTGTCTTTACCGTTTAATTCAGAGTGCCAGTATAAACCATTAAACTCTATAGCTATACTATAATCAGGTAAATATATATCCAATTCATAAGGATTTATAATTGATCTGTTTTTTTCCTCTATATCTATATTCCAAGATTTTAACCACTCAGATACTTGTTTTTCCAAATTAGATATACCAACGTTTATAGGATAACAAGTTGGACATCTTGGTAGCAATCCGTTAAATAAAGACCCCTCAAATAATGAATTACAGATTACACATTTAAAATTATATAATTTATTTTTACCACCCAAATAATCCTCTAAACTGAAGAGGAAATCTATTCTGTCTTTAAATTTCTCTTTTAATTTGATATAATTTTTATTTAAAATAGTTTTTATCTGCTTATCTCTTATATTTTCACTCTGTAATGGATTATCCGCACCATATCTTTCAATATTCGTTTGCTTAATTTTATTCTTAACATTTTCATTTTGAAAAGCATATTCAGAACCGTGTCTTTCTATATTAGTTTGTTTAACTTTATTTCTTATAATTAAACTTTGCAGGGGATTTTCAACACCATACTTCTCTAAATTAGTTTGTTTAATCTTATCCTTTACACTTTTATTAGACAAAGGACTTTCAACACCATATTTCTCTAAATTTGTGTGCTTAACTCTATCTAAAATACCTTTATTCTGTAATGGACTTCCAACACCGTATCTACTTAAATTAGTTCGTTTTCTTTTATTCTTAGTATTATCATTTTTATGTGCACATTTGTAAGAACAATAAGTAAGATATCCTTTAGAAAAATTTATATATCTTGTTTCTTTTATATTACAGGTAGGACAAACAGGTCTTTTTATAGGTAGATTTTTTAATAATAAAAAAGAAAGTTCTGATAATTTATAATCAGTATTTAAATTTAAAACCTCTTTTTTTAATTCAGAATAATCTTTTACTTGATTTAATCTGGATAAAAAAACTAATATTTTTTTATCCCATGTATCAAATATCTCTATAACCTGTTTTCTTAACTCCGCTATATCCATATATTCAATATACCTTAATTTTTATAAAAAGTAAAATTTTGCAAAAATATTTTTTGGACATAGCCAGGCTCAATTGTATATTCAGTATACACATATACTAAGGTTCCTTTCAGGAACGATCCTGTATATTCAGTATACACATATACTAGGGTCCTTTTCAAGGACGATTCAGTATATAAAGTATAATTTCGTTTTAGAAATAAAGAATATTAAAGCTGTTTAAACAAAGCGGTCTCAGTTGACCGCACCAACGGAATGTAATGAAATGATGTGAGTGAAACGAACAGAATTGAATGTAATGTAGGCGGTAGCTCCGTGGTCTTTAATCTTTAAAAATCCTTTTATAAATTTATAAATAATAAAAATAAAAAATAGAATTTAGATATAGTTGTAAATACCTAAACAGAAATTTTTTAAAATTTTTCTGTCTACAAAATTATGTATAAAACTAATATATCGAACACAAATCTAAATCAATATATTAGATACTGGTGGACTGAGCACGAGAGTCCATTGGCCTACCACTTGAATCTCAACCGGCTTACCCTGTTTCACTTTCTCACCGGATTGCAAGTAGGACATTTTTGAATATAAAATTTTTAATTACATTTTTTACTAATTTTTCATCAACCTCTTTATTATAAATCCTTAATACTGGATATTTCTGGCTTAAACTTTCATATCTTTTTTTCTGGTATTCTATAGATAAATCTTTATTATCACCATCTATTTCTAAATAAAATGGCTGTTTTAATCTTTTACTATTCCAAGAATAAACTATAAAATCGGGACTTATACTTATTTGTAATTCTTTTGAAAAGACTATAGGCTGAAATTCAAAATAAGATTTATTTTTATTTAATATATCTTTTATTTTGTTTTCATGTGTTGTACCTAATTTTCTGATTAATTGATAAGCGTATGCTTTACAGCCGGTGGCTTTTAGTCTTTTTTTGGCATTCTTTTCTAAATTAGTTAGCTTATTTTTTTTGTACTGGTTTTTATGTGTACTAACGTAATGTTGTTTAATTGTATTATAATCTTTTGTTTCATAATCACATTTATAACATTTGTATACTTTTGGTAAACTTTTACTTATCATTTATTATATTTAACTAACCATTCTTTCCAATATCTAATAGTTTTTGTAGCATTAATACTATATCCTCTACTAACGAGATTGTCAACTTCTTTATCTGATAAAAGTTTCATCTCGTTTAATTCATACTTTATTTTACAGGGAGTACACTCATAATAACAGTGCAGATGTGGCGTAGGTAGCTCTTCAAGTATCTCTATAGGAATATTCGAGATATCTATGTTTTTTCTTAATATATCAATATGTGGATAAAATTTTATCTCTTCGAGTTCTATATTACATCTTGAACATTTCATAAGTACTCCTGATTTAACTTCTACAAATTATATTATATTATAAGATCTAATAAAAAATAAACTTTTACTTATATAAATAGAATGTTTATTTTTTATATGATAATATGATAACATATAATTTATATCTAAACAAAGGAAAATTAATATATTGATTATAATAAAAAGGATAATGATATATTTAATTTAATTACTTTGTGTAATAGGTGTCATACACAAAGTAATGGAAAAAATAAAAGAAAGTATTGGACTAATTATTATCAAAATATTATAAAGGATTTATGTTAATTAAAAAATTTAAAAATTTACCTCCTGAATTAACAGAAGAACGACTTCAACATTATATAAACAATAGGATGGATTTTAGACGAGAACAATTCATAATGGAACCTTCCATTAATCATCCGCAGGGTTGTTCTTTTGGTGAAACTTGTGAAGATTGGCAAGAAGAATATGTTTATAGACCTCTTGATTTAAGAGAGGTGAATGGGTGGCCTACATACAAATTATTATATTATCAATTACCTAAGAAGGCAGGAAAGACGGCTCTTCTTGCTGGGGAATGTCTTGTACAACTGTTATTATCCCCAATTGTCACAGAAGAGAATTATATTATTGCAGGAGATAAAAGTCAAGCTGCTTATGTTTTGAAGAAAGTTAAAAACTTTATTGCAAGGAACCCTAATTTTCAAGATATTTTTACAATTTATAAGAATGAAATAATTGTTCCTTCTACAGGTGCGATGGTTGAAGTTTTATCTTCTGAAGCAGATACTAAATCAGGGAAAAACCCCGATTGGTTTTTAACGGACGAGCTTTGGAACCAACCCAATAGAAATTTATGGGATAATTTGTTTTTGGGTATGGCTGCAAAACCCTGGGCACAAGCTGTCGCTTTAACAAATGCTGGATTTGATACTAAATCAATATGCTATGAGGTTAGAGAACTTTGCAAATCTGGTAAATTTAAAAATTTTTATTGGTTTGAACCTACAGGTATACTTCTCGAATCAATGAAAATGCCTTGGATAACACCTGAGTGGCTTGAAATAGAGAGAGCCAGTATGCCTTCTAAAGTTTTTAGAAGGTTCCGTAGAAATGAATGGGTCACAGAAGGTGAGAACCCTTTTATGCCTGATGAGGGTTGGTCATGTTTTAAATCTTTTCAACTTGAGAAGGAAACCTGTGGTAAAAATTCCCATTATATAGGTATAGATTTAGGGCTTAAAAAGGATGCCGCAGCTTTAACTATACTTCATAGAGAGGGTCAAAAATTTGTTGTAGATGTTGTTAAAAGATGGTTAGGTAGTAGTGATAATCCTGTAAGCATATTAGAGATTGAAAATTATATGGCTTCATGCTTAAAATATTTTTCAGATTGTACTATAATTTGTGATCCTTGGCAGTTGATGGGTACTATTCAAAGGTTTAGGGCGTCAGGTGTAACAGTTATAGAATACTATTTAACTATTCAAAATATTACTAAATTGAGTAAAAATTTGTTTTATTTATTTAAAAATGCTAAGTTCAATATACCAGATGAATATATAAAACTTAAAGATGAACTTAAAGGTTTGCAGGTAGTAGATAAAACTTATGGGTGGAGGATTGATCATTCGGAAACAACTACATCTGATATTAGTATGAGTCTTGGTATGGCCGCTTTGACAGCTATGGAAAAAAGTATAGATGATATGGATGAATCAGAACTTGGTAATTTGGGGTTTTTAAATCAGAGTAAAATCTATACATCTGGAGTTAAAAGAGAAATAATTGATACTTCTAAAAAATCAGTTATAGATTCTGATAATAGTAGTGATGTAAAGATAATTAATACTAAACGTATATTTTAGGAGGTTTTATGCTTGACCAAGAGGATATAGACGATATAATGAATGGATTGGAAAATGAACCGAATAAAGAGACCACTGAACTTTTAGGTGGATTAAATAATTTAAAAAATAAATTTAGAAATAAGGATATTACAGAATTGATGGAAGAAAATTTAATAGATAGTGGTTTAAAAGAACAATACACACCTTTTGAAGAGGTGTCTGATGATAAAGAAGCAGAAGAAGATACTATAGGAACTATGATAAAGAATCCGGTAGGTAGACCTAAAGGGATTCCACAAACAGAATTCCAGAAAGCACAGATAAAGAAATTTGCAATGGAATATCAACGTAAAGTAAAAGCTGGTGAAATTGTACCACCAGAACCAGTAACTCATGGTGCATATTCATATATGAATAATCAGAAAATTAGTAAAACCAAACGACATTATTTGAAATTCGTATACGATGAAAGAAAAAAATGGTTAGATGAATTAGGTGGGGAAGAAAATTTGTCATCCCTTGAATTATCCATGTTAGATGAGGCTGCAAGATTACTAATGTATTCCACATTAGTAAATGCACATCTTATGAAAGGTGAGAAAGAGATCGTATTTACTGACGAGAATGGTGAAACTAAGATGCATACAGCACTTAGTCGTAATTATTTGAGTTTTACAAAAACTTACATATCTATTTTAAAAGAATTACAGAAAATTTCTACTACCAGACATAAAAAAGGTAGGGGTGGTGATGCTGCTTCAAGATTACAGAATTTGTATAATAAATAGTTGACTATTATAAATTAATATGCTATATATTTATAATATTAATTAACTTATAAAGGAATTTTATGCATAAAAATAAAATAATAGCTATAGATATAGATGGCGTTCTTGCAAATTTCCATTATTCATTTTCAAAGGTAGCTAACGAATTATTTGATACACCGATAGTGGAAAATATAGAAGATGTTGAGGCTTACCGATGGGAGGATTGGCATTCGTTAAATAAGTATCAATGTAATAAGGTATGGAATCATATTGATAAATATGTTGATGATTTTTGGTTAAATGCTAAACCTTTAGTAGATAATTCTATTTTTAGAAGATTAAAGAATTTAGAGTTACATAATATTATGATATATTTTGTAACTACACGTCAGGATACTGCTGGTGATCCAGTATTACATCAAACTATTAAATGGATAAAAAAGATGTCTGAACTTGATATTTTTTCGGTAATTTCTACTAAGCATAAAGGAAAAATTATAGAAGGAATAAATGCAGATTTCTTTATTGATGATATGCCGGAGAATATAATAGAGGTAGCACATTCGTTGCCTAAATGTAAGTGTTTCTTACTTGTTAGACCTTATAATAATTTTTTTATTGATTTCGTTTCTAAGAGTCATAAATATAGAAATATTAGTATTGTTTATAATATAGCTGATTTTTTAACTATTATAGAGTATAGTTTAGGTATAGAAAGGAGTATATATGAAGGCTTGTAAAACTGATAAATGTGAATGTATAAAAAATAATAGTAATAATTTTGATAATAAAATGATTGAAACAGATGCTACGGAAGATTTAGATACTGAGGATTATATACATTACCCAATATTTGATGAAATTACTAAAGATAAATGTGCTTATATAAATGAAAATGATATAGATAATAATCTTACAATCTTTGAAAATAATAAAATATCCGTAGATTCAAAAAATCAAACTTTTATTCCTATAAAATCTTTTTCGATAGGTAAAGATGAGCCTATAAACTTTGATAATTTTAAACTTAGATCTTTTGATGGTGGTGCAATTAGGGATACTAATATAGGTAAATTAGAATACTATGGATTTCTTAGTCCTTTAGTCTTAAAAAGATATAGTGAATATATGAATAAGCATAGAACATTGCCAGATGGAAGTTTGAGAGGTTCTGATAATTGGAAAAATTTGTTTGGGAAAGACCATAATAAGATATGCTTTGATTCTTTATTACGACATTTAATGGATGTATGGCTGATAATGGATGGTTACTCAGATGAGGCAAGAGAGCCTTTAGAAGAGGCACTTTGTGCAATGTCTTTTAATATAAATGCTCTACTTCTTAAAATATTAAAGGATAAAAAACAAGATAAACCAGAGGGTATATAATGCCTAATAAAATTAATGCTGAAGATTTTAAAGAAAAGAATACAAAATTTATAAACTTATATAATGATAATATGAGTCAACGTGATATAGGTATCGAATTAGAAAGGTCAAGAACTACTATTAAAGAAAAAATAAAAAAAGGTATTATTCTTGGTGTAATAAAAAAAAGAGAGCCGGTTAATAATACCAAAAAATTATCAAAAGAAATTTTAAAAGAGCAGGATGAAAAAAGGTCGATTCAGCAACAAGTTATGGTACAATCACGTACAGAGCTAATAATAGATTCTGTAAAAGAAGCTATAGAGCCAATTAAATTTTATGATAATATACTGTATAAGTCAATAGGTAACAATAAAGAAGAGGAAGAGGCTGTTCTTATAATATCAGATGTACATGTTGGTAAAGTAACTAAAAGTTATAATATTGATATTTTTAAGGAAAGATTAAAATTAGTAAATAATAGAATGCTTAGAATTATTGAATTGTTAAGAAATGGTTATAAAATAAATACTTTGCATATTATACTTGGTGGTGATATAGTAGATGGGGAAGGCATTTTTCCAACTCAGGCGATGTCTATTGATATGGGTGTTTTGAAACAAGTATTTCAAGTGGGTGTACCTGAGTTTAGTAATATGTTTATTAATTTATTAAAATATTTTAAAAAAATAAAGATACATTGTGTTCGTGGGAATCATGGCAGAAATGGTAAATTCGCTGATGAAACCTCTAACTGGGATCTTGCGTTATACGAGGCATGTAGAGCAACTACGCAAAATTATAAAAGTATAGAATGGGATATAAGTTATTATTGGAATAATACATTTAAAATATATGATTGGAAATTTTTGTTAATACATGGACATCAAATAAAAATGCAGCTTAATATCCCACACTACGGCGTAACAAATAAAGGTATGCGTTGGCAGGGATCAATGGGTAATTTTGATTACTTATTAATGGGACATTTTCATTCTGCACAAATGGCTGAATGGAATAACTGGGAATATTTTATGAATGGGACTTTTAGTACAGATGATGAATTCTCACAGGAAGTTATAGGTCTTATGGGTAGCCCAAAACAATTATTTTTTGGTGTACACCCACGCAAGGGTGTTACTTGGCGATATAAAATTAATCTGGATATAAATAATGAAAAAAAATAATAACTTTTAGTTTTAGAAAGGATATTAAAATGAGTATAATAATATGTGATGAATGTGGGTATGAAGCAATAGAAGGAGACATCTTTTTTGAAAAAGTCAGGTGTGAATTTGTTGGGGATGATGAAACATATCCATTAGAAGTTGATAGATTATGTGAAGATTGTGAAAATAAGGATAAATAATATAATGTTTGTATTTCATCAATTTCTCAAATTATCAATAATAAGATTTGGGTAAATATTAAATGATTTTTTATAAAGATAATAATATTAAGTTATATAAGGATGATTGTTTAAAAATAATGAAAAGTCTATCAGATAATTCTATAGATTTAATATTTACCGACCCACCTTACTGGAGTTTGAATAAATATCGTAATATAGGAACTACTACAAGACTTGGTGGTAATAAAAATAAGGATAAACAGGATGATTCAAAATGGTTTGAAACAATTGATGAAGAATATCTTTTTCAATTTATGTGTGAATGCTATCGTGTATTAAAGAAAGGTAGACATGCTTTAATAATGTGTGATGGTCAAACTCTGAAATGGGTATTAGGATATGCAGAGAAGGCTGGTTTTGATTATTATAAACCTTTAGTATGGGATAAAGTATACCAAGGTATGGGTTATCATTTCAGAAGTAGACATGAATTTATTGTATTATTAGATAAAGGTAAAAATAGACAACCTAAAAATTTAAGTCTATCTGATATTATAACTATCCCAATGATAAAAGGTGGTTATCCCACAGAAAAGCCGATAGGATTATCTAAATTATTTATTGAACAATATACTGAGATTGGTGAAACAGTTCTTGACCCTTTTATGGGTTCAGGATCCACATTAATAGTAGCAAGAGAATTGAATAGATTTGCTATTGGTATTGATATAAGTGATATTGCACATGGTATTACTAAGAAAAGAATAGAAAAATTTAATACTTGTTTATTTTAGTGATTTTGTCTCTCGTATAGAGCATATTTTGATTGACAAAATAGTTTAATGTCTATATATTAATATCAAAGAATATGGATTATTTTGGGTTTTTAATATCAATAATTGCTACTTATAATATATATTGTGCTATTATTGATGATATAGATTATATAACATTCATAGAATGGGTATTAGTAATCTTATTTGCATATATTCAGGTAGGAATAAAATAATATGAAAATGTTATATATAATGGAAACAAGACATTACGGTAATCGTAAAAGAAGAATGGCTAAGTTTATATGTGATTATTGTAATAAGGAGGTTATACGATTAATCACTGCAAATAAACAAGAATCATGTGGGTGTAATAATTATAAATTTAAACATGGGGATTCTATAAGTGGAAAAGTTGAAAGATTATATAAAATATGGCGTGGGATGTTTGATAGATGTTATAATATGAATCTCAAAAGTTATAAATATTATGGTTTAAAAGGTATAAAAGTATGTAATGAATGGGGAAATTATATCAGTTTTAGAGGATGGGCATTAAATAATGGATACAAATATAATTTAACAATTGATCGTATAGATAATAATAAAGATTATTGTCCTGATAATTGTCAGTGGATAACAAAACAAGAAAACACTATTAAAAGTTCTCATAAATTAACATATAATCAAGCATCACAAATTCGTGAAGAATATAAAAAAGATAACAATACTTATTTAAATATTGCAATTAAATATAAGGTAAGTGTATCCACAATTATAAAAATTATTAAAAATAAAGGATATATTATTTGAAGATTTTAAATATGAATGTATTTGAAAAATGGCCTCTTGAAGATAAATCTGTACAAGCTATTATTACATCACCCCCTTATTATTCTCTAAGAAAATATAATATTCCTGATGTAGTTATCGGCGGTGATAAAAATTGTGAGCATGAATTTGTTGAATTATTTACACCCCCTAAAGGCGGAAAATCTCATCCTGATAGACCCTCATCAGTAGGTAGTAATCGTGTAATGTCAAATAGGGGTGTAGGTATAATCTCTAATAGTTGTATAAAGTGTAATGCATGGAAAGGTCAGTATGGACTGGAGCCAGATTATAAACTTTTTATTGAACATACCTTACTTTGGTGTAAAGAAGCATGGAGAGTATTAAGAGATGATGGTATATTTTTTCTTAATATAGGTGATAGTTACCCATCAGGTGGCGGTAAAGCTATTGAACAATCATTTAAAAGACAAGCCGCTATAAATACAGGTGCTTATCCTGATAATAATCCATCAGCTCTTTTGAGAAAAACAAAGCCTAAATGTAAGTTGATGATTCCTCACAGAATAGCTATTGCTTTAATTGACGAAGGTGGTTGGACATTACGAAATGATATAATTTGGGAAAAAGGTAATTCACTCCCAGAATCGGTTTCTGATCGTTTTTCAAAAAAGTATGAAAATATTTTTATGTTTGTCAAAAACCCTAAAAAATATTATTTTAATCTTGATGCAGTAAAAATACCAACATTAACTAAAGATTTTATTATTAGAGATAGAGATACAACGAAATTAAACAATACACCAGGAAGGAATAGAATGGCTGGATTAAAAGAAAATAGTTATGATTATAAAAATCCAGGTGATGTCTGGAAGATAAATACACAGCCATCCGATATTAAACATTATGCTATGATGCCTAAGAAATTAGTGGAACGTATGCTTCTTTGTTCTACTAAAGAAGGTGATATTGTACTTGACCCATTTGTCGGATCTGGTACTACTTTAAAAATAGCTATTGAAAATAATAGGAAAGCTGTTGGTATAGATCTCGGCTATGAAGATATTCAGGAAGAGAATTTAAAAAATATACAGGTTAATTTATTATGAACGGACACTCACTTGCGGGGATGAGTATAATAAGAAATAGGATAGATAATGATTTTTATGCAACACCTTTGAGCAGTATTAGTGCTTTATTAAATGTAGAATCTATTATATATCCTGCATTAGAACCAGCATGTGGTCAAGGTCACATATCTAAATTATTAAAAGATGTTGATTCGTATGATTTAATTGACAGAGGTTATGGGGTAGGTGGTATTGATTTTATTAATCACAAATTTACTAAAAAATATGCAACAGTAATAACTAATCCACCATTTAAATTATTTCAAGAATTTGCAGAAAAAGCATTATTGATAGCTACTGATAAAGTTATTTTATTTGGTAAAATACAAATACTTGAAGGAATAAAAAGATCAAAGTTTTTAGAAGATTCCCCATTGAGTATCGTGTATGTATTTAGACAAAGACAAACACCTATGCCTAATGGTTTCTCTGTAAATGAGGCAGGTAAAAAATGGGCGTCTACTATGACTTTTGCTTGGTTTGTATGGGAAATAGGATATAAAGGCAATCCTATAATTAAGTGGATTTGATATTTACAAAAATGTATATAATGCTACAATTTTGTCGTAAAGGAGACAATATGAAAAATTATGAAACATCTGTATTTTATTTTATAACTGATAATAATATTATAATAAGTGATAAAGATATGGATGCTTTTGATAATAGTTTAGATTCTGTTATGAGAAGTTTAATCAACAATGGTATACATGTTAAAAATTTTCAAGAAAAAGTAGATGGGTATTTACATTGAAAGAAAAAAATATAATGTTATATAATGATGATTGCTTAAATATTTTAAAAGAATTACAAACTGATAGTATAGATTGTATAATAACAGACCCACCTTATCAGCTATCTACTACAAAAAAATATAGATCAGATAAAGAAGATAAGCCTTTTGGAAAAATACACGCAAGTAAAGGTTTTATGGGTAAAACATGGGATATATTACCTTCAGTTGAAATATGGAAAGAATGTTTAAGAGTATTAAAACCAGGTGCTTTTGCTTTTATAATGACTACACCAAGACAGGATAGTTTATGTCAAATATTAATGGATTTAACACAAGCAGGCTTTAGAACTGATTTTACAAGTATATATCATACATACGCATCAGGATTCCCTAAAGCGTCAAATGTAAGTAAATTAGTGGATAAAAAATTAGGATGTGTTAGAGATATAATAGGAAATGTTGGTGAAATGAATGGAAGAAATATAACAAAACATAAAAAAGAGCATAATGTATTTTCAAAAATTAATGGTTGGGATAAAAATATTACAATTCCTGCATCAGAACAAGCAAAAAAATTAGATGGTGCGTATACAGGATTTTCACCAAAGCCAGCGGTAGAGATTATATTAGTAGTTATGAAACCATTATCTGAAAAATCTTATACAGACCAAGCATTAAAAAATTATAAAGGAATAACTTGGTTAAATGATTGTAGAATACCTTATATATCAGATAAAGATAAAGAAAGTGCAAGATTTGGTTCTCAATCAGATATAAGAAATAATAATTACTTGACACCTACTGGAATATATGCTAAAAATGTATTAAGTTCTGAAACAGGTAGATTTCCTGCAAATTTGATTTGTTCAGATGATATATTAAATGGGTGTAGAATAACAAAACCAAATTCATTCAGTAGATATTTTGATTTAGATATTTGGTTTGAAAATAAATTAAGAGATTTATCAGAAAATATACAAAAAACATTCCCTTTTTTAATAGAATCTAAACCATCAAGAAAAGAAAAGGATAAAGGTTTGGAAAATACAGAAATAAAAAAAGGTGGTGGGATGAAAGGTACGGAAGATAAATCGTTAAAAACAGGTAATGGTAATGAAAGAAATAATATGATGAAAAATACGCATCCTTGTTTACATCCAAGTAGTTTGGTTGTTACCGATGGAGGATTAAGAGAAATTAATGAAGTATCTATAAATGATAAAGTATATTCAGAAGATGGGAAATTCCATAAAGTAATAGATAAAACAATTCATAGCTATAATGAAGATTTATTTTCTATTAAAATACAAGGATCAAATTTAAAAGTAGAAGCAACACATAATCATCCATTTTTAATTTATACTCCACAAAGAATAAAAAATGGAATTTTAGATTTCACAATACAATGGAAAGAAGCAGATAAAATAGAAAAAGGGGATTATACAATGACACCCATTTTATCTGAAATAGAAAATAATGAAATTAAAGATAATAATTTTTGGTTTTTTGCTGGTTTATGGTTAGCCGAAGGTAGTTTACAAAAAAGTAATCATGGGGAAAATATTTATCCTGTTTTTTCCTTGCATAAAAAAGAAGAATTTTTAAGTAGTAAAATGAAACTTATCACAAATAAAAAAGTCTCTGTTTATCAACGAAAAGATTCTCAAGGAATATCTATAATTATTTTTGACCCAATCTTAGGGGAGGAGTTTAAAAATTTATTTAATTCTGGGGCAAGAAATAAACAATTACATCCTTCTATTTTTAATTTAAAAAAAGAATTAAAACAATCTTTTTTAGACGGTTATTTATTTGGTGATGGAACAATTGTAAGAGGTTTAATAAATGCTAAAACTTCTTCTAAAAAATTATCTTATCAATTAAAATTGATAGGGAATTCTTTAGGGTATAATGTTAGTTTATATGAATGTTCTCAAAGTAAAAAAGATAAATTTATAAGGGGAAGAAAAATAAATAATAAAAATAAATATTATCAATTATATTTTAATATTAAAAATAGATTACAAAGTAAAAGAAAACCAAGTCGTCCAACAATTATAGAATATAATAATAAAAAATACATATTAAATTTTATAAAATCAATAGAAAAACTTAAATATAAAGGGGATGTTATAAATTTATGTATCGAAGGAAGCCCTACTTTTCAAACAGCAATAGGAATGTCACATAATACTGTAAAATCTATAAAATTGATGTCTTATTTAATTACTCTTGGTAGTAGAGAAGATGATATAATTTTAGATCCTTTTATGGGTTCAGGTTCTACGGGTGTTGCTTGTAAATTATTAAATAGACAATTTGTAGGTATTGAGAGAGAAAAGGATTATTTTGAAATAGCTGAACAAAGAATTAAGTCAACTTTATATCAGGGAAAATTATTATGAAAGAGTTAAGAATATCACAATCTGAAATAACTACAACAGAAATACCAGAAATTTATAAACATAATAATTGGCTATTCTGGGAATTGACAATAAATAAAAAATTAAAAGATATAGGTTTTGATCTTGAAAAATTTATAAGTAGATATGATGATATTAAAACTAATGATATGATATTTTTACAGGGGGATTAAATGATCAAAATTAATAGAATAAAGTGTCTAAATTGTAATGAAGTATTAGAATCCAAGCATGTTTATGATTTTGTTAAATGTAATTGTGAAAATGAATCTTTTGTAGATGGTGGGCATGATTATCAAAGAATAGGTGGTAAAGATATATCTAAAATACAGTTATGGGTTGAGGATACTAATAGTTATAAATTAATAACAGAATTTAAGACATTGAGCGATCCTATTAATGTAGAAATTAAAAAACCTATTAATACAGATAAAGAATTATTAGATATGGCTATAAAGATGATAGCTGAATGGTGTAATGCTGTGGATAAAAGGGGGACATCTTGGGATACTTATTATAAAAATGCAATGTACAGACCTACACCTTTAAGAGCATTAATTAATAAAAAAGTTGAGGAAATAAATAATGAAAGTTAAAATCTTAAAAGAATGTGGTTATGAGGAAGCCTTATTGGGTCTATCTTTATCATATAACGCTGATGATATGAAAAAAATAGAGCAACGAGCGATAAAACTTGCACAAATGGATGGTGGACATAATAAATTTTTAGAAAGTATGATTTTATGGATAGATATAGACGCACCGAGATACTGGTGGTCTCAGTTTGATACCTATAGAATAGGTATCACAAAACAAAGTGAGTCTACAATGCATACAATATTGAAAAGGGAGTTAACTATGGATAACTTTGATGTATTTATTAGCGGAACTATATTGGATATAATAAATACGAATATTAGAACTGGGGATTTTGATAGTGCGAAAGCACATTTACCGGAATCCTTTTTACAGAGACGTATTATATGTACTAATTATAAGACTTTAAGGTGTATAATATCTCAAAGACATGGACATAAATTAAAACAATGGCAAAATTTTATAAATAGTATATATGAACAGATTAATTACCCCAATTTTCTACCGATAATTAGAAATTTTAAGTAAGTTGATATGATAAATAAACTATTATATATATTAAATAATCTGAGTGAAGAGCATAAAATTTTATGCAGTTTTATGGTACTATTGATAATTTTGGTTCTTTTACTGTTATTGATACTAATTAAAAATTATACATGTTAAAACGATCGGAAGTTGACGTTGCAAAACAAGTAATTAAATGGCTAGAGGAATATCATTGGGAAATATATCAGGAAGTTAAATTCAAATTTACCGGGGGGGTAGCAGATATTGTTGCGGTACAAAATAATCTTATCTGGATAATAGAAACTAAAACAATTTTAGGTCTTAAAGTTATAGAGCAAGCAGATAAATGGAGATACTTAGCAAATTATGTATCAATAGCAACACCAGGTGGTACTAATAATAATTTTATAGATGATATACTGAAATGGAAGAAAATAGGAAGAATTATTGTTAATGAAAATGATTGCTATGAACATATTGGTGCTTTTTTAAATAGAAAAGCTCTTACGGATAAAATAAAGAAGGGTTTGAATGAAAAGCATAAAACCTATGCTGAGGCTGGTAATAATAAAGGAAGATATTGGTCACCTTTTAAAGAGACTTGTAGACAGATACTTTTAGTTATTATGAGAGAAAATGGTATATTATTAAATGATTTAATTCATAAAATTAATCATCATTATCATACACCTGCCTCAGCTAAGACTTCCATAGTAGAATGGACAAAACGAGGGTATATTCAAGGTATTGAGGTCAGGTTGGAGAATAATAGATATAGGTTTTATCAGACATGCAAATAGGTTTAATTGATATAGATTCAACTATACCTAATCTTGCTTTAATGAAAATAAGTAGTTATCATAAAAGCATAGGTGATCAGGTAGACTTTTATAAAAATGATTTATTTTCTTATAAATATGATAAATGCTATGCTTCTAAAGTATTTGATTTTTCTAAATATCCTGTCAATTTATTACCCAATACAATATTTGGGGGTACTGGATATAGCTTAGACATTGTATTACCTGATTATATTGAATATTTGATGCCTGATTATGCTATTTATAATTGTGATTATTCTATCGGATTTATTACCAGAGGGTGACATAGAAAATGTAAATTTTGTAAAGTGCCCAGTAAAGAAGGTGATATAAGATTTAACTCAGATTGGAGAAATTTTAAAAATAAAGTAGGGAAATGGTTCATGTTTTTGGATAATAATATTTTAGCTTATAAAGATCATTTAACTGTTTTAAAAGACATTGTAGATAGTAAATTAATAATAGATTTTAATCAAGCTATGGATATTAGATTACTAACAGAAGATAATGCTAAAATGTTATCTTTAATTAGATGGAATACTTTTATAAGGTTTTCTTTTGATTGGGTCTATTTAGATAATTCTATAATTAAAGGTATAAAATTATTAAATAAATTGGGTATTCCTTTATATAAAATATTTATTTATGTTTTAATAGGGTATAATACTACAGAAGAGGAAGATGTATATAGGATAGAATTGTTGAGATCTTTAGGTACAATACCTTTTGCTATGCCTTATAATAAGTTTGATAGATATCAAAAAGATTTCAGTAGATATGTTAATAATAAAAAGATATTTAAAACATTTACATGGGAGTATTATAAAAATAATAAATATAAGATAAATAATAGAAAATTAATTAATAGTGATTTAATTATATGATCAAAGAATACTTGCTCACCACAAAATATGCCTGTGCTTGGATACAAACTAAAAATGATATAATTATTGATACAGCACCTATTTATAGAAAAATAATTGGACATAATATTAATTATCTATGGAACTATGTTAAATTAGAAAAACTAAAAGGAGGAAATTAAATGTCAACATTAAAGGTAGAGATTTGCAGGATCGAAAAGGTGGAGAGGCATGTCAACGCAGATAGGCTTGATGTGGTACAAGTAAAGGATTGGTATTGTATAGTACAAAAAGATTCATTTAGTATTGGTGAGTTAGCATTGTACATTCCTATTGATTCTATACTACCAGAAGGTATTGAGTCCACTATATTCGGCAAGGATGCGAAAGTAAAACTGAGCAAACATAGAATTAGAACCCTAAAGTTGAGGGGGATGGTGTCACAAGGCTTGGTTATAAAGCCGGAGTTACTTGGAATATGTGCATACAAAGATGGGCAAGATTTTACATCACATCTAGGCATAACCAAATATGAACCACCTGAAGAACTACCAAGTATATATGGTATTTGTAATAAGATTAAGAGAAGATATATAAACAGTAACTTTAAGAAATATACTGATATTGAAAATATAAAAAACAACCCAAAAGTATTTACTGAAGACGACAAAATACATATTAGTTGCAAATTACACGGGACCTCGTTTAGGGCAAGCTGGGCAAAGAATGAAGCTAATACTGTATGGAAGAAGATAAAAAAGTTTTTCGGTTTTCTTGATGAATATGAGTGGATTGTCGGTTCTCGAAATGTCCAGTTAACTTACAAAAACAAGAATAAATATTTTTATGATTCTAATATTTACACAAAAACAGCTACCCAATATAATTTGAAAGATAAACTGCAAATGGGGGAAGCCTTATATGGGGAGATTATAGGCCACGGTATACAAGATGGTTATGCTTATGGTTGTAAGCAAGGTGAAACTAAGTTTTTTGCATACGATCTTATGCGAGACGGCGTATATCTTGATGTAGAGGTATTTAAACAATTATGTAATGAAAGAAATATCCCAATAGTACCTGAGCTATATATTGGGGCATTTAGCCAAGAGATAGTGGCAGAATGCACTAATGGGGCATCAGTAATAGCACCAGAAGACCAACCAGTCAGGGAAGGTTGTGTTATTAAATCCATTAAGGAAGAAATAAGTCCTTATGTTGGTAGAAAATTGTTAAAATCCATAAATTCTGAGTATTTATTATTAAAAAATATGTCAGATTTTCATTAATAATATTTTTATTGACATTTTATAATTTATAATATATATTTAGAACATTGGGGGGTTATAAAAATGTTATATGAAATAGAAGGCGTTGAAAATGGTTATATAGTTAAGAGTAATTCAGGTTTAAAAGCAGTGTTCCCAGATTTAATAAGTGTATTTAAAGATATGCTATTAACCTTTGAGGGAAAGAGTGAATTTTTTTTGAATGAATCTTACGCTAAAGTAAAAATAAACTATAAAGAATCTAATAAAGGAAAGATTCATACTTAATATGTCAGTAACTGAGATACTTATAATTTCATTTATCATTGTATGTCATTTTTTATTTATTGATTTTATAATGAAACAATGATGAAGTGGATCGGCTAACGGTAAGGTATTTTGTATATTTTATGAGATAAGGGATCGTCCAACTGGCAGGACATCAGACTTTGAATCTGATAATATAGGTTCGATCCCTATTCCCTTAATAAAGGATTTATAAATGAGGAAGAAAGCTAAAAAGAAGAAACAAGTTAAAAAATGTTTAGAAAGCTGTATTACTTATCAAATTATAAAAATAAAAGAATTTCGTAAAAAAATGGAGGGGGAAAATGCAAACAAAAATTATCAGAAAAAATATACAGAATAAAATGGATGAATGGTTATTAACCATTACAGATGAAAAATTAAGGACAAGTGTAAAAAATAGTCTATTAGTCAGTGGGGGTTGTATAGCCTCTATGTTCCTAAATGAGGAAGTCAACGATTACGATATTTATATTGAGAAATATGATATTTTACTAAAATTAATACAATATTATGCAGTATATGATAATATTATAATAATAGAAGGTAAAAACAAGGGAAGTTTATTAAATATATTTTTTGATGGGGCAGAACATCAAAGTATATTTGCTTCAATGGTCAGGAATTTAAAAGATGATCAAATAAAACTTTATTTTAAAAATAATACAAGCTATATGAGGGTAGACGGTATTATTAAAGAGGAAGATTTAAAGTATACACCTGTATTCTTCAGTCCGAACGCAATATCATTATCAAATAATGTACAAATAGTTTTAAGATTTCATGGGAATGCTAAAGAAGTACATAAAAATTTCGATTTCATACACGCTACTAACTATTTTACATTTAAGGATGGATTAGTAACAAATAAAGAAGCTGTAGAATCTATATTAACTAAACAACTAAAATATACAGGTAGTTTATACCCTTTAACATCTATTTTGCGAATGAAAAAATTTGTTAAGAGGAATTGGAATATTAATGCCGGTGAGGTATTAAAAATAATGTTTCAAATATCTGAGTTAAATCTTAAAGATCCAGATATATTAGAAGAACAACTAATAGGTATAGATGTAGCATATTTTAGTGAATTAATAAGAATATTAAGAAGTGTGAATATCGGGAATTATACAAGTCATTATATTAATACTATAATAGATAGTATATTTAACGATTCTGAGGAAACGGGTATATGATGATAAATTTTATTACATTTTAATTATCAGGGGGGAAAATGTCAAATTATAGTTATACAAAACTTAATAATAAGAAAATAAAGGATATAATAGGTTATGTATCAAACGAATTGGGTGATAACTGTTTCATAATGAGTTATATAATTTTTGAAGATGATACTATAGAATATGTGGAGGGTGAACATGATTATCCATATATATGTACAAAAGATAAAAATGTTATTAAAACTATGGAAAATATCATAGAGAAAGAAAAAAATGATCCATAATATGGTTTGTGAAAAATGTGAACTGAATATGTCTATAAAAACAGAAGATTTTGTAGAATTTCATTGGTGCTGGAGATGTGGAAATAGAAAATACATATTATATAAGAAATGTACAATACAATCAAGACTATGTAGACATTGTTTTGAACCCACCGATGCAGTGGTTAGATTAAATATGAAAGGTGGGGATATTTGCAGAAGATGTAGACAAAAAGAGTTGGATAAAAAGAAAAAATTAAAGAAATATGAATTACAAAAAATGCAGTGTACAGAGTATTAAATATATGAAAATCAACACAAAAGGGAGAACACAGCAGAGGTGACGACTCTGCTAAATACCGCTATAACGAGTCCATAAAGAGCGTGGCGGGCAAAGGAAAGTTGCTAACTAAACCTGACAGCCGGGAATAGACCGGCATTTAAACTAAAATATAAGGAGGAATAAATGGATAATTTTAGCAGTTGTAAAGTCCATGATAAACTATGGAGTTCCATCTTTGGGTGGGGGACAGTAACCGGAATACAGAGTTGTGGCAAAGGATATATAACACTAACTACAGAAAGAGGTACTGATTACATCTTTGATGAACATGGCAGATATGCGGGTAATGAAGATTTTCTTCAATCACTCTTTTGGGATGAGGTGAATATAATCTCTCCGCCAAAGCCGAAGAAAAAGAGAATAGAAGTAATTGAAGATGTTTTTTGGATAAAAACGGACTGTTATATTTATCCCTGGGCATTGACTGATTTTCTTTCGGCTTATCTACTAAAGAAGCCCCCCATGAGAATGACATTAGAATGGGAGGAGTAAAAATGTCTCCAAGCCAAAAGTGGTGTAAATTTTGCAGGATGCTTATTGAATATTGTAGGTGTGTCAAAATAAAATAATGGGAGGAGTAAAAATGTTCGACCCAAATAAGCCGTATCAACTAAGATGTGGTAGTAAATGTGAAATAAAGCATATATTTAAAAATGGGGACCTTTTCGTAGTCTATGAAGACGTTGGGGGCGGTGATGCTTATTATGTTTATCCTCATAGTGGAAGATATACCAAAGATTTTGACAGTAGTATAGATTTAGTAAACATCCCAGAGAAAATAGAAGAAGAGAAAACATTTAACCCAAATAAACCGTATAGTTTGAGAGATGGTAGGAAGTGTGAAATAATCTACACATTTAAAAATGGAAACTTATTTGTCGTGCATGAAGATGAGGAGTCTGCTTATTATCCCCATAGTGGTAGATATTATAAAGATAGAGAAAACTCATGGGATTTAGTCAACATTCACACAAAAATAGAAGGATGGGTTAATGTGCATAAAGGAAGTTGTGTAGTTTATCTATCTCCAATTTACGCCACTAAAGAACTTGCAGATAATGAGGCGGCAGTCTACCCAACTGTTAGGAGTGCTTGTATAAAAATATCCTTTACGGAAGGAGAGGGGTTATGACAATAGATAAATGTATATTAAGAAAATATGAGTTTAAAGATTCATTAGGCCATGAATTAGAATTTTGTTTGGAATATATTGATATGTTGAATGCTCTTGAGCAAGCACAAGGTATTATCGATTGGTTTTACTTTTTTGGTATTGTAAATAAAGGTGATATTGAAAGGAGGTTAAGTGAGTTAGGCAATTCACTCAAGAAACTAAAATGGGAAAAATAGAAGTAAGAAGGAGGTGAGATTATGACAGACGAAAAGATAAATGAAAAGATAAATGAAAAGATAAATGAAAAGATAAATGAAACCTACTAATTGGAAAAAAGAGAAAGAAAATATGGATGGCACTGGGTATACTTTTTACTCTTGCAAGTGCCCACAATACGATAAAGAAGGACGTTTAAGCCATCTATATATGCTTTGCTATTCGCCAAAACATAAAGAATTGTGGTTCTGGGACGAGTCATACGAAGATTCAGAAAGAATTAAAATGACTCAAGTTCTTAAAGAGGACGCAGAAAAGATAAAAAATTTATTAAGTATGAAGAAGAAAGGAGAGATAAATGAAGATAAAAATCACAGAATTACATCCTGATGATGCACATTATTGGGATATAGAAGACATTAGGAAAGAAGAGCTTACCTTAATAGGTGCGGTTATTAAAAGTGTATGTAATAAAGGATATTTTTCAATTTTAACAAATAGGTATGCATTTAGCAGTTGTAAATATGAGAGGATTATAGAATACTTTAAGGAAGAAGAAAAGGAGATTTAAAATGATATACCTATTATTAGCATTGTCCCCACTTTGCGTCATCGTAGTTTCTATAATGTACGTTTCCGCTCAACGGGACGTAGCAGAAGTAGAAGCACTATATAAGCGTCTACTTGATGTAGAAACCAGAGATGCAAAGATAGACGCAGAGGTTTCTTATCTGGAGACCCTGTATGTGGTGGATGACCATGTGAGGGATGAGGTATGACTAAAGAAGAATGGATAGGAAGATGTGCCGCAAGATACATGGAAAGAGCAGACTTAACACAGGAGCAAGCAGATGCTTTTGCCATTGCGTGCTTTGATAACCAATATACAGTGCGTTTTTTAGAATTAACAGAATACGACCCAGAGGTCTTTGCAGATGATGATATGGAAGAATGGTTATCTACCAGTAATATAGCAAAAAGTTATTAGAAGATTGCAAACCACTTAAAAGAGAGATTTTTCTACTTGAAAAAGAGGTTATATTGTTCCCTGATGTGTTCTAACAAAAGATAGACCATACAAAAGGAGAAAGTAAATGAATAAATTTGATTGCATACATACAAGATTTATCGTATGTCCTCACTGTGGATATGTCGACCATGATTTAGGGGAGTATGATTTTGAATCAGGGGATATAGAAGTTGAGTGTGGAACTTGCGATGAAACCTTTACTGTAAGCCAGTATGTTGAGGTTACTCACTCAACCAGAAGAAAAGAGGATAATAATTAAATGAAAACAATAAACAAGATACCCAAAGGTGATGGTATCCACCGGGTAATAAATAAGAATCAAAAATGTTAGAACATAAATTAGAAGAATTTAAACAATTAGGAAATTATGCTATAAGAGTTATATTCGGTTCTAATATAGGTACAGACGATCTAAACATATCATTAAATACAAGAAATATAAAAATAACAGCAGTACCTATAGGATACATAGGCGAAGTCGTACTCCTCTAACATGAAAACCTTAAATTATTAAAAAATTATAGTTTCAAAACTATACCAACAATAATAAATAATAAACCAGAACCAAAAGAATATGAAAAATACGGATATATATACGGTATAGAAGAAAATGTAAATAACTATATAACAAAAATAAAGACCAGATACAAAGATAAAAAATAAAAGAATATCTATATGTACACTAATTAATAAATCCTATTATAACTTAGATAACTATAAACTAATTATATAATTAAAATACTACCAAAATACCCCAATAATATATATCCATACATATCTAAAAATATCCCGAATTTTAAACTAATAATATAATACCCCCTCTACAAGATTAAAAATTTTTCAGAATATTCCAAAATTAATTAATACCCCTGGGGAAGTACCAGTTTTTCCTGCCAGGAACGTAGGGTCTATTAGGTGAATATCTCGCTCTCTGTTAATAATAATCATAACTCATTGATTTTATTGAGGAAAAAGCATGTATACTACATATAGTGTTATTTGTTAGTTTTAACAGGAAATAACACTACTAATAGACAAAACTGTTGATTTTACAATGATTAGTTTACATTATAGCCTTAAAGTAAACTGTTGCAAAAATGATACAGTGTTGCAGAAATGATACACTAAAATGCTACAATTTTGTAACAAATGTTACCTTTTAGTAACACTTATATCAGTATATTCAGTATATCAGTATATGTAGAGTAACGCTTATATCAGTATATGTAGAGTAACGCTTATATCAGTATATGTAGAGTATCAGTATATGCAGAGTATCAGTATATGCAGAGTAACACTTATATCAGTATATGTAGAGTAACACTTATATCAGTATATTCAGTATATCAGTATATGTAGAGTAACGCTTATATCAGTATATGTAGAGTAACGCTTATATCAGTATATGTAGAGTATCAGTATATGCAGAGTAACGCTTATATCAGTATATGTAGAGTATCAGTATATGCAGAGTATCAGTATATGCAGAGTAACACTTATATCAGTATATGCAGAGTATCAGTATATGCAGAGTAACACTTATATCAGTATATTCAGTATATCAGTATATGCAGAGTAACACTTATATCAGTATATGTAGAGTAACACTTATATCAGTATATGTAGAGTAACACTTATATCAGTATATTCAGAGTAACACTTATATCAGTATATTCAGAGTATTTGGGTATATTATATACTGATTTTTTGATCCAAATGAATATAAGCCGTTTTAACGGGTGTCTATTTTAGTAGGTGTTTATGTAACGTATTGATAATATTGATATTTGTTTTTTGGTGATACTAAGGTATAGCTATGATGATAATAATGGATTGTAAGGCAACCTGGGCACACGATTTTTTTATCAGATTAATAAAAAAAGTACTTGACAAGTGTATTTGTTTTCTTTATACTTGTTTTTAAGAGTAAGGTAAATAAAACAATTAATAGGAGGTAGAAAATGAAGATCAAGAATTTAATAATAGTAAAAACCACAGGCAGGTTTGGAAAAATTGAGTATGTTGTAAACATACTCAAAAATAACTCCTTTAGTGATTTAGATGGAGTTTTATGGTCACTATTGGCATATAAAGCAGTTGATAAGTTTGAATCATTGAAGAAAAAAATTAACAACACCTTTGTTTTTCAAGGGGTAGAAATACCCTATAACATCCCAATAGAATTGTGGGATGTTGTAAATGAATATCAAAGAATATTTTCCTGTATATCAGATATACGGGAAAATTGTGTAGTTGAAATGGGGGGTTTTTACATCCCTGTATTATAAATTGTAAGCCTTGCAAGTCTTTATGATTGCAAGGCTTTTTTTGTTTATTGGAGGTCAAAAATGTTAATAACATTTGTTACAATTTTTGTATTGGCGTTTTTTATTTTTTTACACATAAACGTTAAGTAAGTGGAGATAAAAATGAAAGAATTAATTATAACAGGTAGTAAACAAGAGGTACCTTTAGAGGACTTTTATATTTTGGAAAATGGAGAAAAATTGAATTTTAAGTTTTTAGTATCAGGTGAGATTGAATATGCAATCAATCCTGATATTGATGATAATTATCAGGCATGTATTATTGATGATGGTTATAACCATAATATTTATTGGCTATCTGATTTTATGAAGTTTGACCATAAAACCACTTTTGTTAGTAAAAATTTTGAAGGTGTTGCAAGTGACACAAATACAAGTGGGATTGCAATAAGATTATCAGATTGTAATGATTTGGCTGCAATTTATAGAGTTTATTAATAATTTAACTATAGGAGGATAAAAAATGAAAGAATTAATATTAACAGGAGTTATCGGAGGTAATGCAATTGACCAGGATCTTTTTCAGAATGATTTTTATAATGCAATTGATCTTGATTACGAAAATTTTGAAACTGATCATATCAAATTTTGCGAAGATGAAATTTGCATATCCACTGAACATGAAGATATATTTCAGCAAGATTTGTGTTCCAATTCTATTTATTTAATTAATTATATCAAAGATGATAGTAACAAGTATATCCCGGATGTAGCTAAAGAATATTCTGCTATATATGATAGTAATGATAATGTGTTTCAGATTGTAATGATTTGGCTGCAATTTATAGAGTTTATTAATAATTTAACTATAGGAGGATAAAAAATGAAAGAAT
>Ga0209727_1000581_pt1 | contig 38925 bp, 59 predicted proteins | sample RifGroC1_FD_183995 | JGI IMG/M metagenome (GOLD analysis project Ga0209727, IMG submission 183995) | Groundwater microbial communities from Rifle, Colorado, USA - Groundwater C1 (SPAdes) (version 2) | ecosystem: Environmental > Aquatic > Deep subsurface > Groundwater | place: Rifle, Colorado...
ATCATCAAGGGCAGAGGTAGGGTTGTGCCTGGTCCCGCCGGTCGTCGTATCGTTCACGCCCAGCCGGTTGAGGGCCACGGGTACCACGCGCGAGGCCACGGCAAAGCCGGTGCCCAGCCCAAGACCGCTCACCACTTGCGTGCCAAGCAGGGCAGCGGGGCCGGGATTACGCTTCACGACAAGATCGGGCTCGCTAGACGTCACCGCAGTTATCCATAAGCGCTATCGCCCCAGGTATCTCGAAGGGGAAGTTGCGTCTCATGGCCATCCCAATCCAGCCTTGGAAGGCTTGGTGCGCTTCGCGGCTTCACACCATTTGGTAGACCAAGCGCAAGACTATTCAAGAGCCAACCGCGAATTGGATCGTAGGGGATGCTCTCCGTCCACCCAATGCCCTTATCCTCGTCATACCAACCATTCACTTGGTAAGGGTCAAAGCGACCCACCGGCGTAGTGGTAGTATGGCCATCACCCCATTTGTCTACCCAATAGAGCTGATATGACAGCACACCGGGGACACGCTTGAGATGGAAGATACTGCGGGCCAGGGTCATGTACGCCCGCATCTCAGCTTGAATCTCTTCCAGGCTCTTGCCGGATGCCAGGTACGCCTCGACCTCGCCCGCGCGGGGTGCGCGGCCCAGAAGGGTGCGGTAGGTGTCTGCAATGGCAGCATACATGCTGTCCTGCACGGTGAAGCTCAGGACACGGGCACTGTGCCGCCAGGCATCATCCAATTTTTGTACCGCTGCTTTAGCGATGTAGTTCCCAGCCGGTACTGTACGTGCCTGCTCGTAGACGTATCCCACACCAGGCTCGATCCACACGTTCGTCTGTACCGGCCAGTCCACGGGATTACCGGAGGCATCGTTGGCATAGAAGCCCACCTGCTTGACCTTCACTCGGCGCACGAGTGGGGCAAGTCGAAACCGCACCTTGATCTGATCGGTAGGCTGATACGTTGCCATGATGATGTGTTCTTCCGTGTGCTTAGAGGAACGTTTCCTCGCCAAACTCGATGTCGAGGGGCCCGGCCACCATTGTCTGCACGGCCGCACGACTATCGGAGAAGGTCGTGATGTCCCACACCGAGCCATCCTCGCGGAACTCACGGGTAGTGGTTGCACTGGCGATAGTAAAGGATTTGGCGCCCAGCGTCCGCACCTCGTCGTTCAGCTTGATGACCACCGGCCGTCCCTGGTGGAGACCGGAGGTGGGAAACTTCCGGATCTGATCGTAGAAAAAGCCGGCTACTGGCACGGTCACCTGGCCGGTATGGTCCCAGTCGTAGCGCTGCCCGTCGGGGCCCTCCACCTCGTAGTAGACATCTTTGACCTTAAAGACGCGCTCTAGGCTCGTGGCCCGCGACGGATTCTTGACAGCGAACTTGAGACGGACGTTATCGGTTGTCAGGGGAACAGGCATAAAACTTCTCCTCCATCGCCACGGTAGGCGGTAGGCGGGTCAGGCGATAGTCATTTCTACGTCCCCGATGAGGGGATCACTGGTGCTGCCGTCGCTACTGGGGGCGCCGTCCGGCTCACCGGCATGCGTTTGGATGATGGTGCCACTGGGCAAGCTGGGCAGTTGAGCATAGAGCCACTCATCCCATTCACCTGGAAAGTCCGGGCGCTTCAGGTAGACATAGGCCGCGCCGGCGGCCACCACGCCCAGGGCGAGGATCATGCCCCAACCGGGATTGTTTTGCGTAGCCATGGCTTGGCTCCTGCTCCTATCTGCACTCTCAGCTTGAATGTTGCGTAACACACGCAGGTGACGCTGTGGCCGGTCGCGCCAGCCCCGCCGATAGGCGCCGCGGTAGGTATTACGGCGGCTCATTGGATGAGCCACCTGTCGCCGTACTGTTGGCGTTCGCCGTTGGCATAGATATGCACCGAAATGGCCCAGCCGTCGCCCAGGTCGTCGGCATCCTCGCCCACGATGGGGTTGATCTCGTAGGGTGAGCCGTAGTCCTCCTGATGGCCGTCGGCGTAAATCCACACCGGCTGCGCCCAGCCGCCGCCCAGATCGCGGGCGCCATCGCCTACGATGGGATTATTGGGTGAGCCGCCGACCTCCCCGATGTCTCCGCTGCCGCCTGGGGCCGCCGTGTCACCGCCCCCCGGTGCGGGTGGGCTGTAGCCGTTATCCCCCTGGCCTTGCTGCTGGCCCACCGTGCCCCAGTCGTCAAACGTTTTCCAGGTGTTCCCTCGTGTGTCCATCCACTCCTGGACGTAGATAGTGTGTAGCTGGTTGGGATCGTGCTCGGGATAGTCCTCGTAGGCGCCCTCGGCAATCTTCCAGAACTTGTACTTCGGTTCGGCCGTGCCGCCCACCGGAGGTGTGCCGGGCAGGGGATTGTTCGCCCCCGCCTCGGCGCGATTACGCGCCACCTCGTTGTCAATCCAGGCAACCCACTGCGGACCCTGCAGAATCGGTCCGTTGAGGAGGTCGGGGAGCGGCACGTAGTTGCCCACCCGTCCATTGCGCAGATAGTAGACGTCGCCCTTGCTGTCGCGCGCGAAGAGAAATCTACGATCGGGGCCACTCGGCTGATCGGAGCCGGTCATGGGCGGCCGGTTGGTATTCACATCCTTGGCTGGGCTCGGCGTGCCGGATGTGCCTGGTTCCGTGCCGAGTGGCCACCAGATACCAGGGCGTCCCGATGTACCGCCTGGTGTGCCACTGCCACCCGGCCGTGGCTGTGTAATGGGCGTGCCATCACGACCCGTACTTGGTCGGTTGCCAATCGGGACCACTGGGGCCTTGCCCTTGTCCTTGTTTGCGCCGGTGCCCTTCTTCTTCGTGGACTGGTAGTACCACCAGCCACCGCCGGCCGTGGCCGCGACACCCACAAGCAATACGGCAGACGAGTCGCGCATCAGCGGGGCCTCCTGTACAGCAGAGGAAAGCGAAGGGGATCGAGACCAAAGCGCCGCGGGTCGAAGTGGGCTGTACCGGCCAGCGCATCGGCATAGACACGATCAGTCAGAGTGTCTTTCCGTCGGTCCTTGGAGTAGTAGCCCCTGGCGCGTGCGTACTCGCTATGCTCCAGGCCAGCGCTATGGATGCCCTCGTGAGCCAGGGCCTTGAGCGGCCGCCCGCGGCGTATCCAGCGCGGGCCGACATAGACGGTCGGAGCAGTGCCGTTCACACCGGGCGCCACACTGATGTCATGCCGCGGCGTGCCGCGCCACTCCACGGCCAGACGCCGCCAGCCGAAGTAGCGGGCCAGCCGCGCCAGTGTGGGATGCTCCCGCGGAGGGATCAACGGGCCAGCGGGCGACGGCGCCAGACGATGGGCCATCAAAAGAACCTCCCCGCCGCCGCGACGGCCTCTGCGACGCTCGTTGCCGTGCCGGCAAAAGTGTTCTCGACTATCGTGAACACACGGCCGGTCGCCCAGTCCCAAGCAAACCCTGGCGCACCGTCAGGCCCCAGGTCACGTACGGTGTTGACGTCAGGCGTTGCCGGTTGGCCAAACCGAAACCACTCGCCGGGCGGCACAGCCAGGATGGGCCACCAGTTGTCCACGAACATGACCTTGCCGCCGGCCAGAAGCGAGATGCCCACGGCACCTCCAAAGAACGCGACACCGATGTCGGGGCCAGCCTTGATGCCAATTAGCAAGGCGCCACCCAAGGGTGCCGCGATCCGCCACCAGACATCACTCAGAGAGAGCTGATTGGCGAGCAGGCGTCCCTGATCGGATGGCATCCAGGGGTAGAGATTGTTGATAGCGGCCTGGAGCCCTGCCCCGGCTACGGCGCCCAGCGCCCTATTGGCCACCTTACTACCTGGGTTTTGCCGTAGGCGCTGTGGCCGCCGCACCAGCCGGCGCGTACCGCGGGGATTGAACAGAGGCAGTTGCTTGAGCCGAGCCCGTGATGCTGGCTGGTGACGCGACTCATCACGAATTACCCAGGCGCGATCGTAGCTGGTCTGTGGATCATCCAACACAGGCTCTCCGTACTCATCACTGCCAACGACGTGGAAAACAAGTGATGGATCACGCCTGCCACGAGGGGTATTACGGGCATATTCACGGGCTGCCATAGTGGCATCCCGTTCGGATGAATACGCCTGTTCCGGTACGATATTCCCCGTACCGTATTCCTCACTGGCGACCCACCACCTTTTTTCGTTCGCCATCAACCCAACCATCCTACTGATGCTCACCCAACCACGCCTCGATGGGCGTCGAAGGTCTGCGTGCCGCCCAAGAGGAGCAGACTGTTGTCGTCGCCGGCGTAGACCTTGGGCTTCTTGCCCAGCCGAATGGGCCCCAAACCCACATCACCGCTCTCATGCCGCCACTGGATCGGCTCCCCTTTTGCCGTCCGGCCACGTTTCGAGGTCGCCGGCGGCGCATAGGTGAACTCCTTGAGGTCACCCAGGAGCACCGCGGCCTGCGGCGCCGGCAGACGCACCCGCCGCACGCGCGTGGCCGGGCGGCCATGAAAGGTACGGTACGCCTGATCGGCCCAGCGCACAGCGCCGGCGGCGCGACCGCGGGCATGCGGCGGCCGAAGCCGAGCAGCCGACGCATCAGCATCGCGGTCGCGGTCGCGGTCGCGGCCTCCGGGATTGAACATCGCTTCAATGGGGCCACGACCTTTCAGTCGTGGAAACGACCTACGTGCCGCACGTACCGCCGGGACATACTGGACGGCGAGCACGTAGGCCAACAGCGCGAGCAGTAACACCCCCACACACACCTCGGGTTCGGGTTCGGGTCAGGTTCGGGTTCGGGTTCGGGTTCGGAAGAGCGTTACTTGCGCTTGGTCTTGCGCTTGGTCTTGCGCTTGGTCATGGTTCGGGCCTCCTTATGTTGGTCGTACCATCTGCTTATTCAACGCGGCAGGCGCGCCTGCCGCGTTGTCCACACTGCACTGCCCGCGCCGCCTCGTTACTCCGGCGCCAGCTCAATGGCGGTGCCGTTATGCACCATGGCAATCATGACCGCCGCCGCCTGGCCGTCTACCTGCCCGATGGTGTCATACGGTGGGTCGATGCCATAGATCACCCCGCTCACGGGGTCCCAGGCCCAGCCGTAAGCACCCGGATTAAGCTGGCCCAGATCCACCGGCTCAGTGGGGCGTTCATCCACTGGGCCGATCTGGCCGTCCACCAGTTGGCGCAGGTACCAATCGCGGGCAACGGCCGCGGCCTTCTCTGGCGTGCGCTGGTCAACGGGATAGTCACGCAGCGAGCCGATGAGCCAGTTCTCCCGAATGGTCACAATGGCGTTGCTGCTGACATTCCAGGCAAAGCCAGGGGCGCCCCACTCCGCCAGGTCGATGAGCCCCGTCCAGCGGCGTCCGCCGCCGTCAACCGTGCTCGGAGGCTGCTTGCCTGTCGATGGTGCTTTACCCGTTGGCGGCGGCGTGCCGCTCCCCGTGGGAGCGGGCGTAGTCACCCTGCCACCAGGCGCCGGGTACAGCTTGGGCCACTGCTGATGAAGCCACTGCTGGGCCTGGCGCGGGAGGCTGCCCTGCGTGCCGGCCACGTGGCCACCCACGCCGACGATGCCCAGCCCGGCGAGCACGGCCAGCCGACCCGTGCCGCTGTGCCGGCTGGGATTACGCCGCGTGCGCTTGCGCCGGAACTGGCGGAGCCAGCCACCACCGGGAGTACGTCGGGCAAGCGAAAAATGCCACTTCGCCATCATTTCACCACGACATCAGGCTTTGGTCACCAGGACGACCACGAGCACGGCGGCGGCCACGCCGATGATGGCGCCAGCGCCGAGCGAGATAGGGATGGGGCCCAGTTCCTTCGTCCATTTCCGCACCTCGACGGCGACGAAATACACCACGATCAGCGAGGCCAGGATGAAGCCGGCCAGAACCACGGCCAGGAACGTAACGCGTTTCTCCAACTCCACACGGAGGTGGTAGCCGTCCTCCTGCTGTTCGGTGGACACACGCACGCCATTGGGGCCATCCCACTCCAGGAGGCGGTGCTTGGTGATCTCGTCGTAAATCCACTTCACCGTGTCCGCGGCAATGGGCTGCGAAAACGTGAAGTCGTAGATCTGCCAATCGCCCTCCACGAAATGCGCGTCGATCTGCTCCTGAGGCAACGCCATCAGGTCCAGCAGGCTCGTCGTGCGGTAGATCGTTTCCTCAGCCATGTCGCCTCGCCTCGTCCCTAGCGCACCTGTGTCGCACGCACGGTTATGATCGGCCGCCTCGGCGCCAGGCGATGGCCGATTACCTCACCGGCAAAGGCACCAACGCCAGCGGCGGGCGAGAGCAGCACCGTGGCAGCGGCCGGCAGGGCGAAGGTTGAGCCGACCAGCAGCGCCGTACGAAGCGTGAAACGCCCCTCCGAGGCAGCCGCCCAATCGGCAGCGGAGAGCGGAAAGAGCCAGCCGGTGACGTAGCCGGCGCCACCACCAGCCGCTAGCCCCAGGGCCAGGTCTACGATCAGGCCGGGGTTCTCCAGCGGGACAATCCCGCCATTACGACGAGTCGGGTAGCGAGCCAGGTAGCGAGCCATCAGCGGTGCCTGCGTCCTTTCTTCCTGATCCCCGGTCCGCTAGCGGAAAATCCCTGAGGCGACGATGAAGTAGGCGCCCACGCCGAGCGCAGCGAACAGTGGCCAGTCTTTCTTGAACCGTCCGGCCAGGGTGCGGATCTGGGCATCGGCCTCATCCTCGGCCTCATCCTTGGTTGGCGGACGCACCGGCGGCCGGTACGGCACGCCATCATCGGGCGGCAAGTACACCCCCTGGGTTGGCGTGCCGGGATAGGCTGGGCGGTAAGCCAGCTCTTGCTGGGCGTAAACGAGGATGTCGGTGTACTTGTTGGCCGGGTCGGTAGGGTTTCCTTTTCTTAGTCGGCCCCACCAATGAGCAACGACTGCGATTGGGCCAGATTGCCAGAGCTGTGGGTTCCAAGTGGCGATGGCCCACAAATCCGTCCTCACACCCAGGATGTACTGCGCCAGGTCTTCGGTTAGCATTGGGTTTTCCTCACTCGTGCCTACAAAGACGCCTCGACGGGTGCAGTTGCCGCCGGCCGATCTCGCCCCTGCGTCAACTCCTGCATCGCGGCCTGCCGTTCGCGCAAGGTGGTTTCAATCTCAGCCTGGGTACGCACCACCGGCCGCAGTGTGCCAGGGATTTCCGCCGGTTCCCAGCGATAGAACTGGTTGGCGTCCAAACCCAGGAGCCCCAGCATGGCGCCCCGCGCCTCGGTCAGCCGGACGCGGCGCGCCTGGAGCGCACGCACCTGTGCCGTGGCCTGTTCCAGCGCCATGATCGCCTGGCCCAGCTCGTGCTCCAGCGCCCGCAAGCCCTTGACATGCGCCTCCACACTTCGTATGGGCAGCGGAGATGTCTGTCCTACTACTGCGCTCGCGTCTAGCATTGCCCTTGTCGTCCCTTCTCTTGGCCCAACCGTGTGTCTATATGCCCACTACACGTATCCCGCTTTTCTTCCGGCGCCTGCGCTAGCTCTCGCAGTAACGTCGCGCGCGTCGTAGACACTTCTTATCCTCTGTGCGCGTACACTCGCTGCTGGCCAAAATCCAACACGACTGCCCCGTGCCGAGCCAGCACGTCGGCGCCCAGTAAGCAGACAGATTCTGCACTATCCATAGCCACTACCCACGCCCCGCCAAAGCCGATATCCGTGGTACCTACGTCGGCCACCCACGCCCACTGCGCTGGCGACACGCGGCCACCAAGCGTCACGTCCAGGGCCACGCCGGGCCAGTAGGCACTGGGGATGCGGTTGGCCGCCGTCCGATCCAGGAGTGAGACGGTGGCCCCGGTGTCGACCAGACAACGTACGGGTAGGCCCTGGAAGAACACGGTGACATGAATGGATGGCGGCGATGGCGCGGCCGGCGTGCTGGCCGCCTGAGCCGGCGCACCAGGGAACAGCAGCAGCGCAGCCAACCAGATGCCTCTCATGTCGCTACTACCTGCCGTTCACCCCAGGCCCCAGTTGCCGCACACCACCGCCGCCAGAGAACAGCTCCCGCGGCAATACACCTACCGCTTGCCGGCGCGCCGCGACGAACTGCTCGTAGAGCCCATCACCGAGCGCCTGGCGCATGAACTCCGGCCCGTAGCGCTCCTCAAAAACAAGCGGCATCTGCGTGGCCTTGTGCGCCCACTGCGCCGCCTCCAGATCGGCCCGCTCTTCCTCCGCCAGCTCGTGGAACTCCGGATGCGCCTCGTAGACCTCGTAGAACACTCGCGCCTCCCGCGCCAACGTGAGCAGCCCTTGGCGCCGCCCCTCAGCTCGCAGGGCCAGCCGCTCGGCCTCGATCTCCAGCAGTTCGCGCTTGAGGTCGTCGCCCTGCTCGGCTGCCTGCCGCTCCAGCAGTCGGCGCTGCACCTCCAGTTTGCGTAACTCGTAGTGGCCATCCACGAGCTGCCAGTAGCGGGAGGCCAACTCCACACACGCCTGCTGGTAGCGCCCGTAAGGCGTGCCGTACTCGATGGCGTTTAAGATGAAACTCTCGATCTGGAGCCGAGAATGGCCCTGGGGAAACCCCCCCATCACCTGCGCCACCGCGGCGAACATCTCCCGATCACCTGGATCTTGCAGCCGCCCAAGCGCCTCCGCGGTACCGAGGGTCTTGACGCTCATGCCAGCTCCTTAGTTGGTGCCACCGTTAGCGGCGGGCTCGGTGTGTGTAACACAACATAGAAACACACTGGGCAATGCCAGCGCACGACAGATCCTCGCAACCCGTGGGGTCGACGATCGCTGGCTACTGACACAGAGGTCTGCTCCAGCACACAATCAATTGCCGACAAGGCACAGCGAGGGCAGAGTCCGCCTAGCGGCTCAGTATCAACTGCGTCCAGCTCAGTCACGGTAGGAAAAGCCATGTCGTAGTCGCAAGCGCTCCTTTCTATCTCTCTGCTGCTGCTACTACTACTACTACGCATTGAAGGTCAGGTAGTCGACGAAGTATTCGCACGTCCCGTAACCGGCCAAGTAGTAGCGTGCCGTCGTGGCCGCTGTGCGCGCCGTGTGCGTGTTGGCCACGTCATCGAAGCGCTCCGTCACGGCGCTGACAGCGCCGGTATTGCCGCACGACGAGAAGCCATAGCCACCAAGCGAGTAGCCGGCTAACTCCTGCCGTGCCGTGGTGGCCGCCGTCCGCCCCGTGTGGGTATTGGCCACGTCATCGAAGCGCTCCGTGGCCCCGGTGTTGGCGCCGGTATTGCCGCACGACGAGAAGCCATAGCCATTGAGCGAGTAGCCGGCCGAGCCCTGCCGTGCCGTGGTGGCCGCCGTCCGCCCCGTGTGGGTATTGGCCACGTCATCGAAGCGCTCCGTCACGGCGCTGACAGCGGCGATGTACCCGCACGACGAGAAGCCATAGCCACCAAGCGAGTAGCCGGCCAAAATGTAGCGTGCCGTGGTGGCCGCCGTCCGCCCCGTGTGGGTATTGGCCACGTCATCGAAGCGCTCCGTGGCCCCGGTGACAGTGCCGGCAGCATTGCCGCAGGTGGAGAAGCCATAGCCATTGAGCGAGTAGCCGGCTAACTCGGAGCGTGCCGTGGTGGCCGCCGTCCGCCCCGTGTGCGTGTTGGCCACGTCATCGAAGCGCTCCGTGGCCCCGCTGGCGACGCCGGTATTGCCGCACGACGAGAAGCCATAGCCACCAAGCGAGTAGCCGGCTAACTGGTAGCGTGCCGTGGTGGCCGCCGTCCGCCCCGTGTGGGTATTGGCCACGTCATCGAAGCGCTCCGTCACGGCGCTGACAGCGGCGCCATCATGGCCGCAGGTGGAGAAGCCGTAGCCACCATCTAGCCGCACCAGGCCCCGGCTGGCCGTATCGTTCGACACAGCCACCGACATCGGTGCCGTGTGTGGCACGTTGCGCGGCGTGATGCCCCCCATCGGCTGGGTCGAGAGCGTGGCCACCCAGCGGTAGCTGGTATCGCTATGCGCCGCAGCGAACGTAATCACGTTATTGCCGTGGCTGATCCACGCCCGGCCCGCATTGGTAGGACCACTCGTCTTGCCGCTACTACCCATCGCCGTGCTCGCTTGCTCCTGACTCGTACATGCCGCTACTGCCCACCATCTTTACGGCAGCGTCAGGTGATACAGCTCGATGTCGATGGTGCCGCTCACCCAGTCAATCGAGATGCCGCTCGCCGCGTCGATCCCTGGCCACCACCATTCCCGTGCGCTCTCGTTGGCCGCCAGGTTAACGCGGGTGATCTTCGTCCCGGCGGCGCCCGTGGCCCCATTGACCACGTGGAACTGGGCCGTGGCCCCGGCCGTCTCGCGCGCCGAGAAGCCAATCAGGCGCAGGCCGGTGGCGGCGCCCACGGCGGCGTCCACGTCGGCGACCACGGCGCTGTTGACGTCCACCTGGACCGCGGGGGCCGTGGTGTAGAGCACCCGCTGGGCAGACATCCGCAGGGCGCCGAACTGGTTCTCCGTCGTCGCGCCCGCGGCCACATCGTCAAAGACACCCATGAGCACGTGGGGCAGGATGCCCGTGCCGGCCGTGTCCTGAAGTGTTGCTAGCCCCACGGAGCCGGTAATCAACCGCTCCAGGTCGGCCGTGCCCATGCCGTAGAGGGCCGCCGCCGTCGTGGCATGGCGGGCCAGGGTTTCGTCCAGCGTGGCCGCAGGGGCAAGTACCGCCTGGCGCTGGGTGATCGTCGTCGGGTCGGTGGCCGCCGTGTTCAGCACGCGCGTCAGGGTCATGCGCGGGATGCCCACCTGGTCCTCAGCCAGACTGTCCACCACGGCGTCGTCGGCTACGGCGCCCATGGGGAACACGCGGGAGGTGCCAAACGTCCAGGCGTCCTCGTCCTCGTAGGGGCCGGTCACTACCATGGCGCCGGCTACCGCCAGGATGCGATCCCAGGCCGCGCCGTCGTAGCCGTAGTTGTACGCCGCCGTGCGAAGCAGGCCGGTAGCGACATTCGCTACGTTGTCCGCATCGCTCCCCTGGGCCAGCAGCCGATCCAGGTCGGCGGCGCCAAAGGCGTACAGCGAAGTCATGGTCTTGAGGAAGGTCGCGGCGGTCTCATCGAGCGTAGCGGCCGAGGCTGCTACATCGGCAGGACCAACGGCGCCATCGAAAAGGGCCACGCGCAGGTTGCGAACGTCGCCGCCTTCCAGGGCTACAGCATCCCAATTTCCATCTGTGGGGTCATACCCAAGCAAAAAAGTTGCGCTGGATAGCCAGAAGGCGGGCGTGGCGATGTCGGTGATCGCGCCGGCCGTGACATCGACAGCATTTCTGCCGTCGTCGCTCAGGGCGGCCAACACGTAGTCAGGGGGAGCCGTACCCAGGAAGACGTTGAGGTCAGGCATGCTACTACTAAGCCCCTTGCTCCAAGGTAAAGCGCATCACATGAAGTGCCGCGGCGGTAGCCACTGCGCCGTGTGTGTACTGCAAGCGAATGTGGCGTCCCTGGTGTGTGGGGATGCGGAACGCGAAATCAACGCCGGCATTGACCGTCTGGCCCGCCAGCGAATGGCTCACCGTCGTTCCATTCTCCGAGAACTGAAAGACCAGCCCCGAGGCCGCACTTCCATCTGGGTTCAGCACATGTCCGGCGAGAAAGCGCTTGTCATACGCCTCCTGGTGCGTCGTGCCGGTGCCGTCCACCAGATCGGCGGCAGTGGTGGTGCGGACCCAGGGGGACACAACCACTTCGCCGACGGCCAACGCGGCGGTATAGAGCCAGGTGATGGGTCGCGTGTTGGTGGCGTCGCTCATCGCCGTCCACTCCCGCGCTCCAGGGCCGCCTCGATACGCTGGACGGCCAGGTCGAGATCAATGGTCTCCGGGCCCACGTCGCGGCGCCAGTACGGCCCGCGCGAGTAGGCCCGCACGTGGCTCCTGAGAAGATCCAACACCTCAATCGAGGCGCATCCGAGATAGAAGATCGAGCCCTGGAACCACTGGGGAAACCGGGACAGGTTCTCTAACTCCCAGCGCAACGACTGGTCGCGGGTGATGACCAGAAACGCCGGCAGGCCGTCGCGGATGTGGTCCGTCGCCAACTGCATGGTCACCACGTCGGCGCCCCGCTGAAAGATGGAGACATTCAGGATGTCGGGGTTCATCCGAGAGTCGGATGCAATGAACCAACCGATGGCCGCGTGGTCATTGGCGTTAGGGGTCGTGTTGATGGCCGAAAAGGATTGCACCGTGGCAGTCGCCGGTGGGATATAAGGCACCTGGTACTGAAGCATCTGATGCGGGACCAGGCGCCCACCGCCGGGGCGCTCCTGGGCCACCAAGTACTCGATGAGGCCCGGCATGGCGAGAGGCATAAGCTCACCAACTCCTAGGGATTCTCTTGGCCCTGGCCCTGGCGTGGTGGCGGTAGGGGTAACCCGGTGCTGGCGTCGAGACCACGAGCCGCCCGATCGAAACCACGCTGCTTGAGCGTCTTATCGGCGGCCTCGGCGGCCTGACGCGCCACACGCTGCGCGGCCACGGCGTTGGCCGCCTCACCATAGCCGCTGCTGGCCAGCGCCTGGCGTAGTTTTTCCTCGCGCTGGACCTCCAAATCGCCTCGCCGGACAGGAATGACCACGGCATTGCTTTCGGCCGTCACCACTAGATCACCCTGCACAAACCAGCGCCAGGGCTCCGGTTCGGGCATCCGATGTGCCTCCTCTCGGCCTATCGCCCTCGTGCACAAGGGCGATAGGCGCCGTACTCGGGCAGCGGTGCCGCTTAGTCGAACTCTTCCACTTCCAGGATCACCTGCACATCGGCCGGATCGGCGCCGGCGGCCGATGCGCGCCCGATGATATCCGAGGTGAACTCGAAGGCGGGGATCATCTCCTCTTCCAACTCGACGTCCTGGTTGTTCGGAATGAAGAGCGGCGGGAAGCGTGGCGTCCAGACGGCGGCCACTGTCTCCCCGAAAATCACCTGGGTCGAGGCGCCGGCCCGGTTGGTGATAATAGCCTTACGAATGATGGCCGTACGCGACACCGTAAGCTGGTAGAGCGTGGTTGACGTGGCGGCGACCGTGATCGAGACGAACGTCTGGCTCCGACGATTGCCGACTCGCGTATCGCCCGTGCGTGGATTGTTCATGAAGGCTCCTTACCGGGCCGCGTTAGGCCGCGCGCCCCTCAGCAGAGATCCACCAGATAGGGCGTCCGTTGTAGGGGCTGACCAGTTGGGTCGTGCCTGGCTTGGCTCCCGGCGGGAGCAGGAGCCGGCGCTGACCGTCCACTTCCCACTTCTGATTGCCTTCATCCATGAACTGGACCGAGGCGCGCCAACCCCAGATCTGAAGGCGACTCTGAGTGAGGTTGTAGTCACTGAGGTTACGCGCCTCAACGTAGAGGTCACGATCCTTGGCGATGACGAAGAAGGTAGTCGACTTCCAGTCCGGGTCATGTGCGCCCAGGGAGAGCGGGATGCGGGCATGGCTATTTCGAATCCACATCCGCGCCGATCCGCGCTGGAGCCAGAGCAAAAGATCGATGTCATCCTTAGGACGGATGCGGCATTGGAGCAGCATGTTTTCGCTGAGCTGAATGCCGGTGATGAGCGTTTGGGTGACCGTCTGGCCGGCGTTGATGGCACCGAGGTCCTGGCGGAGCGGCACGGATTCAGGCAAGGGCTCCACGTAGGTGATCTTGACCACGCGGTAGGCCCCCTGGGTCCACACCACGCCGATATCGTTCTCCTCAAATGCCGGCCAACGGTCGTAGCTCGAAGGGTAGTCCATAGTTGAAGCTCCTACTGGCGTGGCGCTAGACGGACCAACGGCCCGCGCCCCATCGCTTCTGTGGCCCGAGGTGCCGGACGAGAGGCGCCTCTCGTCCACGGGTTCCGCCGGTACCCGCAAAAGTAGAGGACACGATGGGCTGCTCGGCTCGCCCGATGGGCGCCGGCTCCCACAGTTGGATGGGTAGCAGCCCGGCATCACCCAGGGCCAATTTGGCCAGAGCCACCCTGCCGGCATCGACGTGGCGCCTGAACTGCAACGGGCGGGCGGCCAACATAATCATCGTGGGCAGCAGCCCAGAGACGGCCTTGTCCGGTAACCGCCGATACATGGCTAGCAGCTCCTGGTAGTAGCGCTGCACGGTCCTTGGATCAGCCACCAGGCGAACCTGGGCGGTCTCGCCTAGCCCTAGGCGGCGCGTGCAATGCGCCGGGGGCAAACGAAAGACACCAGAGACGGCGCAGATAAGCGGCTGGGTTTCGGGTGGACCAGCCAGCAGATCGCGATTTTCGCGATGCACAAGCGCCGTTCCGCCGGCCATAGAGGTCTGGACAAACCGGCCGGAGACGATACGCTCCCGACCACTGTCGGCCTCCGCAAGGACGAAGGGCGAGCGCATGCCCGCCAGGGCGCGTAGCTCCTGCCCGATCTGCGGCAGAAGCGCCAGCGGCGTCGGCGTCCCACCCAAAATCTGGGGCTGGTCGCCGGGATAGGTTGGCGCTTCCTCGTGGGGAGTGAGCAGCCACTGCTCGGCCAGGGCGACCAACTGAGAGTAGTAACCCGAGCGGGAGATGATGTACTCCGCTTCAAGGCGCGAGATGAAGGGCGTGCGGTGCAGGCAGCAGCACTGCTCCTGGCACAATGGCGTTCCGATGGCCGCGGCCAGTTCGCGGCCCGCATCCCGGATGTAGTCGTGCAGTTCACCAAGGAGCAGGAACGCCTCGACTTGCTGCAACTGCTCCTTGGGTGCCGTTCCCACGTGCCGGCCGCCAGAGACACGTTCCCACGCCTTGTGGCTGTCGATGTACTTATAGTCGGGCACGTAGGGCAGATAGGACTTCGAACGTCCATTCCCGACACTCGGCAGCTCAAACGGCCTCATGAACCACCTCCCGCGCCTGCTCTCGTGTGCCGAGTGTGCCGAGTGTGCCGAGTGTGCCGAGTGTGCCGAGTGTGCCGAGTGTGCCGAGTGTGCCGAGTGTGCCGAGTGTGCCGAGGCGCTGGCCAAAGCCGGCATGGCCAAGCTCGCCGGCGGTGCCACCGATCCGAAGCCCCTGAAGCGCCTCTGGGGGATAGGCTCCCCCAAGGGCTTCGAGACAGGCGCGGTAGTAGGCGTCACGGGCCTCGGGGGCCAGCGACTCGTGACACTGGCGGCACAGGCGGCGAATACCGGCGCAGTCGCGGTGGTTATAGGTCACCGCGCGCCAGCCATTGTTGGCCGGCTGGTTGTGGTAGCAGTGATTGACATAGACAAGCTGTGCCAGCGGCATGCTTCGCTGGCACAGCTTGCACCGGGCGTGCTTCTGGGGGATACGGCTCCTGCGGCTTTCTGGGCTCCTGGGGTGCCTACCCAGAAAGCCCAGGAGCCATCCGACACAGACGCCCGGCGCGTGCAGCGACCGCTGAGCCCAACCTAGGAACGTGTACATGGGCAACCCGTCTAGTTGCCCATGCCGGTGATGACGTTGATCGAGGCGACCAACGCCTGCCCCCCGGTATCGCTGTCCGAGATACGCATGGCATGCCGATCGGTCGCCTGCTCCACTCGGATAGGCACCGGGAGCATCCAGGGTTGGTATTTCAGCACCCGTTCAGCGGCGGCGGTCGTCGCGGTGAAGTCGGAGGCCAGGGCTACGCTGACCAGCGTAGTGGCCGCGGCCACGGCCGCGCCATCGGCGCCGCCAATGCCCTCCTCCACCTGCTCTTCGAAGTCGGCCGCGCTACCCACGTGGTACATACCCAGGCCGGCGAGATGGTGGAACCCATCGGTGATGACGGTGGCCGCGATGATCTGGTCCCACGCGGCGTCGTCGGCTACGGCGACACCCACGGCATCCTGCGGATGGGTGACGTAGCGGATGGCAGTGTTACCCACTTCCGCCTGAAAAATCGCGCGCACTTGTGCGGCAAGGCTCATTGCTTGTCTCCTCTTCTTCGTCCCCGCCTAGTTGCCCATGCCGGTGATGACGTTGATCGAGGCGACCAACGCCTGCCCCCCGGTAGACGAGGTGGAGATACGCATGGCGTGCCGGTCGGTGGCCTGCTGCACGCGAATGGGCACCGGGAGCATCCAGGGCTCGAAGTTGACGACCCGCTCACCCACTGCGCTGGTCGCGGTGAAGTCCGTGGCGATGGCGCAACTGACCAGCGTAGTGGCCGCGGCCACGGCCGCGCCATCGGCGCCGCCAATGCCCTCCTCCACCTGCTCTTCGAAGTCGGCCGCATTCCCGAAGTGGTACATGCCGAGCCCGGCGAGATGGTGCCAGTCGTCCGTGATGACGGTGGCCGCGATGATCTGGTCCCACGCGGCGTCGTCGGCTACGGCGACACCCACGGCATTGGTGGGATGCGTCCGATAGCGCAGGGCCGCACTCTGGACGGCCTTCTGAAAAACGGTCTGAATCTGTGAGGCAAGGCCCACTGCATTTCCTCCTACCTACCAGCAGTGTGGTTCTGGATTGCTCCCCGGTCCGCTTGATCTTTCGGCGGACCGGGGAGCAACTGCGTACGGTCAGTCGCCGCCGTTGACCCGCTGGCCCCTCGGCTCGGCGGTCACGGCCAGCAAACCGAACCGCTGACCGGCGGCCACGGTTACCCGCGGCACGACCCGCACGAAGCAGGTTTCCTGCGGCCGGTGGGTGACGAGCTGGGGGAAGTAGATCACGTTTTCGAGATCGGGATAGGCGTGCTCCACCTGGAACTCTTGGGCCACGCCGGAGCCACGCTCCAGACGCACCACAGAGACGCTAGGGGCCGCCGAATCGTAGAAGCAGCCGTAGATGCAGACGACGCGGTTGGTCGGCACCGCGACGTTGATCCAGACCAGGTTGGTGCCCTGGGTCAGGGCCGGCAGCACCCACTGGTCGCGGCTATCGGCGCCGCCGGCGCCCAAGGTCATGCCGTCGAGAGACAAGTCGTTGAAGGGCAGCGTGTTGCGCACGGCGATGTTGCCGGGGCCCAGGCCGAGGCCGAGGGAGGCCAGCACGTTGGCCGCGCGCAAGATGGCCGCGTGGCGCTTGGCCGCAAACTCGTGCTTATCCAACTCGCGCGACGGCACAGGCACGCTAACCACAAGGTCGCGAAGGTTCTCGATGGTGGGCATTGGTCAGATTCTCTTTTCTTCCGCCGGGTCCCGGTCTGTACGTCGGGGCGTCGGAATAATGTCACCTACTACACAGCAGCGCTGTGCCGCGATGCCCGCTCAGACGTCGCGGCGCAGCGGGGGAAGCTAGAGCACCACATCCGGCGAATACGCCGCGGACTTGAAGAGCGGAGCACCTGTTGCCTGTGGCGGCGGTGGCAAGACGCGCAGCCCACCGGCAGGCAAGCGTGGTCGTCCGCCGCCGCCCATGTTGGGCAGGGTCGGCAGATACGCCGCACCGGGGAAGCTCGCGCCGCCGATCTTGATGGCGGCCTCCACGACGCCGGCCGTGGCCATACCGGCGGCCACCTGCTCGGCCACGGCGCCCCCGCCGGGGATACTGCCTTTCATGCTGAGCAGCGCGAGAGCCGCCACGCCCTTGGAGATGGGCGAGAGGTAGATGTTGCTCTTGACCTCGTTGGGCATCACCTTGCCCACGGCCATCGCCAGGCCAAACCCCACCGTGGTGAGCAAGCCGGTTTTGGCAAGTTCCGTGAAGTCCGACGTGAAGCCAGGGTTACTGGCGCCCATGCCATCGCCACCATCGGGGTTGTGCCGGCGCGGGCGGCGCCGGCTCCGGCGCCTCGGATTTTCCCAATATGCCATTGTTCGCTCCTGTAGAGGCAGCCTTCGATGCTCGCCAAGGCGGCGCGGATTGTCAAAGGTGTAGACCTCACCCATGGCCTTGCCGGCGGCGGTACTGCGCCTCCACGTCACACATGTCACGGGGCCCGGATAGGCCGCGTGCGCAAACCCACATGTCCTACCATGCAGTAGCATCCTGCGCGTCTGGTCCGTAAGACACCCGCCTTACGGACCAGACGCGCAGGGCGCCTACTTGAGTAACGTTGCAGCAGACAAAGTGGTTGAAATGTGCGGCATGCGGCCGCATATACGCGCGGCAGAGTGTCGGGAAGATGGCGAAACCGGCGAGGGCTACTCGTCGTCGCCCAACAGCAGCAGCGTCGCGGCGACGGCGGCTCCGGCCAGCAGGAGCACCACCACACGTCCCGTTCCGTCGGCGTTAGCCGGCGATGGCACATCTCCACCCGGAGTTGGTGGCTCAAAGCTTGCCACGGGACCGATCTCGGCGGCCGTGGCCAGCACGCGCTGCACGTAGCGCTGCGTCTCCGGGTAGGGTGGGATACCGCCATACCGCTGCACCGTCCCCAGACCGCTGTTATACGCGGCCAGGGCCAGGGCGGGATCGCCACCCACGGCATCAAGCTGCTGGCGCAAGTAGCGGGCGCCGCCGTCCAGGTTCTGGAGGGGATCCCAGGGATCTACGCCCAGGCCAGCAGCAGTGGCCGGCATAAGCTGGCTCAGCCCGATGGCGCCGGCAGAGGATACGACGTCGGCGCGGCCCCCGCTCTCGTGATAGACCAGCGCCGCCAGCAGCGCCGGGTCCAGTCCGTAGCGCGCCGCAGCGGCCTCAATCGCGCTGGCCCAGCGAGCGATGCTGGCGGGATAGCCCATGGCACCTCGCCGTTCCGGCTAGCTCAGCGGCTTCGCGCCGTAGCCCGCCTAGGGGCCGCACCATTTCCCGGTGCGGCCGCGCTCGCCCCAGATGCCTGCCAGGTGCCGAAGAGACGGGTGAAAGTGCCGATGATCTCAGGGAGCTTTTGCGAGGGAAACTTGCCCAGGAGCTGGAGCAGCAGCCGGCTAAGAAACTCGGGGGTGAGGTGCATCTGGCCGCGTGGACAGCCAGTACCCTGCTCCTCCCAAGCGACGACATAGCCGTCGGTGAACTCGTCCACCACGACCACGTTCTCCGCCGTCTCCACGATCACGTGGTAGCGATGTCCCGGCATACGTGCCCTCTCGCTCCGCTAGGCTCCGCTAGGCTCCGCTCGATCGCTGTGGCTGGTTGGCTTGCTTCAATGGGGCCACGACCTTTCAGCCGTGGAAACTTGGCTGGAAGTGGACGCCGATCGGATGTCACTCAGCCCCGCTAGCGGCCGTTGACCTCCGCAACATCCGATCGGCACAGGCATTGGTGGTTGCGGCAACACCTCACCTCAGGCTCCACGACCCCCGCCAGGTGAGTCATGGAGCAAGGCCCACAGGCTTAAGTGTACCGTAGCGGCCGCACAACGCCAAACCCATTTTGTATGCCCTTGCTACACGGTACAATGTTTCTGCGCGCAAACGCGCGCGGTAGCGCGCTGTAGCGCGCAAATGCGCGGGATTCCGCGCTACCGCGCGCGTTTGCGCGGAATCCCGCGCATTTGCGCGCGGTATTTATGAATAAATGCTTTAACCTGGGTAACTTTTTTACCATACACGGCGCGCGCAAATGCGCGCATTTGCGCGGAATCCCGCGCATTTGCGCGCAAACGCGCGCTTATATAACGGTAACAGTAACGGTAACACCTCGGTAACGGTAACACCTCACTACGCTGCAGTAACAGTTCCTCGCCGGGCTGATCGCCCGCCGAATTTCCGCCCTGCGGCGGCCAGTTGCACCATCAACAGGCGGCGGCCGCCGCCTGGACTTCAGTCGCGCGGATGAGCCCCGTCACCTCGCTGCGCAGTGGCATCAGCCACATTTGCCGATCGGCAGCCCAATCGCCGGCGTAACAGCCCGTACCCGTACCGGGCTGCTCTGAGGGTAGACCTGGTAACCGGCCATCGGTGAGGTAGAGATGGCCGTCGAGGCGCCACTCCAGCCGGGCCCCGCAGCAACGTAACCCATGCAACACGCCGTACGCCCCGTCGAGGTTTTCCCCGTCCTGCGTAAATGCCTGGCTGAGAAGCTGCTGCCAGAGGTCGCTGTCCTCGGTCAGATCGGGCCGTGGCTCCCAGCGATAGGGCACGCTCATTTCACTTCTCCTTGTTCTACGCCAGCATCTTCTCCCTTTTCTCCAGCATCTTCTCCCTCTTCTTCAGTGGCCAGACGATACAACTCCCGGAGATGTGCCCGTACCCTGGCACCCCAGGCCGGTTGAGCCTGGCAGGTGTTCACCAGGGGTTGCCACGGTGGATTCTTCGCCGCATAGGCGCCCATCATGGCCAAAAACACATCGTCGGGGATCGGAGACAGCAGGGTGTCCATGAGCATGCGCGCATCTGGTGCGGCCGGGCCATTGCCGTCCAGAGTGGTCACTACCAGCTCCCAAAACTCGCTGGCCGCCTGGATCGGCGGCAGTGTCGGCAGGATCAGGAGATTGGCCGGCGTGAGCCCCGCGGCGCGATCAACCTTCGCCCTGGTTGGCTTTCCGCTTCCGGATGCTTGCGCTTCCGCCTCGCGATGTGTTAGTTCTTGTGTACCAACTGCGGCCGGGGTTCCCGAGAGGTCGCCAGGGCCATTGGGGAATGCCTGCTGCGGTGGTGTTGGGGATAGCACGGGCTGCCCCAAAAGGGCGGCTCCCGTGAGGCTTGGCCTCGTGGGAGGAAACGGTGGCTGAGCAGAAGGGAGTTGTGGTTGCACCATCCCATTGAGCGAAGCAGATTCGGCGGCAACGGTACCATCCGTCTGAGCGCCGGTAGCGCCGGCCAACATCCCGGCCAAGGCCGGGTTGCCCTTGGCGGCAAAACCCATCAGCACGGCTGGGAGGATGCCCGCCGCTGCCTTGACAACTTTGTCCAGGGTAGTATCGTCGCTGCCGCCGCCGCGATCCTGCAACTCGTCCATCAGGGCCAGCATCTCGCGTATCTGGCCGAACTGACCGCCGGTGTCGGCGCTCCGCTGGAGACGCTCCAGGCGCGCCTCGGCCAAACGCCGGCCAATGTCTGGGTCACCCTGGATAAACTTGGCCTCCGCGTGAGCGGCGGCTGCATCGGCGTCGCGCGACGCCGCATCGGCTTCCTGTTGCGCTTTGATCGCCAGGTCTGGCGGCTCTAGACCGAGCAGTCGTTCGGCAAGCCGATCGGCCTGCTTTGGGTTAGCGGCCAGGTATTTCTTCTTGAATGCCCGTTCCTCACGGGCCCATAATTCCTTGTCGGTCAGTGGGCGTGCCGGAACATCCTTGCGGCCGAAGCCGCCACGCCGCTTGATCTCTACGCCTAAAAAACTGGCCATGACGAGTTTGTGGTAACCTCCATCGCAAGTATATGTCTGACGCGACTACTGTTGTGGTGCCTGGTGGCCAATCGCGCGTTCCTAGGGACTTTCGCTCTATAGGAAATGAGGCTCCGCCGCAGCCCGAGCCACCGGATGATCGCCCGCCGACCAAGTATCCGCGCAAAACGCAGAAGCCGGTACTGCTCTCTGTGGGCCACCACCGGCGCCTGGCCCAATGGGCTCTCGCCACCGGGCGCACGATGCGCTCGTTGCTAGACGATGCCGTGGATCTTCTGCTGGAGCGCGAGCGAGAGGCCGCACTGCGGCGTATTGCTCGCCGCGGCCACTACGCCGATGGTTCGCCCGCCACCGCTGCAGACGTCACGAAGTTGTCACCGTAACGTTAGGGAACCGTAACACTTTTATCAGGCGTGTGGTGCTATACTGAAGTCCTCGGGTTCGGGTCCGCTCCTTGTTGGTGGTGGGCTACGAGACAAGAGCCGCAGCGAAGAGGCACCTCGCTGCGGCTCTTGTCGTTTCTGCCGTGATCTTAGTACTAGCCTCTTGTTTGGCTGATGCGCGCGTGACCTGTTACTGACCGATCTGATGACTAGCGCCGACGAGTCTGGTACTGGCCAGTGGCGTGGCTGCTAATGCCTGGAGTCCTGGTACGTGCTAGAGCCTTGGCTGGAACTTTGGTGCCGAAGTACCAGAGCACTAGGGGAGGCGCTCCAGGATGTGGAGCCCGCCGGCCGTCCGCAGTGGGTCGAGGTATGCCATCGTGTGTCTCCTTCCTTGCACATGCACCGCAGCAGCATCACTCCCTGGCCGACGCGACAGGAAACGCCACATGATGGGCGCGGCTGGCCAGCACGGTGAGCAGCAGGGCTTTCATCTGGTCGGGAGTCGTGCCTGCCGGCATCTCCTCGGGGTGAAGGTCGCACCACTTCAAGATCATGTTGAGCATCCAGGGCAGCGGCCCATGGTGCTCCGCGTAGGCGTGAGAGGCACTCTCCTGTACGAGTACCTCGATGCGGGAGACGGCGCCATGGACAATGTGTGGTGGCCAGTCTACCGGGTTGACCGTCCCGTCCTGGAGGGCTTGCCGGACGTAACGGCCCAGGTGGAGCGACGCCACGGCTAGACCCTCGGCTTTCCACCTGGCCTGAGTATCCTCGGTGATCTGCTGCGAGAGCAGCAGTGCCAGGTAGTCGGGCAGGTTATCCGGGGCGGCGCTGCGTTGCAGCATTTGCCACCTATCGGCCGACAGAGGCACCAGAAGGGGCAGAAACCAGCGGGTCAAGCGCGTTCGTAGCCAGTTCGTTGACGACATGGATGACTCCTTTCGTGTCTTGCTTCAATGGGGCCACGACCTTTCAGCCGTGGAAACTGCTGAGAAGAACGCGCACGTTTTGTTACTGACGCAAGCGTTGGTTCACCTCGTTGACGGCACACTCTTCTATGATGGCTGGACGGCGCGCCCATGTACTGGTACTGACTGCTATGATGGCTAAGAGCGCTGAGAAACTGGTACTTGCCGCTCCGATGGCTAATGCGCCGCTCCGCTGGTACTTGCCGCTCACCTGGCTGTCCGCGCCGACCACTTGGTACTTGTGCGTCGTGTGGCTGATGCGAGCCAGTTGGTACTTGCCGCTCTAATGGCTAACGCGCTTGCTGCTTGGTACTTGCGCCGAACATGGCTGATGCTGCGGCCGTGGTACTTGCCTGCTAGATGGTTGATGCTGAAGCTGTGGTACTTGCCAGGCGAGTGGTTCGTGCTGACAGTGTGCACGAGATGGTACTGACTCTCGCTCTGGTTATGCGGCAAGCTTGGTACTGGCGCCAGATATGGCTTGAGGCAGGGAGCGCCATCTTCGTGGTACTTGCCTTAAGTCTGGCTGCTCATGGCCCATGGTGCCCACCTGTCACATGGCTCGTGCGCACGATATGGTACTGGCTATTGAGGTGGCCGCGTGCTTGGTACATGTCGCAATCTTGGCTGGCTCGCTTTTTGTTGCTAGCTTTCCTTGATGACTGTCGCTGCTGAGTTGGTATTGGCTGTGCTCATGGCTGGCCTCCTCCACTATCCTAGCCAGCTAGGATTAGGCCGCTCGATCCTGTGGCTGTGCCCAGGAAGCTGGAGGGCATACGGCTTCGGCGGCGCCGTCCGATAGGCCCGCGCAAACGCCTCTTCCCAGAAATGGGCTAGAAAAAGCTTGACTGTCCAGCGTCGGGCGCGGGCGTGAATGTGCGCCGGCGGGAGCATGGGCACGCCCGCATGGGGCACCGAGTCGCCGGCGATGACAACCACCTTGCTAAGTACATGCTCGACGCTGGTCGCCGCCAGGAATGCCGCCAGGTCGCGGTACTCGCCGGGGACCTTGAGCCGGCGGCAGCCGCTGTACCAGGAGTGGGCATCGGTGTCGGCCCCGATCTTAAAGGTGGCCAGCTTCTCCCGCGCCCGGTCTGCGTATTCGCCAAGGAGGTTCCTGGTCCACTCCCGCTGCTTGCGGATGGCAAACAGCTTGCCGTAGAAGTCGCTTTCCCGGCCCTGGACTTTGACGAAGCTTTCACCCAGTTTGTAGGCCACGAGGGTTTTGAGTGAGGCATTCCAGGGACGCTTGGCCAGGGCGTTGGTCAAGCTGATCTTGGTCGGCGCCGCCAGGTCGGGCTTGCCTGGCCCCCCGCGCAGCGCGGCGGCACGCACGCGCTCCGGGTTGCGGTGCAGGATGTTGGCGATAGTGACGATCTGGTCGTCGGACAGCTTCTTGCCCTCGATCACGGTGTTGACCACTGCCCTAGCCTTCTCTTTGCCCAACCACTCGATTTGTGGGTCTAGACCGCTGAATCGCCACCAGTGACCCACTGTGGCCGGCGGCTTGGTGATGTCGAAGTGGGAGCAAAGTCCGGCGGCGATCACCGGGCCAATCCCACAGATGCCCCTTGCCCAGCTTGCGAGCCCGGTGGGCTCGATCCGCGTCCACACGTCCAGCATGGCCCGCACATCGTCCTCCAGGGACACCATGCGCGCCTTGGTCCAGTCGATGGCCAGGTGCGGCGAGGCGGTTCTCCCTAGGGCCGATGCCTGGTTACCGGCGGCGATACGGAATCCTTGCCATCCGTAGTACACGTCAACGAGGTACCTGATCTGGGGCGTGGTCAGGCTCTTGGCCGCCTCGCGCAGGTCCTTGCGCAGCAGCGGAATGGGATTGGGCACCGGCAGACCGGTGCCGGGGTCGTAGCGAGCGTCATCTGACCCGTCATCGCCCTCGTTGTCATACGGAAATGTACTCATGGGTGTGCTCCTTTCTCTTCTGTTGGTACTACTGAGGAAATCGCTGTGTCTCTGGTGCTGGCATACTCTCTGGGTGGCGCCTACCGCGTGGTACTGACCGAAGAACTGGCTGCCCACTCTACCCATGGTTCTGGCCCGACGGCTGGCTACTACCTTTACGATGGTACTTGCCCACAGCTAGGTTACTACTGCACACCTGGTACTGGCCCATATTCTGGTTGACACATACACGATGGTACTTGCCTCGTCCGAGGCTACTACTGCACACCTGGTACTGGCTCATGCCATTCTCTTCTGTTGGTACTACTGAGGAAATCGCTCTGGGTGGCGCCGGCTTTCTGGTACTCGCCTGCCTTCTGGCTGCTACTGCACACCTGGTACTGGCTCATGCCATGGTTGAACGCAGCTCAGATGTTGCCCACCATACCCTTGGTTGAACATCCCTCTTGGTACTTGCGCCCATTGTGAGTGGTATCCGCCATGGTACTTACGCGCTACTTGGTACTGGCGGCGATCCTGGTTGATTGACGTCTCTCTTGGTACTTGCGCCGATTGTGAGTGGCATCTGCCACGGTACTCACGTGCTACTTGGTTGACACTGCCTTGGTACTAGTGCCGGACTTGTGGCTTGTGCCGACTTTCTGGTGCTCGCCCGTAGTGTGGCTATGCCTCCGTTTCGCGCTGGCTAGGAGGTAGCGGCGTCGTTCCTCGCGGCGGGCCGTCCAGCGCCCGAGGTAGAACGTCAGTGTGCTGGTGATGAAGGCCATACTCCAGATCGCCACAAGTTGGTGATTCAGCCCCAGGAGCCCTATGAAATCCATCTGGTTGGTCACCTCCTTTCAACGCCGGCGAATATTCGCCGGCGCCACGCTATGGGTACGACCGCGGCCCTCGCCAAGCGAATCGGTGGTCTGCCGGTGGCGACGCCGGCGCGTGCGATCGTAGCAGGCCTCACAGAGGTTGAGGTCTGCTGGCCACTCTGGCGGCAGGGGTGCTCGGCACTGCCGACACCTGGGCTGGTAGTCACGCAATGCGCCTCGCGCGTAGGACGCGCAGGTGGAGCAGAGTAGGCTGGTCTCGGCCAGCTCCGTGGCATCATCGCCCCTGGGCGTGCCGTTGCAAGCCGCGGCCACCATCTGATCTCGTACGATATGCCATGCGCCGGTGCCGTCGCCCTTGTTTTGGGTGAAGTGCCAGCCGGCTGAGAGGGTAATCACGGTGTTGGGCCTTTCCCTGGCGGAGTTGGGCTGCCAGCAAAGCGCTTGTGCCACAGCTCGTCGATCGCTTCGAGCAACACTGACCGGCGAGCCTTGGTTTTATGGCGGGCCAGGTCCCAGAGGCGCTGCCAGCGCAACTCGTCTAGGCCAAACGTCATGCGGTGGGCGTAGGGTGTCTGGGCAGATCGCTGCGGATGGGTTCCTGTTGGAGGTGGGACGAGTGGCGGCGGCGAAGATTGGTTATCCAGAGACATCTGAACATGCGCCGGCTACGGTTGATCGGGTAACGCCTCTCCACGCTGGAGAGCGCGCAGCGCTGCCTCGAACAGTTCGGCCCGCGCGCAGTGCTCTGCGGCTCGCCGCGCCAGGGATGCCAGTTCGTACTCGTAGTGCGTAGTGCCTCGCTCGCGCTCGCGCTGCGCGGTCTGTTGTAGTGCCTCCGTAAGCGTGGCGCAGTACCCATTGATGGGCGACAGGAGTGCGTCCCATGATGCAAAGGAGGAAACCCCATTGTTGGCGGCATACTGGCGTTCATGGTCGAAGAGCACCCATCGACCATTCCCAATCGGGATCGTCGGTAGCTCATAGACCAGGCCATCGTCTTCGCTCACTCGATAGACGTTCTTTGGTGCCTCAGGCCCTCCGATGTTGCGCTTTAGCCGCACGTAACGCGGATGTTGAGGGGCGGAGCCGTCCCAGTAGTCCTGGCGAACGCCGTGCCCCGGCCAATTGGCAGCGAGGTACGCTTCGTAGGTATCCGGAAGGTTCGGTTTCGGTTTACTCGACATGGCTTCCTCCTTTGCCTATTGCTTGTTCGTTTCCCCATTGTAGCGACTTGCCACAATTGTGTCAACTTCCCAGGCTGTTCTTGACGCCACGGCCGATAATGGGGATTATCAAGAGCGCTGCGGCGCTCCGTGAGCCTTTGGATTGTCCCTAGGGCTGCCAAAACTCTCGATAGTGGACCAGGGCTAAGGTGATGGTGAAGATACTCACACTCTGGAGTACCAAGATGAGGCTGATGGCGAACGTCGTGAGCGTACCAAACTCAACCACCAGATAGGTCAGGATAGCAGTGTTCATGAGCAAGACGCCGAAGATGGCGCGGGCGATAAACCGTGAAGCGCTGTTCATTCCGGGAACGCCAGTTGCTCCGACGTCGGGGCCAATACACCCCAATTCACCGTTGCTGGTAGGACTGGCCCCGACGTCGGAGCAACGGTGATTTCCCAGCGCTGCTTGTCGCCGATGGGGTAGTGGTCGATGCGCGGCCGGCTGCTCGTTGACCACGACTTGCCCTTGACCGCCGCGGCGAAGCGCCAACCGGCCGCCCGCAACGACGTACCCGGCTCGTTGTCCAGCACGTAGGTGATCAGCCGCCGGTAGCCCATTGCGCGGGCTACGCGCCAGGCCGCGCCGTAGAGCGCTGAACAGGCGTTCGGGCACCCGTCCGTCGCCACGCGCGACACCTCGGCCGTCAATCCGGCGGCGGCGGCCCCACGTGTCACCGGCCGCCCCACGATCGCCACGCCACGGACGAGCCCTGTCGAGTCGATAACGGCCAGGCTGTAGTAGTGTCCGACCACCCGTCCATGGTGCCGGTGGAAAGCCGCCACATAGGCGTTGGCCTGCCGCAGATGGCACGGGATCACCATCAATCGCGGCTGCACGACCCCCTCACTGACCATCGGTTTTCCCCAAGACATGCAGGTGGCGCATCTCTACGAGACTGTGGGTATCCGGCGCGCCGGCATCCCAGGCCACGTAGACACAAGGCTCGCCGGGTATGGAGGACGAAAAGAACGCGGAGATGGTGCCCGTGGCCCCTACCAGTTCCGCCGGCACGGTGTCATCGGGAGGCTGCGGCTGAGGCACCTGGACACGTGTGCCGATGGTCATGCCGGGTGGCAGGACCAGGGCGACCTCGATCTGCGCGTCATATTGCCGGAGAAGGTCGGTACGCACGCGCAAGGTCGCCCGCAAAGCATCGATCTCGCTCTGGAGTATCGTACGCTGCGCGCGCAGCAGCCGGGCATGTTTCCGAAGCTGGTCGGGGGATATGTGCTCGGTCACGGGTTGGCCCTGATGGTTGGCGATCTAAAGTAGCGGTTCACCTCGACCAGGCACGTCTCACGCTCGTCTGTCTCCTCGGATCGGTTGATCCGGGCCTAAGCCCACGGGTTGGGGCGGACCTCGGCCAGGATCTCCCTCTTCAGTGCGCCCAGCTTCTCGTCACGCTCCTGGACCTCACCGTACAGGGCGACGATCCACAGTCGCTCCCCCCTCCATGCCCAGGGTGCCATGGTGGCATGGAGGGCGTGATCCGTGCACAGCTCCAGTGGACCCACAACCTCCTCCACCAGCCCGGGACGAGCCACCGTCCTCCCACGGCCGCCGTTGCAGGGTTGCCTCTGCGCATCAGAGCGCCACCAGGCGACACGCCCGCCGGACTGCGCCGCGTACGGTGCCAGCAGCGCCGCCGCGTACGCCTCCCGCTCGCCGTAGCCGGAGCCGTAGCCGTAGCCGTAGCCGTAGCCGTAGCCGTAGCCGTCGCCGTCGCCGTAGCCGGCGCCGTCGCCGTCGCCGTCGCCGTCGCCGTAGCCGTAGCCGTCGCCGGAGCCGTAGCCGTAGCCGGCGCCGTAGCCGGCGCCGTAGCCGTCGCCGGAGCCGTAGCCGGCGCCGTCGCCGGCGCCGTAGCCGTCGCCGTAGCCGTCGCCGGAGGTGGAGCTGGAAACACCTAGCGCGACCACGGTGCGTCCTCCCATGCCACGACGGCGGCAGGCGTGGCTTCCATCACCGCGGTCACATCCCGCAGCGTGATCGCCGGTGCCGCCGGGCCAATGCGGCAGCCCTTGCTCGGGCCGCTGGCCGCTAGGCCCACTACACCGCCCACGTCCGCGGTCCAGTAAACGGCCATCCGGGCCTGCTCCAGGCGGATCGTGGCGGCGTCGCTGGGACGCCCATAACCGCCGAACACGCCCCGGTGAGCGGTTGTGACGACCAAATAGACGGCCTCCGGGTCGATCCCGGCGGGCCGCTCTATCACGCTGCTGCTGCCTGTCTTTTTCATGCTTTCTGCTCCCTAAGTAGTATTAGACGCAAGCTCCCGGCTACGGTAACTATATTATCGCAGCGGCCGCTGGTACGGCGCAAGAAGATTATCAGTCTTAGCCCACCTGGCGGCCGCTCACTACAAGATCGGGCGGAAGCCCCCGGTTGGAAACCGGGGGAGGAAGCCCGCCTCCTTACCTACAAGCTCCCGGCTTTAGCCGGGGGTCGTTGACAGGGAGATTTTCTCGCCGTGCTTGTTGATCACATGTAAGGAGAGTTCCGGGCGTAGGTAGAGCAGCAAACGCCACTTCACCAGGAACACGGGGGTCAGTGTTCCCTTCGTATCGACGTAGTGGGTGCTGCCGTCCAGATTTTCGACCCGGAAGTCGGGGACATAGGTCACGCGCCGCTTACGTGTGCCGGGGATGAGCACGATGGTCGTGCCCCGGTACCAGGCGCGGATCTTACCGGCGGCCAGGAGTAGGGCCAGATGCCGGGCATAGTCTGCCTCCAGGGCGCTGGCGTACTGCTGGCCGTCGTAGGTCGTGCGCCGTGCGCTGTACTTGTGTAGTTTCTCGACTACGGGTAGGGGTAGGGTGATGGCGGTTGCTGCTGGCGCTGGCGCTGGCGCTGGCGCTGCTAGATCGGGGCGCTCGTCGTGTGCTGCACGCCGGCGGGCCTCGCTGATGGCTCGTTGCAGGGGACTGCTCTTCATTCCTCGCGCAGCCTCCGTTCTAGGGCTGCTAGCTCGTCGTCCATGGCCCGGCGCCAGGTATCGCCGGTAACCACTTGCGGCGGCGGGACATTGTATTTCGCGCCGCGGACATAGACCGCGGCCACGAAGCGGCGGATGGTTTCCATGTCGATCCGCAACTGGGCTAGCTCACTGACCGACAGCGGCGGCATCAGCGCTTCCGGCGTTACTTTGGCAGTCACGAGATCGGACTCGGCGGTACCTCGAAGTGCAGACCGAGCAACCGGGTGCTCATTTCGCCGCATCACCTCCTTTCTTGGGAGTGGGCTCCAGGATGGCGCGAAGCCTTGCGCTCTGCTCGGCTATCTGGTGTGCTAACCGCAGAGCATCAACAGGCACGGCGCTGAGAAGCGCTTCGCGCAAGGTGTGTTGCCAATCCCAGTCGCCGTGCCAGACCCCCTCCTCTTGGAGTAGCGCCTTGAGACTTACCCACTGTTCATGGTCGGCTTTGTACCGATCGCGCTCGCGGCGCGCCTGCTCTAGCTCGGTGGTGAGCTGACGTACCTCCGTGATGCAACGGCCACGGAAGGCGTTGCTGAGGGCGTGGCGTGCTGGTTTGTCGGCTACCCAGGCCTCAAGCTGTTCGCGCCGATCGGAGAAAAAGGGGTGCCGCTCCGGCTCCAGGCGGTTCATCAGCAGATAGAGATAGAATGAGGCGGGGATATCCACTTGGCGGTAGGGCGCCTTGCGCTTCGTGTGGAGCGTGCCGGTGAGGGGGTTGAACCAAATCAGACCGGTCTGAGGCCCTGGCTCCTCGGACGCGATGAGGCCATTGGGACAGACCCAGTAGAAGCGATGGCAGTAGTTGAGGTACCGCGGCCACTTGGAATCAGACAGGTAATCCCCCCGGCTGCACTTCACCTCGAAGCCAATTACCTCGGGAAACGTCCAGGAGCGGGCGATGGCGATGGCGTCGAAGATGGACAATGGCAAGACGCCGTTGCTGTTGGTGGGGCCCGTCTTGACCCCGGCGAAGAACTGGTAATCGCGGGCGGCATCCTGGCGCGGGCCGTAGCGCTTACTGAGCGCGCGGACAAGCATCCCCTCGTGGACGCGGCTCGCGGTAGCGGTAATGGCCATGTAACTCAAGCTTTCTCGCCCGGCCAGGGCGGAACGGCGATGCTGCGCCAGGCTGTACGTGGATCGCTGCGCGTATCTTGTGTTAGCCGAGCGATCTCGTCAGCAGTTGGCTCGTCCAGGGTATGCCAGGTGTCCGAGGGCACGGCGGCGTTAAGCGGCAGCCCTCGTTCTCGCCGGGCTGCCTCGATTAGGGCAAAGCGGCGCCGGATGCGTGCCCGCCCAGTGGCCACCAGTGAGGCGAAGCGGCTCCGTCGTTCCTCTGCCGTCCCAGTGGCCGGTGGCGGTGCCGGGAGCATACGATCGGCAGCAAAGATGCGGCGTGTGTCGTCTCGTCTTTCGCGTTCCTTGAAGAGGCGACGGGCGGCCTCCAGGAAAATCGCTGGACCGGCCTCGTCACGACGGCTGATGTGCTGGATCATCCAGTCGGTGGCGGCGGTGTAAAGCGCATCGTCTAGCCAGGTGTTCTGGTCAACCATTCGCCGCCAGAAGCGCCGTACGGTGGCGATCGTGGCCTCCGGCGCAGCCTGGTGGTAGCGGCCGATGATGTCGTTTAGGCCCACCTCGAATATGCGGTCATTTATCGGCATTGGTGAAGACTCCCCGGGCATCTATTTGCCCCTGGCGCCGCAGGAGCACCAGATTGGCCTCGACGCCGCGCGCGGTGCCCGTGGCCGCGAGCGGCCCATCCTGTGTCCCCTGTGTCCCCTGCGTGGCATAGGCATTCCAGGTGCCAATGGCAGTGCGGACACATAAGTGCTCGCGCTGCCATTTATCGCCAAACTGGTGTTTAGCGATCGCTACGTAGAGTTCCGCCACCTGGTCCGGCGTGAGGACGGTCTCCTTCAGCGCCTTGGCATCTGCCGGGGTGCTGGTGTAGGGCAGGTCGGCGGCACGTACCAAGTCGATGAACGCCGCGTAGCGCGATGCGCCATTGGCACTTCTGGTGGCGCTCACAGACGCGGCTGCTGGCGCATCTACAGGTACTTCAGATGCAGGGGGTGTAGAAGCCGCAACAGAGACGATGGCTGGCGCCGGGAACGCTGGGGGCGCAGCGGGTGCCGGGAATGTTGGGGGCGCTGGGTAGCGTGAGCCGTTGGTGGTATCGGCCAGGGCGCGCTTCTCGGCCCTGATATGCGTTTGATACCGGTACCACTTGATTGGATCGATGGCCATGTAGCGCCGGCCATTGATCTCATAGAGCTGGAGCAGGCCGTGGGCGGCGTAACGCAGCAGCGCCTCTTCCACCTCGGCTGCCGTTACGCTACGTAGGCGGCCAAACGTACGTGAGGCGATGCGTCCAGCCGAGGCATCGCCTCGGCCAAAATCGTCAAAGGCGGTTAGTAGCCATGGCCAATAGAGAGGAATCGTCTGGCCGCCGGGCTCCTCGTGGATCGCGGCTAGCGCGTCGTCAAAACCCATCTCGTCAGAAATGAACACTTTGCGAGCCATGGCCCTATGCCCCTGCTGTCGTTCTCGCATCACGGATGGAAGAGACCGGGGAGACGGGGGGGGGGATAGGGCTGGCGGGTTTCAGGCGTGCCCAGGGATGCTGGCCTCCCTCTGCGTTGCGCCTGGGCTTCCGTACCCGGCGAAGGGGCGGGAGGTCAAGCTGCGTAGCCAGCAGGCTGGTTGAGGCAGCCGGCCGTTGCGTTACCTCCTGGCTCTGCTGCATCTGCGCTGCCTCCTGGCTCTGCTGCATCCAACGCTCTAGCGCCTCGTTGAGCACATGCCCGATTCTGGCGCGCAGGGCCGCGCTGTGGCGTTGATCTGTCTCCAGTTTGCCGACCGTACCGCGATTGGAACGCGCCGCTCTCGCCAGATCGGTGAGTGACCAGCCCAAGAGTTCACGCCGCTGCTTGATGGCTCCCGGCGAGGGCGGTGGGCCATCGGGGAAGGCACCATGACGCCAGAGGGGCGTCATGGTGGCCACATAAGCCAGTGCGCGATCGCAGGGGGTTGGGGTCACCATGACGCCGTTGGGGATCTGGTGAAGAGGCGTAAGTAGACTTGGCTCCTCAGTCGATGCTGAGGGAGCGAGTTGGAGTCGTGGGCCGCCCAGTGCCTCCTGATCGCACACTGCCAAGAGTGCACGCGCGCGGGTGAGCCCATGCTGAAGCGCGGCATAGAGGGTAGAGCTGTGGCCCGAGACGGGGCCAGAGGTGGACGTCTCCGCAATGCGGCGGGTGAGGTACCGCGCCAGGAGAAGATCTAACGGCAGTTCCGGCGAGGGCGCCGGCGCCTGCTCCGATGTGACGGCCCAGGTGGTGGGCATCAGGAGGCCGTCCTCGGTAAGGAGGGCGCTGAGTAGATCGTTGGCCACCTGCGCGCGGATTGCGCGGCGGCTGCCCATGTCGGTCGGTCGTCCACTGTTGCCGGCGTGGGGCACACCCGTTGCCGGTGGCCCCAAAATGGCAATGAGACGATCGGCAATCGCGCCGAGTTGGGTAAACGTCGCCTCGTTGAGAGAAAGTAGTAGCACGTGGCGGCTTTCTCTCGCGGTGCAACGTGGTGCCGTGGTGAGGTAGATGGCCAGTGCGGTGGTAATGGCTGCTGTGCGCTGCGTTAACAGCGGCGGCGGGCTCTGGCCGCTTTCAGCCTCGGTGAGGGGAAGGGGAAGGGGAAGCGTAGGAGACACGGGCATGGTGTCCGTGCCTGAAACACAGCTCATGGGCGACGCTCCTTCGTTGGTGGCCACACGTGGCTCCATGGAGCCACGTGTGGGGTGTGCGTTGGGCAAAGAGACAGCCGGCTCTCGGGTTCGGGCATCTCTCGTCGGACAGCTAGTGCTGTTCTTACAAGGCCTCCGTCCGTCCTTGTGCCCTGGCGCTGCGCCGGCGAAGGAAGGTGGCGGCGCCCTGGAGTTCCGCCGCCGTGGCAGTGGCGCGATGGGGCGCTTTGTGGCCGATGCCAAGACGGAGCGCCTCGGTGCTCGCCTCCTGCCATTCCTGCCAGGCCCGCTCCAGAGTGACTGGAGCAGTTGCCGGTTCTGCCTCCTCGGTGGCACTCACTGCCGGGCGCGGTGGCGGTTCGGTGGGCCACAGGTCGTGATCGGCCAATTCTGTGGCCACCTCGCCCCCCCCTTCCTCTATAGAAGAGATGGTGCTGATCTCATCCGGCTCCTCCACAGCCACAGTGGCCGCTCGTGGTGACCGTTCGGCCACGCTGACCGGGGAGACGTGGCGTATGGGATGCACGGGATGTACTTGGGCAACCGAGGCATGTTCGGTTGCCCGGCGCTCGGGCGCCGTGGGATCGTTTGCCACTTGCATCTCCAGTGGAGACGCCTCAATGCGGAGCTGCTGACCGGTGCTTACCAGCACCGACTCTTGTGCGACAGCTACTTCCTCCTGACACACCAGACGGAGGCCATGACAGATGGCCGTTTTGGCCAGCATGTAGGCGGGCATGCGGGTCCAGAAGTCATTGACCTTGGCAAACTCGTGCCATAGAACCACGGCGTACGACGGCTCCGGCTGGCCGACGACACGTACGCCCACCCGACAGGCCAGCGGGCGTCGCTTGTCGGATGGTGGGTAGGGCCAGATGTCCAGCCATGGACCGGCGGCGGCTTCCTTGTACTCGGGCATGGTCAGACCCGCGAAGCGGCCGGTACGCTGGGCCAGCGCCGCGTAACCATCCATCGTGATCTGGACGCTCATGTCTGAGCCGCCGTCACGGCGCTTGTAGAGCACGGCGGCAATCTGGCGCCGGAAGGGGCTGAGGCCAAGGCTCTGGCAGACCTGGCCGAAGTGAGCGAGCTGATCGTTGGTCAGGCCCGGACAGATCGACCGGCGCAGGATCTCCAGTTGGCCGCTGTCCCACTGGGCCAAGGCACCAGGCGTAGTCCCACGCCTGGCCAGGCTATCTGGGGCTTGTGTGGTTTGTAGGGTCTGGTTGGTCATGGTGTCCTCCTTTTCCTGGGTACGAGTATGCGGTGCGCGGCGATGGCTCGTCGCCGCCGTGAATATACCGGGTGCAGAGAGTCAGGGCCACGGCCCGCGCCCCTTCCTGGTCCAGTGTGTCGGGGTCAATCGGGCTCCCGCGTGCGACCAGTTCTTGCCGCCATAGCCAGAGGCCCACGGTGGCGGCGTGGCGGCAGACGTGGCGGCTCCGCCAGGCCCAGCACGTACAGTGCTGCACCCGTCCATCGCGTACCCGTACCTCATGATGCACCTCGTCGCTGGTTTGGGCCGGCACGAGGGCCAGATTGTCGAGGCCAAGCAGGTAGTGTTGGTGATGAGCGCCGCGGGCGATGGCATCGCGCACCGCTTGCGTCCAGCGACCAAGTTGTGGCACTGGGGTAACCGGATGGTAGCGTCGATTCACCGGCTCGTCCTCCTCTCGGGGTCGGCGTGCCGCGCTCGCTCCTTGGCCATGGCCATGGCCGCAAACGCACGATCCAGCATCCAGCGCGGCGCGCCTTTCCCCGCGATCTCACAGCTTTCGCCGGTGTCCGGGTGAATGAGCTGGAGGTAGCCTGTGTGCTGCCGGCTCCATCGTACGATGATGTCGGCCCATGGTTCGCCGCTCATCGGGTACTCGCCTGACCGGGGTGGCGAGCACATGCGCCACAGCCGTCACAGCGCTTGAGGGCGTCTGGGAGGACGATGGTCGGATCGGCTGGTGCGCCACACCACCAGCAGTGCGGCATGGGCACGTCCCAGATTTGCGAGCCCTTCGTGCCACGCTTGCGTATCCCGAAAGCCGCATCTGGTATCCTTTCCATGGGTGTTCTCCTTTCTAGTGGGGTCTAGGCGCGGGCTGCTGGCTACAGCCCGCGCCTAGCTCGTTTCTACGCCCTCACCTCACCTGGGAGCAGGTTCTCACCACGCTCCAGCGCATCGTAGATGGCGAGACTCTGCATAGGGGACAGACCTACCAGCTCCGCCGTACGCACCTCCCCCAGGTTGTCGGTGCTCGTGCCCGTGCCCGTCGCTGCGCCGGTAGCCAGCATCTCGCCTAAGCGGGCGCCTAGATAGGGGATAGTGTCTGTCCCCCACGTGTAGCGTTGGTACGCCTGAACCAGGAGCCGCCACTCAGCCGGTGTAGGGGCCAGATGCAGGACCTCAGCCCGTATGGCGGCATAGAGTCGAGAGAGGTCGCGTTCGGCCAGCAGCCCATAACTCATGCCGGCGCGCTGGCGCGCTGCCAGGTCGGCCCACAGGCGCCGCACGCGAAAGACGGCGCGCGGCGTACGTCCCGCGCCGGCCCCGGCAGCAGCGGTAGTCGGTTTGAGCGAAGACATCATCCTGAGCAAAACCTTTCTGCCGTATGCGGTTGTCGGTTGTGGTCGGTGTCCCAGGGAGGCACCGCGGTACCTCCGCCTACCGCTACTATAGCGCATCGGCAGTCGTGGTGTTGGCCGGAGCGTCTAGGATGCCTGGGGCAAGGTCAAGGGTTTTGGCGTTAGCGGCGGCGAGCTGGCGCGCGCGCCGGAGACGGGTTTTGACGGTCCCCGGAGGCACTCCCAACAATGCTGCTATGGCACGTATGGGGACTGCCTGTATGTAATGGAGCAGGAGAATCTGGGCATCGGGGGCAGGCAGCGTTCGAAGCAAGTGGTGGACATATCTGCGCTCCTCGCGCTGCTGAAGGGCCTCCTCCGGTTGATGGTGCGGATCGCTGTCCGCAATGGCGAGCCAACGGGCTGCCAGGCTCATTCGTTCGCCGGCCAGAACATCAGGGTGATCGAGGGCCCCCTCGTTCGCCGGCCAGATAACGAGGATGGGTGCCCGATGATGAAACTGATGGCGCAGCACATCGTAGAGGGCATTCTTGGCCGTCGTGATAAGCCACGCCAAGGCATACGGCGGCTCTATTGTGTGGCGTTTTCGCCAGGCTTGGAGCATCGTCTGCTGATAGATGTCCGCGATGAGTTCGGGGTCCGGGAAACGGAGACAGTGCACCAAGAACTTGGTAACCGGTGGGCGCCTGACCACGTAGGCCCACTCGAAGACGGCGACCTCGGCCGCATCGGCATCCGCGCCATTATCGTCGGCCGCATTGGCCGCATTGGCCGCATCGACATATGTAGCCACCAGGGCCATGAGGCACCTCCCCAGTGGTCTGTACAGCCGGACGGTGGAGGCTCGGGTTCCTCCGTTTGTCCGTCCGGCCGTACAGACCAGATACGCGGCGCCGCTCGGGTTGCGGGCCAGCACTCACTACAAGATCGGGCGGAAGCCCCCGGTTTCCAACCGGGGGAGGAAGCCCGCCTCCTTTCTATAAGAGGCTTTCCTGCTTAGGATTTTGGTACACTTGGTCCAGTGAAACTCGTCGCCAAACTCAAGCTGGTGCCTACACCCGAGCAAGTCACCGCCCTCCTGGCGACGATGGAACGCTTCAACGCGGCGTGCGACTGGCTGGCCGGCTGCGCCTACGACGACCGGACGGCCAACAAGTACCTGCTTCAGCGCCGCTACTACCGGCAGCTCCGAGACGACTTCTCGCTGCCGGCGCAGATGGCCGTGCGCGTGATCGCCAAGGTGGCGGAGGCCTACAAACGGGACAAGTCGCTGCGGCCCAGTTTCCGGCCGCACGGTGCCATTGTCTATGACCAGCGCAACAGCAACTTCCCTGGCCTGGATCGCGTCTCCCTGGCCACCTTGACGGGCCGGGTGGTGGTGCCGTTTCTGTTCGGCGCCTATCAATGCAGCCTGGTCGGCCGGCTCAAAGGCCAGTGCGATCTGGTCTACGACGCCGAGACGCAGACGTTCTTCCTGTACGCCACGGCGGACGTACCCACGCCAGAACCGGGCGAGCCGCAGGGTGTGCTCGGCGTCGATCTGGGCATCGTCAACATCGCGACCACGAGCGATGCGGCAGTGTTCTCCGGTGCCCGGCTGAACGGCACGCGGCGCCGGTACTTCCGCATCAGACGGCGGCTCCAGCAGAAGGGGACGCAGAGCGCCAAGCGGTTGCTGAAACACCGTCGCCGGAAAGAGCGGCGCTTTCAGGCCGACACCAATCATGTCATCTCGAAGCGGCTCGTGCAGACCGCCGCCAGTACTCACCGCGCCATCGCACTCGAAGACCTGAACGGCATTCGGCAGCGCGTCCGGCAACGGAAAGGCGCTCCGAACACGGCTCCCCAGGTCCAGCGTCGGCTGCTCCACGGGTGGGGCTTCCACCAGTTGCGATCCTTCGTGACGTACAAGGCGGCGCTGGCCGGCGTCCCGGTCCTGCTGGTCGATCCGGCCTACACCTCTCAGACGTGCCCTGCCTGCGGCCACATCGCACGGGGCAATCGTCGTTCTCAGGCGCAGTTCCAGTGTGTCGGCTGCGGGTTCGCTGGCCCGGCCGACCACATCGCGGCTTGCAATATTGCAAGCCGGGCGGCCGTCAATCCGCCACACGTGGGGGTGAATGTGAACCCTTCGCATCTCGCTACCTACAAGCTCCCGGCTTTAGCCGGGGGTCGTTGACGAGGCTGTCACCACCAGCCTGCAGTGTAGCCGATGAGCGCCATCAGGATGTTCATGCCCAGGATGGCGGCGCCGATAGTGGCGCGCTGCGCCTGGTGAGATGGCCACGCGGCAACTGTGCCGAGGGGCTTCGGTGTCGTACGATCACGCATGGTTGGGGGTTCTCCTTGTGGTCGTGGGGTGGGTCTGGATTAGGCGAGGGTCTGGGCGCGTAGCCGACCATCTTCGGTGATCTCGTAGCCGTGGATGATTGGCACGCGGACGATCAGGCCCCTTCGCAGGAGGCTGTTGAGCGCGGACTGGTCACCCGCGCCGACCACCTGGGTGTGATAGGTCTGCTCTCGCGTACCCAGGCAGCGAATGTACTCTTCGCCGTAGCACGGTACGTAGCAGCCCCCGTGGGAGCGCTCCTCGATGAGAAGAAGCAGGATGTCGGCGCGCTTCATCTGCGTGGGACGTAAGGGCGCTTTCATGGGTGGCCTCCGTTCAGATAGCGCGGCTCACGCATCTGGGATTCCCCAGATGCGCTGGTGGCAAGTCTGGCAGTTCCGTAGGGCGAAAGGGTGTTGGGCCTCGCCCATCTTGCCGTAGTAGCGCCAGTACAGCTCGTCGGGCAGGATAGTGTAGCCGCAGTCGTCACACCAGTAGTAGGCGCGCGGCAGCCTTGGCCGTGCCCGGAGTTGGCACATGTGCCAGATATGTGCTTCGCGCATGCGCTGCCGCTCACGGGTGCCGTAGGGCGAGGCGGCCGCCATCAGGGTACCTCCGGCTGGCCCGACTGGCCCGACTGGCCCGGCTGGCCCGACTGGCCCGACTGGCCCGGCTGGCCCGACTGGCCCGGCTGGCCCGGCTGGCCCGACTGGCCCGGCTGGCCCGACTGGCCCGGCTGGCCCGACTGGCCCGGTGGAAGCGCGACGCCCTCGGGGTCAGGCACCCCCGGCTCAAGCCGGGAGCTTGCGCCGAGGACCATCGCCCGATGCGAGCACCGAAGGATCGTCCTGACACGATACGCCGCCTGACAGCGGCGCCACCAACGAG
>Ga0209727_1000582_pt1 | contig 38884 bp, 30 predicted proteins | sample RifGroC1_FD_183995 | JGI IMG/M metagenome (GOLD analysis project Ga0209727, IMG submission 183995) | Groundwater microbial communities from Rifle, Colorado, USA - Groundwater C1 (SPAdes) (version 2) | ecosystem: Environmental > Aquatic > Deep subsurface > Groundwater | place: Rifle, Colorado...
GACATCGGCGCCGGACATCTGGTCGCGTGCAACCGACTGGCCGAGATCGGCGATCGGGAATGAGTTTCGTTTCCTTAAAAAGTGCCCGCAGCAGGGCCGCGCGCAGCAGGGCCGCCTGAATATGCTCGCGCTTTCCGGGCGCACGAAGTATACTGGCGACGACGGGGAGGCCCCGCGCCTCGTCGCTTCCGATATGATATTATTCATAGCGCCCTACCCCAAGCTCAAGGAAATCGCGGATTCCCTCCTTCCGAATTACGATATTCCGATCACCACCGTGGTCGGGGATCTGGCGGAAGGCCTGGAAGCCGCTCGTTCGTTCGCTTCTGAAAACGCCATCCTGGTCAGCCGCGGCGGTACCGCCAAACTCCTGCGCGAGACCCTCGCACTCGACGTCATCGAAATCGGCGTCTCCTACCACGACCTCCTGCGTACACTGAAACCCTTTATAGGCGGGAAGAGGAAGGTGGCCGTCGTCGGTTTCCGCGGTCTGACGGACAACGCGAAGGAGATGTGCCGCATCCTGGACATCCCGGCTTTTTTTCTACCGGTCGACTACGAGAGCGAGATACCTTCCCGGATCGAAGCGGTGGCCGGCATGGATGTAGATTGCCTGATAGGCGACATGGTATCCATCCGTTCGGCCGGCAGGGTCGGAGCCGAGCTTCACCTTATCGAATCCGGCGAAGCCGCGGTGGCCGAAGCCCTGGATAAGGCCTCTATCGTAGCCCGGAGCGTGCTTGCGCGCCGGGAGAGCGACCTGCGCATCCGGGCGGTCTTCAATTCTGTGCAGGAAGGAATAGTCTCCATCGGCCGGGACGGAAAAGTGGAGAACGCGAACAGCAAGGCCCGTGAGCTCATCGGGGGAACGGAACTGCACGGAGCCTCGCTGGAGTCGGCCGTACCCGATCTGGACTTGCGGCGGATCATGACGGACGGCCGCGAATCGTTCGGCAAGATCGTGGAGCTCAACGGACGACGTATCGTCGCGAACGTGACGCCCATACAGATCCAGGGCAGGTCGGAGGGCGCGGTCGCCGTACTCCAGGAAGTGGGAAAGATCCAGGATCTGGAAAAAAAAGTACGGAAGCAGCTGTACCTCAAGGGCTTCTCCGCCAAGCACAGTTTCACCGACATACAGACCGCATCCGCTCTCATGCGGACCCGCGTCGACATCGCGCGGCAGTACGCGCGTTCGATGAGCAGCATCGTCATTTTCGGCGAGACGGGAACGGGCAAGGAACTTTTCGCCCAGAGCATCCATAACGACAGTCCCGTAAAGGACGGTCCCTTCGTCGCGGTCAACTGCGGGGCCCTCCCGCCGACCCTACTTGAAAGCGAGCTGTTCGGCTATGTCGAAGGCGCGTTCACCGGGGCGGTGAAGGGCGGGAAGGCCGGCCTCTTCGAACTGGCCCACGGCGGCACCATTTTCCTGGATGAAATCAACGAGCTTGACGTCCAGCTCCAGAATAAGCTTCTACGGGTCCTCCAGGAACGGGAAGTGATGCGCATCGGCGACGCCAAGGTCATTCCTGTCTCGGTCCGCGTGGTGGTAGCCTCGAACATCCCCCTGCGCGACGAGGTCCGGCGCGGCCGCATCCGCAAGGACCTTTTCTACCGCCTGAACGTCCTGGACATCACCATTCCTCCCCTGCGCGAACGGGCGGATGACATACCGATCCTGTTCGCGGTCTTCACGGAAAGTTGCGCCCGGCGCAACGGGGATCCGCCGCCGCCGATTCCCGGCTCCCTGAACGACTCGCTTCGCTGCCACGATTGGCCCGGAAACGTAAGGGAACTTGAAAATGTGGCCGAGAAGTTCGTCGCGCTCAGCCGCCTGAAGGACAGGGCCGCCGCAGCTGAGCTCGTGGCCGAATTCCTGCGTTCCGAGAGGGCCGATCAGGCCTGCCCCGACGATGCTCCGCGTCAGGCCGCGGAGAATGCCTACGGCGGAACGCTTGAAGATATCGAACGCAGGGCCGTCCGTTCGGTGTTCGATGAGGAGAGCGGCAACCTGAGCCGGGCCGCCAAACGGCTCGGCGTGGACCGGCAAACCCTCAGGAAAAAACTGGGCGACTCCAGGGAAAACTGACCTGGGGCCTTTCCGAAATCTCGAAATACATTCCCGGGAGAATACGCATGGAAGAGCATGAGATAGTCATCATCGGATCGGGACTCGCGGCGCTGGCGACCGCGGCCCGGCTCACCGAGCTGGGGAAACGGGACATAGCGATCTATTCGGTCGGCTGGGGCGGCACTCCCTTCATCGCCGCGATCAACTTCGTCCTGCCCGACAACAAATACGGAGATTCGGTCGAACGCTACGCCGCGGACATGATGGCGGCGGGCTACGGCATCGGAAACGAGGCCTTGGTCAGGAACATGTGCGCTTCCAGCGAATCCGGCTACGGGCTCCTGAAAAGATGGGGAGTGGAGTTCGCGAAGGAGGCTGACGGTTCGCTCAAGCGCCGGCATGCCTCCGGATCCACCTTTCCCCGTTCGCTCTGCCGGACCACCGAGCTGATCGGGGTCGAACTCGTCCGCAAGCTTGAAAAAGGCCTCAGGGAAAAAGGCGTCTCCATCAACCTCGGCTGCGAATGCCTGCGCCTCGGGGTCCGGGACGGCAGGGTCACCGGAGTAGTGCTGAAGAGCCGGGAAAGGGGAGTTTTTCCCGTGGGCGCGGATACGGTCGTCGCAGCTTGGGGCGGAATCGGGAACCTTTTCGGTGTTTCGACCTATCCACAGGACATCAAGGGGAACACCGTCGCCGTCGCATGGGACGCGGGCGCGGCCTTGGTGGACATGGAATTCCTGGAGTACGAGCCCATGGTGGTCCTTTCCCCACCGGGAGCCGTCGGAGAGCCCTGCCCGACCGCGATGCTGGGGGAGGGCGCCCATCTTCTGAACTCCGCGGGCGAACGCTTTATGCTGGCTGTCCGGCCCCAAGGCGAGGCGGGCTCTCCCAAAACCCTCCTGAACAAGGAAATCTGGAAACAGGCAGCCGCGGGCAAGGGTTCGGAGCGCGGGGGCGCCTGGGTGGATCTCAGGCATATCCCCGTCTCCGTGCTGAAAGCCTACCCCTGGTTCTACGAGCGTCTCGTGAAGAACGGGGTCGATCCTTCTTCCCAGCTGATCGAAGTCGGTCCCATGGCTCACAGCTATTCGGGGGGCATCCTGGTGGACGAAGGCTACGAGTCCACCGTGGGAGGCCTTTACGCGGTAGGCGAAGCCTGCGGCGGCATCCACGGCGCCTGCCGTCTGGCCGGCAACGCCGCGTCCCAGGCGACGATCTCGGGCCTCCTCTGCGCGGAAGCCATCGCGGCGTTGCCCGCCGCACCCGCACCCTCGGCTGGGCACGCACCCACACCAGCGCCCGCACTCGCTCGCCCGCCCGCGGGCGTGCCCGCGCCCGCCCGCGCGGAATCCCCCGATAGCCCCCGCATCGAAATTCCTGCGGCTTTCCGCACCGACGAAATGGTCCGCTCCGCCCATCTGGACGAAATCAGGCGCCTGGCCGCCCGATCCCTTGCCGTATACCGGAACGGAACGGACCTGGCGCAGGCCCGGGACTTCCTGGACGGATTGATCGAAGGGGGGAAGCTCGACGCGGACGAAGAGACACTGCAGGTGGCCCGTTCTGTGCTCGTGATGGTGGATGCCGCACTTGCCCGGAAGGAAAGCCGCGGTACCCACCTACGGACTGATTTTCCGGAGACGCGCGGCGGGTTCGCCGAAGGGCGTATCCTCCGCAAGGGCGCCGCGGTCGGAGATGGGCTGATCGGTCCGGCCGGGAACGATCCGTGCCGGCTTGAAGCGCTCCTGCCGACTTTCCGCGTCCAGAACCATGCCGCGAACCTGCTTCCCCTGGAAAACGGAGACCTGCTCTGCGCCTGGTTCGCGGGGACGCAGGAGGGCATGCCGGATATCTCGATCTACTCGTCCCGCCTGAAGGCAGGCGGTACCGCGTGGTCGGTTCCCGAACGCCTGTCGCACGACCCGACGAGGTCGGAGCAGAATCCGGTGCTCTTCCGGGTCCCGGACGGGCCGCTCTGGTTACTCTGGACTTCCCAACGCGCCGGCAACCAGGACAGCGCGGTGGTCATGCGACGCATTTCCGTGGACGGGGGCCTGACCTGGGGACCGACGAGCCTGTTCATCGCCACGCCGGGAACTTTCGTAAGGCAGGCAATCGCCGTGCTAAAAACGGGCGACTGGCTCCTGCCGGTGTTCCGCTGCGTCTCGGTTCCGGGCAAGAAATGGGTCGGGGATGAGGACTACAGCGCCGTATTGCGTTCCTCCGACCAAGGGATCACCTGGACCGAGCACCGCGTTCCCGGGAGCCTCGGCTGCGTTCACATGAACATCCTGGACGCTTCCGATGGGACCCTGCTCGCCCTGTTCCGCAGCCGCTGGGCGGACAGGGTCTACCTATCCCGATCCGGGGACGATGGACGAAGCTGGGACGAACCCGTTCCGACGGTGCTTCCCAACAACAATTCTTCGATACAGGGCTTCCGCCTGCACAGCGGTCGCCTGGCCCTGGTCTTCAACGACTCCAGCGCAGGCGCGGGCACCGAGCGCCGCCTTTCACTTTACGACGAGATAGAGGATGAGGGGGAGGCGTCCGCCGGAGAGGTCCCGGGCACCGGTACCCCCGCTGCTGAAACGCGGGCAGCCGGTTCCGGCCGGTCGGCGTTCTGGGGAGCCCCCCGGGCCCCTCTGACCATCGCCCTTTCCGAGGATGACGGGCGGACCTGGCCGTACAAGCGAAACCTGGAAGTCGGGGACGGATTCTGCCTGACGAACAACTCCAGCCAGGAGAAGAACCGGGAGTTCTCCTATCCTTCCATCGCCCAGACCGCCGACGGCGCCATCCATATCGCTTACACCCGCTTCCGCCAGAGGATCAAGTACGTCCGGATCGAAGAGAGCTGGATTCAGGCGGCCAGTCCGAAAGACTAAAAGAACCGGCGGAGGTCGATGGCCTTGGCCGGGCAAACTTCGTCGCAGCAGTAGCAGCGGATGCAGGCATCGTAGTCAACCTCGACACGCTTGGCTGCCTTGGTTTTATCCAGACCTGCAGGGGATGCCGCCCGTCGCGCAGGGGAGAAGGATAACGCCTTCGCGGGACAGATCGCCACGCATTCGCCGCAGCGTAAGCAGCGCCTGTCGCGGAAGAAAGGCCGCGGAACGGTTGCGTTGCGCACCAGGTTGTACAGGGACGGCGGGAGGATCATGCGGCCGAAACCGTTGTCGCCGACCTCCTTGATCCGCTTGAAGTCGTGGATTCGAAGCTCATCCATCGGGGGACCGTCGATGGTGAGCTCGGACGGATCGCTCATCCAGACGCCGCGGGAAAGGGCGTCGGCCAGGTTCGGTACATCGGCGGGATCGTAGCCGATGATCGAAGCCGCGGCCCAGTCCAGGGCGAGGATGTCGGCGGATGCCAGGATCAGCCCGACCTGCCGGCTTTCCCCGTTTCCCGGCCCGTGCCCCTCCATCGCGACGACCGCGTCCATGAGGGAAAAAGAAGGCTTGAGGGCAAGGCAGAGGTCCGTCAGCATCGCGCCGAAGTCCCTCCGTTCGGGAAAGCGGAAATGGAAGGCCGCCTTCTGCAGGCCGGAAATCGTGCCGAAGAGGTTCTTCATCGCGCCGGTGTAGTACATGAGCTGGTGGGTCTTGAGTTTGGGGAGGCTCACCACGAGGTCGGCGGAAGCGGCTTCGGAAGCGATCTCGAAACGCTTGACCAGGCGGCCTCCGGGATTCTCCACGACCGCGGTTGCCGAGAAATCGGCCCAGCGGACGCCTTCCGCCTCCGCGACGGCCAGCAGGCCGCACTTGCGCGCGGCGAACACGCTCCCGTGCACGGCGGGCGATTCGCCCACCGCCACCTCCGCTCCCCGCTTCCTGAACTCCCGTATCGCCGCGCGCAGGACCTCCGGATGCGTGGAGACCGAGCGCTCCGGCTCGGCCGCGCTGAGCATATTCGGCTTAAGGAGCACGGTCCTGCCTGCGACCTCCGGAAAGGTTCCGGCTGCTTCCGCCCCCGCTATCGCCGAAGCGACCGCATCGGCCACCGAGGCTTCCTCATAGGAGGCGCAACGCCGGATGTGGACGAGGGCCTGCACCTTACGCTTCCCGCCTCGCAGATTTCCTGTCCTGGAAGGCGAGCAGGCACTTCCGGATGCGGATGGACTTGGGGGTGACTTCCACTTCCTCGTCGTCGCGGATGAACTGTATGGCGCGTTCCAGGGTCATGGGCTGGATGGGGGTGAGTGTGACCGCCTCGTCCTTGTTGACGGAGCGCATGTTGGAGAGCTTCTTGGTCTTGCCCGGGTTGACGTCCAGGTCCATGTCCTTGTTGTGCTCTCCGATGACCATGCCCTCGTAGAAGAGCTCCCCGGGAACGATGAACAGCGACCCGCGGGGCTCCAAATTGAACAGGCCGTAGGCCACCCCTTCCCCGATGCGGTCGGCGACGAGGGAGCCGGTGAAGCGGTCGATGAAGTCGCCGCGGTATTCCTCGTAGCCGGACAGGTAGGAGTTGAGCATGCCGGTGCCCTTGGTGTCGGTGAGGAAAATGTCCCTGTAGCCGATCAGGGCGCGCGAAGGGGCGCTGAATTCCAGTCGCACCCGGCCGCTGCCGTGCGAGACGTAGTTGATCATCCGGCCCTTGCGGGCGGAAAGCTTTTCGGTCACTACGCCGGAGAAGGCCTCGGCGCAATCCACGAAAATGTGCTCGATGGGTTCCAGTTTCTTGCCGCCCTCGTGTTTGTAGATGACCTGCGGCCTGCCGACGGAAAGCTCGAAGCCTTCGCGGCGGAGCGTTTCGATCAGGATCACCAGCTGGAACTCGCCCCGGCCGCGGACCAGGCAGCCGCCGCCGACGTTGCCTTCCTCGATCTGCAGCGAGACGTTCTGCATGGCTTCCTTGCGCAGGCGCTCGACCAGCTTGCTGGACTGTGAATTGTACCCGTCGCGGCCGGAAAGCGGGGAGGTGTTGACGGTGAAGCGCATGGAGACCGTGGGTTCGTCGACCACAAGACGGGGAAGGGCCTTGGGCTCGTCCTTGGTGCAGATGGTGTCGCCGATGTGGACGTCTTCGATGCCGGAAAGCACGATGATGTCCCCCGCTTCGGCTCCGGAGCTCTCCACCAGGGTGGGTCCCATGTAGGTCTGGAGCTTGGAGACGCTGAGCGCCCGTTTCAACCCGTCCTCGCCTATGCAGACCAGGGCATCCTTGGAATGCGCGGAGCCGTTGACGACCTTTCCGATCGCCTGACGGCCGAAATAGTCGGAATAGGAGAGGTCCGAGACGAGCATCTGGAAGGGCTCGTCCCTGGAATAGGCGGGACCGGGTATGTCGGCGACGATCGCGTCCAGCAGCGGATGCAGGTTGGTTCCTTTCTCCGCCAGGGTCTTCTGCGCTATGCCGTCGCGGCCGATGGCGTACAGCAGGGGGAATTCCAGCTGGGCGTCGTTGGCTCCCAGGTCGATGAAGAGATCGTAGATCTCGCTCAGGACCGCCTCCACGCGGGCGTCCGGACGGTCGATCTTGTTGACGACGACGATGATGGCCTTGCCCGACTCGAAGGCCTTGTTCAGCACGAAGCGGGTCTGCGGCAGGGGCCCCTCGGAGGCGTCCACGAGGAGGATGGCGCCGTCGACCATGGAGAGCGCCCGTTCCACCTCTCCGCCGAAATCGGCGTGGCCGGGAGTGTCCAGAATATTGATCTTGACGCCTTTCCAGGCTATCGAGCAGTTCTTGGCTGCAATGGTGATGCCCCGTTCGCGCTCCAGGTCCATGGTGTCCATGAGCCGTTCCTGCGTTTCCTGGCCGGCGCGGAAAACGCCCGACTGCTTGAAGAGGGCGTCGACGAGGGTCGTCTTGCCGTGGTCGACGTGGGCGATGATGGCGATATTGCGGATCGAACTATTGACCGTATCTTTCTTGTGCAAGGAGGTACCTTTCTTGGTTTGGGGGCGGGAGATGGCGAATTGTAGCGGAAAAGGCGCCAGTCGTCCAGCCGCCGCCGTTCAGCGCAGGCCGGACATGATGACGGCCGCCGCGCAGGACACGTTAAGTGATTCGGCCTGGCCGCCGCCAGGAATGGTGACGATCTCGTCGCTGAGCGCCAGGATGTCTTCGGAAGGGCCGCGGGCTTCGTTGGAAAACACGAAGGCCGACTTCCCGCCGCGCTTCCTTTCCCGGTAATCCACTCCGTCCAGGTCCGCGGTGACGATGCGGTATCCGGGCTTGAGAGATCGAAGTTCGGCCAGGAGGTCGGCGGCCAACAGGAAACGGCTATGGAAGATGGAGCCCATGGTGGAGCGCACGACCTTCTCGTTGAAGATGTCCACGCACCCCTCGCCGACGACCAGTTCCCTGATGCCGAACCAGTCGGCGGAACGGATGATCGTGCCCATATTGCGCGGATCGGCCAGATCGAACAGGACGATCAGGTTCGGTTCGATCACGGTTTGAATCAGGAGGCTCCGATAGTCGAACACGCCCAGGACGCCCTGGGGATTCTCCGTGCGCGAGAGCCTGCGGAAGTCCTGTTCGTCCAGTATTTCGACCCGGCGGCTGGACAGCAGGCGGTCCGTCTCCTCGTCATGGCCGAAGAAACCTTCCCGCACCAAGATCGCTTCGCAGGGGCAGGGGGACTTGAGCCCTTCCCGTACGGTCTTGTGGCCTTCGACGATGAACAGGCCGCTTTCCGCGCGGGCGGCGCGTTTGTCCAAGGCGGCATAGAATTTCAACCGGTTCTTGCTGACCATACCTTCCTCAAAAAAAAAGGCCCGGCGCAAGCCGGACCCTTCTCTACGCTTGCGCGTCGCTGGTAATTACCAGCGTCCGCCGCCGCCGTCGCGGTCGCGCTGGGGCTTGTCCATCGCCTCGTTCACCTTGAGCTGGCGGCCGTCGAGTTCCTGGCCGTTGGTTCCGGCGATCGCGGCGCGAGCCTCGTCGTCGGTGCTCATCTCCACGAAGCCGAAGCCCTTGGAAGAGCCGGAATCGCGGTCGGTGATGATCTTCACGGATTCGACGTGGCCGAATGACGAGAAGAGGGTGCGGAGGCTGTCCTCGTAGGTGTTGTAGCTGAGGTTTCCGACATAGAGTTTCTTGGCCATGGTGGCAATTCCTTCGTCCGCGTATATCCGCGGACCCTCGCATTTCACTTATCCAGGATAAGTGTCTCCCCTCCAAGCTTTACGGAGCTAAGTCCGGAGCCGGATGGGCAACGAGCGGAGAGACGGAGGATACGTGCAACGCTTTTCCAGGAAGTTAACGCAACCAAGTCGGTTTTCATGAAAACAGCCCACGGTATGGACTAATCCAAGAACTTCGAAAGGGGATGACGACGGAAAATAACTGTTCGGTCTCTTGAGTTTCTCTCACTCTGAGAATTACCTTACACTCTCCCGGAAAAAGAATCAAGTGATTCCGGGAATTTTTGCTGGCGCATGCGCAAAGGCCCGAATTTGGGATTCTCCGTGATGAAGCGTGCGACTCTCCTGGCGGGCGAAACCAATGCCGAGAACCCGGGGAACCCATCCATCCGACAACCGTCGGCCTCCCCGTGACACGATCCTTCATATATGTTAAGGTGTCCGGGCAATTAGTATTCCCTCTCGTTTTATGGGTTTTTTACGGCATTGAGAGGGAGCCGTTCCGAACGCGACGATTTTCGCGCGTACCGGAACTGTAACCGGCACTCACACCGTCGCGTCCCGGGCGTTCACGCCAAATCGCGCACCCTCCGAGTCCCGAACATCCTATACGCAAACTCTTCTCCCACAGGGCATGGTTCAATGCAATCTTCCTATTCCCATTCCGATTCCCGCCGCGGCTCCTCCTCCGGTCATTCTTCCGTTCATGGGGCCGCCGGCCGCACTTCCGCGGGCCACACCTCCTTCGGCCCCCGCACCCCCCATCCCGCCCAGCGCCACGAGCGCCATTCGCCCCAGGGCGGCCGGAATCCCGCTTCCAGAGGCGGCGGAGCCAGGGCGAAGCAATTCATCCATCCCAGCCGCTTCATCCAGGAAGCCAAAACGGTTGAAAAGGCCGAATACGTTCCCGTCAATGCCTTCGAGGATTTCGCCGTACATAAGAAGATTCTGGACAACGTGCGCCTGAAGGGCTTCCTGAAACCTTCCCCGATCCAGGATCAGACCATCCCGCTCGTGCTGCAGGGCAAGGACGTTGTCGGCATCGCGAACACCGGTACGGGCAAGACGGCCGCCTTCGCAATCCCCATGCTCCACGACCTGATCACCAACATGGACCACCGGGCCATCATCATGGCCCCCACCCGGGAACTTGCCGAGCAGATCCTCCAGGAATGCTTCACCTTCGGCAAGGGCTGCGGACTCAGGAGCGCGCTGCTTATCGGCGGCGCCTCCATGCACCTGCAGAAGCGCGACCTCCGCTACAATCCCCGCATCGTCGTCGGCACTCCCGGCCGCATCCAGGACCACGTCCGCCAGGGCACGCTCCTGCTCCCCTTCTTCAACTTCGCGGTGCTGGACGAAGTGGACCGCATGCTGGACATGGGTTTCATCAACGACATAGGCGACATCCTATCCAAGATTTCCAAGGACAGGCAGTCCCTCTTCTTCAGCGCCACAATGGAGCCCAAGATCGAGAAGCTCATCCAGAAATTCTCCCGCGACCCCGTGACGGTCTCCGTCAAGGAAGGGGCGACCGTGGACAACGTGAGCCAGAACGTCGTCTACTATTCGGGCAGCAACGACAAGATGGACAAGCTGCACGACCTCCTGATCGGTGCGGAATGTTCCAAGACCATCATTTTCGACGACACCAAGCGCGCCGTCGAGCGCCTCGGCCGCGAGCTGAACGCCCGCGGTTTCAAGGTGGACGAGATCCACGGCGACAAGAGCCAGGCCCAGCGCTCCCGGGCGATCAAGCGCCTGAAGGCCGACGAAATCAACATCCTGGTGGCGACCGACGTGGCCGCCCGCGGCATCGACGTTTCGGACATAACCCACGTCATCAATTATTCCACCCCGAACACCTATGACGACTATTGCCATCGCATCGGCCGCACCGCGCGCGCCGGCAAATCGGGAATCGCGCTGACCTTCCTTCCGCGTTAGGCTGCCCGCGGCAGAACCTGGAATCCAGGCTCTGCCCGGGTGTGGATCGATGGCGGCCATACGGAACGATCGTCCCCGGAAAAGCCGGTCGCTTTTCCGGGGGACGGAGCGGAGCCGACAGCTCCGGGTCATACCCATGATCCGGGTTGACGGGACGGCCGAAGGCTTCGTATCATTGGGTGATGTTCGGTACTCCGCACGAAAGCGCGCTAGGCTGGTTCCTCTATTTTTCGGCGGCTTCCTTCCTCGGATGGATGCTCGAAGCGGCGTACCGGAGCGTCAAGGAAAGGCGCTGGGTCAATCCCGGCATGCTTTCGGGCCCCTTCGTGCCGATATACGGATTCGGCGCACTGTCCATAGCGCTGCTTACCCGCGTCATGGCGGACGGGTCGCCCGTACTGTTATGGACCACCCTGGCCATCGCGCCTACGGCTGTCGAATACATCGCCTCCTGGCTCCTGGAAAAGGCGTTCGGCCTGCGCTTGTGGGATTACCGTTCGTTGCCTTTCAACCTGAAGGGCCGCGTATGCCTGTTATTTTCTTCGGCCTGGATCCTGCTCGTCCTCTTGGCCGTGTTCGCGGTCGAACCCTTCCTGATCGCGCGTATCGCTTCCATCGACCCGGAAACCCTGTATTTCACCTCCGGGGCCATCGTCATGTATTTCCTGATGGATACGGCCAATTCGATCAAGTCCCTTATTAATTTCAAGTCCTTCATCGAAGATCTCAAGGAATTGACCGCGCGCGGGGGCGTTTTCCAGCCCTTGTTCGATTTCGGGGGGCGGCGCTTGCCGAACGAGATCAGGCGGCTGCTGAAACCGCTAAAAGCTTTCCCTCAGCTCACGCGCGAACTGAAGCCGATGCTTCACGCCATTCCCGAGAGGATCACAGCCAAGCTGGAAGCGATCGTAGGAGGACGCTATTTCCGCAAATAAGCGTTTCGAACGCCGAACGAAAGAAGAGCGGATCATCTCCAAAAATCCGGAGTTCGCGGAGTTGGCGCGCGAGGTGCTGGCATCGCCCGATTACGAGAAAATACGCCGGCTTCCCCATCACGACGCGTCCGTCGCGGACCATTCGGTCGCGGTCGCCTATGCCTCGTATCGGATCGCCCGCAGGATCGGCCTGCGTTCCCGCCTTCCCGAACTTACCCGGGGAGCCCTCCTCCATGATTTTTTCCACTACGATTGGCATTCGGAAAAACCCGGTTCCGGCGGCCTGCACGGTTTCGACCATCCGAAGGAAGCCCTCCGGAACGCGGAGACGACCTTCGGACCGCTCTCGGCCCTGGAACGCGACTGCGTGGTCCGCCATATGTGGCCGCTTACGGCGATCCCGCCGCGTTACCCCGAAAGTTTCATCGTTTGCTTCGCGGACAAGGCGGTCGCCCTCCGGGAATCCTGGAACGCCCTGCGCAGCGGAAAGGGCATCGGCGTCCTGTGAAATCCGGCGCGCGCGAAGGGCGCGGGCGCCGCGTTTCTGGACGGGATTTCCGCCTTCGGTTATAGTTCCCGTCATGAATCCGAACACAACCAGCGGCAAGGTCTTCCTCTGCGTCTGCCTCAATCCGGTCATCCAGAAGACTCTCGTATTCGACCGCCTCCAGCTCGGCGAAGTCAACCGGACCGGCACTTTCCGCACCGACATCGCCGGCAAGGGGCTTCTGCCGACCCGCGTGCTGACCCAGGTCGGGGAAAAAGCCGTCCACCTCACCCAGCTCGGGGGGCCGACCCGGGATTGGTTTCTTTCGATGGCCGCGGCGGAAGGGCTTTCGGTCGAATGGGTGGAATCGGGCTCCCCCATCCGCACCTGCACCACGGTGATCGAGCGCGGCTCCATGGAGGCGACCGAGCTGGTCGAAGAAGCCCTACCCGTCGCCGCGGGAACTTCCGCCTTGGTCAAGGAGCGCTTCGCTTCCCTCCTTCCCCGTATCGACGTCGTGTTGCTTTCCGGCACGGTGGCGACCGGAATTGAGCCTGGGACCATGGGCGAACTCGCCGCCCTTGCCCAGGGAGCCGGAAAGCGCCTGTACCTGGACATCAAGGGCAAGGATCTCCTGGATTGCCTCCGAAGCCGACCCGCGTGTGTGAAACCCAACCTGGAGGAGCTCGCGCATACCATGGGAGCGCCCTATGAATCGGTCAGGTCGGACGCCGCCGCCCGCAGGCTCGTCGAGGATGCCGGAAAGATGTTCCACGAACGTTACGGCTGTTATCTCGTGGTGACGCGCGGAGGCAAGTCCACGCTTTTCTGGGACGGGGAGAAGCTCGGCGAGCGCGCCGTCGATCCCGTGGAAGTGCTCAATCCCATCGGTTCCGGGGACGCCTTCGGCGCGGGGCTCGCCCGCATGCTGGAGGGCGGGGGAAGCTTGTCGGAGGCCGTCGACGAAGGGACCCGACTCGGCGCCCTGAATGCGGCTCATCTCAAGCCGGGATCGATACTGGCGGATGTTTCTTGACGGATACCGCCTCGGCGCTTCCCCCGCGGATCAGGGCATACCGGTGAGGATCAAGCACCGGGAAATGCCGGCGGGAGATACGCGGGAAGTTGGACGTAACTCCCTTAAATGATATCGATTTGAAAACAATTCAATAAATTCAGCGCTTCAGGGGCCGAGAACTTCGCTTTCCTGATCTTATTGACCATTGGGTCAATATCGTACCCTGTCGCATCGACAAAATTCGCTTTCTGCAAGTCGCAATTATGAAACAGGGTACTCTTGAAACATGAGCCGGTGAATTTCGATTCCACCAAAAAGGTATTCTGGAAATAGCATTCATCTATAGAGCAATTCGTCATTTCGGTTTTTTTCATCTGCAGATCCGAAAAATTGCATAATGCCAAATGGCAACCTTTCATGTGTACTTCAAAAGACATTTGGCTGCACTTGTGGAATTTCATTCCAAGCAGTTTGCATGTATCAAAAATAACGTTCATCAGTTTCGCGTTATCGATACGGGCATTGCTGATATTGCATTCGGTGAATGCGCATGATTCGAAGGAAGTCCCACTCAAGTCCGCATCCGAAAAATCGCAATTGGCAAATGAACAATTCCAGAACGACTTATTCGAAATATCCGAATTTGAATAATCGACATTCCGGGATTCGTTTCCCGAGTATTTCTGGACATCCGTATCCATTGACGATGTCATCCTCGAACCGTTCAGCCCTTCTGACCGTAATAGGCGCCTTCCCCGTGCTTGCGCTCCCAGTGCTTGCGCACGATGTGCTCGGGCAGGGGGGAGGCGCGCGGATCCAGGCTCAGGGTCAGTTGGGCCATCCTGCAGACCTCCTCCAGCACCGCGGCATGGTAGACGGATTTGGCCGCGTCCGCGCCCCAGGCGAAAGGGCCGTGTCCGGCCACCAGGACCATAGGCATGTGCAGGGGATTCTTGCCGGCGGTCCGGAAGGTCTGGACGATGAGGTTGCCGGTCTCCAGCTCGTAATCGCGCGCGACCGCCTCGGCGCTCATGATCTCCGTGCAGGGAATCGTTTCGGCGCCGTGGTCCGCGTGGGTGGTTCCGAACACGGGGACGGACTTGCGGGCCTGCGCCCAGGCGACGGCGAAGGTCGAGTGGGTGTGCGTGATGCCGGCGATTCCGGGAAATTCCCGGTAAAGGACCTGGTGGGTTTTGGTGTCGGAGGAGGGGTTGAGCTTCCCGTCCACGATCTTCCCTTCCAGGTCCACGATCACCATGGAGGAGGGAGTCAGATCGTCGTAGACGACGCCGGACGGCTTGATGGCGAAGACGCCCTTGGTCGCGTCGAACGCGGACACGTTGCCCCAGGTATAGATGGCGAGCGAGCGGCGGGGAATCTCCATATTGGCCTCGTAGGCTTCGTCCCGCAGGGTCTTGAATGAATAGGAATCCATGGTCGTTTTCTCCTTGTGTCGGGAAGGAATACGGGAAGGAATACGGGAAGGAATATATGACGGAAACCCGGGGATCGGCAACGGCCGCGCCCTCAGATCGTGAACTGCGAAAGCACGACTTTCTGCGAACGGGCCATATCGCAAAGCATCTGCGACACTTTCGCGTTGTCGCCCACCTGGCGGCTCATCTCCATGCTGTTCGATGATATCTCCTCTATCGCCTGGCTGTTGGCCAGGTTGAAGCGGCTGAGTTCTTCCATCGATCCGCGCACCTGCATGGACAGTTCCTTCATCGCCTCGATGCCCGCCATGATGGCGTGGACGGTATTCCGGTTTTCGGTGGAGATCGCGATGATGTCGTTAAGTGAAAGCTCGGCGAGGCCGGCGGATTCGGCGATGGAGTCGATGTCCGTTTCGTCCTTTCGTATGATTCCGGTCACTTCCGAGATATCGCGGAGCGTCGCCTTGATAAGTGCCGCGATATCGACGGCTCCGCTCGCGCTGCGCTCGGCCAGTTTCCGTATGTCGCTGGCGACCACCGCGAAACCCGAACCGTTCGCTCCCGCCCTGGCGGCGAGGATCGAGACGTTTATCGCTATCAGGTTCGTCTGCGTGGCCAGGTCCTCCATCAACGCGACGGTTTCCTGGACCTTCCGTGAGTTCAGGTTGAGCGAGTCCAGCATCTTCGCGGTCTGCGCGTATCCCGCCTGAATCTCCGTCAGCGACGCGCTCGTAGAAGAAACCTTGGATTGCCCGATACCCGCGAGCTTGTTCGTTTCGTCCGCCGTGGACATGATACGGTCGAATTTGAGAGTCGTCTGGTCCACGTTCCCCAACAGGTCGGCGACCACCTTCCCGGTGGAAGCCAGCTTTTCGACCTGCGCCGAGGTTCCCGCGACGATTTTTTCCATGGTCGCGCTTATCTGCCGCGTGGCCTCCATCGATTCGACGGAATTGGCGGCCAGGGTCTGGCTCGCTTGCAGGATGAAGTCGCTGTTGCGGAAAACCGTATCCAGCATGGCCCGCAGGCCGATCGGCTCGCTGTTGTAGGTCGCGACTGGGATGCCCGAGGCCAGGAGTTCGTTCACGTAGCCGACCAGTTCCTTTTCGAATATCGGCGTGACGACGGCGTGCGCGCCTGCGGCGACCTCCTTCTCGATATACCTGCGGGTTGTCGCCGCGCTGTTGTCGCCCCGTTTGAGTTCCTCGGGCAGGACGATGGTGACCGTGGCGTTTTCCTTGCGCAGCCGTTCTGCCGCGGCCTTCATGCCGTTTTCGACCTGCTTGAAGAAGCCTGAGTCGTTCGGGAGTATGACGGAAATCCGGTAAGTCTCCCCGGTCCTGTTCCCGAGCGGCTCCGTAAGCGACCGGCGCGCCTTTTCTGTCAGGATACGGCCTTCTCCTTCGTTCCAGAATTGGGCGATCGTCCTGGAGTCGATTATTTCCAGATCGTCCGTCTTCGGAAGCAGACGGTCGATGATGGGACGTTCGCGCAGGATCAGGTAGTTGTATACGTTGACGAGGGGTTCGTAGCCCTGGCTGAAAGGATTCTGCGAAAGGGTGGTGAGCTCTCCCGCGCGGATGGAGGCGACGGTGAGTTCGGTGACGTCATGGGCCACGAGCTTCACGGCCTCCATCCGACGGCGTTCCTTGACCGCCCGGACGGCCATGTGAGGAGTGCTTGCCTCGTCCACGTAGATGCCCGAGAGTTTGGGCCATTTATCGAGCAACTCCAGGGTTTTCTTGTAGGTGTTCTCCGGAATCTGCTGCGTTTCGAGCACTTCCACAACCTTGACCGCGGGATGCTTCCTGGTCAGGTAATTGGTGAAGCCCTTCTGCCGCAGACGGTGGTTGACCTTATCGAAACTGTTCAGGAGTATGGCGACCTCACCCTTGCCTCCCGTCAGATGCGCCATGATCTCCCCGCATTTCTCGCCTTCAAGATAATTGTCCGTCCCGGTGTAGCAGATACGGTCGCAAGGCTCGTAGGTGATCGCGTTGAAGTCGTCGATGCTTTCCAGAATCGTAGCCTGCACCCGGTTGAAATCATCGATCACGGATTCCAGGATGCCGCTGCGGAACCGGGGGAGGGGCTCGGTCGAAGGCTTTCCGATCTGGATAGCCGTGTTGCCGATGGCGAATTCGGCGAGGGCGAGGTTGAGCGGTTCGATTTCCTCCATAAAAAGCCGTTGCTGGGCAACGCTTATCCGGCGCGCCTGGGCGGGTAGGACTATCCTCAGCTCGTATATCAAATAGGCCGAAATCCCGAGGGCCGCGATGAGGCACGCGCTCAGGGCCGTAGCGGACAGCGCGGAGGGAATGCGGATGAGGGGGAATTGGACGAAGAACAACTGCGAGAATGCCGAGAAACCCAGAAGGGCGCCGTCGGCGTACATGAGGGCATCCAGGACGGTAGTCCGCTTTGGGTTGTTCTTCATCACGTTCCCTCCTGGGCGCATAAGGCCGCGTAAAGCGTTTTCCGTTTCGCGGCCGCCCGTTCGTAGAGCTCACGGCTAGCCGGATCGGGAAGGTACTCCTCCCGTTCCTTGCCCTCGGTGGCCGTGCGCCAGGCCTGGGCGTAGTCCGCATACGAACCGATCCGGACGGCGCAGGATATCCAGGCGCCGAGGGCCGTCGCCTCGGCGTCGTCCGGCCGTTCGATCCTGCGCCCGTACACGTCGGCCTGGATGCGGTTGAACAGGGCGGAAGCCGTCATCCCTCCGGCTACTTCTATGCACTCCGCTTTTCCCGCCAGGGATTCCAGCGCCTCGATGTTCTCCGCCATATCCGAGGCGATCCCTTCCAGTATAGCGCGGCCCAGGTCGCCCCGGGTCACCGAAAGGGAAAGGCCCAGGAAGGCGCCCTTGGCGGCTGGATTCCATTTCGGCGAACCCCTTCCCCGGAAATGGGGCAACAGGGCGACCCCGTTCGCGCCGGGCGGGGAGGCGGCCGCCTCGACGTCCATGAGGGTGTACTTGTCCTTGCCGCCCGAGTCCTCTCGGTAGAATTCATTCCGGAACCAGCGGAAGACCGTTCCCGAAGTCAGGACGCCCGCTTCCAGAATGAAGGAGCCGGGGACCGCCGCCACGTTGCAGGAGATGCCCATGCCCGGATCCCGTATCGGGCGGTCACAGCCGGCGATCAGGTAGGAGCCGGTGCCCGTGTTCGCGATCATGCGGCCGGGCCCGACCAGGCCGAGGCCGAGGGCCGCGCACTGCTGGTCGCCTCCCGCCGAAACCACCGGCAGACCTGCCGGCAGGCCGATCCGTCGCGCGGCGGCTTCGGTCAGGTAGCCGGCGACGGAGCCGGGATCCACCAGATCGCACAGCATCCTTCTATCTATATCGAACAATGCGATGAGTTCGTCATCCCAATCCAGGGTGTCCAGGTTGAACAGGTTGGTGCGGCTCGCCAGGGACCGGTCCGTGACGAAATTCCCGGTGAGTTCGCGCAGCATGAAATCCTGGATGCCCATCATCTTGTGCGCGGCGCGGTATACCTCAGGCTTCCGTTCCTTGAACCAGCTCATCTTGGCCGCGGAGAATACCGGCGAAATCCGGATCCCGGTCTTTCCGTATACGGCGGCTTGGTGTTCTTCGAGCCGCGCGCAGATGTCCTCGGTCCTGGTGTCCTGCCACATGATCGCAGGCGAGAGGGCTTTGCCTCCCGTATCAACCGGAATGACGGAAGATCTCTGTGCGGTGATCGTGAGGGCCGAGACCGCCATGCCTTTGCCTTTCGCCGCGTCGGCGCATTCCCTCAGCGTTTCGGGCACGAGGTTCCTCCAGCTTTCGGCGTCCTGCTCCACCCTGCCGCCGTCCAGAAACTGCGGCGGGCTGTCCCTCCGGGATACCGCCAGGACCTGCCCACGTCCGTCGAAGAGGACGGACCGGAGGCTGCTCGTGCCGATGTCGATGGCGATGATTCCTTGGGTTTTCATGGTTTACTCCCGTTTGCAGTATATAGCCGGTCTGCGAAGCGCGCAACGATAAAGTTCAAAGGATCGTTTGAAAAGAACAAAATGATCAAATTGTTAAAATAAATGTTGCGTGATTGACGAAGCGGGTGTATAAAGAAGGTGGAAAGATCATATTGTCTCAATACCGAGAACAATATGATTCTTTCTAAGAATCACTCTTGAAAAGCTCAAGGAGGCCAATCTTGACGAAGTCCAAATCGATCGCTCTGGTACTCGGTGTGGCGGTGGCGTTCTCCGCCGCGGCCCAAACGTATAAAATCGGGTACATTCCCACCAGCGTCGGGCAGCCGAACACCAATGCCTGGGAAGTCGGAATGAAGCGGGTTTTCGATAAGTTGTCCACCGTCAAACTGCAGACACTCGATCCGCAGCTGAAAGCGGAGATGCAGGTCTCCATGATGAATGATCTGGTGAATCAGAAATACAATGCGATAGTGCTCCAACCGGTGGACGCCGCCGCCCTCTCCGCGGCCGTCAAGCAGGCCGAGGCCAAGGGCATCATCGTCATCACCCTGAACACCGCGACCATCCAGCCCCATACGGCAAGCGTCCAGATGGCCGACATCGACGCCGGTTATCTCGTCGGTACCGAGATGGGCAAGCAGATCGGCGGCAAGGGCAATGTAGCCATCATCCAGTCGCCCCCCGGAGCCATCCTGGGCGTCAACCGCGAGAAGGGATTCCGCATGGCCATGGCCAAACTCTACCCCGGCATAAAGATCGTCGGAGCGCAGAGCGCCGAGGGCTGGAAAAAGGAAATCGCGATCACCATCATGAATAGCTTCCTCCAGGCCAATAAACAGCTGGACGGCGTGTTCGCGGTCAACGACAACATGGCCGAGGGCGCCGCCATCGCCGCCGAATCCGCCGGCCGACTTTCACAGATCAAAGTCTGGGGCGCCAACGGACAGAAGAGCACACTGGCGCTCATCGAGCAGGGCAAGCTCGCCGGCACCGCCTACAACAACTGCTTCGACCAGGGCGAAACCGTCGCCGAAATGCTCATGGAACGCCTGGACGGCAAGATGGGACCCGCCATGGAGCCGAAGACCAACATCATCCAGATCAAGGCTTTCGCGGCCATGGCCGACACCGTGAAGTACATCACCCCCGAAAATCGCTGGTAATATAGAAGATCCTTGCGAGCGGCGGGGCGAACGAACCCCGCCGTTTTTTTAAGGGAGGTTCCATCGTGACGCTTACCTCAATGCGTCGTCTGATCCTGATCGCCGTGATGCTCGTCTTGGGCGCGGTGCTGACGATCCTGAATCCGGTGTTCCTCACCCTGGGGAACATCATGACGCTCTTCCAGGAAGCTTCCCTGGTGGGTATCGTCGCCATCGGCTTCACGCTTGTCATGATCACGGCCGGCATAGACCTTTCCATAGGCGCCGTCATCGCCGTCACCTCGATGATTTGCGTCAATTTCCTTTCCCATACGCCCATCCCGGCGCCTCTGTTCATTCCCGTCGCCCTGGCCTTCGGCGCCTTGGTCGGTTTCGTCAACGGCACCTTCATCACCCGCTTCAAGCTTCCCGAATTCATCTCCACGCTCGCGATGAAGGGAATCCTCGCGGGACTGGCCCTGGTGATCGCGGTCAAGGACGAATTCGGTTTCGTCCAGAACGTCTACATCCAGGACGAGACCTACCTCTGGTTCGGCGGTACCGTCGGCAACGTCCATGTCGTCACCATCGCTTTTTTCCTGCTCGCCTTCCTGACCCAGACCTTCATGAAACGAACCCGGCTCGGCACCAATATCTACGCGTCGGGAGCCAACCTGACCGCCGCGAGGCTGACCGGCATCAATACGGATAAAACGATCGTCGGGGTATATATGTTCTCCGGCGTGTGCGCCGCCCTGGCTTCGATCTTCATCTCCTCCCGCATGATGACCGCCATGCCCGAACTCGGAATCGGCTCGGAAATGGACGTGATCGCCGCCGTCGTCATCGGCGGCACCCCGTTCACCGGCGGAATCGGCGACATCTGGGGCACCGTTCTCGGTGCCGTATTCCTCGCCCTCATCAAAAACGGGATCCTCAAGCTCAACATGTCTCCCTACATCCAGCCCATCGTAATCGGCGGCATCATCATCGCGACTGTCATCGCCGACGTGTGGTACAAGGATTTCGCGGAGAAATTGGTCGTCAACGCGGCGCGGCGCAAGGAAATACTCGAACAAAGCCGGGGGGACGTAGCATGACGAAACGAACGAACGCGGACGACGTCCTGCTGGATTGCCGGAATATCGTCAAATCCTACAACGGACCCATGGTCCTCCTCGGCGTCGACTTCTCCATGAAACGGGGGGAGATCCATGCGCTGGTCGGCGAGAACGGAGCCGGCAAATCCACCCTCATCAAGATAATAACGGGCGTGGAACCCCGCAATTCTGGTACCATCGCCTTCGACGGGAAAGAAATTACCCACGACCATTCCAAGAACGCGGCGCAGGACTTGGGCATCGCGGTCATCTACCAGGAACTGAGCCTCATCCACGGCATGACGGTGGCCCAGAACATCTTCCTGACCAAGGAACCGAAGGTTCCGGGTCTCCCGCTCATCGACATCAAGAAGATGAACGAGAAGGCGCAGGCCCTGATCGACAAGTACCGCTTCCCTCTGAAGGCGACGGACTATATCGAAAAGCTCAGCATAGGCCAGCGCCAGACCGTGGAGATCCTGAAGGCCCTGTCGGGCAACGCTTCCCTGATGATCATGGACGAACCGACCAGCTCGCTCACGGCAACGGAGGCCGCCCTTCTTTTCGAGATCATCCTCAAACTGAAGGCGGACGGCATCAGCGTCCTGTACATCTCCCACCGCATGGAAGAAGTCTACCGCCTATCCGACCGGGTCACGGTGCTCCGCGACGGCAAGAAGGTCGCCGTGTTGGAGAAGGAACAAATCCATCCGGCGGAGATCATCCGCCTGATGATCGGACGGAACCTTTCCGCCAACGAGCTCGGCCATTCCATGGTCAAGAAGGAAACCGAGCCGGTGCTGGAGGTGGAAGGCCTGGAGTCGGAAGGCGAATTCAGCGGCATCACCTTCACCTTGCGCAAGGGCGAGATACTCGGATTCGGCGGCCTGGTCGGTTCCGGCCGGACCGAAGTGGTCCGCGCCATATACGGCATCGACCGGCTGGACGGCGGAACGATCCGCTTCCTCGGCAAGCCCTATAAGCCTTCCGTCAAAAACGCGATCGCGGGAGGCTTCGGGTTCATACCCGAGGAACGCCGGCTCCAGGGTATCATGGCCCCGATCACCATACTCGGGAACATCGGTCTGACGAACCTGGATACGCTTTCCCGCTTCGGCTTCCTGGGCGGAAAACGCGAGCTGGTCATGGCCATGGACGGCATCAAGTTGCTGAACATCAAGCCCGCCCATCCGGACATTCCGGTCGGCAACCTGTCGGGCGGAAACCAGCAGAAAGTCGTTTTGGCCAAATGGCTGATCCGCAACCTGAAACTGCTGATCATCGACGAGCCGACGGTCGGCATCGACATCGGTGCCAAGGACGAGATCTACGAGAATATTGAACGCCTGGCGAGGGAAGGAGTTTCCGTCATCCTGGTATCCTCCGACCTTCCCGAGCTGACGCGCCTGGCCGACCGGATCATCGTGCTCCGCAAGGGGCGGATCGTCAAGGAATTCACGGAAGGAGTGGTGACCGAAGAAATGGTGCTGCGCGCCTCTTCCGGTCTTGAAGAAGGCGGTGCGAAATGAACACGAAGAAACTGATGGAGGATTTCCGCCTCCCCTTGGTGCTCGTCCTCCTGATGGCGGCGCTGACCCTGATTTCCCCGCGCTTCCTGACGGTCGCGAACCTTTCCAACGTTCTGTGGTCCATCTGCGTCATCGGCATCCTCGCTTCCGGCGCCATCTACGCGCCGATCACCGGCGGTATCGACCTGTCCATCGGAGTCCTCGCGGCCCTCACCGGCATCATAGTGGATATCTTCATGAACCGGATGGGCATCAACTGGATGCTCAGCATAGTCTTCACGATCGCGATCGGCGCGGGCATCGGCCTGTTCAACGGCTTCGTCCTGACGCGGTTCAAGGTCCCCGCCTTCATAGTCACGATGGCCGCCAAGACCTACCTGTACGGCGTCGCGATGGTGGTCTCCAACGGCGGCATGCTCGCCATCCTGGGACCTCCCGAGTTCATGGCGATAGGCAACGGCAAGACCTTCGGCCTGCCCAACCCGATTTTCATCATGTTGGCATTCATCGTCGGCAGCCACATACTCCTGCGGTACACGGTCTTCGGGCGTCAGGCCATCGCCGTCGGCGCGAACGAGACGGCCGCCAAGCTCTCCGGCGTCGATCCGCGCAAGGTACGCCTGATAGTCTTCACGATCTCCGGCAGCACCGCGGCCGTGGCCGGCATCGTGCTCTCCTCGCTCACCCAGCAGACCTTCGCGGGCGCGGCCTCCGGGATTGAGCTGGAAGTCATGACGGCGATCGTCGTCGGCGGCACCAAAATGCGCGGCGGCAAGGGCTCGGTGGTCGGCGCGCTGATCGGAGCGGTCATGGTGGCGCTGATCATCAACGGACTGAACCTGCTGAATATCCCGGCGCCTTTCCACCCGATCGTCACCGGCATAGTGATCCTTGTTGCCCTGCTCCTGAACCAGGGCGGCTCCCCGATGAAGTTCTCCAAGAACATCGGCGCCAAGGCCAAGGCCCGCGGACAGGCATGAAACGGAACGAACTGAAACTGGGCCTTTACGAGAAGGCCCTGCCTGCGGTCCTGTCGTGGCCGGAGCGCCTGGCGGCGGCCCGTCGCCTGGGCTTCGATTTCGTGGAGATGTCCATCGACGAGACCGACGCGCGCATGGCGAGGCTGGACTGGACGCGGGAGGAGCGCAAGTCCTTCCGAGACGCGGTCCTGGATTCGGGCCTTACGGTCCCATCCGTCTGCCTGAGCGCCCACCGGCGCTTTCCCCTGGGCAGCCGCGATCCCGCCGTCCGGGAACGTGCGGCGGAGATCATGCGGAAAGCGATACGCTTTGCGGTGGACACGGGCGTACGGACCCTCCAGCTGGCCGGCTACGACGTGTACTACGAGGAAGGCGGCGAGGATACCCGCGCCTTCTTCCTGCAGGGGCTGCGGGATTCGGTCGAATTCGCCTCCCGGGAAAACGTGATGCTCTCCATGGAGATCATGGACCATCCGCTCCTGAATTCGATCGTCAAATTCCTGAATTACGGGAAGTGGATTCCGTCGCCCTGGTTCACGGTGTATCCGGACGTCGGCAACCTGAGCGCCTGGGGCAACGACGTGGCCGGCGAGCTGGAACTGGGCCTGGACAGGATAGTCGCGATCCACCTGAAGGATACGGTCGCGGTGACGCCCTCCTTCCCCGGCAAGTTCAAGGAAGTTCCCTTCGGCTCCGGCTGCGTGGACTTCACGGGCGTGTTCAGGAAACTGGCGGCCCTCCGGTACCGGGGGCCCTTCCTCATCGAAATGTGGACGGAGAAATCTCCGGATCCCGAAGCGGAGATCCGGAACGCGAAAGACTGGCTGATGGACAGGATGCGGGAAGCCGCCTACCTGGACCGAGATCATCAAGGAGCATGACGTGAGCAAAGTAGATACGATAACGAGGGAATCCTGGATCCTGGGTACCTTCCCCGAGTGGGGCACCTGGCTGAACGAGGAAATCGAGCGGGAGGTCGTGGCGCCCGGCAGCTTCGCCATGTGGTGGCTGGGATGCACCGGCATCTGGCTCAAGTCCGAAGGCGGCGCGAACATCTGCACCGATTTCTGGGTCGGCACCGGAAAGCGGTCCATGAAGAATCCGGCCATGACTCCCGGACACCAGATGCAGCGGATGACCGGAGTGCAGATGCTCCAGGCCAACCTGCGCAACGCGGTTTTCGTGATGGATCCCTTCGCCATAAAAAACGTGGACGCGATCATCTCCACCCACGACCACAACGACCACATCGACGTGAACGTCGCCGCCGCCGTCATGCAGAACTGCCCCGCCGCCGTGCCCTTCATCGGCCCGGAAGCCTGCGTGAAGCTCTGGACCTCCTGGGGCGTCCCCGCGGACCGCTGCATTACGGTGAAGCCCGGCGACGCGGTCAAGGTGAAGGACGTCGAAATCGTCGTCCTGGAATCCTTCGACAGGACCGCCCAGATCACCGCCCCCGTCGGCGTGACCCTGAAGGGAAAGATGCCCATGGACATGGACAAGATGGCCGTGAACTACCTGTTCAAGACCTCCGGCGGGAACCTCTACCATTCAGGCGATTCCCACTATTCCAACTACTACGCCAAGCACGGATCCGACCACGTCATCGACGTCGCCCTCGGTTCCTTCGGCGAGAATCCCCGCGGCATCACCGACAAGATGACGAGCGTGGATATCCTGCGGATGGCCGAATGCCTGAACGCCAAAGTCGTCATCCCCTTCCACCACGATATCTGGTCGAATTTCCAGGCCGACCCTTCCGAGATCCTGGCGCTCTGGAAGATGCGGAAGGACCGCCTCCAGTACAAATTCAAACCTTTCAGTTGGCAGGTCGGCGGCAAGTTCACCTACCCGGCGGACAAGGACAAACTGGAATACCACCACCCCCGCGGCTTCGAGGACGTATTCTCCGGCGAGAACGACCTGCCGTTCCCGTCCTTCCTGTAAGGAGAAGACCGAATGGCAATCACGAAAACCGTGCTCGCGATGCTGGACAAGTGCTACGCCACCGCGGCGATGGAGATCGGCGGGAAGCTCCGCTACATCATCGCGACGGAGGGCGTCGGCCCCTGCATCGCCTTTTCCGATGACGACCATTCCGCAGAGACCGTCTGGGAAGGGCCCGGCGGGACCATGAACATCGTCCCCATTCCCGGCAGGAAGGACGAATTCCTGGCCACCCAGGATTTCGTGCCGACCTTCCAGGCCAAGGAATCCAAGATCGTCCACGTGAAATACGCTGTCGGCGCTTGGACGGTAGCGCCCCTGATGACGGTTCCCTACCTTCACCGTTTCGACGTTTGCAGGGTGGGTGCCAAATGCTTCCTCGTGGGGGCGACGCTCGCCCTGTACAAGGAAGCCAGGGAAGACTGGACCAAGCCCGGCTCGGTCTGGGTGGGCGAACTTCCCGAGGTCCTGGACGGGCCGTTCCGGATCAATCCCGTGATAGGCGGCATCACCAAGAACCACGGTTTCTGCAGGGGTTCCTGGAAAGGACGGGACGCTTACCTCGTTTCGGGGGTGGAGGGCGTTTTCGTCCTGTACCTTCCCCGGACGCCGGACGGCAAGTGGGAGAGCGAGCGCATCCTGGATCATGAGGTGAGCGACATCGCAGTCTGCGACATCGACGGCGACGGCAAGCTGGAACTGGCGGCGGTCGAGCCCTTCCACGGATCCAAAGGCGTGATCTACAAGGAAATGGACGGGAAGCTCGTCCCCATCCTGGAACATGAATACGAATTCGGCCATGTGGTCTGGGGCGGAACGATCCAGGGAAAGCCCGCCTTCCTGATCGGCGGACGCAAGGGCAACCGCGAGCTGAACTGGTTCGGGTGGGACGCGGCGACCAAAACCATTACCCGCACCCTGATCGACAATTCGGGAGGCGCGAGCAACATCGCCGTCTGGCACAAGGCCGACCGCGACGTGATCCTTGCCGCCAACCGGGAAATCGGGGAAGTCGCCCTGTACGAGATCACGCGCTGAACCGGGTCGGATTATGAACGAAGGGCGCCCGGGAAGCCGGGCGCCCATTCAATAGGGAAGTGTTGTCCGATTACCGTTAACCCCCTATAACGGCAACGGCAGGGCTTCCTCGTTGACCGCGTCCACGCGGACGCCCAGGGCCCGCAACTCCGCCAGGAAAGGGGCGGGGCAGAGCCAGTCGGTGGCGATCATGTCTATCTTGTCGAAGCCGCAGGTGAGGAAGCTGGAGACGCAGTTCATCTTGGACCGGTCGGCGACCACCAGGACCTTTCCGCTCGAATTTTCGATCATGGCGCGGTTGATGCTGGTTTCCTGATAGACCGCCGAGGTGAGCCCCTTCCTGGTGCTGATGCCGTTGATGCCGAGCACCGTGATGCTGGAATAGATGGATTTCAGGCCCATCAAGGCCAGGTCTCCGTAATAGGATTGGGATCCGCGGCGGTATTCGCCTCCGAGCACGATGAGCTCCACGCAGGGTTCCAGGTCCACGGTGATGCTGGCCGCATTGTTGGTCACGACCTTGACCCGTTTTCCCTTTAGGTGCCGCAGGACTTCCAGGGTGGTGGACCCGGCGTTCAGGAACACGGTGTCGTTCTCTTCTATAAGGGAGGCGACGTAGCGGCCGATCGCGCGCTTCTCGCGCTTGAACAGCATGTCCTTCTCGTCGAAGATGGATTCCAGCCGCGGGCTGGCGCCGACGACGGCGCCTCCGTGCGTGCGCTCCAGTAATTTTGCGAGGGCCAGGGTGTCCAGATCCCGTCGGATGGTGATCCGCGACACGCCGAAGATGGTGGAAAGTTCTTCCGAAGATACTGATCCCAATTCGTACAGCTTTTCCAGTATCTTCCGGTGCCGGTAGTTGCTGATCTTCTGATGTTCCATCGTATCGCTCATCGCGACTCCTTTTGTACTCCATGATACATCAAAATGATCGTTTGGTGAAGAAAAATAGAACAGAAAGATTCAACCTCTCGTGTTTACAATCCCAGTTTTTTGCCTTTTTCACCGGCAGGCAGTAAATTCAAAGGGAGGGTTGCGCCGATGTTGCGCGTTGATGCCTGCGGGAGGATGCTTCTCGCGGTCGCCGCGCTCGCCGCAATCGGGACGGACGCGGCGACCCAGGATCCGGCGCCTTCGGGCGGCGCCGGTACGGAGATCGCCGTCCCGACCCTCCGCATCGCAAGGATAAAAACAACCGGGGAGTTGCGTCTGGAAGGGGCAATCCGGGATGCCTTCCTAGCTTGTTTCAGGAGATATGAAATCGACGGGAAGTCCTATGATCTCAGGATCCCCTTCGGAGAGAACGGGGAGCGCACGGACGACCGCGGTTTCTCCCAGAATTTCTACGGATCGGGGAAAGCGGGGGCGGAGTCGCTTTGGCGGCGGATCGACGCCTTGTTGATGTCATCGGATTTCCTGGCCTACCGTGAAGCGCTCCGTGAGGAGGGGCCCAAGGAAATCGTGTTCGATCTTGAGTCGGCAGGGTGGACGGTGCGCCGCGGTCCGCAAAGCTCGGCGCGCGGCGGACCGGACGGCGGCGAACCGGACGGCAGCAGCCGTACGGAGATTCACGTATTCAAGGCCGATTCCGAAATCACCGCGGCGGATATATACGACTACCTTTATAGCGTCGGCTCGGTGGGCATGGACTGCTCAGGCTTCGTCTCGTACATCCAGCGCGCCATCCTGGGGCATAATCCCGGCTTTTCCAGCCTCTGGTATTTTACCCCGGCGAGCGGATTCTCCGAGACCGTCGGCGACCGCATTATCGATCTCCGCCCCGGGGACATCTTCATCTTTTTCGGCCACGAGGGAACCTTCCGCCATTCGGCGGTCATCCAGTCGATCGATTGGGATGAAGGCGTGATCCGCTACCTTCAGGATACCGATTGGGCTCCCCGGGATCAACGCGGCGTCCATGAATCGACGATCCTCTTCGATACCCGCCGGCCGCAGTCCAGGCTCGGCGATCCTTCGGTCCGATGGAACCAGGTGATTTTGCCGGCCTTTCCCGGAGAACCCGGCCTCAAATACTGGCGCACCGACGGGGACCGCTTCCGGACCGTCTGGCCGCGCGGGCGCAGCCTAGTGGTCCGCCTCATATCGGTGAAGGAGGCGCTCGGTGCCCTCGAACCCGACTTCTACGTCAACCGCATAAAAATCGGGTATTGAGGCGCCGAGCCGGTTTCCGATCGACCGATTAACCGATCGGTCGGTCGGTCGGTCGGTCAGTTCCCTTCTTTGATAATCTCTATCCTGACTCCGCCGGAGCCTTCGGCTTCCGCTTTGGCGGGGACGGTGACGGTGAGGATTCCGTTACGCAGCACGGCGGTGGTTTTTTCCTGGTCCCAGATGTCCGCGGGGACTGGGAATTCCTGCCGGTCGATGTTCATCAAGTTGAAATCCCGGCGCTGGTAGCGAACGCCTTCCGTGTCGGCCGCGGATCCGGGCAATTTGGCTTTCAGGACCATGGAGTCGCCCTTGAAGGTCACGGAAATGTCCGATTCCTCGAAACCGGGCATTACGAATTGGTGGACGAGTTTCCCGTCGTCGGTTTTCCAGGAATTGACCAGGGGAAAGGTTTGGTCGCTTTCATTCGCCCCGTAGCCATGTTCTTCCGCCATCTTCCTGATGCAATCGCCGAAGCCTTCGGCGACCCGCCTGAAGTCTTCGAAACCGCCTCCGAAATCCGAGCCGCAACCGCTTCCGAAACCGTATGCATTGTTCATGTTCTTCTCCCGCCTGTACGGCGCGCCGTCCACTCATGACCGGCTAGTCCATTCGATCCTCCGTACGGAGCGACCGCGGAATCCGCCCGGCGATGCCGCGACGAATCCTTGAGATTCAATTTACTGCTTCGGAGCGGTGGAGGCAAATTCGCGGAGGGCCCTGCGGCGCGAAAACTCTTCGGTCACGTATTCCACGAAGGCGTGGACGGCGGGCAGTTTTCCCGCATAAGAACCGCTGCAGATCCAAGTCCGCCTTACGAGAGGATCGCCGTTCCGCCAGGACAAGGGCTGGGTATGGAGCGCATCGAATTCGCTCAGGCCTATGGAAGGCAGGATCGCGTAGCCCAGGTCCTGCAGCACCATGCGGCGACAGGTGTCCATATTGTCGACGGCCATCCGTTCCAGGAAAGGCCGCGCGAAAGTCTTGCGCCACCATGCGTCCACCATTTCCTGCAGGGACGTGTCGGTACCGTATACGATGCGCGGCCGGTCGGGAAGTTCCTGGATCTCCATGGGTTTCTTGGATACGAGGCAGACGGGGTCTTCCAGGATCAGGCGCTTTTCCTCGTTCCCGTCATATTCTCCGCGGATTATCGCGACGGAGACTTCCTCGCGTTCGAGCATCCGGTTGACCTGCAGGCTTCTCCCCGTCTTCAGGAAAATTTCGACCTCAGGATATATCTCAAGAAAGCCGCGCAGGAGCTGCGGCAGCTCGTAATTGGCGAAGATCGCGGAGGAGCCGACGCGGAGAGGCCCTTTCACCTTGCCTTCGAAGCTCGCGAGCCGCTCCTTCGTCTGCGTCAGTCTCAAAAGCATCTCGTTCGCGTAGCCGAGCAGATATTCGCCCTGCGCCGTCAATGCTACGCCGCCGGGCGTCCGGACGACAATCTTGGTCCGGAATTCCTCTTCCAACATGCGGAGCCGGTAGGTGATGGCCGGCTGGGAGATGTACAGGCGCTCGGCTGTCCGCGTGATGTTCCTTTCTTCGGAGATTGTCTTCAGCATGATCCAGTCGCGGTCGTTCATAAAATAATTCTATCATGATACATAGAAATAAAATATTATTTTTATTCGAACAGTCGTGTTAGGATTTTTTCCAGAGGTGAGGCGGGCATATGGGAAAGAACCTTTACGACAAGATCATCGGCGGTCATCTGGTCTCGGGAGAGCCCGCTGCGGGCAATGAGATCGGCATCCGCATAGACCAGACCCTGACGCAGGACGCGTTGGGAACCATGGCGTATCTCCAGTTCGAATCGATGGGAGTCCCGCTGGCGAAAACCGATTCGGTTTCCTATGTCGACCACAACACCCTTCAGGACGGTTTCGAGAACGCGGATGATCACCGCTATCTGCAGACGGTCGCCGACAAGCACGGCATCAAGTTCTCCAAGGCGGGGAACGGCATCTGCCATCAGGTGCATCTGGAGCGCTTCAGCCGCCCCGGCCTTTGCCTGATCGGTTCCGACAGCCATACCCCGACCTGCGGCGCCGTGGGCATGATCGCCATGGGCGTGGGGGGGATGGACGTCGCGACCGCGATGGCGGGGGGCCCTTACCATTTCATCTATCCGAAGGTCCTCCGCGTGAACCTCATTGGCAGGCTCGGCGAATGGTGTTCGGCCAAGGACATCATACTGGAATTGCTCCGTATCCTCACCACGAAAGGCAACGTCGGCATCGCTCTGGAATACTCGGGGCCGGGGGTCGCCGCCCTGAGCGTTCCCGAACGTTCCACCATCGCGAATATGGGCACTGAACTCGGCGTGACGACTTCGATATTTCCGAGCGACGGGACGACGCGCCTGTTTTTCCGTGCGCAGGAGAGGGAGGGGGATTGGACGGCCCTGGCCGCCGACCCCGACGCCGCGTACGACCGGACGATCGATCTCGACCTCGGTTCGATCGTTCCGATGGTCGCCCGGCCCCATTCCCCGGACAACGTCACGACGGTCGGGGAGATCGCGGGAATGGCGGTCAATCAGGTGCTGATCGGTAGCTGCACCAATTCTTCCTACCGGGATCTCATGGTGGTCGCGGGCATGCTTAAGGGCCGGAAGGTCCATGCCGACGTAAGTTTCGGCATAACAACGGGTTCCAAACAAGTCCTGTCGATGATCGCCCGCAACGGCGCCCTGAACGACCTGATCGCTGCTGGAGCCCGCATCCTGGAATCCACCTGCGGGTTCTGTGTCGGCTGCGGGCAGGCGCCACAGACGAACGCGGTTTCGGTGAGGACCAACAACCGGAATTTCGAGGGACGCAGCGGTACCCGGGATGCCCGCGTTTACCTGGTCAGCCCGGAGACCGCGGCGGCGACCGCCTTGACCGGGAAGATGACCGATCCCCGCGATCTTGGGATGCCGTTCCCGGAGTACCGGGCTCCCGACCGATACGCGATCGACGACGCGCTGGTGATCCTGCCCGGCGGCGCCCCGGATGTCGAGGTGTTCCGCGGACCCAATATCGGGCCTCCTCCGGCCAATTCTCCGATGCCGGAATCCTTGACTTGCAAGGTGGCGATCAAGGTCGGCGACAAGATCACGACGGACCACATCATGCCGGCCGGTTCGCTGCTGAAATATCGCTCGAACATCCCGAAATACGCCCAATTCGTCTTCAAGGACGTAGATTCCGGATTCGCCGAAAAATGCCGGGCCAATGCGGAAGCCGGATTCCCGTCCGCCATAATCGCGGGACAGAGCTACGGCCAGGGGTCATCCCGCGAGCATGCCGCGATGTGCCCCATGTACCTCGGAGTCCGCCTCCTGCTGGCCAAGAGCGTCGAGCGGATCCACGCCGCCAATCTGGTCAACTTCGGCATCCTGATGCTCGCCTTCGAGGACGCGGCCGATTACGACCGCCTGAAGGAAGGCGATGAATTGGCGGTCGAGCACGTGGATGAAGCGTTGCGCGGCGAACGGTTGGTCGTCCGCAACAGGAGTTCCGGATATTCCTTCAACGCCCTGTGCGGTCTGACGGATCGGCAGAAGGCGATCGTGCTGGCGGGCGGCGCCCTAAACTTCGCCGCCGTAAAAACGGGACGGTAGGTTCGTCATGCAGCATTCCATCCAATGCGCGATTTTTAGGGGCGGAACGAGCAAGGGCGTATTTTTCCGTGAGGAGGATCTCCCGCCGGCCGGGTCCGACCGGGATCGGCTCCTGCTCAGGGTGATGGGCAGCCCGGATCCGAGGCAGATAGACGGGCTCGGCGGCGCCGTTTCCACCACCAGCAAGGTGGCCATCATCGCCAAGGCCGACGGAACGGAGGCGGACGTCGACTATACCTTCGCCCAGGTATCGATCGACAAGACGGTCGTGGATTACAAGGGCAACTGCGGAAACATTTCTTCGGCCGTGGGGCCGTACGCGATCGAGATGGGCTTGGTCGGCGCCGCGGACCCTGAGACGGTCGTTCGAATATACAATACGAATACCAAGAAGGTCATTTATTCCCACGTGCTGACTCCGGGAGGGCGGATCACCTACGACGGCGATTTCTCCATCTCAGGCGTGCCGGGGACCTCCGCGGAGGTCAAGCTCGCGTTCAGGAATCCGGGCGGAGCCGTGACCGGATCGTTGTTGCCGACGGGCAATCCTATCGACCTCATTGAGGTTCCCGGGATCGGCCGGCTGGCGGTTTCGATCGTGGACGCGGCGAATCCCTTGGTATTCGTACGCGCTGTGGATATCGGCTTGTCGGGGAAGGAACTTCCCGACGTGATCGATACGGACGAGCGGATCCTTGCGATGCTGGAGGCGATCCGCGGAACGGCTGCCGTCAGGTTGGGCTTCATCGACGAGGTCCGCGACTCCGCGACCAAGTCGCCGGCGGTGCCCAAGCTGACCATCGTCGCGAAAGCCGAGACCTTCAGGACCACGAGCGGCGAGCTTGTTGGCGCGGATGATGCGGATTTGCTCGGACGGATGATGTCCATGCAGAAGACCCACAAGACCTATGCGCTGACCGGAGCGCTCTGCACCGCGGCGGCGGCGGTCGTGGAAGGATCCATCGTGCGGGAGATGGCGAGGGAGGGATTCGATCCGCTCAACCTGCGGATCGGCCATCCCGGCGGGGTCATCCAGGCTGGGGTGGAAACCGGCCGTGAAGAAAACGGAATTTTGACGATTCCCTGGGCATACGGCTATCGGACGGCCAGACTGCTCATGAAGGGAACCGCATTCTACAATTAGACGAGAGGAGGACACGATGAAACGATCGGTATTGTTCATTGCGGTGATCGCCGCGGCGGCTATCGGCGCGAACGCGCAGGCTAAGAAGGTCGACTTCCCGAAACGGCCGATAGAGATGGTGATTCCCTTCGGCGCGGGCGGCGCGAGCGACATCTTCGCCCGGCAGTACGCGCAGCTGGCCGAGAAATTCCTCGGGAAGCCCATCACCGCCATCAACAAGGGGGCAGCGGGCACGATCGAAGGCATGACCTACGCCTACAACCAGACGGCGGACGGCTATACCCTGCTCGAGATAACTCCTTCCCTCCTGATCATCGAAGCGCTCAAGAAAAGCCCGATAAAATTCCGGGAGAATTTCGAACCCCTGATGCGGGTACAATCCGATCTCCAGTTGATAGGCGTGGCCAAGAACAGCAAATTCAAGAGCTTCCAGGAAGTGGTCGCGTACGCCAAAGCCAATCCGGGAAAGAAACTCAAGATAGGCGGGCTTTCCCCCGGAGGCCTGGACGACTACATCGCGAACGGGCTGGCCGACGCGGCAGGCATAGACTGGACGTATGTGCCCTACAAGTCGGGTTCAGAGGTCAAAGCGGCGGTGCTCGGCGGCGAGATCGACATATATCAGGACAAGCTCATTTCCTTCCTTCCGCTCGCGGAGTCCGGGGACATCCGTCCCCTCGTGGTCCTCAATGATAGCAGGCTGGCTCAGGTCCAGGTCCTGAAGGACGTGCCCTGCACCGCGGAATTGGGCATCAAGTTCACCCAGGGATCCTGGCGCGGATTCTGCGTGAAGAAAGGGACTCCGACGGCCGTGAAGCAAGTCCTCATGGACGCCCTGCAAGCAGCTTACGAGACTTCCGGCTACAAGGACATGGAAGCCAAGGAGATGACCAATATCCGCCCCGGCTATGCTGAAGCCGAAGAGTTCAGGGCGATCTGGGACAACGAGTACGAAGGCTACGTGGCCATCTTCAAGAAGACGGGCATGCTGAAATAGGGAAGCCGGTTCGGCGCGCGGTCCTCGCGGCGGCGCGCTGATTCCTCGGGCGCCGGCGCCGGCGCCGCCGGCGCCGCCTGAGGCGTCGCATAGTCCCGAGCGGATTGGAGGTGGTCAAATGGAAATGGTGTTCACTGTCGGTATCATGGGTTTCCTCGCGGTGATGACGTTCTTCGCCCTCGGGATCGGGAAGGAAACCATCGCGGGAGACGTATTCGCCGCCGGCGGCTTTCCGCTGCTGGTTATCGCGATCGGCTTCCTGTTATGCGCGATACTCATCGTCAAGCAAGCTCTGGCCAAGAAGGAGGCTGGCGAAAAGCTCCTGGACATCAGGAGCCCGGCGGGCCGGGCGATCGCCTTCAGCGCCCTCGTTCTGGCGGTCTACCTCTTCGCCTTGAATATCCTCGGATTCATCCTTTCGACCTTCCTGTATACCCTGGCGGCTGCATGGGTGACGGGGTACCGCAAATACGGAAAGCTCGCGTTTTTCGCCGTATTGACGACCGTAGCTCTCTTCGCCCTCTTCGGAAAGGCGTTCTTCGTTCCGCTGCCGCGGGGCGTCGGCATCCTCAAAGAATTCAGTTACCTGTTGTATTGACGACGGGTAGGAAGGAATAGCATGAACAACTTCATCCAAGCCATGGGCTACGTCGCGCATCCCCTGAATTTCCTGCTGATCATCGTCGGGACGCTCTTCGGCATGATCTGCGGAGCCCTGCCCGGCGTCAGTTCCTCCATGGCGATCATCCTGCTCCTGCCGTTCACGTACAGCATGGAGCCTGTCACCGCCATAGTGACCCTCGTCGCCGTGTACGTCGGCGGCGCCGCAGGCGGATCCATTTCCGCGATACTCCTGAAGATTCCCGGCACGCCAGAAGCGGTCGCCACGACTTTCGACGGACATCCCATGGCCCAGAACGGACAGGCCGGCAAGGCCCTCGGCATCGCCATCTCCGCTTCCTCCTTCGGAGGCATCTTTTCCGCATTCTGCATGGTGGTCGCCGCACCGTTGCTGGCGAGCCTCGCGCTCCGGTTCCAGAGCGCCGAGTACCTGATGCTCGCTCTCCTCGGCCTCAGTTGCATCACCAGCATCGGCGGCAAGGACCAGCTGAAGGCCATGATAGCCGCCGTCCTCGGCCTGCTTTTTTCGACCATCGGCATAGATCCCATCAACGGGGTCAACCGTTTCGTTTTCGATCAGCCCTTCCTGATGAACGGCATCAGCTACATCCCGGTGATGATCGGCGTCTTCGCCGTCGCGGAGGTGTACAAGACCATAGCCGAGGAATACGGCAAGAAAAAGGACGCTTCCTCGGATCTGACCGCGGCGGGAAAGATCAACATGGAGATGATCAAACTGGTCGAAATGCTCCGCATGTGGAAAACCCTGGTAAAATCCTCCATTATCGGTACGATCATCGGCATCATCCCCGCCGCCGGCGGTTCGATCGCTGCCCTTGTTTCCTACGGCGAAGCGGTCCGGTCGAGCAAGACTCCGGAGAAGTTCGGAAAAGGAGAACCCGAAGGAATCGCAGCTCCCGAATCGGCCAACAACGCGGCCGTCGGCGGCGCGATGGTCCCGACCATGGTGCTCGGCATTCCCGGCAGCCCCACCGCCGCGGTCATCATGGCCGCGTTCATGATCCACGGACTCAGGCCCGGCCCCCTCCTGCTGAAGGACCAGCCCATCCTCCTGTATTCAGTGTTCATCGGCCTGATCCTGGCTTCCATCCTGCTCTTCGCGGGCGGACGGTTCATCAGCAGGGAATTCGCCCGCGTGCTGAAGCTTCCGTACCCGCTTCTGGGTACCCTGATCATCGCCCTCGGCGTGGTCGGCGCCTACGCCCTCCAGAATTCGTTCTACGATGTCCTGATCATGTTCGCGTTCAGCATCGTCGGTTTCCTGTTCAACCACTACAAGTACTCTTCGTCGGCATTCATCCTCGGCCTCATTTTGGGCGGCATCGCCGAGAATTCGCTGAGAAAGCAACTCATCATCGGCGACGGAAGCTGGATGGGTTTCGTGACCAGGCCCATTTCCCTCGCGATCCTCCTCATCGCGCTGCTCGGCTTTTTCTATCCCATGCTGCTCAAGAAAAAAGCGAAGGCGTAAAGGCTGAAATGCGCATCACCAAAACGGCGGCCGCCGGGACCCTGGAGTCCAGCGACGTCCTGATCACAGTGGAGCCGGCATCAGGCGGCGGCTTGCAGATCGATATCGAGGGGGCCACGGCAGCCCGCTTCGGCAAGCAGATACGCGCCGTGGTCGCCGAGACCCTGGCGGGTTTCGGAGTCACCGACTGCGCGGTGAGGCTCCAGGACAAGGGGGCGCTGGATTGCACGATCCGCGCCCGCCTTTCCGCGGCCCTGCTCCGCGCGGGGGACGAAACCGGCTCGGTCGCCTGGGAGGCGCTGAAATGAAGCTGCGCCGCACCATGCTCTACGTCCCGGGCAACAACTCGGGAATGGTCAAGGACGCCCACATCTACCGCTCGGACTCCATCATGTTCGACCTGGAAGATTCGGTCGCCCTGCGGGAGAAGGACGCCGCCCGCTTCCTGGTGTTCAACGCCCTGAAGACCCTGTTCTACGGCGACATCGAGAAAGTGGTCCGCGTGAACGCGCTGGACGGCCCCTTCGGCCGCGAGGACGTGCTGGCCATGGTGGCCGCCGGGGTGGACGCGATCCGCCTGCCCAAGACGGAGACGGCCGACGACATCATCCAGGTGGAGAAGGTGGTGGAGGAAGCCGAGCGCCGCTACGGGCGCAAGCCGGGCTCCACCAAGCTCATGGCGGCGATCGAGGGCGCCAAGGGCATCCTGAACGCCCGCGAGATAGCCCTTGCCAGCCCGCGCCTCGTGGCCATCGCCATCGGAGCCGAGGACTACGTGACCGACCTGCACACCACCCGCTCGCCCGAGGGCACCGAAATCTTCGTGGCGCGGAGCCTCTTGGTGATGGCCGCGCGGGCCGCCGGGATCATGGCCATCGACACCGTGTACGCGGACGTCAACAACGAAGAGGGCTTCGAGAAGGAAGTCCGCCTGGCCAAGCAGCTGGGCTTCGACGGCAAGTCGGTGATCCACCCCCTGCAGATCCCCATCGTGAACGCGGTCTACACCCCCACCAAGGCGGAGATCGAAAAAGCCCTCCGCATCGTCGCCGCCATCAAGGAAGCCGAGGCGCGCGGATCGGGCGTGATCTCGGTGGACGGCAAGATGGTGGACAAGCCCATCGTGGAGCGCGCGCTGCGCAACCTGGAACTCGCCCACGCCTCGGGCATCGAGATTCCCGAGGAGGTCCGCTCATGAGCAGGAACGCATTGGGCCGGGAACTCCCGGCTTCGGTAGACGGATACGGAAAACTGGCGCCCTTCTCAGGCGCCTGGGAGAACACGCCGCTGGTGCGCCGCGAGAAGGGCTCGCGCACCCTGCCGCGCCTGACCAAGGTCGTCGATTCGATCGAGGAAGCGGTCCGCAAGGTGGGGCTGGAGAACGGGATGACCATCTCCTTCCACCACCACCTGCGCGAGGGCGACTTCGTCGTGAACCTGGTGCTGGACGTGCTGGCGAAGATGGGCTTCAAGGACCTCGTCCTGGCCCCCAGCTCACTGACCACCTGCCACGCTCCCATGATCGAACACATCAGGAACGGGCTCATCCGCCGCATTTCCACAAGCGGTATCCGGGGCGCCCTGGCCGACGCGATCTCCGACGGCCTCATGGACATCCCCGTGCTCATCCACTCCCACGGAGGACGGGCGCGCGCGGTGGAGACCGGCGACATCGCGATCGACGTCGCCTTCCTCGGGGTCCCTTCCTCGGACGTCTACGGCAACGCGAACGGCTTTTCGGGGCCTTCCGCCTGCGGATCGCTCGGATACGCGGTGGTCGACGCCCGGCACTCCAAGAAGACCATCCTTTTGACCGACTACCTGGGCGAATATCCGAACACGCCGGTCAGCATCCACCAGGACTGGGTGGACCATGTGGTGGTCGTGGACAAGATCGGCGACCCGGCGGGCATCGCCAAGGGCGCAACGCGCATGACGCGGGATCCGCGGGAACTCCTGATCGCCCGCACGGCGGCCGACGTGATCGGCGTCTCCGGCTACATGGAGCAGGGCTACTCCCTGCAGACAGGCTCCGGCGGGGCGTCGGTGGCGGTCACCCGCTTCCTGCGCGACATGATGATCGAACGGGGCATCACCGCGAGTTTCGCCCTGGGCGGCATCACGAGCCAGATCGTCAAGATGCACGAGGAAGGCCTGATCAAGCGCCTGCTGGACGTGC